>Ga0335081_10005778_pt1 | contig 19603 bp, 11 predicted proteins | sample Lox_Sample_35_FD_206713 | JGI IMG/M metagenome (GOLD analysis project Ga0335081, IMG submission 206713) | Soil microbial communities from Loxahatchee National Wildlife Refuge, Florida, United States - Lox_Sample_3.5 | ecosystem: Environmental > Terrestrial > Soil > Wetlands | place: USA... | reverse complement strand
ACCGTATTGCGTGTCCAGATCCAGAATCGTGATGGTGCCATCGACTTCGATCTCGGCGCCCTCCGCGGCCGGCCGCGGCCGCTTTACATCGTGCTCGTCGCCGATCTCGCCCAGGATCTGCTCCAGTGCATCTTCCAGCGTGACCAGTCCCACAATGGTCCCGAACTCATCCACCACCACGGCCATATGTTTATGCGTGCTCCGGAATTCGTCGATCAGATCGTTCAGCGGCTTGGTCTCCGGCACCACCAGCGGCTTGCGGAGAACACGCGAAAGATGAAACGGCCGCAGTGCGCGCTTCTTCTCGATAGCGGCCCGGCGCTCTTCCCAAATCCGCATCATATCCTTGTAATGCACGTAGCCGATGATGTGCTCGGGATCGCCTTGATACACCGGCAGCCGCGAATATTGGTGCTCGCGCATGCGCCGCAGCACTTGGTCGAGGCTGGCATCCACGGAAACCGAGACGATGGCGTTGCGCGGCACCATGATTTCGCGCGCGTAGTAATTCTGCAATTCGAGCAGTGATTGAATGGCGTCTTCCTCGAAGCGATGCAGATGGCCCTCGCGCCGGCTGGAGCTGACGATGAACTTCAATTCCTCGGCTGAATGGCCGCCGCCGGTGTGGCTGCCTCTGAGGCCGATCCAGCGCGAAAGCGCCGCGGCCGATTTTTCCGCGAAGAACACAAACGGCGACGAAAGGCGGTCGAAAACCAGCAGCGCGGGCGCTACCAGGATCGCCAGCCGGTCCGCTTTCTCGATGGCCAGATTCTTCGGCACCACTTCGCCCAGCACCACGTGCGCGAAGCTGATCAGCAGGAAGGCGATTGTGAAACTTAAGGCGTGCAGCCAGGGCGAGAGAACCGGCGTCAGCACCGGATTGAACAGCAGCAGGATCAGGTTGTACATGCTGCTCTCTCCGGCCCATCCCAACCCGAGGCTAGCCAACGTCACGCCCGCTTGCGTCACCGAGAGCAAACGCGCAGGGTTTGCCAACAGATTGAGCGCCGCTTGCGCTCCTACCTGTCCATCGGCGGCGAGCGCGCGCAGCCGGCTTTTGCGCACCGAAACCAGGGCCACTTCAGCCGCCGCGAAGAAGCCGTTCAAGGTCAGGACCGCAATCAGGATGATGAAACGATAAGGCATGCCGAGCGTTTTCCCCTGACGCCGCGCACTCCGGCGCGATACAGTGGAATTTCCTAGATGCACCTCGGAAGAATCGTCAAGTTCATCAACTTGAGCATAGCGGTTTTGCTCTTGGTGGGTCTGTTCGCGGCCTACTGGTTCGCTTACCGCCCGCTGCCCCAAACTTCAGGCCAGATCGCAGCGCCGATTTCCGCCAAAGCCACGGTGGAGCGAGACGCGCTGGGCGTCCCGCACATCGCCGCCGCGAATTGGGAAGACGCGATTTTCCTGCAGGGCTACGTAACCGCGCAGGACCGTCTGTGGCAGATGGACGCGCTGCGCCGCTTGGCTGCCGGTGAATTGTCGGAAATCATCGGGCCTTCGGCGCTGGAGCTGGATCGCGAAGCTCGCCGCTTGCGAATGCGGCGCATGGCGCACGAATATTATCAGAATCTGACCGCTGGCGATCGCGCGGTGCTGGCCGCCTACGCGCGTGGCGTGAACTATTTCATCGAAACGCATCGCGATCGTTTACCGCTCGAATTCTCATTGCTGCGCTACGATCCCCGGCCATGGAGCATCGAAGACAGCCTGCTGTGCGGCTTGCAGATGTATCGCAACCTGACCACCACCTGGCGGGAAGAATTGCAGAAGGCCGCGATGCTGGCGAGCGGCGATCGCGCCAAGGTGGACTTCCTGTTTCCGTCGCGCATCGGTACCGAGTTTCAACCCGGCTCGAACGCCTGGGCGATATCGGGCAAGCATACCGCCAGCGGCAAACCGATTCTCGCCAACGATCCGCATTTGGAATGGGGCATCCCGTCTACTTGGTATCAGGTGCATTTGCAGGCGCCCGGCCTGGATGTCATCGGCGTTTCGCTTCCCGGGTTGCCGTGCGTGATTATCGGTCATAACCAGCGCATCGCCTGGGGAGTCACGAATCTCGGCTACGATGTGCAGGATTTATACATCGAGAAGATCGATCCACGCACCGGGCGGTATTTGTTTCGGGGCCAACTCGAGCAGGCCCGCTCGGAGATCGAATGGATCGGGGTGAAGGGGCAGAAGCCGCAAGAGTTTCGCCAGTGGGTGACCCGTCATGGTCCGGTGAGCATTGCGGAGGGAAATCGGTTTTTCGCTTTGCGCTGGAGTGCGGCAGAGCCCAGCTCGTTTCAATACCCGTTCTTGGACTTGAACCGCGCGAACAATTGGACCGAGTTCACTGCCGCGCTGGCGCGCTTTCCGGGGCCCGGACAGAATTTCGTGTATGCCGACGTGGACGGAAACATCGGCTACCACGCGACGGGGAAGCTTCCGATCCGGAAATACGAAGGCGACGTTCCGGTGGACGGCAGTTCGGGCGATTTCGAATGGCAAGGTTTCATTCCGTTCGATCAATTGCCGGCTTTCTACAATCCGCCGCAAGGCTGGATCGTCACGGCCAATCAGGATCCGTTTCCAGACAATTATCCTTACAGCGTGCATGGCAGTTTCGCCGCGCCGTATCGTTCGCTGGAGATTCGCAGCCTGCTGGCCTCGCACGACGGGTGGAAACCGGGCGATATGCTGGCTGTGGAGAAGGATGTCTATTCCGCGTTTCTGGATCATCTGGCGCGGATGCTGGTGGCGGCCTACGATCGATCCAAGCCGGCCGGTTCGAACTTGAGCGATGCGGTGGGGCTGTTGCGATCCTGGAACGGCCAGATGGACAAAGGCTCCGCCGCGCCCATGTTGATTTCGGTGGTGTACCAGGCGTTGCGAAAGCGCATCGCGGATTCGGCGGCGCCGGGCAAGTCCGATCTCTATGGCCCACAAATGGCGCCGGCGGTGGTAGAGCAGATTCTGGACCGCGGCGCGCGCGGCTGGTTTCAGGATCGGGATGGGCTGCTAATGCGAGCGCTTTCGGAAGGCATCGAAAATGGGCGGCGCTTGCAGGGCAGCAATGTGAAGCGCTGGAATTATGGCAGCTATAATGAGCTGGCGATCCGGCATCCGGTGGGCGACAAGCTGCCGCTGCTGGGACCTTACTTCAACGTGGGGCCGGTGCCGATGAGCGGCTCGTCGACGACCATCAAGCAGACCACGCAGATATTGGGTCCGTCGATGCGGTTTGTTGCGGATCTCGGGGAGTGGGACCGGTCATTGAATAACATCACGATTGGGGAATCCGGGCAGATATTGTCCAGGCATTATAAGGACGAATGGGATGCTTATTATGCCGCGCGGAGTTTTCCAATGCAGTTTCGGAAGGTGGATGCCAAGCAGACGTTGACCGTATTGCCGCGCTGACGCGTCAGGCCACGGTTGGTTCGGGGACAGCTTGCTTGACGCGTTTTTTGCGGGCGCGCGTTTTTTCCAGGATCGCGGCCATGTAGGTGTAGAAGACCGGCGTCAAGTACAGGGTCACCAGTTGCGAAAAGAGCAGGCCGCCGACTACAACCAGGCCGAGGGGTTGACGGGCTTCGCCGCCGGCGCCGTAGCCGAGCGCGATGGGGACCGCGCCGAGCAAGGCCGCCATGGTGGTCATCATGATCGGACGGAAGCGGATGAGGCAGCCTTCATAGATGGCCTGCAGCGGCGTCAAGCCCTGCTTGCGCTCGGCTTCCAGAGCGAAGTCGATTTGCATGATGGCGTTCTTTTCCACGATGCCGATCAGCATGATCAAACCGACGAAGGCGTAAATGTTCAGATCCATTCCGAACAGGTATAAGGTCATGAGCGCGCCGAAGCCGGCCGACGGCAGCCCGGACAGAATCGTGATGGGGTGAATGTAGCTTTCGTACAGAATGCCGAGAACGATGTACACCACCAGGATGGCGACAATCAGCAGCACCCAGAGATTGCCGAGCGAGGATTGAAAGGCCTTGGCCGCGCCTTGGAAGTTGGTGCTGATGGTATCGGGCAAAGTTTGCTTGGCGAGGGTTTGAATCTTGTTTACCACCTCGCCGAGCGAAGCGCCGGGTTTCAAGTTGAACGATACGGTAACGGCCGGGAGCTGGCCGTAGTGGCTGATGGCCTGCGGGCCGATGTCCTGATGCAGCTTGGCCAGGGTGTCCAGGGGAATCAAAGAACCGGAGGACGATTTGAAGTAGAGCAGCGAGAGCGCGTGCGGATCGGCCAGGTATTTCGGATTCAATTCCAGCAGGACTTTGTATTCGTTGATGGCGGCGTAAATGGTGGAGACCCAGCGCGGGCCGTAGGCGTCGTAAAACGCGTTTTCAATGGAGTTGGCGTTCACTTGCAGCGCGGCGGCCTTGTCACGATCGATGTCGACGGTGACCTGAGGGCTGAGGATGGCCAGGTCGCTGGTGACGTCCTGCACTTCGGGTAACTTTTCGATTTCTCTTTGAAGCCGTGTTGCTCCGGCGTACAGTTCTTTCTTGTCGGGCGATTGCATGGAGAACTGGTACAGGCTCTTGGTGACCTGTCCGCCGATGCGGATGGTGGGCGGATTCTGCAAGTACACGCGCATGCCGGGGAAGTTGGCGAGCTTGGGGCGCAGGTCTTCGATGATCTGGTTGACCAGTTCCTTGCGCTGGCCGCGGGGCTTCAGATGGACTACCAGCTCGCCATAGTTGGGTCCGCCGAGCGTGGAGGCGGAAGTGCCGCCGACGGTGGACATGAGCGCGAGGACATCTTTATTCGTGCGGAACACTTCGGCGACCGCTTTCTGGTATTCGATCATCTGGTAATAGGAAGTGCCCTGCGCGGCTTCGGTGACGGCGTAAATCTGGTCGGTGTCCTGATCCGGGATAAAGCCCTTGGGGATGGTGACGAACATGTACAGCGTGGCGGCCAGCACCAGGCCGGAGGCGGCCATGGTGAGAGCGCGGTGGCGCAGCACCACTTGCAGGGTGCGGTCATAGACGCGCAGCATGCCTTCGAAAAACTTCTCGGTGGTGCGGTAGAACCAGGAATGCTTTTGCTGCTCGGGCGAGCGCAGGAAGCGGCTGCACAGCATGGGCGTCAAGGTGACGGAGACAACGCCGGAAATCAGAATCGCGACGCAGATGGTGACGGAGAATTCACGGAACAACCGGCCCAGGATGCCGCCCATGAAGAGAACGGGGATGAACACGGCGGCCAGCGATAGGGTCATGGACACGATGGTGAATCCGATTTCGCCCGATCCATCCAAGGCGGCGTGCAGGGGCTTCTCGCCCATTTCCATATGCCGGAAAATATTTTCCAGCATGACGATGGCGTCGTCGACGACGAATCCGACCGAAAGAATCAAGGCCATCATGGACAGATTGTCGAGGCTGTAGTGCAGCAGGTACATGATGGCGAAGGTGCCGATGATGGAAAACGGCAGCGCCAGGCTGGGTATCACGGTGGCGGAGACGTTTCGAAGGAACAGGAAGATTACCATCACCACCAAGCCGAGCGTGAGCAGCATGGTGAACTGAACGTCCTTGTAGGATTCGCGGATGGTATCGGAACGGTCGTACAGGACGTCCATGTTCACCGAGGCCGGAATCTCGGAGCGGAACAGAGGGAGCAGGTTCTTCACCGAATCGGTGACCTGGATGGTGTTGGTTCCTGGCTGGCGCTGGATGCCGAGAATAATGGCGCGCTGCGTTCCTTCGGGGGTGTAGAACCAGGAAGCGGTTTTGTCGTCCTCGACGCTGTCGATGACCTGGCCGAGATCATCCAAACGAACGGGCGAACCGTTGCGGTAGGCGACGATGAGGGGCCGATACTGAGCGGCGCTCATCAATTGGCCGGTGGTCTGCAGAGTGAACGCGCGTTGCGGCCCGATGATGGTGCCGGTGGGCAAGTTCACGTTCCAGCTTTGCAGCGAAGTTTCCACTTCGTTGATGCCGACCCCATGCGCGGCGAGCAAGTGCGGGTCTACCTGCACGTGGACGGCGTATTTCTGAGCGCCCAGCACCTGCACCTGCGCGACGCCGCTGATCATCGAGATGCGTTGAGCGATGCGGGTCTCAGCGTACTCATCGAGGGTCCACAAGGGTACGGTCTTGGAGGTGACGGCGAGATACAGAATGGGCTGATCGGCTGGATTCACCTTGGTGAAGGTGGGGGGAGTGGGCATGCCTTGCGGCAACAAGCGCGCGGCCTGGGTGATAGCGGCCTGGACATCCACGGCGGCGCCATCCAGGCTCTTGCTCAGATTAAATTCCAAGGTGACCTGAGTGGAGCCGAGCGAATTGATGGAGGTCATCGAATCCAGGCCGGCGATGTTGGAGAACTGGTTTTCGAGCGGAGTGGCAACCGCGGAGCCCATGGTTTCGGGGCTGGCTCCGGGCAGGGCCGCGGTGACCAGCAGGGTAGGGAAGTCGACGTTGGGCAGATCGCTGACGGGAAGAGAGCGGTAGGCGACGAGTCCGAACAGGGCAATGGCAGCCATCAGCAAGCTGGTGGCGATGGGCCGGCGGATGAATCCTTCCGAAAAGTTCATTTAAGCCGCAATCTCAGACCAGAGTTTGTGGGCATAACGACGGAGCCAGCGGGCTAACTTAACTGGTGCGACCGCGACCGCCGCGGCCTCCCTCACCGCGGCCTCCCCGGCCGCCGTATTGGACGCGGCTGTTGGGCGCCAGCCGGAGCTGGCCCTCGGTAACGATGGTTTCACCGGGTGTCAAGCCGCTATCCACGACCAGATCCTGATCCACCCGCGTGCTGGTGACCACGGGCCGCATTTCCACCGTCTGATCTTGCTTTACGACGTACACAAACTGGCCGTCTTGTCCGGTTTGGACCGCCTGATTGGGGACCACGACGGCATTGGGACGGGTGGTGAGCCGCAGGGTGACGCGCACGAATTCTCCCGGCCAGAGCTTGTTGTCTTCGTTTTGGAAAGTGCCTTTGAGCTTGATGGTGCCGGTGGAGGGATCGACGGTATTATCGATGAACGTCAAAACGCCGGTTTGCACGCTATCTCCCGCGTCTTGGGACTGGGCACGCACCGGGAGCTTTCCTTCGGCCATGTATTTCTTGATCTCTCCCAACTGTGCTTCGGGGACCGAAAAGGTGACGTAAATCGGATGGACCTCAGCGATGGTCATCAACTCCATCGTATTGGGCGTCACGATATTGCCAAGCTTCACCGCCAGGTTGCCGGTGCGGCCATCGATGGGCGAGCGGATGGAGGTGTAACTGAGCTGGACCTTGGCATTGTCGATCATGGCTTCGACGTTGGCAATGGAAGCTTTATCGGCGCCGATTTGGGCCCGCGCGCTTTCAATGGCAGCCTTGTCGGCCTGAATGGTCTGCGTCAAGGCATCGGCATTGGCGCGCATCTGATCGGTCTGCTCGCGAGAAACGATACCTTGCTCGAACAGCTTGGCGTAGCGGCCGGCCTCGGTTTCAGAGTACTTCTGATTGGCGGTGTCACGCGCAAGGTTGGCTTCCGACTGGCTGAGCGCGGCGTTATCGCGAGCCGAATTGGCTTGGGCCTGGCTGAGCTGGGCCTGCGCCTGGCTGAGTTGGGCTTCGAACGACCGCGGATCGATAGTGAAGAGCGGGTCGTCCTTCTTCACGTAGTCGCCTTCCTGGAAGTAGACTTTGGTGAGCTGGCCGCCGACCTGGGCCTTGACGGAGATGGTGGAGTAAGCTTCGACGTTACCGATGACGTCGATGTTGACCGGCACATCCTTCTGCATAACAGTGGCGACCACGACCGGAACGGGGCCACCACCGTCGCCTCTTCCACGCCCTCCGCGGCCCCCAGGGCCGCGGCCGCCCGTGGCATCCGCTTCGCTCTTGGATGCGCATCCCTGCATTGCCAGAAACGCGAAAGTAATCAGAGCCAGGGAAAGTGGCGCGAGGAAGTAAAGAATCCGTTTCGACACACTCATGAAAAGGGGAACTCCATCACTAACGTTTAAAGTGGCGTGCTTACGATCTCTCAGGTTACACGTTGCAAGCTGTTATCTCAAGCCGGCGCTTGATCTTAGCATGAATCGGGCAGCACGCTCGCTTTCAGTTTAGCGCAGCTGGAATGGCGCTATCCGAGTAGAGACAGAACACCGGCCGACCGCAGCAAGACCGGGGATGCCGGAGCGTGTATGTAAAGCGAACTGAGGAGTTTAGCGCTTATTCCCGCAGGTCTTGATTGGTGAAAATGGACTTACCTCCATTGCGCGCCAAACGGAAGGACTTCAGACCCCGCAGCTCTTCGGGTTGTTCCTGGTCTGTCCACAGGAACACCCTCCCAGGACCGTTCCACAGCGCCGCCAGGGATTGCGGCGTCTCGAAGATATGCGGCGCATCGGGGAATTTCGAGCCGAACCACAGGTTCCCGCTGGGTTCATGCAGGACGTGGAGCTGGATACCGGTGTAGAAATTCAGCGTGGTGGCGTTGGAGTACTCGCTGTCGACGACGATCACATCCCCCGGACGAAACTGTTTTCTTACCGCCTGGGCAAGGCGGTAAGAAGAAAGAATCGGCGAGAACGTGATGAAGGCGGAATGCACACAGGCCAGCAAGACGACCATCATGGCGGCGAGCGAAACATTTCCGGCCAGCGGACGCCTGCGCCGCCGGAGGATCCAGTTCAATCCTGTGCCGAGCAGCAGCCCCAGCGATGCGCCCAAAAGCGGGCCGCCAAAAACACCCAGGGCCTGGGGCGTCAGATCGAGCACATGGCCGAGTGAAAGGTTGTATTCATCGGGGTTTTTCCTGAGCAGGTCGGCCAGGTCCGAGCCGGGAGCGGCTTGATGGGACAAGAGCCAGAGAGAGATGCCGACGACAAATCCCACGGCGCCGATTACGAACAGCACGAGTGAAGAGATTCTTCCAGCGCGGAGGTCCGAAACGCGCGCCTCCGACGAAGATTCACGCGCCAACCAACCGCCGGCCAAAAGCGCCATGCCTGGCAAACCGGGGATGGTGTAATATTCCTGGCGGGTTGAGAAGCTGAAGAATCCGACGATGACGAGCGCCCAGAGGAAGAAGAGCAGATTTGCGCTCTGCCGCCGGTCGAGCTTGGCGGCTGGTTGGAGAAACTCGCGCCAGCGCGCCAGCGCGTCGCGAAGAGCTTGCGGCAGGAATATGCTCCAAGGCAGGAGCCACGCGATGGTGAGTCCCCAGAAGATCCCGAGGGGAACGGTGTCGTAGCCGGCCGGCACGCGTTTGTTCAGGAAGCGCATGACATGTTCGTTGATAAAGTAGAGCCACAGAAAGCTGGGCGCCTGGCCCTGTGCCGGATTTCGCAGCGCTGCGAGAATGTGCCACGGTGCTGCGATGGCCAAGAACACGAGCGCGCTCGAGAGGATGCGCATTCTCAGCAAGTGCCGCAGGTTTCGCGTGAGCAGGAGAAACAGCCCGATCGCGCCAGCCGGAAATACGAGACCGATCAGGCCTTTGGTGAGCACATTCAGCGCGCAGGCGGCGGCGAATCCCCAGCAAGCGAATCGCGAGGGGCGTTCTTCTTCGAGTGAGCGCAAGAAAAAGTAGTAACCGAGCGTGAGCCACAGCGCGACCAGCACTTCGGGAATCAGGAAGCGCGTGTAGATATACACTCCTAGCGACGTGACCAGCGCCACGCCCGCATAGAGACCGCCGGCTTCGCCGTAAACATGCCGTCCCAACAGGTATGCCGCCAACGCCAGCGCGAGAACTCCGAGCATCAGAGGCAGGCGTGCGCTCCAATCTTCGATTCCAAAAATCTCATAGCTGGCGGCCTCGGCCCAGTACATCAGCGGAGCTTTTTCCATATAGCGGACGCCGTCGGTGTGAATGGTGACCCAATCGTGCCGCAATACGATTTCGCGTCCGGCCTCGGCATGGAGCGCATCGACGTCGTCGAGCAAGGGGGGCCGCGCGAGGCCGATCATGTAGATCACGGCCCACAACGAAATTATCGCCAGGACGGAGATCCGCCAGTTGGAAAGCGGAGGGTTCGGATGGTTGACTGCGGGTGCGAGGCCGTTCTCAACCGATGCGCCTGGGAGATTGGGAGTGGCGCTTGAATCCATGGCGGGCGTTTTCATTCTACTGAACCGGGGCTTGTCATTCTAGCGCCGGCCGATTCAGGATCGCATAAGGAGAAGAACTCCGCAGCACACGAAGAGAGTGGCGAACCAGCGGCGGCGGTCGACGTTCTCATGCAGAAAGAACTTGGCGGCCAGTGCGTTGGTGACGAATGTGAGCGCGGCTGTGGCCGGGCCCATGAGGCTGAGGTCGGCCCAGGAGAGTCCGATGAGATTGCTGAAGAAGGCGAGGGCCATGAATAGAACACCGGCGAAAAAGACACCGCTGGATAGGACGCGCGCGATTATTGCCAGGAAGCCGTGGCGGCGTTGCAAGTCGCCGAAGTCGCCGATGCGGCGCATTGCGAGAGCGATCAGGACGTCGCCCGCCGCGGCGGTGCAGACGGTGACGAAGATACAAAACCAGGTGTAGAGGCGCGCTTCCCAGCCGTCTCGGAGTCGGGGATGGGTGGGGAAGGATGTTCAGTACGCGCGGGGCCTCCGGCAACTAATCCAACGCCCAGGACGATGAAGGCGACTCCGGTCCAGCGGCGCGGGCTGACATACTCATGCAGCCACAGGATGGAGAGCAGGACCATGAGCACATAACTGCTGGCGGTAGCGGGCATAACGTAGCTGAGGTCGGCGAAGGAGAGCGCGGTCATGTAGCTCGACATGAAGATGAGCAAAGAAACGATCCCCAGGATGATGAAAGGATTGGCGAGGGCCGGCAAGACACTGGAGACATGCTGAAGATCGATGGAGCCGGTGTGCTTCATGCCGCGGGCGAGGAAAGCGTCTCCGGTTGAGCCGAAGATGACGATGCAAAAAATGACGAGGTACTTGCGAAAGGTCAAAGCGAGTTGCCCGCTCCTGAAGGTCTCACTCGGTTCCGGCGCTCCGGCTCAAATCGGGTCTGACGACGACGCCGTTGGCGCGCCGCGCGACCAATCTGCCACCCTTAAGCAACTCGTATTTGTTGTCGCGCCACAGGCTGCGTTTGCAGATGTAGCTCGCGCACCAGAGTATGAAGCCGTGGAGATCCCTCAGCGGGTAAAGCAAGACCCAGCGCCGCGCCATGGGGTCGCGGGCGGTCCACCAGCCGACGATCCAACACTCCAGCATGCGATTCAGCAGCGCAGCGGCCAGCATGGCGACACCAAGAACCGTGTGACCCAATAGCGACGCGGCGATCAGGCCCAAGATTCCATACGGCATCGCGAAAGTCAGGCCCGTTCCAAAATGCCCTTTCGGACGCGAGTAACGAGTCCCCATGACCCAGCGCAGTTGTCGCTCCCACATGCGGTGGAATGTCATGGGCGGCGACATGTGATCCACGATGTGACTGGACAGTAAGACTCGGAAGCCGGCTTTGTAGATGAAATTGCCGACCACGAAATCGTTGGACAGATACTCGCGGACCCCGGCGAAGCCGCCAATGCTCGCGATCGAGTCTTTGCGGACAGCGACGGTGGGTCCCAGTCCGAATTTCGTTTCTTCCAGAAGGTTGGACATCAGGACGCCGGCAGTAAATTCGACCGACTGTCCGATGGCGTCGAAATCGGCCCAGGTTCCGCCAGCGCTCTTGCCGCGAAACATGCAGGTGACGGCTCCAACTTGGGGATCGAGAAGCGGCGGGACTATGGCGCGCAGGTAATCTGGCGCAACTTCTACATCGCTGTCGCTGGTGATCAGAATGTCATGCGCCGCGGCTTCGGTCAGGCGATGGTAGCAATAATTTTGAGCATTGGGCCACGGCGGCGGGCCAGTGACCAGCATCCGGGTTGGGATGTGGGGATAGCGGGCGCAGATTTCCTGGATGACAGGCAAGGCGGCGTCGTCCGCCTCGTCGGCGGCGAACAAGATTTCGTACTTGGGATAGTCCTGCTGAAAAAAGCTTTCTATACACTGTTTCAGCCGTGCTTCGTTGCCGTGCACGGGTTTTAAAACGGAGACGGGGGGCAGGTTTGCTGCCCATTTTTCATAGATTTTGCGATCGCGCCGGGCGGTGCGCCGGAATTTAACGGCTCCGAGGATGGAAAGAACCAACACAACTGTCGACGCCAGGGTCCCGATTACGGCAACGGTTAGGATCGCGGTTGTAATTACCAAACGGGTACTCCTTGAAGCGCTGGACCGGGCGCGGCAGGGAAACGAGCCCTCTCGGCGGTCGTTAATAATCAGTCTATCAGACCCTGGCGCTCACACGAGTGTGAACGCGGACACGTGAACGCGGCAAGCACGAGCGTGCGCTACTCGGTCCGGGCCTTGGTCTCGACCAGCTTTTGGATGCCGGCCAGGAATGCGTCGACGCTTTGGGCTCCCTGGTCGCCGTGCTTCCGGTTGCGGACCGAGACGCTATCGTTCTGAGCTTCGCGATCGCCCACCACCAGCATGTAGGGGACTTTCTGGAGCTGGGCGTCACGGATTTTGAGATTCACTTTTTCGCTGCGATCGTCGAGTTCGACGCGGATTCCGGCTTGTTTCAGGCGCCCGGCGACTTTCTGGGCGTATTCGTTATGGCGATCCGTTATGGGCAGCACGATCGCCTGCACCGGGGCGAGCCACACCGGGAACGCGCCGGCGTAGTGTTCGATTAAAATACCGAAGAAGCGCTCGACGGAACCGAACAACGCGCGATGCACCATGAGCGGCTGGTGTTTCTTTCCGTCTTCGGCGATGTATTCCAGGCTGAAGCGGCGCGGGAGCGTGAAATCGAACTGGACGGTGGAGAGCTGCCAGGGGCGGCCGATGGCATCGAACAGTTTCACGTCGATTTTGGGCCCGTAGAAAGCGGCTTCGTCGGGGACCAGGCGGGCCTTGACGTTGAGGCGTTCGACGGCGTGTTTGAGCGCGTTTTCGGCCAGCGACCATTGGTCGGGCGTGCCGTCGTACTTACCGCTGGCGCCGCCGTCCCAGGTGGAAACTTCGGCCTCATAAGAATCGAAGCCGAAGGTGGTGAGGACATCGATGGCGAACTGCAGGCAGTTGACGATTTCATCTTCGATCTGGGAGGGCGTGCAGAAGATGTGCGCGTCGTCCTGGGTGAAGCCGCGGACGCGGAGCAAGCCGTGCAGGACGCCGGCGCGTTCATAGCGGTAGACGGTGCCGAGCTCGCCCAGGCGCACAGGAAGATCGCGATAACTTCGCTGCCGGTCGGCATAAATGAGGATGTGGCCGGGACAGTTCATGGGCTTGAGCTGATATTCGGCGTCGTCCAGCTCCATGGGCTTGAACATGTTCTGGCTGAAAAAATTGGCGTGGCCGGAGGTCTTCCACAGGTCGTGCCGCATGACGTGCGGGGTGAAGACCAGGGAGTAGCCGCGCGCCAGGTATTGATCGCGCATCCAGTCCTCGATGATTTTTCGCACCAGGCCGCCCTTGGGGTGGAAGAAAATCAGGCCGGGGCCGGCGGCCTCCTGGATGCTAAAAAGGTCGAGCTCCTGGCCGAGCTTGCGATGGTCGCGTTTTTTGGCTTCTTCGAGACGCGCGAGGTAGGCGTCCAGATCCTTCTTGCTGAAAAATGCAGTGCCGTAAATGCGCTGGAGCTTGGGATTGTGCTCGTCGCCTTTCCAGTAAGCGCCCGCGACCGAGAGCAGTTTGAAGGCTTTGATGCGCGAGGTGGCGGGGACGTGGGGGCCGCGGCAGAAATCGATGAAATTGGGCCCGAGCGTGTATTCGGAGAAAATCTCGTCGGCTTTTTCCTGGATGAGCTGGACCTTCATCCAGTCGTCGGCGTATTTGCGCAGGCCTTCGGTCTTGGCGGTGAGCTTGCGCTCGTAGGGGAGAGCTTTCGATTGTAGCTCCCACATGCGGGCTTCGATTTTTTCGAGATCTTCGGGGGTGAAGGGGGTTTCGCGCTCGAAGTCGTAGTAGAAGCCGGTGTCGGTGGGCGGGCCGATTCCGAGCTTGGTTTCCGGAAACAGTTCGAGCACCGCGGCGGCGAGCAGGTGCGCTGTGGAATGGCGGTAAACTTGGAGCGCTTCGGGGTTGCGCGAGGTGAGGATTTCAAGCTTGGCGTCGCCTTCGAGCGGGCGTGTCAGATCGTAGAGCTGGTCGTTGACGCGCGCGACCACGGCGTCATCGGCCAGGCGGGGGCTGATGGATTGGGCGACGTCCAGGGGGCGGGAGCCGGGGGGGACAGTTTTTTGGCTGCCATCGGGAAGCGTGATGGTGAGATTCTCGCTCATTGATCTTCCAGGTTAACAAGAGCGGCGCGAATTATGCCGGTGGCGCGTACGGTGTTCAAAACGTCGGGCTGGATTTACTTAGGCAGGCCACGCGGATCGTACAGCATGCTTTCGGGAGCGCGCTTGTCGAGACGCGGCAGCTTGGCGCATTCGTGACCGATCTCGAGCAGCCGTCTCGCCATGTGGGCCTTGTTGCGTTTCTTCAGCTCCAGCCGTTCCGTGACTGCCCGGTCCACGGCTTCGGACATCGTCTCGCCTGCGAGCCGGGCAAGCTCTCTCACGCGGCGGGATGTTCCCTCGTTCTTGATATTCAGGCTCATGATTGCTGGTGGCTTGAACGACGGATTGTCCACCCAAAGATGGGGGCCAGCCTCTTAAAGCAGGACCGACACACCCAGATGTGAATGCCTTTCTCATCTTGAGAGTAGAAGGCATGGCGGAAGTGCCCACCTGGAACCGGGCCAGGTTTGTCGTACGGATCGTGATCGCGCGCATCGCAGATACACGCCGAGCAGAACCTGCAGTGATCATGTTCCCAACGCTCGCTAGAGGGGCCCCAGCGTTTCCAAACGAATACCCCGTTTCGCCATGGTTCAGCCTCCGCCAGAGTAAGCCTCGATAGCACTTCGACCGTTCTTAAGTCAACCATTTTCGACGCTCCACTAAGGTCATTCTAGTCGTGATCGGGACGGTTTCGCCGACGGACGGTGCCTGGCAGCTGAGAAAAAGTGGTGAGCCACAGTTGGTGATGAGCGGTGCCCCGGGAAGCCGTGCCCAAGGTTACGATGGAAGTGAACGGAGAACCGCCATGCAGTTGAACGTTCCGCCCGACCTTGAGACGCTTATCCAGAAGCGCCTGTCCAGTGGCGCCTACACCAGCGTTGAAGACGTCTTACGCCGCGCCCTTGAGGCGCAGGACGCGGAGGAAAGCTGGACTGACGAGGAACGCCGGGCGCTGTCGGCCCATATCGAGGAAGGCTATCTACAGGCCGAACGTGGAGAGCTTATCGACGGCGCACAGGTCCGCCGTGAAGCTCAGGCGATGAAGGACACCTGGCGCCAAAAGCGTTCGCCCAGGTGATGGGCCTTTACGCTCTCACGCCGCTTGCCAAAGCCGATCTTTTTGACATCTGGTCGTACATTGCGCAGGACAGCGAGGAGTTGCAGACCTTGTCGAACAGGCGATCTACGACGCTTGTGCGTTCGCTGCCGAGGCTCCGTTGCGCGGGCATTTGCGGCCTGACCTCACGAGACGTACGCTTCGTTTCTGGACCCTGACCCGATATCCCAATTACGCGATTGTCTACCGGCCAGAGACGGTTCCGCTTCAAGTCGTCGCGGGTTCTGCACGGGAGGAGAAATTTACGGCGCATGCTCAAGCAACGCCCATGACCAAGGAGGGCGGCGGAATGGTCCTTAAGCGGCTCGATTGGGGCTGTCCTTGAGGAGGCCGAGGGCCAGCAAGCTTTCGGCGGTGGCAACGATGGCTTCCTCGTTGGAACGCGGCGTCCAGCCCAGCAGGCGTCTGGCTTTTTCGCCGGTGGCGTTTTTCGGCTTGCCGAGCTCCGGCAGGATCTGCTTGACGGCTGGATCGCGCATGGCGGCGATTCGTACCAGCCAGTTGGGAAGTTGCCGGGCCGGCACTCGCTTGGCGGCGGAGCCCATGCGGGCCTTGAGGACATGGGCGATGTCCAGCATGGACACGAAGTCGCCGGCGACGGCCAGGAAGCGCTCGCCCTTGGCGGCGGGATGAGTCATGGCGCGGAGGTGCAAGTCGGCGACGTCGCGCACGTCCACCAGGCCGAAGTAGAGGCGCGGGCAGCCGGGCATGGCGCCGTCCATCAGGCGCTGCACCAGGAGGATCGAAGTCGCGTAGTCCGGGCCGAGGACCGGGCCAAGGATTCCGACCGGGTTGATGACGGCCAGCTCCAGGCCGCGGCCTTCTTCGGCGATGAAATTCCAGGCGGCGCGTTCGGCCAAGGTCTTCGATTTCACGTAGGGGAGCACGTCAACGCCGTTGGGGTCGGTCCAAACGGTCTCGTCGAACGGTGTTGTTCGGGAATCGTGCCCATATCCGATGGCTGCGAATGAGGAGGTGAGCACTACACGTTTGACTCCGGCGTTGCGAGAGCCGCGCAGTACGCGGAGGGCGCCTTCGCGCGCCGGCACGATCAACTCGTCCTCGTGCTTGGGGACAGTCGAAGGAAAGGGCGACGCTACATGCAAGACGTATTCGCAACCGGTGACCGCTTCCGGCCAGCCTGCGTCATTTTCGAGGGAGGCGGCGAAAAAGGTCAAGCGAGCGTCCGGCTGGGCGCCCGCCTGCTGCAGCATGGCGCGCACCTGGGTCTCCCGGGTGAGGCTGCGTATGGTGGCGCGCACCTGATGGCCGGCTGATAAGAGCTGCAGGATGCAATGGCTCCCGACGAAGCCGGATCCGCCCGTGACCAAAACTGTACTCATCTTCGGCTCGTTACGCGCTGAACTTGGGATCGCATATTGACAAGGTTACGACGGATGGGAACGCCGAGTGGCGGGGGCTTATCCCATCAAGTTTCGAATGAGGACTGTGGGGTGGAGCGTCTTGGCGCCATTTAAGTCCGCGATTTGATGGCGGCAGGAGGTGCCGGTTGCTACCAGGACGTCGCCGGGTTGCATGTTTTCTACTGCGGGCAGGAGGCGGCGGCCGGCGATGGCTTTGGAAACTTCGTAGTGGTTTTTTGAATAGCCGAAGGAGCCGGCCATGCCGCAGCAGCCTGCATCCAGATCGACTACCGTGGCCGAAGGTATGCGCGACAGGAGTGCGATGGTGGCTTTTGTCAGGCCCATCGATTTTTGATGGCAGTGCGCGTGGAGCAGGATTTTTTGGGGGCCCGGGCGGAGGGGCAGGTCCAGGCCTGAGGCAAACTCCTCGAACAATATGCACGCTTGCGCTACGGTGCGGGCTTTCGTTTGTTGGTCTCCGCGCAAGAGAGCGGGCGCGTCTTCCTTGATGGCCGAGAGGCAGCTTGGCTCGCAGAAGAGAATTTTTTCGCCGCGGTCCGCGACTGGGAAGAGCGCGTCTACAACGTTGGCGGCGTGTTCGCGGGCCTGCTGGAGGAGTCCCTGAGAGATCAGCGGGCGTCCGCAACAGCCTGGGCGGACGACGTTGGGGCGGCATCCGGCATGCTGGAGGATTTCGACAGCCGCGATGCCGATCTCGGGGTCGAAGTGGTTGGTGAAGGTGTCGTTGAACAGCGTGACTGGGCGGCCATCGGCTGATTTATTCTGCGAGTTCGCCCAATCGGCGAAGGTTTCGCGCTTCCACTCGGGAAGCGTTCGGCGGCGGTCGATGTTCAGGAACTTCTCATTCAAGTAGCGGCCTGGAGCGCTGCGCGTGAGCGTGTTAGAAATCGGAGCGAAGCGGCTGGCCCAGGTTGAGAGGTCGCCGATGTGGCCGAGCGCGCGGGCGCGGAGCGGGGTGCCGTGGCGCTTCCAATAATCGGCCAGGAATTCGCTCTTGAGCATCGCCATGTCGACGTTGACCGGGCATTCGGCTTTGCAGGCGCGGCATTCCAGGCACAAGTCCAGCACGTTATAGACGTCTTGGTCGCCGAGGCCGGTTTGGTTGAGCTGGCCCGAGATCGCCATGCGAAGCGCGTTGGCGCGGCCGCGCGTGGTGGCCGATTCGTCTTGCGTGGCCATGAATGACGGGCACATGGTGCCGGAGAGCCGTTTGCGGCAGGCTCCGACTCCACTGCACATTTCGATGGCGCCGGCGACGCCGCCGTATTCGGAAAAATCAAACCAGGTGGATGGGTTGCGAGCCTGGTACGCCGAACCGAACCGGAGATTGGACGTCAGCGCGGGCGGGTCGACGATCTTGCCGGGGTTCAGAATGCCGTGGGGATCGAAGGTGCGCTTGATCTCGCGGAAGGCGTCGTAGAGCACATCGCCGAAGATCTTGCGCATGAACGGGCTTCTGACCAGGCCGTCGCCGTGTTCGCCGGAGATCGCGCCGCCGTACTCGACCACCAGGTCCGCGACCTCCTCGGCCAGACTCGAAAATTTGCGAACGCCCTCTTCGGTTTTCATGTTGATGACGGGGCGAACGTGCAGGCAACCGACGGAGGCGTGCGCGTAGACTCCGGCGGTGGTTTGGTGGCGTTCGATGATTTGGAGGAACCGGCCGATGTATTCGCCGAGTTTTTCCGGGGCAACCGCGGTGTCCTCGACAAAGGAGATGGACTTGGCGTCCTGCTTCATAGCCATCGATAGGCCGAGCGCGGATTCCCGGAGATTCCAGATGCGGGCCTGGGCGGCGGGTTCGGTTTCGGAATGGTAGAAGTAACCGAGGTTGCGCGATCGAAGGTCGGTTTCGAGAGCGGTGAGGCGGGCGGGCAGGTCTTCTTTGCGGGCAGAGTAAAATTCGACGCACAGGATCGCGCCCGGATCGCCCTGGATCACCGCGCGGCGGGCTTGGTCCAGTGCCAGGTTCTGACGGGTGTTGTCGAGGATGGATTTGTCCATTACCTCGACCGCGGACGGCTGGTGGGCCAGGATGGATGGAGTGGCGTGGAGCGAGTCCAAGAGATGGTGGAATCCGATCACCATCACGGCTTTGGCTTTGGGAAGCGGCACCAGGCGCAGTTTTGCTTCCAGCACCACTCCCAGCGTGCCTTCGGAGCCCACCATGAGCTTTGCCAGGTTGATGGTGCCGGCGGGGTCGACGAATTCATCCAGGTTGTAGCCGCCCACGCGGCGCAGGATTTTGGGATAGCGCTGGGCGATTTCGGCGGAGTGTCGGCGGGTCAGGTCAAGAACGGTGCGATAGCAGGCGGCTTCGAGCGTGTCGCCGCTTGGGATTTCGTCGCGGGGGATTTCGCGAAATTGAACGACGCTGCCGTCCGAGAGTGCGACGGTCTGTTCCAGCACATGGTCGATGGTTTTTCCGAACACCACGCTGCGCGCGCCGGCGGAATTGTTGGCCATCATGCCCCCGATGGTGGCGCGGCTGGCGGTTGAGATGTCGGGGGCGAAACGGAGGCCGTGGGGGGCCAGTTGAGCGTTCAGTTCATCGAGCACGACACCCGGTTCGACGCGCGCCCAGCGCTCCGGTGCATTGATTTCGAGGACTCGGTTGAAGTACTTGGAGGTGTCTACCTGGAGGCCCTCGCCGATGGCTTGCCCGGCTTGGGATGTGCCGCCGCCGCGCATGGTCACAGGGCAGCGGAAGCGATGGCAGGTTTGAATCGTGTTGACGATGTCCTGGCGGGTTTTCGGAATCACCACGCCCAGAGGCCGGATTTGATAGACGCTGGCGTCGGTGGAGTACAAGGCGCGCGAAATCTGGTCGAAGCGGATCTCGCCCT
>Ga0335081_10005777_pt1 | contig 19604 bp, 15 predicted proteins | sample Lox_Sample_35_FD_206713 | JGI IMG/M metagenome (GOLD analysis project Ga0335081, IMG submission 206713) | Soil microbial communities from Loxahatchee National Wildlife Refuge, Florida, United States - Lox_Sample_3.5 | ecosystem: Environmental > Terrestrial > Soil > Wetlands | place: USA... | reverse complement strand
AGTCAAGAATGACGGCCTGGATTTCAAATCGGCCTCCGCGGGACCGGACATGATCGTCTACGAGCAGTTCGGATCGCTGCACGTATACGACCTGAAAACACGCAAGACTCGGGCCGTCAATGTGCGGCTGGCGGGTGACGTGACCGAAATGAGGCCGCACTTCCGCAAACTCGCCCCCAATGAGATTCGCGCCGCCGGTATTTCACCCACGGGCGCGCGGGCGCTCTTCACAGGCCACGGTGAAATCTTCTCCGTTCCCGCGGAAAAGGGTGATATCCGCAATCTAACCAGAACAGTGGCAGCCGAGGAAAGAGACCCCGCCTGGTCGCCTGACGGAAATTCGATCGCGTATTTCTCGGACGCTTCAGGCGAATACGCGCTGGAGATTCGGGACCAGAACGGCCTCGGCGAGCCTCGGCGGATCAGCCTGGGCAGTCCACCTGCCTTTCCTTACTCGCCGCGCTGGTCGCCGGACAGCAAAAAGATCGCTTACACCAACCACCGGCTGGAGGTCTGCTACCTGGAACTGGAGAAAGGCGCCCCGGTGCGCATCGACGCGGACACCTACGCCGGCCCCGCCGCCATGGACCCCGCATGGTCGCCCGACAGCCGGTGGATTGCGTACACCAAGAAACTCAAGAGCCATCTCCACGCCGTGTTCGTTTATTCGCTGGAGCAGAACAAGACGTTCCAGGTTACCGACGGGATGAGCGATGCCGCCGATGCCCAGTTCGATAAGGAAGGAAAGTATCTCTACTTCACCGCCAGCACCGACACGGCTCTGAGCTCCGGCTGGCTGGATATGTCGAGCATCCAGCGGCCTGTCACGCGCAGCGTGTATCTTGCCGTGCTGGCAAAAGACCTTCCGTCGCCGCTGGCTCCGGAGAGCGACGAGGAGAAGCCGCCGGCCCCGCCCGAAGCCAAGAAGCCGGAGGAGAGCGCCAAGAAAGACGCGGCCGTGCGCATCGACTTCGAGAACATCGGGCAGCGCATCCTGGCGCTGCCGCTTCCCGCGCGAAATTATGTCGCGATGTGGGCCGGGAAGGCCGGTGCCCTGTTCCTGGTGGAGGCTCCCATGGTGCAGTCCATGGGCGAGCCAGGCGAAGGACTGACGGTGCAGATGTTCGACCTGAAGACGCGCAAACCCGAGAGGATCCGTGAAGGCATCAACAGCTTCTTCCTATCGGCGAACGGCGAAAAGATGCTGTACCGCCAGGGGCAGCAGTTCTTCATTGCTGCTGCCGCCAGGCAGTCAGCCGCCGCGGCGGCCCCACCCGCCGCGGGCTCAGGCGGCCCGCTGAAGCTCGACACCCTGGAAGCCTGGGTGGACCCGCGCGCCGAGTGGGAGCATATGTACCACCAGGCGTGGCGCGACGAGCGCGACTTCTTCTACGATCCGGGCCTCCACGGCGTCAACCGCGAAGCCCTGGAGAAAAAATACGAACCGTATCTGGATAACATTTCCAGCCGCGACGACTTGAACTACCTCTTCGAGGAGATGCTGGGCGAAATGACGGTCGGGCACATGTTCATCGGCGGCGGCGACAAGCCGGAGGTGAAGCGGGTCAGCGGCGGTCTGCTGGGCGCCGATTACACCGTGGAGAACGGACGCTACCGGTTCGCGCGCGTCTTCAACGGCGAGAACTGGAACCCGAATCTCAAAGCCCCGCTTACCCAGCCGGGCGTCAACGTGATCACGGGCGAATATCTGCTCGCGGTTCAGGGCCGCGAGGTGCGGCCGCCCGCGAACCTGTACAGTTTCTTCGAGGAAACCGCGGGCAAATCGATTGTGATCCGGGTCGGGCCGGACCCGTCAGGCGCCAACTCGCGCGACATCACGATCGTCCCGATCGGCAACGAGACGGCGCTCCGCAACTTCGCCTGGGTGGAAGACAACCGCCGCAAGGTGGACCAGATGAGCGGCGGCAGGATTGCCTACGTGTATATGCCGAACACCGGCGGCAGCGGCTACCTTAATTTCAACCGCTACTTTTTCAGCCAGGTGGGCAAGGAGGGCGTAATCATCGATGAGCGTTTCAACGGCGGCGGGGACATCGCGGACTACGTCATTGACTACCTGCGGCGCCCGATCATGGGGCGGTTCACCATGCGCCAGGGCGAAGATATCACCGTACCGATGGAAGGCATCTTCGGACCGAAGGTGATGATCGTGAACGAAATGGCGGGTTCGGGCGGCGACGCCATGCCATGGCTGTTCCGTAAGTCGCACCTCGGGCCGCTGGTCGGAATGAGGACCTGGGGCGGCCTGGTCGGGCACTACACCGGTCCGGGGGATCTGATTGACGGCGGCAACGTGGGCACACCCAACCTGGCGTTTTACAACCTGGAAGGAGCCTGGGACGTGGAAAACCACGGCGTGTCGCCGGACTACGAAGTCGAAATGAACCCGAAACTGGTGCGCGAAGGCCACGACCCGCAGCTCGAAAAGGCCGTGGAAGTGGCCCTGGATCTGTTGCAGAAGAACCCGGTGAACTACGGCACGCGGCCCAGCTACCCGGACTACCAGCAGAAGAAGAAATGAGGGTCGGCGTTTAGAAGACTCAACGGCACCAGACCCCCTCTTTTCTAATGTTCGCACAGCGTGGCGGACGCCCTGCGCAGGGCTGCGAGGGCGCCCGGCGAGACCTCAGTATTGCAGCTTCAGGGCAAACTGGATCTGGCGCGCTGGGTAGGTGGAGCGAATCGTACCGAACGCGGAATCGGAGATGTTGGGGTCGGGGAAGGTGAAGTTCGAGCGGTTCAGCCCGTTGAAGAACTCCGAGCGCAACTGAAGGGCCACGTTCTCGCGGATGCGGAACCCCTTATAAACGGCAAAGTCCCAGGTCCAAAGTCCGGGGGTTCGAAAGGAGTTGCGTCCCAGGTTGCCGAAGGGTGCGCTGGCCGAGGGCACCTGGAACGCCGCCGGATCCAGATAGTGGTCCAACATGCTCGTACCGCGCAGATCAGTTGGATTGCCCACCAGGTTCGGCCGCATCACGGCTTCGCCGCGGTAGTCGGGGATGCGGCCCGTCACATCGTTTGCAGCTCCTGGCGTGTAGGCGACGTCGATTGGCAGACCCGTGTTCGCCGTGTTGATGGTGTTGATTTCCCATCCGCCCAACACGCCGTCGAGGACGGGGCTCCACGACGAACCGAACTGACGCCCTTTGCCGAACGGAAGTTGATAGACGAGCGTGGTGACGTTAATGAACTGCACGTCGAAGCTGGAAGGCCCGCGCTCGGCTTTGAGGTTGTAGATGTTCTGCGGGTTGGCCAGCGCCTGGAGGGTGGCGGTCTCGAGGGCCTGTTCGGAATCACCCAGCGCTTTGGACCAGGTAAACGAGTTCAAGAAGTACAGGCCGTGGGAAAAACGATGCTCCAGCCGGGCGGCTAATCCGTTGTAAGTGGAAATGCCGGAGGGATTGACCCAGGTTATCGCGCCGAAGCTCTGATCGGGCCGGCGTGCCTGTATGCCGAGCGTCTGACCGGGTAAATTTGCAACGGCCTGATTGTAATCCGAGACGATGGGCAGGCGGGAGCTGTGGTTCCCCGAATAAGTCAGCTCCACGACGGTATCCTTCATCAGCTCGCGCTGGATGGAGACAAACCAGGTCTGCACATATGGCCACCGGGTATTGGCTGGGATATAGGCGATGTTGGCATTGACCGGGTTGAAGTTCTGCGGCCCGTTCAAACCAGGCGGGAACGAGTTCGTCTGAGTGATGAAGTTCGGGTTGTTGAGCGGATTGGTGTTGTTGATGGTCACCTGGTTGACTTGTGGCCCGTTGATGCCAAGCTCGTCCGCGCTTCCCAGCCGGTTCAGGTGCACGTAGCTGATGCCGTAGCCGCCGCGCACGACCGTCTGCTGGTCGAAGGTGTAGGCCAGTCCCAGACGCGGCGCCCAATCCTTGTAGTCCGGATTCACCAGGGTCCGATCATAAAGGCCGCCGTTCTTGGCCGTGATGATCGAATTCGTCGCGGGGTTGAAGTTGCTCAGCACGTTGTCGCGTTCCCAGCGAGGCGTAGCGAATTCCCAGCGTAAGCCCAGGTTCAACGTAAGCTTGGAGTTGACGCGAAAGTCGTCCTGCACGTAAGAAAAGAACTGCCGCTGCCGATAGCTGCCTACCAGATAATTCGAAAGCTGGATCTGGCTCGGCAGGCCGAACATAAAGTCGGCCAGGTTATAGCTCGCCAGGCTGCTGGAATCGGTCGGTATGACGCATCCTGTGGCCTGCCCGATCTGCGCACAGGAACTGGGCATGCTGAAATGGCTGGCATAGGCCTGAAGGCCGTAGACCGGGTTGATGTCCATTACTTCCGTGTGAATGATCCCGCCCTCCACGCCGAATTTGAGCGCGTGGCGCCCTTTCGCCCAAGAGTAGTTGGCTTTGGGATCCCAATTGGTCGGATTCTGGAACTGCGGGTTGGTCGCCTGTCGTCCCATTCCGGTGAAGCCGCTGATATTCTGCGTATTCAGCCCGCCGGTCAAGAAGGGAGCGGTGGAAAGTCCGGTCAAGCCGTATAGGTCCAGGGCGCTCGGCCCGCCCAGAAACACCGGGAACTTACCACCCGTGACGTGGGAAAAACCGAGCCGGACATCAAGGAGCGAAGCAGCAGTCACGCTCCACGTGTACGACGCGACCGCGTTCTGATCCAGAATGCGCACGTTGCCGTTGCCGTCGCCGCCATCCGGTCCGGCGATGGTCGGTTGGTAGTACTGGTTTTCCTTGTGTTGACTGAATCTCAGAAAAGCCGACATCCTATCGTTAATCTGGTAGTCCACCTTCGCATCATATTTGTCTGCATAGTCGCGGACCAGCAGGAGCGCTTCATAGTCATTCGATCGTCCCGAGGTTGTTGTCAGAGCCGGGAGTTGGCTCAGCACTTTGGCAGCCAGGGGCGTCATAGCCGAAGTGGGAATGGGTGTCCCGCCCTGGTAGACGGACCCGGTGAGTGGATTTACCACCGTCAACGGAATACTCAACGATGATCCCCCCATCAGCAGGCCGGACCGGTCGGCCGTGTCCGGAAGCGAATCGAAATTGAGCGACTTGGTTAGATTGCGGAGGCCCTCATAGTCGGCGAAAAAGAAGAGTTTGTTCTTGATGATAGGGCCGCCGATGGTGGTTCCGAATTGGTTTCGCTGCAGCGTGGGCTTCTGAAACGTGGAGGGCCGCTGGCCGAAGATATAGCCGATCGCGTTCAGGTCGGTGTTGCGCACGAACTCCCACAATGCTCCGTGGAAGGCGTTGGTGCCCGAGCGCATCACCACATTCACGATCGCTCCGCCCACGCGGCCATATTCGGCACTGTAGTTCCCCACAATCACCTTGAACTCCTGCACGGCGTCCGGAGACGGCTGTCCCACCTGGTTGGAGTACCCCTGGTTGCTCGTCGAGTAAGGGTTGTTGTCGACCCCGTCCAGCAGGAAGTTGTTGTACGTGCTGCGCATTCCGTTGGCGTTGAAAGCGCCCTCCCGCGGGGGAACCGCATAAGCGTACACCGACCGGTGAACATTGGTGGCCACCAGCGCCAGGTCGGAATAGTTGCGCCCGTTGAGCGGCAGTTCCTGGATCGCCTCCCCGTTGACTACCTGCCCGCGCTGGCTGGAATCGGTATCCAGCGCCGATGCGGCGTCTTTGACTTCCACCGAATCGGTAACCGCACCCACTTGCAGGCTGGCGTCTACCCGCTGGCGGGCATTCACGGCCACGTCGACATCCGGCGTGCTAAACTTCACGAAACCCGTAGCTTCCACAGTTACGGTGTACCGGCCAACCTTGACGTTGAAGAAGTCGTAGTTCCCGTTCTCGTCCGTCACCGATTTCGTCTGGATGCCCGTTTCCTGATGGAGAATGGTGACGGTGGCTTTGGGCACCGTCAGGCCCGCGGGGTCCCGTACCGTGCCGAGCAGTTCCGAGGACTCGAATTGTGCAAGAAGAGGCGCGGAGAAGAACAATACGCCCAGAAAAACGCCGCAGAGAGAGGTTTTCATAGACACAAGAGTGTAGCCAGCCCGTGTTTCAACTTCATTAGCATCCTGTGACGTTCTCTGTACAGACCAAGGAATCGGGCGCGCGAGTGTTAACACCGTAGCGCGCTGCTACTGCTCCTTTTCACGCGTCGGGTGAGGCTCTTTCTGGAATCGACGGGGGCGGCGAAACAGAACGATCACATCCCCCTGTTCGGCGCGCCTGCCCACGACTGGTTGCCGCCCCACTCCCGCAAAAAGGTCTGCTACCCGGCTGGTGCCGCTGCAGGCCGTACCGGAGATACTTGAACGTTAACGATAGTGATGGAACCGGTTCCGCTCCAGGCCCGATCGGCCAAACATTGCTAACTCATTTTGTTTTAACAACCTGGCCAAGAAGCAAGCTCCCCGGCCGAGTAAGCTGCAGAACTCGGTTTCGGTACGGGCGAACCGGTACCAACTTGTGGGGACCTTGACGGCGCCATCGGCTGGCTAGAGCATTGAAACGTAAGATGATTGCGATTTCCACGCGCGCCTGGCTTTTCACCATTGTGTCGTGCTGTGCCCCCTTCTGCCTCAGCGCTGCCACAGGAACTGCGACCCAGACACTCTCGGCACAGATCAATGCGATTGGCAAGCTTTCCGTGCCGTCAACTGTGAGCGTGGTCAATTCGGGCACGACCTTCGTCGCGTATACCGGCAATCTATCCGTGAGCTATCGGATTCGCTCTACGGCGACGACGGGAAGCGGGACGCTGAGCGTCAAGGCAACCAACGATTTTACTCCCGCGGGGGGCCCGTCGATCGCCGGTGGAATGCTTACCTACACCTGCAGCGCCGCCACTCTCGGCACCGCTTGTTCCGGCTCTCGGACGCTTTCGACCACATCGCAAACCAGCGTGTTGACAGTGGGTGCCGGCGTCTGCACGGGCGGCGGTGGGTCGTGCAGCACCAATGATCCAAACACGGTCCAGACGAGCTTCACCTTGGCAGACAATCCCGCGTATGGCACCGGGACGTATTCTGCCGTTCTTACATTCACCATTAGCGCACTATAGGAATGAAACATATGAAACGATATCACCGAATTCTACTTCTCCTGGCGGCGGTGCTTGTTGCCTGCCCGGCTATGTATGGGCAGTTCGCAGCCACGGGGACCACGACTCTTTCCGTAACGGTCGGCGCTGAAGCTGCGCTTCAGGTAACTACCGGAACCACCACGCTGGCCGCCGCCGGGACGATCTTCAACCCTTACACCGGCACCACCAATATTGTGTACAAAATTCGAACCACTAAGTCGACTGGCACCGGAACCATCACCTTGAAGGTGACCTCTGATTTCAGCCCGGCTGGCGGCCCTTCAGTCGCAACGCCCCCGACGGCTGGCGACGCGCTGACTTACCAATGCACCGTCGCTGCGCCAGGCACTGGTTGCAGCGGGTCAATCACGTCCAGCACCACCGCTGCGACGAGCGTTGCCACTTTCGGCGCCGGAGCCAGCTCCGCCAACGCCGGCAACGCTGCGTCAACGGCCTGGACGTTGACCAACGATCCGGTCTATCAGACTGGAGCTTACTCGGGAGTCGTGACCTACACGATCAGCGCCACATGAGCCGCTGGCGGAACACGCTCTGCGCCCTGTGGGCCTGCATCAGTCTGGCTCAATTTGCGCCAGCACAGCAGAAACCTCGCCTGGTCACCAAGGCCGACACCGTTCAGCCCATGGCCGCAACGATGGGGAGTGTCACGGCCACTCCGGGAACGATCAGCTTCACGGCAACCGACCCTGACCTCGGAAGCGTCTCCGGCAGCTCGGGCGCTACCGTCAATTGGACCACTACCGGTGGTTCGACTTCCTCCACATGGAACCTGAAGGTCCACTCGAGTGCCGCTCATTTCGCCAACTGCGCAACGGTACCTGCCTCCGCCGTCACTGTGTCCTGCAACACGGTCACTGGCGGCAGCGCGGGAACCTGTAGCGCTCCCTTCGCGCTCTCGACCACCGGCACTCAGGTGGCTAGCGGCAAGGAGTCGAGCGGAACGGGCGCCGCATACTCGGTAACCCTTACCTTCACGCTGGCCGATAGCTGGAAGTATATAGCAAAGCAGAGTCCATCATGTACACTCACACTCACTTATACGGTAACCGCGCCGTAATACTCGGCGCGTTCCTGTTCGGCGTTCGAATCCTGTCAGCCCAGGTCGGCCTTGGGCTGAGTCCAATGCGTCTCGAACTTCGCGCGCAGGCCGGGCAGCAGATTTCTGGTGCGCTGGTACTGAGCAGTGATTCCAGCGAGAAGATTCGCGTCCGTGCCGCAATAATGGACTTCCTCATCGACCAGAACCAAACGCCACAGTTTGATAACCGACTGCCGTCCGAAAGCCCTTTTTCGTGTCGCGACTGGATGAGTGTCAACCCCATGGAGACCGAAGTGGCTCCGGGAAGCCAGGTGAACGTCCGCTACACCGTACGAGTGCCGGGGACAGCCGACTCGCCGCGCGGCTATCACTGCGCAGTAGGATTTACGACGCTCCCGACGGAATCTCAGGTGGAGCAGAGCGGGATTAGAACCGCGGTTCAAGTGGTTGCTGCCTTTTACGTCACGCTCGGCAACCCCGGCATAGAAGGTGGTGTCAAGGCGCTGAGACTCGTTCGCGAAGTTAGTGGCGGCAAGACGCGCTGGATCGGCGAGGTCGTGCTCGACAACTTCAGCCTGACGCATTTTCGCCCGGTGGGCGAGCTGTCGGTGCTTGATAGCAACGGCGCCCTATTGGAATCTGCTGCATTCACGCCGTATCCCGCGCTGCCCAAGCGGGAACAGCGCTATATCATTCCGTTCCAGCGTGATCTTGCTCCCGGCACGTACACACTTCGTGCCCGGGTCGACATAGGAGGCAACGAAATCGAGGAGGGGACCGCTGTAGTCGTGGCGGCGTACTGAACCACAGCGATGCCCGGGCTCCGAAATGACAATCGGCGCAGCCAGCTCGTATCGGATCATCGCCCTGCTGATGGTGGGCGCGGGATTCCTGCGTGCGCAGGGTGACGGGCAGGCCGAGATCGCGTTTCAGGGCTATTACCTCGGCGGCGGCGTCCAGAGCCTATCCGACATAACTGGAATCGCTGCGTCTTTTCGCACGTTCTTTCCCGGGCTTGGTTTGATCAGCGGCAGCGCGGAAAACTACGGCTCCGACGGAAGGTTCAGAACCGGCAACAACTACCTTGATCTGAATGGCGCTTCCTGGATGGGGCTCCACTGGCGATTTACAGGCGGAGATTTCCACGTTCCGACCGCGCTGCTGCCTCTCCCGTTCTCCAACATTGTCCTTCCGGAGTTGGGCGCCGAAGGCGTGAAGATCGAAGCCTGGGACGCGAATCGTCGATACACGCTGCTGTACGGCATGGAAACGCTGGTGGCCGGTCCTCGGGTCCCGTTCCGTTTCAGGGTTCCCCAAAATGTGTTCGCGGCATCTGTTGTCCAGAAGGTCGGCCAGAAACTGGATCTTGGTGTGCGCATACTGAATCTCTCGACAGGCGCCGACACCTCTGGCGAGATGATCTTCGCTCCAGGCCAGGATTTCCGCACGGCGACCACGATCTCCGCGGACTTGTCATACCACGCTTCGGCCAATCTTCAGGTTTACGCCGAGGCATCCGCCGCGGCCACAGCCGGCGGCTCGCTGGTTCCACTGCCTCATCAGCAACCCGGTTCATTTACCTTCGGTCCCGTCTGGAATTCGCGAAAGGTCACGGTCAAGGCCAACTACATTTATCAGCCTCCATCCTACCTGCCAATCGCTGGATATTTCCTCGGCGATCGGAGTGGGCCATTCGTCGAAGCTCGGTTCAAGGCCTCGGAGGGTACCGAGTTCTTCGGCTCCGCCAGCACCTATCGCGACAATCTGGAAAATTCGCCGGATCTCCCGACGTTTCGCAGCACCTCGACGTCCGCCGGCGTTTCGGTTGGCCTCCCGTTTCGATTCAGCGCGGGCGCCCAGATCTCAGCGATTGATTTCTCGGTCAAACAACCCACGGAAGACGCGTTCTCCAAATCCCACAACCAGCAGCTTGTCGCAACCCTGGGCAGACCGGTGCGCAACCACAATCTCCACGTTTCCTACCGCGACCTGGAACTCCGATCCGAGGAGGCGCCTCAACGTCAACGATCGGTGGAGATCGAGGACATCGTTCAGTTCAAGAGGTTCTCGCTGGGGGGCGCCGTGAGGGACCAACGGCTGATCGCCGATCAGTCGCACGATACGCTGTTCGTCCGCGGCAGCGCACAGGTGCAGTTTCGGCGCTTTTCCGCCTATGCTTACGTCGAACATGGAAACGATCTCGCCAATCAGACGGTGTTTCTGACGAGCACCTTCAGTACAACCGTCTTCGGCGGCGCGCTGCGGATCAACAAGGCATGGAACCTGCAGATTGAAGCATCCCAGAACCGGCTCACCACTGACCTGAATCCGGAAAACGTGTTCTTGCTCCAAAACCAGGGCTCGTTCGTCACCAGCGCGATCTCAGGCCTGAATCAATGGACCGCTTATTTTCGCCTCAGGAGAAGTATTCGGTGGGGTCGCGGTCTTCCCGAAGGCGATCTGGACCGGTACACCGCCGAACAGATTCCAATCGTCGGAACGATCCACGGAACTGTCACGGAGGAAGGAGCCGCCGTCAGTGCTCCGGCGGAGGGCATTCCAGTCGTGCTGGACGACGGGCGAACCGCCGTAACCGACCGATCAGGGATGTTTCAGTTTGCGGGCGTACCGGAAGGAAGGCACCACGTGGCAATCGCCACGAATCAGCTGCCGGCCGACTATGATCCCGGCGCGGCGCCTGGCGCAACCGTAGATGTCAAACCCAGACGAACGGCCGATCTGGGATTGACCGTGGTACCGCTGGTTGCCCTTTCCGGCACAATCACCGGTCCGGCGGGAACGTCGCTCGATGGGATCATCTTGAAACTGTTGCCGACCGATCGCTACACGACGCCGGACACGGATGGCCACTTTGCGTTCTACAATCTGCGCGAAGGGGAATATGAGTTGACGATCGACCTCACGAGTCTGCCTGAGTTTGCGGTCTTGGATCGGAGCACAACGCACATTTCGTTGAAGCGTGGTGTTCGCCCCGAAGAGGCGGCCTTTCACCTTGAGATCAAAGTACCGGAGAAGCCGATCCGCAGGAATGCGGTCGCCTCTGACCTCGACCACATCTACTAGCCGCGCCGCCGGCGCTGGCGGGGTGATTCCGCGTACCGGCTTAGCGGTATGATCTTGAGCGCCGGGTTGCGCCTGCGCAGGCGTTTGCCGGCAACCCTGGCCTCCTGCAAACCGGGGTTCACCAGCAGCATGTCGACGACCAGGCCCAGTTCATCCAGCAGAGACTCCGCTTCTTCCACTGTTCGCGCCGGAACCGTAGAGAAGCCGACGTGCGACAGTGCTTCCGATAGGGCAAACACATACCCTACGTCCTGGTCTAAAATCAGTGCGGTGGGCGTAATAGGCCCTCGCGTCAGCGCCCTGCGGCAAATTGTCGTACGCCGGCCGCCGGCATAACCTGGTCCTCCACCAGATGACTGCCAGCAGTCCGGAATTCGTGGTGTTTGATTGCCACGGCGGTACCCATCGCGTTACTGCGGATGATGCGGCCGCGCATGCGCAGTTGCAGCCGGCAGCGGCCCTCCAACAGGTACGGCCAAGGCAGACTGATCTCGATGCTCTGTCCGACCGGCAGGATGCGGTCGCTGTGAAAGCGGATACCGCCGCTGCTGATGTCGGTGACTTCGCCGCTTCCGGTCCTGGCAGACCTCATTCGGTAGCGGACTTTGAGTGCTATGGGGAACCGGCGACTCTTTCGCCGATCCATGGGAAGAACCACGCCGGGGGACACGGGTACCTCCTTCTTAACGGCTATGTACTATACACTACAGTCACCCGATTAACAAGGGTTATGTGACGGTTTTTTGGCAGTATCTTTGAGCTGTGCATATTTGCAGCACTTTTGCACAGCACAAGCTAATCAAACATTTAAGATAAAAAATGATTTCCAGGATTTTCCACAGGCTGTATAACTCCGCCCAGCGGGGTTAAGCCCGCTCCTGGTACGTCCCCTCGGCCGTGCTAACCCGAATTTTCTCGCCTTCGGTGATGAACGGCGGCACTTGCACCACCAGGCCTGTCTCCAGCTTGGCCGGCTTGGTGACGTTTGACACCGTCGCGCCCTTGAGCCCCGGTTCGGTCTCCACTACGGTGAGGTCCACGGTGGCTGGCAGTTCCACCCCCAGCGGCTTGCCCTCGTAGAACTCGACCTTGACTTTCAGCTGCGGAATCAGGTATTGAATTGCGTCGCCCAGCAGGTCCTTCATCAGGTGCATCTGATCGAAGGTCTCGGTATTCATGAAATAGAAATACTCCCCGTCGTCGTACAGGTATTCCATTTCGTGTTCTTCCAGCAGCGCCTTTTCCACGCGGTCCTCGGAGGAAAACCGGTGTTCGATCATCGTGCCGGAGCGCAGGTTGCGCATGCGGGCCTGGACGAACCCGCGCAGATTCCCCGGAGTGCGATGCGTCATGGTGAAGACCGAATAGAGGTCGTTGTTGAACTTGATGATCATTCCCGGACGCAATTGTGTTGCAGAAATCATGTAACTCCTTGAGTGTGTACTTGGAAATTCCAGTATACCAGCGGGGCACCGGGCCGCGGCGGAGCCCGTTCGTTCTTGTCACCCAGGCAGAGCGCCTGTCCGCGGATTTCTAGTAGGCCAGCAACCGCTCCATTTCGGAGACCAGGTTCTCGGTCTGCGGCAGGATCGCCGTTTCCAGTTGGGGATGATAACCGACCCAGGTATCCAGCGCGCCCACTCGCCTCACCGGAGCATCCAATCGGTCAAACAACTCGTCCGCAATGCGGGCCGCAATCTCCGCGCCGTAGCCAAACGAGAGACAGTCCTCGTGGGCCACTATCACCCGGTTGGTTTTCTCCACCGAAGTCCGAATGGCCGGCCAGTCATACGGTGCCAGCGTGCGCAGGTCCAGAATCTCGATGCTGGTGTGCGGGCTGCGCTTCTCCACCTGCGTCGCAGCCAACAGCGACTTCTGCAGCAGCGCACCGTACGTCACAACCGTGAGGCTCTGGCCCGGCTTCACTACCTTGGCGCGGCCGAACGGGATGGTGTAGTCTTCCCCTGGGTGCGGCGACCGATTGTAGGGTTCGCGATAGAGCCGCTTATGTTCCAGGAACATCACCGGGTCGTCCGCTCGCAGCGCCGTGCGCATCAGCCCGCAAGCGTCCAAAGCGTTCGACGGCATTACCACGCGCAAACCCGGAATGTGCGTAAACAAGACTTCACCGCACTGGCTGTGATAAATGGCTCCGCCGTTCAGGTACCCGCCGATTGCCACCCGCACCACCGCCGGGCAGGAGAAACTCCCGTTGGAACGCCACCGCAAGGTGGCCAACTCGTCGCGCAGTTGCATCATCGCCGGCCAGATGTAATCGAAGAACTGGATTTCCGCGATGGGCTTCAGCCCCCGCGTGGCCATCCCGATGGCGCGGCCCACTATCGCCGCCTCGGCAATCGGGCTGTTGAAGCTGCGCTCCGGCCCGAATGCGCGTTGCAGCCCGGCGGTAACTTTAAATACGCCGCCCTTCCCCTTTACTTCCGGCAGGTTGCCTTCCCGGCTGCAGTCGGCCACGTCCTCGCCGAACACCAGGATGTTCGGATTGCGGCGCATCTCCTCCCGCAAAGTGGCGTTGAGCAGATCTACCATAGTGGCCGGACCGCCGCGAAACTTCGGCTCGCTCTCGAACACCTCGGAAGTGGGGTCCACGGCTTCCGAAAAAAGATGCCGCAGCGCGGTTTCGGATGCCGGCGGATCGTCATGCAGCGCCTGGTGTGTGGCCTGATGCACCTCTTCGTCGATCTCGTGCATCATGAGCTGAAGCATCTGGCGGTCCAGCACTCCCTCCTCCACCAGGAACTGCGGGAAGCGGGTCACCGGATCGCGCTCGCTCTCGGCGCGGCGCTCGGCCGCGGGTTTGTAGAGCCGCTCGTCGTCGGAAAGGGAATGCGAGTAAGGCCGGATGACGTGAGCATGTACCATGGCCGGCCCGTGCCCTTCGCGCGCCCAGGCCGCGGCCTCTTTCATCACGCGATACGAGGCCAGAAAATCCGTGCCATCCACCTCCAGGCGGAGCAGGCCGGGGAAGCCGGATGCTAGCGCCGAAATGCTGCCGCCTGCCGTCTGGCACTCGATCGGGACGGAAATCGCGTACCCGTTGTCCTCGACCAGGAACAGCAGCGGCAACTTCTTCAGGCAGGCCATGTTGAGCGCTTCCCAGAATTCGCCTTCGCTCGTGGCTCCTTCGCCGCAACTCACCATGGTGATCTCGTCGCCGTCATGCCCGCCGTAGCGCGACGCTTCCGCGCACCCCACGGCCTGGTTGAATTGCGTGCCCGTCGGCGACGAAACGCTGACGATGTTCAACTGCCGGTGGCCCCAGTGGGAAGGCATCTGGCGTCCCCCTGAGGCCGGATCGGCGGCCGCCCCAACGGCCTGCTGCAGCATCTCGTGGGGCGTCACTCCCAAAGTCAGGCACAGCGCCCGGTCGCGGTAATAAAGGTAGAACCAGTCGTATCCCGGCCGCACCACCATGCCCGCCGCCACCTGCACAGCCTCATGTCCCGCACCACTGATTTGGAAATAAATGCGGTTCTGGCGCTTGAGCGCAACCTCGCGGTCGTCCAGCCTGCGGGCGGTGTGCATGATGCGGAACGCACGAATAAGCTGATCCGGATCGAGGCCCTCAAAGCGGCCCGCGCTCGCACTCTGCGGACTGGAAACAGGCGAAATGGCAGCCACCGGTGGCGAATCCCCCACCACCAGTTTAAACGAGATGCAGTGGTTTGCCACCACCACGTGAAGCGTTGGCGGTACCAGCCAAGTCCCCTAATGGTTCCACCCGCGTGGCCCGCGCTACTTCACGATCACCGTCTGATCGGCTTCGAGTTTCACCTTCTGTGTCACCGGGCTGGCGCCGGGACGTTCCACACGCACTTCGTATTCGCCCACTGGGAGTTTCAGCCCCTGCAAAGAGTTGTTGAACTCGCCGGCGTGGCCGTAGAATTTGCCGTTGACGTATACCGCATCAAACTTGTCGAAGCCTTCCGTGCGGATCATGCCAAAAGGCGGCTTGGGAGCCGGAAGCGGCTTCAACGTCTGAACCAGGTGAGTGGTCTTCCCGGCCTCGAGGGTCACCGTTGTGGTGAAATCTTCGCAGCGCGGGTCGACTAATTTCACCTCGTGCTGCCCGGGCGGCAAAGCGTATTTCCTGCCGACTCGGAGATTCTCCGCGGGCCCCAGGTATTTTCCGTCGACAAACACGCCGGCGCGTCCCGGATCCACATTCGTTTTCAGGTACGCTTCTTTCTGCTGCGCGATTGCCACGGCGCACGTGAGCATCAGCGTGGTCATGCCAATCAGACACCTCGCGTGAATCGACATCGTCATGCCTCCTGCGCCGAGTATACTCCCAGCCCGGAACAACGACGGCCGCTACCGGGTGTCGAACTGTATCGTGCATCACCCCGCCGGACCACGCAGCGGCCGATGGCTCGGCTCGCCGCCGCTCCCTACAGACCCGGCCCCCTGCTTTTGAATGCCGTAAGATAGGGTGTCGGCACAAAACAAAATGCCTGTCCTCCGTCTCGCCTACGCGGCACAATTCATCATCGCGTTGATCGCCGTGTTCATCCTGTGGAGCCAGGTGGGCGGCCAGAGCCACCTGGATTACATGCCCTGGTATTGGAAGCTGGGGCTCGGCGCCGGTGCTGCGCTGGCCAGCGTCAAAGCCACGGCGGCCGCTGTCTCTGGAGCGCGCGCCTGGAATGCCGGCACACTGAAATGGCTGGGAATCCTGCTATTGCTGCTGGTCGGCTGCGGCCTGGCCAGCTACTATTGCCACATGTATCTGGAGCCCGATGAGAATGACGACCAGGGCGGCGACACGTCCGTAGGATTGGTCTATCACGCGGCTGGCCCGACGGCGGCCTAGCCGGTCGTGGCCCCGGCGCTTTGTTCAGAATCCTGGAGGCCGCTCTCCAGCCACACCAAACGATCGTTCCAACGCCAGCCCGGCCTGCGCCAGTGTCCCCTCGTCAAACAATCGTCCAATAAGAGTGACTCCGTGTGGCACACGCCGCTGCGGCGAGAACTTGGGCAGTGGATTTGCCGGGTCAGGCGCCCAGTCGCTCCGCGCTTCCGCCACTTCCACGAAACCCGCTCGTAGCGTCAGTGATGGGTGCCCCGTACAGTTGCTGATAGTGAGCATTTCGTCGCGCAGCGAGGGCACAAGCAGCAAGTCTACCTGCGAGAACACGCGCGCCATTTCATTCGCCACTTTGCGCCGCAGCCGGTCGGCCTGGACGAAATCCACCGCCGAAAGAAACCGGGCCTGCCGGAACAGGTTCGGCCAGGCGTCCGGCACCTGCATCTTGAGTTGGCTCAGCCCCCCCTTCAGCGTGAGGTCCTCGAACGAAGCCGCTCCTTCGGCGAAGAGGATCAGGTTGAGCGACCCGTAGGGCCAATCGGGAAGCGTTACCTCCACCGGAACCATCCCCAGCTTCCTCACCGTTTCCAGCGCGGCACGGTCCACATCGGTGGCCGGGCTATCCTTCATCCAGCCCGGAAAGTACCCGACCCGCAGGCCCTGAACCGAAGCGCCCGCATCGAACTCGAGCCGGCTGGGCACGCTGGACACGTCGCCGGCATCCGGCCCGGAAATGGCCTGCAGCACCAGCATGGCGTCCTCGACCGTTCGCGTCATGGGGCCGAGCTTGTCGAGCGACCAGCACAGGGTCATCGCGCCGGTGCGCGGCACGCGGCCGTAGGTAGGCCGCAAACCCGTAATGCCGCAGCGCATCGCCGGGCTGACGATGCTGCCGCCGGTCTCGCTGCCGATCGCGAATCCCACCAACCCCGCAGCAGTGGCCGCGCCCGGGCCAGCGCTCGATCCTGACGCGCCTTCCTCCGGCAGCCAAGGGTTCATTGTCTGTCCGCCGAACCATATATCATTGAGCGCCAGTGCCCCCAGGCTTAGCTTGGCGACCAGTACCGCGCCTGCTTCGTGGAGGCGCCGTACTACCGCGGCATCCTCTTTGGGCACGCGGTCACGGAACGGTTCGGCCCCGTACGTGGTCCGGATTCCCGCTGTATCTACCAGGTCCTTCGCCCCCCATGGGATGCCGTGCAGCGGCCCGCGATATTTACCCGCGGCGATCTCCTCGTCCGCCGCCTTCGCCTGCGCCAGCGCCGGCTCGCGCGTCAGCGTGATGACGCAGCGCAGCTTCGGATCGAACCGGTCCAGCCGCTCCAGGTAGAGCTCGGTCAGCCGCTGAGAGGTGAGCTTTCGGGTCTCGACCCACCGCGAAAGCTGCGTCAACGGAGCGAAGGCAATATCCACATCGCTCGCCGGTAACGTTCCGGGATCGGTCTTGCTGCGAACGAACCGGTCGCGCTCTGGGCCAGCCTTCTGCCCTTGCAACACCGCATCCCACCGCGACCACGGTGCTACTTCAGGCTCCAGCGGCACCTTGCGCGGCCCGGTACGCCGCTCATACAGCGGCGCCATATTGCTGCGCCAGCTTCCGGCGGCCACAGCGCGCTCCGAAGCCGCCAATTCCAACTGCACTAGCTTCTCGGCCTGAGCGAACGTGGAAGCCGACACCTCCGGCCCCGCCCCCGGCGCCGTGCCGAATGCTGGCGGAGCCCCGGGCGGCAGTGCGCCGGGTTTCTGCTCCTGCTTCCGGCACGCCGCCGCTGCCCCCGCCAGGCCAATCGCCGTGCGGCTCAGGAAATGCCTGCGCGATTTGCTCATATCTCCTCTTTCTCCGAACCACATTGTATCTGGAGCAGGGCCGCGCGCTACACAAGAAGTGCGCAACGGCCACTGCGTGCTACGCTCAGGTCGTATGCGAAAGTTGTTGGCCGTGGTCATGTGCGGATGCTTGTGCGCATTCGGATGGGGCGGCGAGGGTCACGAGTTGATCGCCCGCATCGCCTGGGACCAGCTCACTCCGGCCGCCCGCCAGCGCGTAGGCGAAATCCTCGGGCCCGGCAAGACTCTGCCTTCGATCGCCAGTTGGGCCGACGATGTCCGCCGCTCGCGGCCCGAAACCGCCAACTGGCACTTTATCGACATCCCTATCAACCGGCCCCACCTGGACATGGCCCGCGACTGTCCCAAGGGCGATTGCGTGCTCGCCAAGATCGAGGACTTTCGCAAGGCATTGAAAGATTCGGCGATCTCCGCCGACCAGCGCCGCGAGGACTTGATGTTCCTGGTGCACTTCGTCGGCGATATGCATCAGCCTCTGCACTGTTCCGATAACCACGATCGCGGGGGCAACTCCGTGCGCATTCAATTCTTCGATCGGACGCTGAACCTCCACAGCCTCTGGGACAGCGGCCTGATGAGCCGGATGCCCAAGGAAGACGAGTTGTACACCCAGTATTCCGCCGAGTCAGCCCGGCACGCCAAGAAGTGGTCGAAAGGCACGGTCTATGACTGGGCGGAGGAAACCCACAAGGCCTCGCAGAAGATCACCTACGGCCGCTTGCCGAAAGCCGCGCCGGGTGCGGTTGTGAGTATTGACGCCAGGTACGAGCAAAAGGCTGACCCCCTGATCCGAATGCAGATCGAGAAAGCCGGCGCCCGTCTGGCGCGGGTCTTGAACGAGGCGCTGCAATGATCTTCCTGCCCCGGCGATTAGGTGGAGGAAGCGCTCGCGCATTCGCACCCGTTGGATTTAGGTAGGATTGATAGAGCACTCTTGACCGCGGAGTCCTGAAATGGCAGACACGTTGACCGATGCTCGCCCGGCCGTACCCCTGTGGCAGCTTGCCCTGGCGGCAGCCGCGTTGCTGGTGCAGCTCTACATGATCTTCGCGTGGGTCTCCACCGAAGCCACCATGGGCATCATCCAACGCATCTTCTATTTTCACGTGCCCGCCGCCATGACCGCCTTCGTCGCCTGCTTTGTCGGCGGCATCGCCAGCATCCTCTACCTGGTCAAACGCGATCCCCGCTACGATGACCTCTCGCTGGCAGCCAATGAAACCGTGGTCGTCTTCGAGATCGTCAACATCGTGCTCGGATCCATCTGGGCCCACCGCGTCTGGGGAATCTGGTGGACTTGGGATGCCAAGCTCACCACCGCATTCCTGCTGCTGTTCCTTTATGCGGCGTACCTGGTGATCCGCCGGTCCACGCCGGTCGAATCCCGCGCCACGGTTTGCGCGGTCGTGTGCATTCTGGGGATGCTCGACGTGCCGCTGGTTTATATGTCCAACCGGATCTTCCGCACGCAACATCCATCGCCCGTAATCGGCGGCGGCGAGAACTCGGGTCTGGCCCCGGATATGGCGGCCACGCTGTTCGTTGGGATGTTCGCCATGCTGATGCTATGGGGCTGCATTTTGCGCGTGCGCCGGCGGGTCGCGCGGCTGGAGCGCGCTGCCGAAGATCTGGTCCGCCGCGCGCACGAACTGGACGACTTGAGGGTAGCGTGACATGGAAAACTTGAATTGGCTCTTCTACGCGTACGGCATCGGCTGGCTGGTGATCTTCGGC
>Ga0335081_10005776_pt1 | contig 19605 bp, 11 predicted proteins | sample Lox_Sample_35_FD_206713 | JGI IMG/M metagenome (GOLD analysis project Ga0335081, IMG submission 206713) | Soil microbial communities from Loxahatchee National Wildlife Refuge, Florida, United States - Lox_Sample_3.5 | ecosystem: Environmental > Terrestrial > Soil > Wetlands | place: USA... | reverse complement strand
ACCCGCACGCGATTGGTCCGATCGGCGAGCCAGCCGACCGGAATCGCCAGGATGCAGTAGAAGAGTGCGAAATACAGGCCGCCGATCTTGCCGAGCTGGCCGTCCGTCACACCGAGGTCGTCTTGGATCGGCTTGGCCAGGATCGACAGGAGTTGGCGATCGAGGAAGTTGATGACGTAGACGAAGCACAGGATCGCGAGCACCGCCCAGGCCCGCCCGCCCGGCAGCGCGGCACTACGGGTACCGCCCTCGCCCGCATGATCGGAGGTGTTCAGCACTCAGGCCCCCTCGTTGTTGGTCGTTATCCCGGGGATCACCGCTGATCGCGAGTGGTCGAGGTTGTGCCGCGCGAGGGTGGGCGCCATAGCGGGGAATGTCAAGATTCTCTCATGAGTGAATGAGTTCTCTCTTGGAGCGCCTCGCACCCCGGCGCTGGTCTCAGGGCAGACCGCGCACTAGGCACGAATAACGAGGCGTCCGGCGTCTTCGCCGCCCCCTTGATCACGAATCGCAGTGCCATCACTTCTACAGTCGCTCACACGATAGTGAATATTGACCGTGCCGCTAACTAGTGTGAGAATCCGCCACAAGCGCCACCAGAGCGCACGCAACGCCGCCGAGGGGGGGTCCATGAAGATCCGAGCATGCTGGTTGGGTGCATCACTCGTCATGCTGGGCTGGTGCGCAGCGCCCAGCGCGCAGACTGCGAGCTCGCAAACGGGCGACGCGGTCTCCGAGGCTCTGCCGGAGGTCGTGGTCACCGCCGAGCGGCGCAAGACCGATCCGCAGGTCACCCCGATCTCGGCGACCGTCCTGAGTGGCGTGCAGCTTGCCGACGCGGGCGTGACCACGATCGATTCTCTGCAGTTCATTACCCCGGGCGCGACGGTCAATAACTTCGGCCAGGGCAACGACTTCAATATCCGCGGCATTGGCAAGGGTGAGCACAACTCGCAGACCACGGTCGGTGTCGTCACCTATCGCGACGGAGTCGCGACCTTCCCGGGCTACTACCAGGAGGAGCCCTACTACGACGTCGCGAACATCGAGATCCTGCGCGGACCGCAGGGCACGTTCGGCGGCCAGAACGCGACCGGCGGGGCGGTGTTCGTCACCACGAACGATCCAAGGATCGGCGCCGGGCATGTCGGCTACCTGGCGGGTCAGGTCGGCAACTACAGCGACTTCGGCCTCCAGGGCGCGGTCAATCTGCCCATTACCGACACGCTCGCGGCGCGCGTCGCCTTCAACACCGAGGTACGTGACAGCTTCTACGACATCACCGGTCCCAACGGCGGCCCCTACACCGGCAACCCGGGGAAGCTGCGCGCCTACAGTGGCCGGCTCGGCCTGCTGTGGAAGCCCACTGATGCCTTGACGGTGCTGTGGAAGACCGACGTCAACTACCTCGACCTGGGTGCCTATCCCGCCGACCCGTTCAATGCCCCGGAGGACATGTTCCACATCGGTGCCAACTCTCCGCAAGTGGCGATGGATCGCTTCGCGCGCACCGTGCTGAAGATCGACTACGTGCTGCCCGACGGCATCACGCTACGCTCGATCAGCGGCTACCAGAGAGCCCGCGGGCGCTATGCGGCGGATCTCGACGGTACCAACCTTGTCAACTTCTACTTCCAGGACGAGGTCTCCGAGAACCTGTGGTCGGAGGAGCTCAACATCATCTCACCCGAGAAGGGCTTCCTGACCTGGATCGTGGGCGCGTACGCCGACCGCAACTTCAACGATTTTCTATCGCCCTATAAGTTCATCATCGGCGTGCCCCCGGGAAGCATCTTCAGCACCTACGTACTGCAGGGAACCAACCCGGTCCCGAGCAAAGCCGCCTTCGGTCAGGCGAGCTTCCAGCTCTCCCAGGGGCTGCAACTGCAGGTCGGCGCCCGCTATACCGACTCCAAGACCACCAACCACGTGCAGATCGTGCAGTACGGCCTGCCGCTCACGGATGAGCAGTCAGCGACCTACGTCAACACCTCCGGCAAGGTGTCGCTCAACTGGATCGTGAATGCCAGTAACTTCCTCTACGCGTTCGCATCGACCGGGTTCCGCGCGGGCGGCCTAAACGTTCCGGTCGGCCTCGGCACCCCGGCGGCGTTCGGGGCGGAGAAGCTCACCGACTACGAGATCGGCTGGAAGGCGACCAACTTCGATGGGCATCTGCGCACGCAGCTGGATGCCTTCTATGATGTCTACCACAACTTCCAGGTGACCGTGGGCTACCCCCAGATCCCAACCTTCGGCTTTGAGCTCAACAACCCGAATCCGACTCATCTTTATGGCTTCGAGGCGCAGGCGCAGGCGGCGTTCGGGGCGCTGTCGTTCGATCTCGGCACGACTCTCATGCACAGCTCCCTGGGGCAGTTCTTCGCCACCGACCCGCGCGTCGCCGCCTTCGCACCTTGCAATCCGTCGGCGGGCCCGGAGAGCGCCTCATGCATCGACCTCAGCGGTCACCCGCAGACCTACGCGCCCAATTTCACCTTCAACGTCGGCGCGGAATACAAGGTCGCGCTGAGCGCTCAGGATACCCTCACGCCGCGCGTGAACTTCGGCTACGTCGCACCACAGTGGGCCACGCTGTTCGACAACCCTGCGCTCGGTGATCATCTCTCCGGCCGCGACATCCTGGGAGCGCAGATCGCCTGGGCGCACCAGCGCATTGTGACGACGCTCTACGGAACCAACATCACCGACCAGCACTACGTCGCCGCGCTCAACTCCGGGCTGCGATTCGCAGGCCCGCCGCGTCAGTTTGGCGTACGCGTGATGACCCTCTTCTAAGGGCATGCAGCGTTATGCCCTCACCGTCGACAAGTTTCTCGATCATGCCGCCAAGTGGCATGGTCTAGCGGAGGTCATCTCCGCCGGCGGCCCGCAGCTCAAGCGGACGACCTATACCTGCCTGCGGGAGCGCGCGGCGCGGTTGTCGGGAGGCCTCACGGATCGCGGGCTGCGCCTGGGCGATCGCATCGGCACGCTCGCCTGGAATACCGAGGATCATCTGACGCTCTCTTATGCGGCGATGGGCGTGGGGCTGGTCTGCCACACGCTCAACCCGCGCTTGAGCATCGCGCATCTGGCTGCGATCGTGAACGAGGCGGCGGATCGCTGGATCGCCGTGGGCGCGGGCCTGCAGCCGATGCTGCGCGAGCTGCTGGCGCTGTGCCCTTGCGTTGAGGCGGTACTCATCCTCGATGACGAGCCGGTGAGCACAGCGCGTCAGGCCCCTCCTCACTGGGCGCTGACGGATTTCATCGAGCGGTTCGGTCGGTACGCGAGCTGGGGCGGGTTCGATGAGGAGTCCCCCGCTGGACTCTGCTATACCTCGGGCACCGTCGGCGACCCCCGCGGCGTGCTTTACACCCATCGCTCGAACTATCTGCACACGCTGCGCTGCTTGCAGGCAGATGCGGTCGCGCTGACGGCGGATGACACCGTGCTCATCGCAGTGCCCCTGTTTCACGCCAACGGCTGGGGTATGCCCTTCGTCGTTCCCGCGGTCGGCGCGCGCATGGTGCTCCCGGGCCGCTCGGTGGAGCCCGTGCATCTGCGCACGCTGATCGAGACCGAGCGCGTCACACTGGCCGCCGGCGTGCCGACGGTGTGGCTGGGGCTCATCGACCTGCTCGAGTCCCAAGGCGGCGAGCTGCCCTCGCTTCAGCGCATCATCGTCGGCGGCTCGCATTGCCCCGATGCACTCCTGCAGCGCATCGAGGGCCGCCTTGGCGTTCGGGTGCAGACCAGCTGGGGAATGACCGAGCTCTCACCACTCGGCACGATCACACCGCCGCGGGCCAGGCTCGGCAGCGGGCCGCGCGCCTCGGGCCGGCCGCCGCTCGGCCTCGACCTCAAGCTCGTCGACGCCGCGGGCGTGACACTGCCTTCGCAACGCGGCGTCGTCGGACGACTGCGCGTGCGCGGCGCGAGCGTTGCCGAGCGCTACTACGGGGATGCCTCCAGCAAAGTCGATGCCGAGGGCTATCTCGATACTGGAGACCTGGGGCTGATCGATGACGCCGGCAACCTCACCATTGCCGGGCGAGTCAAGGATCTCATCAGGTCGGGCGGCGAGTGGATCAACCCGAAGGAGATGGAGGACATCGTCGGCCGTCTGCCCTCCATCGCCCTCGCCGCCGTGATCCCACGCGCCGATCAGAAGTGGGGCGAGCGACCGGTGCTGGTCGTCGAGCTGCAGCGCGATCATGCACCGAACGCGCCGGCGATCCTCGAGGCGCTGCGCGGCAAGGTGCCGGACTGGTGGTTGCCCGATGAAGTGCTGTTCGTCGCACAAATGCCGCTCGCCGCCACCGGCAAGATCGACAAGCGCAAGTTGCGCGAGACCTTGACGCCACCGCAGTAGGCAAGCGAATAGGCATGCATTACATTCCAGGCCCTGCATGCCGTCACGCGCCGCCAAGAACTCCAAGCCCCGCACCAAGGCCGAACAGCGGGCCGAGACCCTCGAGCGGATCCTCGATGCCGCGGAATACCTGTTCTCCAAGCATGGGCTGAACGGGGTCACGCTGCGCGACGTGGCACAACGCGTCGGCGTGCATACCTCGCTCATGCACTACTACTTCGTCGACAAGCGGCGGCTGTTCGAGGCTGTGTTTGCGCGGCGCGCCGGCACCACGAGCAGCCGCCGCCTGGATGCCCTCGACCGCTACGAGCGCGAGGCCGGTGACAATCCGACCGTCGAGGGGGCGCTCAGGGCGTTCCTCGACACCGACCTGGATCTCTACATCAGCGGCGGCGAGGGCTGGCGTAATTTCGCTGCCTTCGCGGCGCAGGTGAGCAACTCCACGGAAGGCGCTGCCATGATGGACCTGCATTTCGATCCGGTAGTCCTCAAGCTGATCGGCATCCTGCGCAAGACCCTGCCGGGCTGCAGTGACGCCGACATCTTCTGGGGGTACGACTTCGTGACCGGCGCACTCATGCATGCGCTCGGCCGCACCGGCCGCATCGACCGCCTGTCCGGAGGTATCTGCAAGTCAGAGGATTTCGAAGCCGTGAAGGAGCGCCTGGCGAGCTTCATGGCCGCGGGGTTCATCGCCCTGTGCGGCAAGCCCCACAAGCGCCATGCCTCGGGGAGACGGCCTCGGACTGCTGCCACACAGGCTCAAATCGACCCGACGACATTGAAGAAGAAGCCGTGACTCTTGAAGCTCAAGTCCGTCAGGTCTTCCGAGAAATTGGTGAAGTTGTAGCCTGCTCCGGCTTTCACGTGCTTGCCGATGTGCCGGTAGACGGCGACCAGAGTGCCGGTGCGCGACTCATTGAGATCGGGCATCCGCAACATGCGGCCCTCTAGTGTCACCTCCCACTCCTGCCGGAAGTGCCAGTCGACCCGAGCGATATAGAGGTGGGCAGGGTTCGCGGAGAACTGGGGATTCACTCGATCCAGGCTGACCTCGCCCAGCTCGTAGGCATACTTGCCTCCGATCGACCAGTCGTGGGTCAGATCGTAGGTCGCGTCGATCGAGGCGATGTGACTCTTCTGCAGATACTGCGCGGGCAGGTCCTGCGGGGTGACCTGGGAGGCCGTGGGCACGTTGTAGAAGTATGTGTACTTTGCCAGCACGTCGAGGCGGTCGAACCGCACCGGTCGGTAGCCGAAGCCGAGCACCCCTTCCGTGTAGCCGCCGTCGTAGAACTGACCCTGCGAGTTGTCGCTGGTTGAGTGATCGACTTTGCCGACCAGTCTCCAATCCGGGGCGATCTGGTACTTGAAACTGTTCCTGAACAGCCAGGTCTTCAGGCTATAGGTCGCAGTGTCGGGTTGTTCTATCTGGTCGTCGCGGTATTCGACGCCGCTCGAGAACGAGATCTTCTGGTAGCTGTAGGAGACGCGCAGCCCACCGGCCTTGCGCTTGGTCTGCGCGTCAGTCTCACTGTCCACCAGAGTTCCAATCTCCGTGTTGGCCCCGATATTCCAGCGGCTGTCCGGCGCAAGCGTCACCCCCGTCGAGTGGGTGAGACCCGAGGCCTCGTTGGTGTCCTGATAGCGCTCTTCGACGTACACGCTGCTGCTGTCCGACAGGCGCTCCTTCACACCCGAGACCAGGTTGCCTTGTCGCAGCAGCAGTCCGCTCACGTCGCGCTCGTTGTCCAGCGAGTAATTCACGTAGAAGGTCGTGTGATCCGAGTACAGATAGTTCGTGCCGAGCTTGCCGCCCGGTCCGAGATCGCCTTCGGAGGCTTCGGCATCGATTCGCAATTGCTTGGAGACGGTATAGGCCCCGCCTACCCCGACGCGGCCGTTATCGTCCCGATCCCCGCTCCTTGCGACCGTGTCCTGCACAAATGTATAGGCGCGCCACGAGCCGAGAGAGTCGTAGCCCAGTTGCGCGACGGCATCGGTTCGCTCGCCTTGCTGCTGTGTCAATGGCACGACCGGGGAGTTGTCCTGGCGACTGTCGCGCCTCGCCCCGGCACTCAGACTCCATTTGCTACTCAACTTGTAGGCGACGTCGAGCTCTTCGGCCTGGGTTTGCAGTCCCTGATCCTGGGTCTTGCTGTCCGCCTTGGCCTTCACGCTTAGACTCGGGGTGATCGGCAGGGTGAGTATCCCGCCGTAGTACTGGGTGGCGTTCAGCGTCTCGAAGCCCGGTGCGGAGTAGCCGGCATCGAGGTGCTGCGTGTAGAAGCTGAGGTGACCTTTGTTTCCCGTGAGGAAATCCCCGAGACCGACACTCGCGTCGGCACGGTAGCCGTTGGCACTCGCGCTGTTGAAGGAGTTCGGGCTATAGCTCGTGAAGCCATAGCCGCCGTCGTTGGAGTACAGCGAATTGGCGAGCAGCCCGTCGGTCCTCGCCGTCTGCACCTTGAACCAGGAGTCCGCGGTCTTCCGCAGAGTCAGCTCCCCGCCGCGCAGGCTACTGCTGCCTTCGCCTTCGTCGTTCGAGCTGGCGGTGACTCCGAGCCGGACGTAGTCATTGACCCAGACGTGTGCCTGTCCGCCCGTGGTCCAGGTATTGATCTGCTGCAGTCCCGGCGTGAACTCATAGCGCACGACCAGATACGCCTGCTGCCCGCTAAGACCGCTGGTGCGAACCAGCAGGTTATCGCTGGCAGTGGAGGACAACGGTTGGGCGAGCAGTATCCGACCCTGTAGATAGTCAATGTCGTAATCGATCGAGGGCGCCAGGTTCACCGTTCCCATGACCAGCCCGGAATCCTTGTCGCGCAACTCGATGCGGACGCGCTCCGAGCCGGTGAGGATGTCCTGTTCGTGCAGGAAGTACAGCGAGCCGCCGGTGCCTTGAAACTCGTCCCGCCCCGCGACGGTGCCGGGCTGAGCGGCGAAGCCGTCGATCGCAATCCGCCGCTCGCCGAAGCTCGTCACAGCGTCGGACAGCCAACGGCCATTGGCGCCGTACAGGCCGCGGTCCACCTGGGCGAGCTCGTTATCGGCGTAGTTGACCTTGAAGTCGCCCCACAGTGCGTAGTCGTCGTGGTGCTCGGCCTTGACGTAGAACTTGCCCAGTGTCGGGGCAAGCTGCTGCACGATGCCGTCATCGCCGAAGGTCGGATAGTAGTACTCCGGATTGATCTGCCTGAACAAGGCGTCGGGCGTCTTGTCCAGGAAGTTGCTGAACAGGTTCTTGAAGGGCTCTTCGCGAGTATCAGCGCTTGCGGTGATGCGCCAATCGTCGCCGAACTTCTGCGTGGCGAAGAACGCCAGATGACCATAGACGGACGCGTTGTAGTCGAACGGTGGGTCGACACCTTGCATCAGCTGCTGCGCATCGTTGCTGGCGTGGGTCTTGGCGACGGTCAGGTCGGCCATGCCGACGTAGAACCGATCCTTCGGCTTGAACTCGAGGTCGCGCAGGTACAGCGTACCGTTGCCTTCCTCATCGAGCACCGCCACCTCGACCGTGTGAGTCCCCGGGGGCAGAACTTCCTCGGCGATGAAGTTGCCCTTCGCATCGACTGGCACGGGCTCACCCGCCACCCACACGGTGTGCTTCGGTGGGATTCCGCCGCCACGCACGGTCACCGTACCGCCCTCCACGCGAATGTTGTGCAGATCGAGCGTGCTCTCGCCGTAACCGGTGAGCAGCTCGGGTTGCTGCTGCGCCTCCTTCGGCTTGGGCGCCGGGCTCGGTGAGCTCGCATCGGCATAGAACGCAGCATCGAACTCCGCAGCGGCCTCCGCCGCGGCAGCGGCGGCCGGACCCACTGCGGCCGCCGGCGCAGGGGTAGACAGGACACCGTTGTGCGCAACCCATAGCGACTGCGGGCGCGTGTCGTCGAACTTGCCGCTCTTATCATAGGCGCGCAGCACGTATTTCAGCTCTTCTTCCGCCCCCGATAGCTGTTGTGCAGTGGGCTGCCACTCGGCCACGCCATTGACATCGACGGGCACAACGACCAAGGGGCTCTGAGCAGAGCGTGCCGCCTCGAATATCCGCACCTCTGCCTTGTCGATGAAGGAGCGGTAGTTGGCGTACATCTGGAACCGCACGGGTAATGCGATCAGACCGTCTTCCTTCGCTGGCTGCCGGGCCACCACGCTCGGGAAGGCCGTGACGCTGAGTCGAGGCTTCGATTTGAGGTTGTCGAATTGGAACTGAATGTCTGCCTGGTCCAGAGCCACGTCGGTGCAGCGCTGGACGTCGGATGAGCTCCTGGCCGGATCGTCGATCGGCTTACCGTCGACCGTAATATGCATCGCATTGAGCCCGAAGGGATTCTTGGGTGTGAGCTCGTGCGTCAGTGGCGTGATGTTCACACCCTCGTACGCATCGAGCAGCGCGGGCTCGTCGTAGACGACCTGGACTGCGACGTACGAGGACTCACCCTGAGTGAAGCCGACATTGACGACATCGCTCGACTGTACGTAGCCGCGACCCTCCGACTCGGCCTGCGAGGCCGAGAGCTGCATCGGCTCACGGATCGCCTCCATGGCCCGGCGCGCGCGGGCAGCCGAGAGACCAACGTCATCGCCGTACACCGCGGCTGTGCGGCGGTCGAGGCGCTGGTTGCCCGTATAGCCGACGAACCGTAGCCGTACGTTGGTCTTCCCACTCACGTCGGCCATCGCACGACGCAGGAGCTCGATATACCCCGGGGGAACGATCGCGCGCCCGTTGTCCAGCTGCAGCGGCGGGATCGCACCCCAGGCCGGCTCGTAGACCTTCGTGACCGTCTCGTTGTCCGGCTGGGGGCACATCTGCGGCTCGTCGGGCAGCTCTTGCTGCGGATCGTCGTACCAGAATTGCACCTCGATGCGCCGATTCTGGGCCCTCCCCTGCGGTGTGTCGTTGCTGGCCAGCGGCGCCGCGGCACCGCGTCCGTCGCTTGCTATCTCGGTGCCGGGAAGCTTCAGAGCTTCCTGCACCGCGAGCGCGACGCGATGCGCTTTGGCCTTCGAAAACGAGACGAGGTCACCGTAGATGCGCTCATCGCGCTCAGTCAGTGGCACGTTGTCCGTGTAGCCGATGAACTTGACGACCAGGTTCGACTTGTTCTCGAGGTTACTCACCGTCTTGCGAATCTGCTCTATGAACTGCGGCGAGACCACCGTGTTCTCCTGCTCGTAATGCAACGGCGTCACCAGGTTGTTCACGCGTGCACGATGGGTCTGGCCTTCCTGAAAGCGCAGCTTGCACAGCGTCTGGATCCGGCAGACCTTGACCTGCTTGATCTGCTCGCGGACCAGGATCTCCTCATCCGCCAGGCGCGCCTTCGGCTGGTCGTACCAGACTTCGACCTCCACCCGCCGGTTGAGCGCCCTGCCCTGCGCCGTGTCGTTCGAGGCGATGGGCTGTGCATCACCGGCCCACTCGTACGAGATCGCATCGGACTTCAAGAGCAGCGCTCGCTTGAGATACTCCGCCACCTCGCCCGCGCGCTCGCGCGACAGTCCCGCGTTGTCGCCGAAAGCTCGGGCGCGCTCGGCAGAGAGCCGCTGGTTATCGGCATGGCCGACGAGGTGCAGGCGCACGTTGCGGCGGTCGCGCAGGCTCTCCAGAGCGTTGCGCAGCAGCGCGACAGAGTTGTCGGGAATCTTCGCCGCCCCGGAGTCGAAGTGGATCGGCGGGATCACGTTCTTGAGCTTCACCGTCTCGAAGACCTGCGTGACGGCCACCCCTTGCACCAGGTGGTCGCCCGCCTCGGCATTGACTCGATCACGGTCGCGCGCCCATTGCGCGGCCGGTGTGTCCAACGGCAATTGCCGCTCGGCCGGATCGCCGAGCGGCGCCTCGGCCGTCGTCTGTGCCACGGCGTGCGTGCCGCACAGCAACGCGCCGAGCAGCGCCGCAGAGCTGTACCTGCGCATGGCGCTCACCGGGCGCCTCGCAGACGCTCGGCGGGCTCCTTGGGCGCACTACCGCGCAGCCAGAAGACCTCCCGCTCAATGGTGAGCTCGTAGCAGCAGTTCAGCGCCTTCCACGAGCTCATGATCGACTGCTCGACGGCACCGAGACGGCGCTCGACCAGCGGCTGGTCCTCGACGTCAGCGAGATACGACAGATGCAGTACGGACTGGGACTTGCGCAGCTCCTCGAGCAGGAGCCCGATCCGCGGCTGCCACTGCGGGCGCATATCCGCCGTTCCGGGCGCGAACACCTCGTCCGACAGATCCAGGCTGACGACGCGATGGATGGATGCGCCGAACTCGAAGCGCAATGCCTTGCCGCGCGTTGCGCGCTCGACGAGCACGATCGGCGTCGTCGGCCGATAGCCGCTCGGCAGCGTGCGGTCATCGAGCTTCAGGACGAAATTGCTCCCCACACCCTCGAGCGGCGTCAGCGCGCAGGTGATGTGGAATCGCCCGTATTCGTCGGTGATCGCAGCCAGGCCCTGCGCGGTCACGAGGCGCACGCTCGGCAGACCCTTCTCGCCGCGGTCCTGGTGGCCGTTGCCGTTCGCATCGTCGAAGACCTTGCCGATCACGTCCGTGCAATCGAAGGTCGCATCCGTCACCACGCGCACGGCCGCGGTTGAGTCGGACGACACCGGATTGCCGATGGGCGCGGCTTGGGTCCTGGCGCGGTTCACGGCAGTGCGCGTGGGTGCGGCGACTGCCCGGGCGCTGCTCAGTGGAGCGCTGAAGGCCCCGGCGTAAGCCTGGGCATGGTTCACGAACTCGCCTTCACCGACGCCCGCGCCGACGGCGAGCAACAGGACGACGGTGTGCTGCGCGCCGCCTGCGAAGTTGAGATTGCTCCAGGTGAGCTGGAATCCCGAGAGCGTGGGTTCCGCCAGCGCGCCGTCCAGGCGCGCGGACCCCGTGATGTACCGAAACCCCGCGGGGAAGGTATCGACGAGCACCGCGCCCTGAACAGGCCCGGGCAGCACGTTGGTGACCGTGATGGTGTAGGGCACGAGCTGCCCGCGCGTCACATCGAGCAGCGAGGTCGTCTTCAGGACCTTCAGCGCCCCGGCCGGAGTGTCGACCTGGATGGAGACGCTCGCGGACGCGGTCTGTGGCGGGTTGCTCCAGCTAACGACGCCTGTATTCGTGACGACCGTACCGGTCGCGACGGTGTTGGCGATCGTCGCGCGCAAGCGCAGGTCGATTGTCGCTCCGGGTCCGAGCGGTCCGTAGGTCGCCGAGTAGTTCGCCGTGAGGACGCCTCCGACGACGCTGACTTCGTTGGGCGAGCCGTTCATCGTCGCCGTGCCGGCCACGTACGTGAGCACCCCGGGTCCGGCGGCGTTGAGGTCGTCCGTGATCACGACCGGCGTTGCTGGGATCGCCGTGGTGTTGGTGACGTGCAGCAGGTACTCGAGCGTCGCACCCGGCGTTGCCGACCCGCCCCCCACCACCGTCACCTGCTTGGTAATCGTCACTACCGCGGTGGCGATCGTCACCGTGTGCGCATCCTGGCAGTCGAGCACCCCGGGAGTGCCGTTCGTCAGCGTGCACGTGTAGTTCTGGCGGCCGGAGTTGCTGGCCGGGCCGTCGTACCACTGCGTCGCACCGGCCACGTTGGTGAGCGTCGCGCCGTTGTGCGTGTTCGCATCGAGCTGCGCCTGGTAGATGACGACCAGGCGCTGCGACGGACCGATCACCGCCGCGGCGCTCGCGAGGTTGAGCGTGAGCAAGCACGCGGGTGCGCCGGCGTAGGTGAGCGTGTAGTCCGTGCCGGCTGCGAGTGGTCCCTTGCCGGGTACCGGGCTCACGCCATCGGATTGGAACACCCTGGCCGAGAGGATCTGCGGCGGCGTCGTGCACATGCCGCCCGTCGCACCCGTCGGCAGCTTGTCCACGATCGTCGCGTTCCAGGCGTCCGTCGTGCCGATGTTCTGCACGCTCAGACTGAACTGCCCCTGCTGCGCGAGGCTCATCGTCGTCGGGCCGCCCTTGGTCATCGTCAGAGCGGGGGGCGTCTGCACCTGGATCGAGACGCTGGCGGATGCGCTCTGCGGCGGGTTGTTCCAGGTGACGACGCCGGTGTTGGTTACGGTCGTGCCGGCGGCCAGCGTATTGCCGAGTGTCGCGCGGAAGTGCAGGTCGATCGCCGCTCCGGGCGCCAGTGCGCCGTAGGTCGTCGAGTAGTCCGCGGTGATGACGTTACTGACGACGCTGACGCCGGTGGGCGTGCCGTTCAGGGTCGCCGTGCCGGCCACATAGGTGAGCACCCCGGCCCCCGCCGCATTCAGATCGTCGGTGATCACCACCAGCGTTGCGGGGTTCGCCGTGGTGTTCGTCACGTGAACGAGGTAGTCGAGCTGCGCGCCCGCGACTGCAAGTCCGCCGCCGACCACCGTCACCTGCTTGGTGATGCCCAGCGTGGAGGTGACCACCGTCACCGTATGGGCGTCCTGGCAGTCGAGGACTCCGGGCGTGCCGTCGGAGAGTGTGCAGGTGTAGCCCTGGCGGGCGGAGCTGCTCGCGGGGCCGTTGTACCACTGCGTCGCACCGGCCACGTTGGTCAGCTTCGCGCCGACCTGGCTGCCCGCATCGAGCTGCGTCTGGTAGTTGATGATCAGGCGCTGCGCCGGACCGATCACCGCCGCGGCGCTCGAGAAGTTGAGCGTGAGCGTGCAGGCGGGCGCGCCGGCGTAGGTGAGCGCGTAGTCCGTCCCGGCGGTGAGTGGTCCCTTGCCGGGCACTGCTGTCACGCCATCCGCCTGGAACACCTGCGCCGACAGGATTTGCGGGACCGCCGCGCACATGCCGCCCGTAGCACCCGTCGGCAGCTTGTCGAGGAGCGTCACGTTCCAGGCATCGCTCCCCCCGGTGTTCTGGACGTCGACACCGAACGTGCCCCACTGCCCGAGAGTCATCGTCGAGGGGCCGGATTTCCGGAGGGTCAGCACCGGGTCGGGAACTTTTACTTGCAGCGTTGCGGCGAGGTTTCCGCCCTCAAGGCTGAAAAACGCAGTACCGCCGGCGGCGATGCCCCCGTTGCCGAAATTGACGATCCCGCTGTGCGGGTTCGTTACGGTGTAGGTGACTCCCGCGGGGGCGTAACTTGGGGTTGGGCAATTGGGGTTTGGCCCAAGCGGGCTGAAAATCCAGCCTCCGTCACAAACTCCATCGTTCTCGAAGGCAAAGATAGCGACTGTTGCGCTGCTGAACTGCAAGCTGGTGACGGGCTTGCCAGTGTTGTTGACGACACCAATCAGGTTGTCGTCATTGCCCTTATCGTAAGAGATGGCCGGATTCGGCTGAGTTATGGTGATGGAGCCGTCGGCATTGAGCGTGACCAAGATGGTGCAGCCCTCATTGGCGCGTCCATCTTGATTACCGAGGTAGCTGGGACTGACGCCCCCGCCAACCCCGGCATTGCCGCCGGTGATGATGGCGCAGGTCTGCGTCGGGGACGTCGTCTGGGCAAGCGCAGACTTCGCTCCCAGCATCGAAAGGACGAGGCCGAAGGCAAATAGAGCTCTCTTCACGGCGCGCGTTCCTGCGATCCGGCAGTAGCCGCCGCGCTGACATGAATTGAGCAGGTAGAAGTCATGTGCGTCCTCGTTCCCCTCACCAAAGCCGTTCATCGCCAAGAGGGACCGAGGCAGTCCACGCAGGTGGACTGGGATTTCCGGCGGTCCCGCCGTCGTAGGGCCCGTAGCCCGTTAGACCGGTGACTTTGCGTCCCCACCTTTCGGTGGGTTTGCCCTTGTCGTATCCAGGAAGTGCTGTTTGCTCAGCTCAAATTGCGAGCCTCCCTCAGGCAGCGGGCAGGAAATCGATCGGATAGACGATGGTCACGGCGGGCACCGCCTTGGCGCCGAAGTTGAAGGTGCGCACCCGATCCACGACCTGGGCCGAAAGATCCGGAGCATCCATGTCGGTTGCCTGCAGCTTGCACAGCGATACGCTGCCGTCCGGCTCGATCGTCAGCCGCAGAATCATCTTGCCTTGCAGAGTCGGATCCCGGCGCAGCTCTGCGTTGTACAGACGATAGAGCTGCGCCTTGTGGCGATCGAAGACGATCTGTATCTCCTCATCGGTACGCGCGGCACCGGGCCCCCCGCTCAGCGGCCGGCTCACCGGAGTCGCGGCAGCGATGCCGCTGGCGGCCTGAGTGAGCGAGCTGCCGTGGATCGCGCTGCGCTCACTGCCGTCCCCCGGTCCCAGGCTGCGGCTGATCGAGGCCAGATTGATCCCACCGCTCGAGCCTGGAGCCGACTTCGTCAGCATCGAGCGCTCGGGGTTCGCCGCCGAGTTCGCACTGTTGTTGAGGCGTGCCTGTGCGCCAAGCTCCGGGGTGAGCTGCGCGTCCGTGAGTGCAGCAAGCTTCTGCCGGAAGGCCAGGAGTCCCGTCTCCGGCTTGGGCTCGACGGGCGCCTGCGCGGCCTCAACCGGCGCCTCACTCTGCGGCTTGCGCGACTGCTGCGGTGTCGGCTTCTCCACCGGCTTCTGCGCCGCGAGCTTCGGCGGTGGCGGTGGCACCGGGCGCGGCGGCGGAGCCGGTCGCGGCAGCTGCGCCATCGTGATGTGCAGCGCCTCATCCGGCAGCTCCTGTTCCGGAGTCGTCAGCGCTGGCAGATGAATCAGAGGGAACAGCAGCGCGAGAATCAGGCAGATCGCGAGCGCACTCGTCACCGACTTGCGAAACCGGCGGTCGTCCTCCCCTCCCCGGGTCCACGGCATGATGAGCGGTCGGGCGTGCAGTGCGCTGATCTCCCGCTCGACGATCCACTCATACTTGCGCCGCTCTTCCTCCTCCTGTGCCTCGAAGAGCTCATCCTCGAGCAGGCCGGCCCGGTACTGCTCGGCATTGATCCGCTCCAGCAGTCCGCGCTTGCGTGCCTCGAGCGAGGCGATGCGTGCCTCGAACTCCGCGACACGTGCGCGCACGCGCTCGAGCTGCTGTACGCCCTGAGTGGCAGCCGCGCCGCTGCCCCAGAACAGCTCCGCGCCGCCGAGCGAGCCGAGCTCGCCCAGGCAATCACACAGCTGATGCAGCAGGCGGTGCTGCTGGCGCTCGATTGCAAGCGCGCCGATCTCGGCTTCGAGCGTGCGCAGCTCACGCACCAGGGAATCGACGGTCCCGTTGGCCGAACCGAGCTGCGTAATGAGTGACTGTTGATCGAATACGATCTCGAATTCCATGGCTGCTATGCGCTCTTGTGGGCCACCGTGACGGGCGTCTCCTTCTGGAGAATCGCCAGTGAGATCTTGCCGTACGATGCTGAAGTGCAGGTCGCCAGCACTTTCTTCAGCACCTCGTAGGGCAGCGTCTTGTCCGCCATGACGGTGACCTCCTGGGAGGCGAGTGCGGCATCTCTCGCCGCGGCATCGAGTCCCTCGATCGGGCGCTGCAATACGCGCCGCAGGGGCTCGATCAACTGCGTTGCCGGGTCGCTGATCTGTTCCATGCTGGCTACGGTCTCGCCCTGCACCAGGAGTGCATCCTTCGTGATCATCACCACGACGGACTTCTTCGGCAGCGTGTCGGCGCGCGACTGGGGAATGCTCACGCCCCTGGAGTTCTGGATGACTTCAACGTCGGTGGAATAGACGAGCAGAAACGCAACCATTACCGACAGAATGTCGATGAGCGGTATCAGATTGAGATGCGCATCGACACGCTCCCGCGACTTGCGCGGCATGAGTCCCAGACCCCGCATCAGAACCCTCATGGCGCATCTCCAACGGCTATGTTCGTGAACATCGCGACCTTCGAGGCTTGAGGCGCAGCAGCCGCTGGCGGCGCTGTGCGCGCCGTCAGTACCGCCGCCCCCAGGCCCGTCGCCTGCGGGGGCGCGCTCCCGTCCATGCTGCGGATCGCGTCCATCACCTGAATGAGCTCGTCATATGGAACCTTCGGCTCGGCGAGCACTGAGGCATCGTTGGCGTCCGGATGCTCGTGCTTCACCGCCTGCGCCTGCTCGGACAGCGTCCTGAGGTCATAGGCGCCGTTCACCTTCGGTATCGTCGCGAACACTTGCTTGCCGTCGGTCAGCTCGTAGCCCTCCTTGCGTACGATGACTTCCAGCCGGAACGTCGGCTCGGTCGGCTTGTTTCCCGAGGAGCTCGGCAAGTCCACCTGCAGGATGGCGATGCGTGAGAACACCGCGGTCATCAGCAGAAACGTGACCAGCACGGTGAAGATGTCGATCATCGGCACGAGCAGCAGCTCCGCTGGCTTGTGCTGGCGTAGCATGAGGGGATTGCGCAGCATGCAAATGCCCCTTTAGGCCGAGGCGGCCTGCTGCACCAGCTCGAGCCGGCTCTGCGCCCGGGCTGCCTGACGCGCGGACAGCGCATTGAGGAAGCGGATGGCAGCCGTCTCAAGCCCGTCGCTCAGCTTCTGCTGCTGCGTCTGCAGGAAGGCGTGCACCAGCAGAATCGGTACCGCGGTCATGAGTCCGAAGGCGGTGCAATTCATCGCCTCCGAGATGCTGGCCGAGAGCAGGTTCGCCTTCTCAGCTGGGTTCACGGTGGCCACGGCCGCGAACGCGTGGATCAGACCACTGACCGTCCCCAGCAGTCCCAGGAGCGTCGCGACGTTGGCGAAAGTGGCGAGATAGTGCGTGCGCTTCTCGAGCTGCGGCACGATCTCCATCATGCTCTCCTGCATTGCCTTCTCGACATCGTCGCGACGCCGGACCGCGCCCTGCAGCGCGAGTCCCATGCTCAGGAGCTTGGAGATCGCGGCGTCATCCTTGCTCGTGATCTCGCGCGCCTTGTCGAAGTCACCGCTCGCCAGCGCCGGCTCGACCTGACCCCAGGCACTGCGATTCTTCGCGCTCATGCGCGAGAGCGTGATGAAGCGCTCGACGGCGAGCGCCGCCGAGACCGCAGCCACGAGCAGGATCGGGAACATGAAGGCCCCGCCTGCGGTGAAGAATTTGACGACCGGATAGAAGATATCCATGTGCGAACCTCTTGAGCGTTAAGGGGCTACCAAACCACTTGAGTGACCATTCTCGGCGGCAGCCGAAGCGGCGCCTGCCTACTTCGAGCCTGTCCGGAAGTCGTAGTAGGAGAGCTCGCGCAGGAACACGTCCTTGTCGACAGGCTGCGTGGATGTGTCGAGCAGTCTCGAGACGCTTGGCATGTCACCCAGCTGGGAGCTCTTCCAGGGAACGAGGGCGAGCGATTTCGGGCTGTCCTCGTTGCCGAGAATCGACATGCCCGACATCTTCACATCGCCAGCGGGCGGGGCTTTGCCGTCGGCCGCCGCAGCGGTCTTCGCCGTCTGCTCAGCCGCGCTCGCCGTTCTGGTCGCCTCCTGCCTCGCGCGCGGCTTCGCCTTTGGGCGTGTCGGCTTCGCGGCCTGCTCGCCAGAGCTGGTGAGAGCCACCTGAGCGGTCGGTACCGTCGTGACCTCATCGGCCGCGGCCATGCCCGCTGCAGCGAGCAACGTCACACACAAGATGAGTCTTCGTGACATGCGTCCTCCTAGCGCTGAGCACTGCTCTTCAAGTTGTCGATCCACATCGCCACCTGCTTGTCATCCGGCACCAGCTGCTGATAGGCGGCGTAGTTGTCGCGCGCACACGTGAGGTCTGCCAGATAGAGGTCGCAGAGAATCGCGAGATTCAGTCGGGCGTAATGAAAGCCGGGAAAAACGCCGAGTGCCTTCTCGTAGCTGTCGCGGGCGAGGGCGAACTGACCCTTGCGGCGATACACCAGACCCAGCTCGTTGTAGGCGACGGGATGGCGGGGATTGAGCTCCAGTGCGCGCTTGAGGCTGGCCTCCGCCTTGTCGAGATCGCCCGATCTGCTGTAGGCAATTCCAAGATCGACGTACGCGGCCGCAGAATCGGGCGCCTTCGCGGTGACCGTGATGAGCAACGGGATCCCCTGATCGTATTGCTTGTCGTTCAGGAGTCGCATCGCGTTGCCGTAGTCCGCCTGAGCGTCCGCGGGCACATGCACGCCCTCAATGAGCTGGAATCCGCCCTCGGCCGGCTGCAGGATGGGTCCTGCGGTGTGCTTGGTCGCAGGCGCAGTGGTGGCGCAGCCAGCGAGCAGTAGCGCCAGCGCAAGCCCATACGCCGCGCGGCGCACGCGCGGCTTTCGATCAGGGCTAATGAGTGCTGGCATGGTCCACTCCCGGGGCGGCCACCTGCGCGATCGGCGGAGCCGCCACTTGCGCGTTGCTGGCCGCCGGCTCGACGGGCCGCTGCGGCTGCCGGTAGACGTACTGTTCCAGCGATCCCACGAAGCCGCTGCTGATCTCGGTCCTGGCATAGGCTTCCGGTTTGAACCCTGCAAGGCGGTCGAGGCTCTTCTGCGTCCAGGCGTTGAGCACGCCGCGCCGCATCAGTTCCAGGTTCTTTTCATGGACGGCGACGGCTTTCTCGGTAAAGGGGTGGGCCGTCTCCTCGAGCTGTCGTTCGTAGTCCTTCAGGGCATCGCCCGTCAGATCTGACGGATGCTCCGACTCGCGCAGTGATTGACTGAAGTTCGAATAGACTTCGGCCATGTAGAAGGTCGCCGCCGCGGTGACATCGGCCACCTGGTAGTCGACCAGCTTGCCGAAGGTCTTGATCGCGGCATCCATCGCGCGTTGCTTGCCCTGCAGGCTGCGCTCGAATGGCAGTGTGAGTTTCAGCGACGCGAACTGCTCGTAGCTCGGCTCCGCGAGGATCAGCGCGGAGCGCGCGGCGACCGTGCGCGTGCGATCGGTGCGCTCGCTCCCGGCGGCGGCGTCGACCCGCACGATCTGCTCAAGCTGCTGCCGGTATTGCGCATCGTCGCCGTTGGACTTGTAGATCGCCGACATCTTGAAGCGCGTCTCCACGGCCGCCTCGATCGGCTTGGGAAATTGCTCGAGGTATTGGCCGTACACGTTCAGCGCGCGATCGGAGGTCTTCGCCTGCTCGTACAGATCCCCGGCCTGCAGCAGCGCTTCCGCCCGCAGCTGCGGATTCGGTGACTCTTTCGCTACGCGCTCGTATTCGCCGGCCGACTGTGTGAGCTGTCCCGCCTGCTGATAGGCATAGGCAATCTGTTTCGTCGCGTCCCTCTGCAGCTCATGCTCGGGGAAGCTGCGCCGGAACTCATCCAGCACCTGTGCTGCGGCGGCCCAGTCCTGGACCTTTCCGAGTGCGACGCCAGCGTCGTATTCGGCGGCTGCACAGATCTTCGAGGTCGCTGCGACCTGCTTGACGCGCAGGAAGTGGTTCGCCGCGGCGCGGTAGTCGTTGGCCTGATTTGCCTGT
>Ga0335081_10005775_pt1 | contig 19607 bp, 20 predicted proteins | sample Lox_Sample_35_FD_206713 | JGI IMG/M metagenome (GOLD analysis project Ga0335081, IMG submission 206713) | Soil microbial communities from Loxahatchee National Wildlife Refuge, Florida, United States - Lox_Sample_3.5 | ecosystem: Environmental > Terrestrial > Soil > Wetlands | place: USA... | reverse complement strand
GACTTCGACGCCGAGGTGGTTCAGGGTGCCGCCCTGGCCGGGGTTCTCCAGCAGGACGAGCTTGAGCGGCGGCTGGTCGATGGCGAAGTTGGCGTAGCCGGGCCGGCGCTTGGCCGGCTCGGTGCCGAACAGGGCGGTGTAGAAGCTGACGGCCTCGTCGATGTCGTTGACGTTCAGCGCGAGCTGCACCCGGGACATGGCGACCTCCGGTAGGTATTGATATCTGTCTATGTCTTGCCTGAAGTGAGCTTGCCACTTAACATCGATTTCTGTCAATATAGATGGGTGTCGATTCCTTTTACGGTGATCAGCCCGGCCGAGACAGCGGCGTGCTGTGCCCCGCTGACCGCACAGCCGCTGAGCATGGAGCAGGCCGAGCAGGTCGCGCCGCTGCTGAAGGCGGTGGCCGACCCGGTCCGGCTGCGGCTGCTGTCCCTGGTTGCCTCCCGTGAGGGCGGGGAGGCGTGCATTTGCGACCTGAACGAGGCGTTCGAGTTGTCCCAGCCGACGATCAGCCATCACATGAAGGTGCTGCACGAGGCCGGGCTGGTGGACCGGGATAAGCGCGGCGTGTGGGTGTACTACCGGGTCCGCCCGCAGGCACTGGCCGCCCTCGCCGCCCTGATCGGCTGCCCCGTGCCGTAACCTCCCCGTGCCATAGCCGGCGGTCCGGGCTTCCCTTGCGATGTGCGGCCGCTGGACCGGCAGACCGCTGATACGTACGCGGCCTGGTTCAAGGCCCAGGCCGTCCACGCCGGCACGGTTAAGCGGTCGTGACCAGGGCGCCGGTCAGGCAACCGGCGTAACCCTGCCCTCCCCGGCATCACGACTACCGCGGATCCCTCGCAACTCCCTCCCATTTGGAGGATTTGCTCCGTTTACCGCGGTGGATCGGGGCTCTGCGGTTGATCCGGGGGACCGGGGTACCCCCGATCAACCGCATAACCCCGATCAACCACCTAAGCCAGCGACGCAACCCGGACAAAAGGGGCAAATTTCCCTGGACGATCGACGCCAGGGGCTTGGCACTACTGACGGAAGCTCTTGGTACTAATCGAAGCTCTTGGTACTACCTGACCGGTGCTCCAGGCGGGGCGCGAGGCGCCGGACTCGGTCGCTGAGGTCGGCGACCGCCGCGTCGAAGCTGGCGGGATCGCCGGCCGGGACCGGGTCCGGGACGGACCAGTGCACGGCGGCCTGGCCGCCGAGTTCCTCGCGGGCCATGTCGCAGACCGTGACCACCAGGTCGCCGTCGTCTTGGACCTCGCTTACGTGCCGAGGCCGCAGCCGGGGCAGCGGCAGCCGGTGCCGCCGGGCGGCGGCGATCGCGCCGGGATCAATGGCCGACCTGGGGTGGGTGCCGGCCGATGCCGCCGGGACGGTACTGGCCCGGCGCCACAGCGCGGCGGCCAGGTGCGAGCGGGCCGAGTTGGCGGTGCACACGAATAGCACCCGCCGCGCCGTGGGTACAGGCGGCGCGGCCAGCGGATCCAGGGCGCCGGGGAGCAGCCGCAGGTAGGTGCGGCGGCGGTCGCCCTCGGACCGGCGGCGGGTGATGACCCCGGCCTGCTGCAGCACGCGCAGGTGGTGCGCCAGCAGGTTGGACGGCATGACCAGCATGGCCGCCAGCTCCGACGGGGACGCATCCCCGGCCAGCAGAGTGTCGGTGATGGCCAGCCGGGCGGGGTCGGCCAGCGCGGCGTGCACGGCGGCACGCCGGGCCAGGTCGGAGTTCCGCTCAGCAGTCATTGACTCAATCTTGACTGAGCTATCATATTCTGTCAACATGGGCGGCGTGACCCGTGCCCCCATCTCGCTGTGGCGTCGGCCGACCGCGGAATGCCTCGGCAGCGGGTTCCTGGCAGCGGTAGTGATCGGGTCCGGGATCGCGGCGCAGCGGCTGTCGCCGGGCCAGGTAGGCCTGGAACTGGTGGAGAACGCGGCGGCGACCGCGGCCGGGCTGTTCGCGATCATCTTGATGTTCGGCCCGGTCTCCGGCGGCCACTTCAACCCGGTCGTGTCCTTCGCCGACGCCGTGTTCGGCGGGCTGTCCTGGCGGGACGCCGCCGCGTACCTGCCCGCGCAGGTAGCCGGGTGCATCGCCGGGGCGATCGCGGCGAACCTGATGTTCGCACTGCCCGCGGTCACCATCTCGGCCAAGCACCGGGCCTCGGGAGCGCATTTCCTGTCCGAGGTGATCGCCACCCTCGGGCTGCTGCTAGTGATCTTCGCACTGGCCCGGTCCGGGCGGAGCCAGTCGGCCCCGGCGGCGGTGGGCGCTTATATCGGCGCGGCGTACTGGTTCACCTCCTCGACCAGCTTCGCCAACCCGGCCATCACCATCGGCCGGATGTTCTCCGACACCTTCGCCGGGATCGCCCCGGACTCAGTGCTCAGCTTCATCGGCGCCCAGATCATCGGCGGCGCGCTCGCCGTCGCGGTCATCAAGACGCTGTACCCCGCCATCACCCCCGCCGACGCCGCCAGCATCATCGTCCCGCACGGCAACGACAGCACCGCGGAACCGGCGCGCGCCGCCCATGACGGCATAGCGCCGTCCGCCGGCCGGCAGGCCGGCCAGGCGCGGTCCGGCTGACCAGCCAGCAGAAAGGGGAAGACGGCCATGCACGTGGTCATGATCGGCGGCAGCGACGCCGGGATCAGCGCGGCCCTGCGGGCCCGTGAACTCGACCCCGGCGCCGACGTCACGGTGGTCCTGGAGGACGCCTACCCGAACTTCTCCATCTGCGGCATCCCCTACTACGTCTCCGGTGAGGTCGCCCACTGGCGCAACCTGGCCCACCGCACCATCGCCGACCTGGAAGCTGCCGGGATGCGGCTGCGGCCGGACACCACCGCCCGGCGGATCGACGTGCCCGGTCGCAAGCTCCTGGTCACCACCGCCAAGGGCGGCGAGGAGATCCTCGGCTACGACAAGCTCGTCATCGGCACCGGCGCCGTCCCGGTCCGGCCGCCCATCCGCGGCCTGTCCGGCCCGGACGCCCTCGGCGCCGCCGACGGGGTGCACCTGCTGCACTCGATGGGCGACACCTTCGCCGTCATGCGCACACTGGAACAGGCCGCCCCGGCTCGCGTGGTCATCGTCGGCGCGGGGTACATCGGCCTGGAGATGGCCGACGCACTGACCGTCCGCGGCCTGCAGGTCACCCAGATGGAACAGCTGCCCGAGGTGCTGCCCACCGTCGACCCGCAACTCGGCGCCCTAGTGCACGCTGAGCTCGCCAGCCAGGGCCTGGAGGTCCTGACCGGTACCACCGTCCAGGCCATAAGCGCCGCCCCGCCCGCCGGATCAGGACGGCTGCAGGTGAAGGCCGCCACGGCGGAAGGCACGGCCGTGACCCGCCAGGCCGACATGGTCCTGGTTGTCGTCGGGGTGCGCCCCGAGACCACCCTGGCCGCCGACGCGGGTGCCACGCTCGGCACCAGGGGCGCGATCGCCGTGGACCCGATGATGCGGACCGGGCTGCCCGATATCTACGCCGCCGGGGACTGCGTCATCACCCTTCATCGACTGCTCGGCGAAACGTACCTGCCGCTGGGCACCACCGCGCACAAGCAGGGCCGGGTTGCCGGGGAGAACGCCCTCGGCGGGAACCGCCAGTTCGCCGGCAGCCTGGGCACCCAGGTCGTCAAGATCTTCGACCAGGCCGCCGCCCGCACCGGGCTACGCGATCACGAAGCGCGGGCGGCCGGGTTCGACCCGGTCACCGTCGAGTCCGCCGCCGATGACCACAAGGCCTACTACCCCGGCAGCCACCGGATCACCATCCGCGTCACCGGCGACCGGGCCACCGGCCGGCTGCTCGGCCTGCAGCTGTTCGGCCACAAGGACGCCGAGATCGCCAAGCGCATCGACGTCGCCGCCACCGCGATCTTCCACGGCATGACCGTCGACGTGGTCAGCGACCTGGACCTGTCCTACACCCCGCCGCTGGGCAGTCCCTGGGACGCGGTCCAGATGGCCGCCCAGGCCTGGGTCCGCGACACCAGGCCACGCTAAAACCGCTCTGGTCCAGTGAGGTGCTGTGAGCCGACGGGACGCGGCCGACGTTTCGGGATTTGAGACCCTCCCCTATCGGGGGTGCAGCGATCCGCGATCCCGGCCGCCACCCCGCGCGCCGCACCAGATCCAGCCTCGGCGCGGCCGGTCGGGCTGGGATAGGCGGGAAACCAGGCCCGTTCGGTACTCCGGTCTGAGTCTGTAGCTCCGGGTGTGGTCATGACGATGCGCTTACGAAACTCGCGCCGCCTGTCATGTGCGCGCGCCGGAGCGGGACAATGGTCGCATCCCGTACATCGGCCAACACACGGGGCAGCCGGGGCTTTTGTTACTGCGGGGAAAGCAGGGATGACCATGGCCGCACAAGCTCGGGACGCTATCGCTCCGGTCACCGCCGCTCCGGTCACCGCCGCTCCGGTCACCGCCGCTCCGGTCACCGCCGCTCCGGTCACCGCCGCTCCGGTCACCGCCGCTCCGGTCACCGCCGCTCCGGTCAGCGCTATTCGGGTCACCAGCGCTCAGGTCACCGCGTCTCGGCGGCGGCGCGTTGATGCGGGCGTGGTCCGGCTGTCTCAGCGGGACATCGACGGGCTCCTGCTTTGCGGCGAGCACTTCGGCGCGCCGTTCGACCTGCTGGCGGCGGCGTTGCGGGTGGAGCCGGAGCGGCTGCCCGCGCTCACGGCCCGGTGGCGGCGGGCCGGGTTCGCGGCCACGGGGCGGCTGGGTCCGGGGCCGAACTGGTGCTGGCTGACCCGGGACGGGATGGCAGCGACTGGCCTGGGATTCCGGGCCGGCCCGCCGGCACTGGGACGGCTCGCGCACTTGCGGGCGATCCTGGCCGCCCGGCTCTGGATGGAGGCCAGCCCGGCCTGGCGCGAAGGCCAACCCTGGTGGCACAGCGAGCGCCGGCTGCGGGCCGGCCAGCCTGCGGCCGACCGCGCCGAGCACATCCCCGATGCCGAGATCCACTGGCCGAGCATCGACGGCAGCCCTTATGCCGGGCAGGTCTGGGCGATCGAGGTGGAGCTGACCCCCAAGTCGGCCGGGCGGACCACGCGGATCATGGCCGGGCTGCTGGCGCCGATGCAGTATGCCCTGGTCGTCTACCTGACCGCCGCGCGGGCCCGCCCGGTGGTGACCCGGGCCGCCGGGTCGCTGCCCTCGGGCGAACAATCCCGCGTGGTGATGCGGGACCTGCCCGGCTACGCGTTCACCCCGGTGGGGTCGTTACCAGTCAGCCGGTGCGGCGCATCGCGATCCAGGTGAACGGCTGGGTCAGGCCGTTCGGGGTGATGTGTTCCTCGCGATCCTCCGCGACCAGCGCCCAGCCGGGCCCGAGTTCGGCGGCGAGGTCGCCGGGCGCGTAGCGGGTCACCGGCAGGCCGGAGCACTGCAGCGGGCCACCTGGGGCGAAGCAGCCGACGACGGCGACTGCGCCCGGGGCGGTGGCCGCCGCCAGCGCGCGCCGGTAACCCTGCCGGTCGGGTTCGGTGGTGAGGAAGTGGAAGACGGCCCGGTCGTGCCAGGCGGCAAAGCACCGGACCGGCCGCCAGGTACGGATGTCAGCGGTCAGCCAGTGCACCTGCCCGGCCCGCGGGCCGAGCCGCCGCCGGGCGTGTTCCATCGCGGCGGCCGAGACATCGAGCACGGTCACGTCCTGGAAGCCCCGCCCTAGCAACGCCCCGGCAAGGGGCGATGCGCCGCCGCCGACGTCGATCACGCTGTCGGCGGCGGTGACGCCGACCGTGTCGAGCATCCGCAGCGACATCGTCGGGGCGGCCTGGAACCAGCTGCGCATGGTGTCGCCGTGGACGTAGGCCTCATCCCAGTGCGCAGCCGACTCTGGCTCCGCTGCCATCTGGCCATCATGCCTGGTCAACCTCGTGAGGCCAACTGCTTGCGGCGGCGAGATCGAAGTGCGGGTCGCTTGCCCGAGTGGCATTGGCCGGCGGGGCGGCGGCGTTACTGGAGCGGGAACTCGACGCCCCGTTCTCCGGCTGGGCGCGGGCCGAAGATCCGGCGCTGGGATTCGGAGATCGCGACGTCGTTGATGCTCGCCTCCCGGCGGCGCATCAGGCCGTGCTCGTCGAACTCCCACAGCTCGTTGCCGTAGCTGCGCCACCACCGGCCGTGGGCGTCATGGGACTCGTACTGGAACCTGACCGCGATCTTGTTCTCGCCGAACGCCCACAGGTTCTTGCGCAGGGCGTAGTCGAGCTCGCGGTTCCACTTGGCCGTAAGGAACTCGATGATCGCGGCCCGCCCGGTGAAGAAGGCGTCACGGTTGCGCCAGGCCGAGTCGACGGTGTACGCGCCCGCGACGCGCTCGGGGTCACGGGTGTTCCAGGCGTCCTCGGCGGCCTGCACCTTGGTCAGGGCGCTTTCCCGGTCGAACGGCGGTAGCGGCGGACGGTCGGTCATGTACGGACTCCCTTGCTTCTTTAATTAAAAATTTTTAGTGATAGAGTCTCGCCCATGAGCCTATCACCCGGCGGCCCGGATCTGGCCTCGCTGACCAGCCTGGACGATCCGCTGCGCCGCCGTCTGTACGAGGTCGTGACCAGCCATCCCGGGCCGGTGAGCCGGGACGAGGCGGCTTCGGCGGCCGGGATCGGCCGGGCGCTGGCCGTGTACCACCTCGACAAGCTGGTCGAGTCCGGGCTACTGACCGCGTCTTACCAGAGGCCGCCAGGGCGAAGCGGGCCGGGGGCCGGCCGACCCGCCAAGATGTACGCCCGGTCGGACCGCGAGTTCGCGGTCACGGTGCCGCCGCGGGAGTACGAACTGGCCGCGCGGCTGCTCGTGCAGGCGGTCGAGGCCGATCCGAGCGACCGCAGCCGGACCGCGCTGGCCGGGGCGGCCCGCCGGCTCGGCACCCAGCTGGGCAGCGCGTTCCGCCCGGCCGCGGGCGAGGGGGATGCGGCCGGGCGGGACGTAAAGGGCGTGCTGACCCAGCAGGGATATGAGCCCTGCGGCGGCGCCGACGGCGTCATCCGGCTGCGGAACTGCCCGTTTCACCAGCTCGCGGAGGAACACCGCGAGCTGGTCTGCGGGATGAACCTGGCGCTGGTGGAAGGCCTGGTCGAGGGCCTCGGCGCGGACGGCTGGCACCCGGCCCTCGACCCGCGGCCCGGTCAGTGCTGCGTCGCGATCGGCGGTGACCCGGCATGACGGCGGGACCGTCCCTGCACATCGCACGGGACAGCACCGGGGTGGACATCGACGCGGCCGAACGGGCGGCGGCCAGTTTCCTGGCCGCGCTGGGGATTGAGGTGGATCACGAGGACCTGCGGGAGACTCCGGCCCGGATGGCCCGCGCCTACGCCGAGCTGTTCAGCTCGGCGCCGCTGCGGCTGACCACGTTCGCCAACGACGAGGGGTACGACGAGCTGGTGCTGGCGCGGTCGATCCCGTTCCGCACCGTCTGCGAGCACCATCTGCTGCCGTTCTCCGGCGTCGCGCACGTCGGCTACCTGCCCGGAGAGCGTATCGTCGGGCTGTCCAAGCTGGCCCGGCTGGTGGAGCACTTCGCCGCCCGGCCGCAGGTCCAGGAACGGCTGACCAAGCAGGTGGCCGAGTGCCTGGCCTCCCGTCTTCGCGCCCCGGGCGTCGGCGTGGTGCTGGAGGCCGAGCACTCCTGCATGACGCTACGCGGCGTGCGGGCGCACGGCGCCAAGACGGTCACCTCGGCCCTGCTGGGTACCCTGCGGGCCGACGCGGCCAGCCGGGCCGAGTTCTTCGCCCTGGCCGGCGTGCCGCGCTTAGCGATGGCGCACCCGGAGGGTGCCGCCGGAAAGGATCACGATCATGGCCGATCGACTTGCGGACCTGAGCAGGGCAGGCGTCTCCATCTGGCTCGATGACCTGAGCCGCGACCGTCTGACCAGCGGCAGCCTGGCCAGGCTGGTCGCGCGCGACCACGTGATGGGGGTGACCACCAACCCGGCCATCTTCGCCAAGGCGATCGGCGGCGGCGAGGCGTACGCCGGGCAGCTGCACGACCTGTGGGTCCGGGGCACCTGCGTGCACGAGGCGCTGCGCGCCATGACCACGCACGACGTGCGCTGGGCCTGCGACGTGCTGCGGCCGGTCTACGACCGCACCGACGGCGTGGACGGGCGGGCCTCGATCGAGGTGGACCCGCGGCTGGCCTACGACACCGAGGCGACCATCGCCGAGGCGCGGGCCCTCTGGTGGCGGGTGGACCGGCCCAACCTGTTCATCAAGATCCCGGCGGCCCGGCAGGGGCTACCTGCCATCGCCGCCTGCCTGGCCGAGGGGATCAGCGTCAACGTCACGCTGATCTTCTCCCTGACCAGGTACGACGAGGTGATAGACGCCTTCGCCGACGGCCTGGAGCGAGCCCTGCAGGCCGGCCACGACCTGGCCCGGATCGCGTCGGTGGCCTCGTTCTTCGTCTCCCGGGTGGACACCGAGATCGATGCGCGGCTGGACAAGATCGGCACCGCTGCGGCGGGCGCGTTGCGCGGCCGGGCCGCGATCGCCAACGCGCGGCTGGCCTACCAGCGTTACGAGCGGATGCTCGCCTCGCCGCGGTGGGCCGCGCTGGCGACGGCGGGGGGCCGGCCGCAGCGGCCGCTGTGGGCCTCGACCTCGGTCAAGGATCCGGCCTATCCCGACACCATGTACGTGACCAAGCTGGTCGCGCCCGGCGTGGTCAACACCATGCCCGAGGCCACCCTGCGCGCCGTGGCCGACCACGGCGAGGTTCCCGCGGACTCGGTGCGCGGCCACTACTGCGACGCCGGGCAGGTGCTCAGCGAGCTGACCGCGGCCGGCGTCGACTACGACGACGTCACGGCGGGCCTGGAGCAGCACGGCCTGGAATTGTTCGACGCCAGCTGGCGGGAACTCAGCGACCAGCTGGCCGCCTCGGCGTCCCCGTGACCGGCATCGACCGCGCGGCGCACGAGATGGCCCTGGCCGACGGCAGCCGGATCGGCTACGCCCGGCTGCTGCTGGCCACCGGGTCCTCGCCGCGCCGCCTCCCGGTGCCGGGCGCCGACGCAATGAAGGGGGAAGGGGAGGTGGGTGGGGTGCTCTACCTGCGCCGGGCAGTCGACAGCGACCAGATCAAGGCCACCTTCCAGAGCGCCTCCAGGATCGCGGTCATCGGCGCGGGCTGGATTGGCCTGGAATGCGCTGCCGCGGCCCGCGCGGCCGGCGTCGAGGTCACCCTGCTGGAGGCGGCCGAGCTGCCGCTGCTGCGGGTGCTCGGCCCCGAGGTCGCCCGCGTCTTCGCTGGCCTGCACCGCGAGCACGGCGTGGACCTGCGGTTCGGCGTTCAGGTGAGCGAGATCACCACCACGGGCGGCCGGGCCAACGGCGTCAGGCTGGCCGACGGCAGCCACGTCGCGGCCGACGCGATCGTCGTCGGCGTCGGGATCACGCCGAACACCCAGCTGGCCGAGGCGGCGGGCCTGCAGGTCAGCAACGGGGTCGTGGTCGACGCTGGGCTGAGGTCCGCCGACCCGGATATCTTCGCCGCCGGGGATGTGGCCAATGCCCTGCACCCGCTGCTCGGCCGGCCCATCCGGGTGGAGCACTGGGCCAACGCGCTGAACCAGCCGCAGACGGCGGCCCGGTCCATGCTCGGCCAGGACGTCGCCTACGACAAGGTTCCGTACTTCTACACCGACCAGTACGACCTGGGCATGGAGTACGCGGGCTACGTCGAGCCCGGTGGCTACGACCAGGTCGTGTTCCGCGGCGATGTGGACCGGCGCGAGTTCGTCGCCTTCTGGCTGGGCGAGGGGCGCGTCCTGGCCGGCATGAACGTCAACGTCTGGGACGTCAATGACGCGATCCAGGCCCTGGTAAGGGACGGCCGACCGGTGGATCCGGCCCGCCTGTCCGACCCCGGCGTGCCCCTGGAAGCGGTGACCGGCTAGCGGTTCAGCGGCCTGGGAGCTTGCCGCCCATCAGGCGCCTGAGCCGCAGGATCTCGGTGTCCCGTGCGTCGAGGACCGGCTCGACGACGTTCATCGCGGCGTGCACAGCGGTCTCCACGTCGCCGGAGATGCCGTAGCGGAGGAAACTGCGTCCCAGCGCCCGCCGGAGCCGTTCCGCGGTGATCGTCAGCAACTCGGGCGGTTCTTTACGCGGCCTGGCGGGATTACCGGGACCGCCCGGGCGCGAATTCGGCCGCCGTCCGTGCGCGGGCGCCCTTGTGTCCTGGCGGCCGGACGGCGCGATCATGTCCGGGCTGTCCGGCACCGCGAACAACGGCGTCATCGCCCCGGGCTGCGGCTGAGTCGCAGGGCCCCGGGCGGCGCGCCGCCGCTTTGGTAGGGTCGGCTCCGGGAGCATTGGCGTGACCTTCCTGGCAAAGGATTGTCGTCTCAGCGCTAATGCTCCCTCTTTGTGGCCGTCATAACACAGATGTCCAGGTCGCACGGCGTGTCATCAATACTCCGCTCGGTGCTTTGTGCCTCTTTCTGGCCATATTCCGACGACAATTCCTATCGAATATTTGTGCGTACGAACGCCGTTCACGCGGTGGCCGGGCCGACTTCGCCGCGCCGCCCGATTTCCACGTGCGGGCGGGAAAGCCAGATCGCCCATTCCGCGCTGATCTGGCCTGCCGTGGTCAGCAGCGGCGGCAGGTGTTCGTTCATCAGCCGCTGCGTGGTCGTCTCGGCCGCGTGCACGGTGACGTTCATCGCGGCCCGGACCGCCCCGGTCCCGTCCCGGACCGGGACAGCCACCGAACGGACGCCGGGCGCGAGTTCCTCGTCGGCCAGCGCCCAGCCCCGCGCGCGCACCTCGGCCAGCTCGTCCCGCAACTGGTCGGCCGAACGGCCTATGTACGGGGGCAGCCCGGACCGGCTGGGCTGGGCCAGCGCGGCCGCTACCTGGTCCGGGGGCAGGGCCGCGAGCAGCACCTTGCCCTGCGAGGTCTGCGCCGCCGGGAAGTGAGTGCCGATTTCCACCCGCAGCGCGATCAGCTTGGGCACCGAGACGCGGGCCACGTAGACGATGTCGGACCCGTCGAGCTGGGCCATGGACGACGACTCGCCGGTGCGGGCCACCAGCGCTTCCATATGCGGCCGGGCGATATCCCACAGGCCCAGCGAGCTGACGTACGCCATCCCCAGGCTCATCACCTTCGGGGTGAGCCCGAAGGTCCCGCCGGAAGACCGGACGAAGCCCAGCTCCTCCAGGGTCAGCAACAGGCGGCGGGCGGTCGGCCGGGTCAGCCCGGCCGCGGCCGCCACCTCACTGAGCGACATGTCGCGGTGGTCTACGCCGAACGCGGCCAGGATGTCCAGCCCGCGCGCTAGCGCCTCGACGAAGTCCGGCCCCTTGCCGCGCCCGGCCATCCGCTCCCCTAGCCGTCCTCGCCGAACATGCTGCCCCGCGCGCCGTGCGTCGACTCGGACTTGAACTCGGTGTACTGGTACGGGTTGTCCAGCACCTCGGTGCCCGGCAGGTCCGGGTTCATTCCGGCCGCCCAGGCCTCCTCGCCGAGCTCGGACCTCAGGTAGCCGACGGTAGCCTCGACGGCGCTCCGCACCGCGGCGAGGTCGGCCCCGACCAGCCGGTTCTCGTACTTGACCACCCGACCGTTGACCAGGACGGTGTGCACGTCGCCGCGCTGCGACTGGAAGGCGACATGACCGTACGGGTTTACCAGCGGGAACGACACCGGCGAGGCGTCGTTCTTGATCAGCACCACGTCGGCCTTGTTGCCGGGCTGCAGGCTGCCCAGGTCGTCACGGCCCAGGGCGCGGGCACCGCCCCTGGTGGCCCAGTCGACGACGTGCTCGGCGCGCAGCTTGTGATGGGTGACGGTCTCGCCCTTCATGTGCGCCTCGAGATGCTCGCGGGCCCGGTCGGCACCGAGGGTCGTGCGCATGGCCGAGAACAGGTCGCCGCTCCACCAGACGCTGGTGTCCATGGACAGGGCGACCGGGATGCCGTGGCGGCGCACCTGCCAGGTGGGCGGGTAGCCCTGGCCCGCGCTCTGCTCTGATTCGGTCGATACCGAGATGGTGCCGCCGGTGGCGGCGATGCGCTGGTAGGAGTCGGTGCTCAGGGTGGCCGCGTGCACGTAGACCGTCTCCGGGGTCATGAACCCGTTCTCGTGCATCAGCCGGATGCCGTCGTCGTTGGTGGCTCCCCACACCCCGGCATGTGTGGTGACGGCCAGGCCGAGGTCGCGGGCCACCTCGAACGCCGCCTTCTCCGGGAACGACGGGTCGCCGGTGACGTCGAATGCGAGCTGGAACCCGAGCATGTCATCCGCGGCGTGCCGGTCGAAGAACGACCGGACGGCCGGGTCGGCGGTCCACTCCCACGGGCCGGCCTGGATGTTCCCGTAGGCCAGGACGAACCGCCCGGGCACGGCGCGGAGGGCGTCGAAAGCGGCCTCGGCGTGGTCGGGGGTGTGCAGGTTGTGCGACCAGTCCACGCTGGTGGTCACGCCGGCCTCGAGAGCCTCCCAGGCCGAGACGCTGTTGCCCGCAGCGATGTCCTCGGGACGGAACTTCCGGCCGTGCTCCAGGTAGTTCCAGACGAAGTACTGGGTCAGCGTCCAGTCCGCGCCGTAGCCGCGCATCGCCGTCTGCCACATGTGCCGGTGCGTATCGATCATCCCCGGCATCACGATGCCGCCGCTCGCGTCGATCTCGAGCGCGCCGTCCGGTGCCTCGAGCCGCGGTCCCACCGCGGCGATCGTGTCGCCGGTTACCAGCACGTCCGCGTCTGCGAGGATGGTGTGGGCGTCGTCCATGGTGAGCACCGTGCCATCGCGCAACACCACCGGGCGGCCCGCTGCCACCTCGTCGGGATTCGCCATCGAAGCCTCCACGAGTTCTCTACGGACAAGCGTCCGCTATACGACCGTTCGGCATAACCATTGTCACTGTCGGCCAGCGGCGGTACGGCTGTCAAGCCACCTACCTGGTAGCCGACCTTGACAGGCACCTTCGCGGGCCTAGGCTGGGCCATACGCTGATCATGGACGGCCTGTCCGCATGACGGACAGCCTCACGAAAGGACCGATCATACGATGTCGGTGGACCAGGCGGAAGGGCCGCTGGCCGGGCTGCTGGTGGCGGATTTCTCCCGCATCCTGGCCGGGCCGTACGCGACGATGCTGCTGGCCGACATGGGCGCGGAGGTGGTCAAGGTCGAGGGCCCGGGCGGCGACGACACCCGCACCTGGCAGCCGCCGGTCCGGGACGGCATCTCGACCTATTACCTCAGCGTCAACCGCAACAAGCGCTCGGTAGTGCTCGACCTGAGCGATCCCGCCGACCTGGCCGCGGCACACGAGCTCGCGCGGCGCGCCGATGTGGTCATCGAGAACTTCAAGCCGGGCGGCCTGGCCCGCTTCGAGCTCGACTACGACTCCGTCTCGGCCGCCAACCCGGCCGTCGTGTACGCCTCGATCAGCGGTTTCGGCAGCGGGCCCAAGGGCGCTGCGCTGCCCGGGTACGACCTCATCGTCCAGGCCACCTCCGGGCTGATGAGCGTGACGGGAGACCCGGAGGGCGAGCCGTACCGGGCCGGCGTGGCGGTGTTCGACGTGATCTCGGGCCTGCACGCCACCATCGGGATCCTGGCCGCGCTCAACCACAGGCACGAGACCGGCCGCGGCCAGCGCATCGAGATCAGCCTGCTGGCCTCGGCCATGTCGGGTCTGGTGAACCAGACCGGCGCCTTCGTCGCGGGCGGGGTGGTGCCGTTCCGGATGGGCAACAGCCATCCGAGCCTGTTCCCGTACGAGCCGCTGCCGTGCTCCGACGGCGAGCTGATCATCACGGCGGGCAACGACATCCAGTTCCGTAAGCTGGCCGAGGCACTCGGCCTGCCCGAACTGCCCGACGACCCGCGGTTCGGCCGCAACGAGGACCGCACGGCCAACCGGGATGAGCTGCGGCCGCTGCTGGTGGAGCGGCTGCGGACCCGGCCCAAGATGGAGTGGTTCCGCGAGCTGACCGCGGCCGGGGTGCCCTGCGGGCCGATCAACACCATCGACCAGGGCGTGGCGTTCGCCGGCGAGGTGGGGCTCGATCCGGTCGTCGTCGTGGGCAAGGGCGACGAGGCGATCCCGTCGGTGCGCCACCCGATCAGGTTCTCCGCGACCCCGGCCAGCTACCGGCTGCCGCCGCCGTCCCTGGACCAGCACGGCGAGGAGATCCGCCGCTGGCTGGCCGAGCCGGCGGGCACGCCCCGCGACCAGGAGACGGACGGATGAGCGACTCTGCGGGGCTGTCCTTCCCCACCTCGCTCGGCACATCGACGGCCGACCAGATCAGGCTGCTCGGCGAGGACCTGACGGCCGACCTGATGGGCAAGGTCAGCTTCGGCGAGCTCGCCTTCTGGCTGGTCACGCTGCGGCGGCCGACCCCGTCCGAGACGCGGGTGTTCGAGGCGGTGCTGGTGGCGCTGGCCGACCACGGGTTCACCCCGACCGCGATCGCCGCACGGGTCACCTACCTGTCCGCCCCGGACTCGCTGCAGGGGGCACTGGCGGCCGGGCTGCTGGGCGGCGGGTCCCGGTTCCTCGGCGTGACCGAGGACTGCGGGCGCTACCTGCACGACGTGCTCTCGGGGCTGGGCGGCGCGCTGCCGTCCTCCGAGGACGGATGGGATGCGGTGGCGCTTTCGGCCGTCGAGCAGACCAAGGCGGCCGGGCGCTTCGTGCCCGGGCTCGGGCACCCGGTGCACAAGGTGACCGATCCGCGCACGCCGGTGCTGATCGGGATCGCGTCGGAAGAGGGCCTGCGCGGGCCGCACTTGCAGCTGTTCGAGGCCATCGGCCGGGTGCACGAGCAGGTGCTCGGCCGCAGGTTGCCGTTGAACGGGGCGGGCGTGTGCGGGGCCGCGCTGGCCGACCTCGGCCTGCCGGTCGAACTGCTCCGCGGCTTCGCCTTGCTGGCCCGCGCGGCTGGGCTGCTCGGGCAGATCGCCGAGGAGCGCCGCCGCCCGATCGGCATGGACGTTTACATGACCGTCGACCGCAACGCCGTCTACGTCGACCCCAACCCTTGAGACCCCTTGACAACCCTTGACACCCTTGACCGACTGAGAAGGGAGCAGCCGCATGGCTACCGTCGCCGCGGTCATCGCCTCGACCCATCACCCGTTCTACTACCGGGCCAGCACCTCGGCCGGCCCGGACCGGCCGCCCTTCGCCGACGAGTGGGTGGCCAAGATCGAGGCGTTCCGCCAGACGCTCACCCGGGCCGAGCCCGACGTCCTGGTCATGGTCGGCAGCGACCACTTCCACCAGCTGTGGCTGGACAACATGCCGCAGTTCCTGGTGGGTAAGGCGCCGTTCTTCGACGCGAACTGGTACAACGAGGAACGCGAGTTCGGCCTGCCGCGGATGCGGCTGGCGGGCGACGAGGAGCTGGCCGGGTTCTTGCTGCGAGAAGGCCTGGACGCCGGCTTCGACCTGGCCTTCAGCAACGAGCTGCGGATCGACCACAGCGTGACCTGCCCGATCATCACCCTGCGGCCGCAGGCCGACCTGCCCATCGTGCCGGTCTACACCAACATCTTCGCGCCGCCGATGCCCCGGCCTTCGCGGTTCGTCGAGCTGGGCCGGGCGCTGCGGCGGATGGTCGAGGCGTGGCCGTCGGACAAGCGGGTGGCCATCATCGGCACCGGGCACCTGTCGCTTGAGCTCGGCGGCCCGCGCCAGTTCGGCCCGCACGGCCCTGACCCGGAGTTCGACCGCAAGGCGGTGGCCTGGATCGCCAACGGCGACGTCGACGGCTGCCTGGGCGAGGTCACCTTGGACAGCCTGCACGCCCCCGGCAACGCCACCCACGGGTTCATGGACTTCATGCTGATGATGGGCGCGGCCGGCGACGGGGTGAAGGCCGACTACACCGACAGCCTGGACCTGTTCCACACCATGGAGGCCTACTTCACCTGGTACCCGGAAGGAGCGCCGTCGTGAGCAAGTACCTGCTGAACAAGTTCCTGTACACGGTGGACCGGGATCCTGACCTGGTCGAGCGGTACCGTTCGGATCCCGCCGGGACTGTGGACTGGTGGGAGCGGGAGATCGCGAACTCCATCCTCAACTGCCACGGCGCGGAGAGGTCGACCTGGCTGGCGTTCTCGGAGGACGAGCGGCGGGCGCTGCGTGCGCATGATCACGTGGCGTTGTTCGGTATGGGTGCCCACCCGTTCCTGACGCTGACCCTGTTCATCGCGATGTTCGAGCGCGACCACGGGCCGCTGGAGTACCAGATCGCCTACGCCCGGGCCATGGAACACATCAGGCTCCCGTACCCCGACATCGCGACCTGAGGCGGGGCGCCCGCGGAGGACGGGCGACACGCGCGGATCGGTGATTGGCCCTCCCGCCGCACCCCCGGGGCCCTAGAATCCTGCACGCGGGGCCGCGAACACGCTGGGAGAACCATGGCTGCGGTGTTGCTCGAACCGGGTACCCGCCTGCTGCACGTCGGCCCGCACAAGACCGGTACCACCGCCATCCAGGGCGCCCTGCACCTGGCCAGGGAGCGACTGGCCGCCGAGGGCGTGGTCTACCCGGGCCGGGGCCGGCAGCCCCTCTGGCCCGTCCTCGCCGTCACCGGCCAGCCCGCCCTGCGCGGCGGGCCGCGCCCCGAGATCTCGTACTGGGACAGCCTGGTCCGCGAGGTCCGCGCGGCCGGCGACCAGCGCGTGGTGCTGAGCAGCGAGTTCTTCGCCGAGGCGGACGACGCCACGGCCCGTCGCGTGATCGCGGACCTGGGCGGAGCCCGGGTCCATGTCGTGGTGACGCTGCGCTCCCTCATCCAGATCCTGCCGTCGCAATGGCAGCAATATCTGCAAAATGGCTTTGATTTCCGGTACCTGGAATGGCTCGAAGGAATACTCAGCGAGCCGCCGCGCACGCCAACGCCGGGTTTCTGGCGCCGCCACCGGCATGACGCCCTGATAACCCGCTGGGCCGCTGAGAACGGCCCGGAAAACCTGACCGTCATCGTGCTCGACGAATCAGACCGGCTGATGCTGCTGCGCGTCTTCGAATCGATGCTCGGCCTGCCCGGCGGCTTCCTCGTGCCCGAGGAAAGGGCGGCGAACCGGTCACTCACCGCGGCGGAGGCCGAACTCGTCCGGCTGCTCAACGAGGAATTCAGCCGCCGCGCCTGGCCGCACCGCGACTACGGCAGGTTCATGCGCTACGGCGCGGTCGAGCACATGAAGGAGGCCCGTCAGCCGTCGCCGGACGAACCGAGGATCGCGACCCCGGCCTGGGCACTGGCCCGCGCCGCGGAGATCAGCGCCGAGATGGCCGCCGGCATCGAGGCACTCGGCGTGAACATCGTCGGCGACCTCGCCTCGCTGGGCAAACTGCCTGCGGACGAGCCGGACCAGGCCGCGGACGAGCCGGACCAGGCCGCCGGCGGGCCGGACCCGGCGGCGGACGACGCGCCTGCGCCGCTGATGGTGCCCGTCGGGGCCGCCGTCCGCGCCACGCTCGGCGCCTTCATCGCCGGCGGGGCGGGCGGCCAGACCGCCGAGGAGGTCGTCCGCGACCTGGACACCGGGAGCCTGGCCAGGGTGCTGGCCGGCCGCTGCCGCCGACGGGTACGCCGGGTCCTGCCCGGTTGATCCGCGCGCCTGCCCGGCATGCCAGGATGGCGGCATGACAGACCCGCGTGCCGGGCAGCCCGCTGCCACTGAAGACCTGGTAGACGTCGCGAAGCTGGTCACCGCCTACTACGCGCTGCACCCCGATCCCGGCGATCGGATGCAGCGGGTGTCGTTCGGCACGTCGGGGCATCGCGGGTCGGCGTTCACGGCGACGTTCAACGAGGACCACATCCTGGCCACCACCCAGGCGATCTGCGAGTACCGGGCCGGCCAGGGGATCAGCGGCCCGCTGTACCTGGGCGCCGACACGCACGCCCTCTCCGAGCCCGCGCAGGTCAGCGCGCTGGAGGTGCTCGCGGCTAACGAGGTCCGCGTGATGGTCGACGCGCGCGGCGGTTACACGCCGACACCCGCCGTGTCCCGCGCGATCCTGGCGCATAACGCGGCGGGGACGGGCCCGCGCGCCGACGGGATCGTGGTCACCCCGTCGCATAACCCGCCGCCGGACGGCGGCTTCAAGTACAACCCGCCCGACGGCGGGCCGGCCGGAACCGACATCACCCGCCAGATCCAGGACCGGGCGAACGAACTGCTGGCGGACGGGCTGAAGGGGGTGCGCCGTGTCTCCTGGGCCCGGGCGGCCTCCTCCGCCGGGAAGTTCGATTTCCTCGACAGCTACGTCGCCGCATTGGGGCAGGTGGTGGATCTGGCCGCGATCAGGGCGGCCGGGGTCCGCATCGGCGCCGACCCGCTCGGCGGGGCGAGCGTGGCCTACTGGGGCGAGATCGGCGACCGGTACGGTCTCGACCTGACCGTCGTCAACCCGGTGGTGGACGCCACCTTCCGGTTCATGACGCTGGACTGGGACGGCAAGATCCGGATGGACTGCTCCTCCCCGTACGCCATGGCCGCGCTGATCGGCCGGCAGCACGACTTCGCCGTCGCGACCGGAAACGACACCGACGCGGACCGGCACGGCATCGTCACGCCGGATGCCGGGCTGCTCAACCCCAACCACTACCTCGCGGCTGCCATCGATTACCTATACCGGCACCGGGACGGCTGGCCGACCGCGGCCGCCGTGGGGAAGACGCTGGTCAGCTCCTCGATGATCGACCGCGTGGCGGAGGGCCTGGACCGGGAACTGCTGGAGGTCCCGGTCGGGTTCAAGTGGTTCGTGCCGGGGCTGCTGGACGGTTCGGTGGCCTTCGGCGGCGAGGAGAGCGCCGGAGCCTCGTTCCTGCAGCGCGACGGCTCGGTCTGGACCACGGACAAGGACGGGATCATCCTGGCCCTGCTCGCCGCCGAGATCATCGCGGTGACCGGGCACTCGCCGTCCGAGCTCTATCAGGATCTGACGTCCCGGTACGGCGACCCGGCCTATGCGCGCATCGACACCGCGGCCAGCCGGGAGCAGAAGGAGGCGCTGGCCGGGCTCTCCCCCGAGCAGGTCGCCGCGACCGAGCTCGCGGGCGAGCCGATCACCGCGGCGCTGACGACCGCGCCGGGGAACGGCGCGCCGATCGGCGGGCTCAAGGTGGTCGCCGGCTCCGGCTGGTTCGCCGCCCGCCCGTCCGGCACCGAGGACGTCTACAAGCTGTACGCCGAATCCTTCCGTGGCCCGGACCACCTCGCCGCCATCCAGGACCAGGCCCGCGAGATCATCAGCGCCGCGATCGGCGGCTCCTGACCGGCCCGGACATGCGCCCGGGCGGGTGGCGCGGCCTCAGCGGACCGCTCTCCACACGAACTACATATGGTCTTCACCCGGGTGCCACCACCGTTAGCTGGGCTAGCATTGTGGATCTTGCCGGGCGGGAGAGGCTCATGGCGCGGCGCGCCGGGGCGGGGCAGGCATGCGGACCTGCACCGGATACCCCCCGGACCGCTGCCCCGGGCAGACGGTCACCCTGCCCGTCGAGCTTGCCGCGGTACCAGCGACGAGGACGTTCCGCCCCGGGGTGTCCCCCGCGCTTCCCTTCCCGCACGCGGCCGAGGA
>Ga0335081_10005774_pt1 | contig 19608 bp, 22 predicted proteins | sample Lox_Sample_35_FD_206713 | JGI IMG/M metagenome (GOLD analysis project Ga0335081, IMG submission 206713) | Soil microbial communities from Loxahatchee National Wildlife Refuge, Florida, United States - Lox_Sample_3.5 | ecosystem: Environmental > Terrestrial > Soil > Wetlands | place: USA... | reverse complement strand
TAGGCGCAATCTTGGGGGTATTTCTGCGCTATAAGATCACTAGCGAGAACCTGTTCTTCAACAGCCTACCGATATCGGTTCTCATCGCCAATATCGTTGGAAGTCTCATCCTTGGAGTGAGCGCTACAACCATAACTCGTTTCGGGTTTGATGTTCGCTTTACACTACTGATTGGAATAGGTTTCTGCGGAGCCCTAACGACGATGTCATCCTTCGCCTACGAGACGATGAACTTGCTCGATGTTGGAAGTCTAGCTTTAGCAGGAATCGACATAATTTTGAATGTTGGCGCCTCTATCATGGCTGTGTTCGCAGGGCGAGCCATCGTACTGATACTAATTGGGGCAAAGTAACATTGGCAGACGATCTTCCTCCAATGAAGAAGATGCTTAAACTCACTGTAAGAGTTAGGAGTAGAGATGAATACGAAGGCAAACCGATCACCGATATCCTAGACGCCCTATACAAAAGTCATGGCATCGCTGGATCGACAGTTCTTCAGGGCGTACGGGGCTTCGGAATGCATGGCGTAGCACGAGTTGACGTCCTCGGCCTATCAGTAAACCTTCCCGTCGTAGTCGAAACGATTGACGAGTACCAGAAAATAGAACCGTTGCTCGCTGATGTGAAGCGAATCGTCGGAAGCAGTGGGCTCGTTACACTAGAAGAGGTGCAGGTGTTTTGACTGAAACTCGAAAGCTCATCACTGCACTTCAATCACTTGCAGAAAAGTTGGTACAAATGTCCAACCTGCTTTCACGACTATCCAAGACCATCGAAACAAACGAAGATGAAACGAATCGTGTTGCTCACGAAATAACCCTTGTTGAGGAAACAGTTGACGTAGCATTCGAGAAAGTCGCAGCGGAAATCATGGAGGTGGAGTTCCTCAACATCAATCCCGATTATCTTCTCGATGTCGCCAAACATATCGATTGGATCTCAGACCTAATCGAAAGATGCGCACTACTCTTCCCATACATTCGCCACATCCAGGAGGACGAAGTATTCGAACTAGCCACAACCGCCACATCCGAAGTAAACCAGATCACCAACGAATTCGTGCAATGCCTCAGATCACTAGCAGACGATAGGCAGAGAGTGATCGAGTTTTGTGAAACCATCTCTGAACGTGAGAAAGTCCTGGATGGAATTCGTGAACGTTTCAACTCTTACGCAATCCAGAAGATGGGCGCAACCGAGTACAGGATCTGGCTCAAAGATCTCTTTAGCTACCTTGATCAAATTGCCGACCTCTCCAGAGATGTAACCATAACCTTCCGAGTGATAGCATCCAAACTCGAACGACAACGCCTCCTCAACGTGAAACAAGTCCGTTCGCCGCATTAGAGGCACTCGCATGGTTTGTTTCTTCTGCGATAAGGAACAAGACGTAGTCTTTGCGGTAACTGCTAAGAAAGAGGGCGAGCTGCCCCTTTGCAAGTTCCATGCCCAAATGCTGTACAAAGGGTTGGCACAATACAGCAGCGGCAAATATCATGGAGAGAACCAGATTGTCTTCTACTAATTACGGCTGGGAGTTCGACAAAGGTGATTTTGCCTCTACAGGCTAACGCCAAAGCCAAGGATGGTTTAGACGCTCTCCAAGGGGAGAAGATTTGCCGCTATGTGAAGGATCGCCAGAACCAAGATGGGGGTTACACGTTTGCGCAGTGGACTGGATCCTCGGCTCAGGATACATACTTTGCCTTAGAAATTTTGCAAATGTTAGGCACAGCACCTGACCATCGCGAAGAAACCACACAATTCCTTGAAGGACTTCAAAACTCAGATGGCAGTTATGAATCGATAAAAGTGGCCTATTACTGCACAAGCGCTCTCTCAAACCTACATGCAAAACCTCTATACGATGTAACGAATTTCGCGAACTCGCTCAAAAGGTCACACGGTGGCTTCGGAAGCGCTAACGCCGACGCTGAAACTTCCTCCGAGTTCGAAACGACGTACTTTGCTCTATTCGTTCTCAAGTCGTTGGATGAGATCGAGCAGGATCGGGTTGCTCGATTCATAGTTGAACGCGTGAACCCCGATGGAACGTTTGGAAGCGGAAGTGGTTACTCAACTCTAGCTTCCGTCCATTTCGCAATAGCATCTCTAGAATTGTTGGGCTGTGACGTACGGTCACTTAAGCGAACTCTGGAATGGCTTCGGCGTTGTGAACTGCGAAACGGTGGTTTCACCAATGATCCTCGGGACACTTTCTATCTCGTGTTGGAGGACACCTATTACGGACTAAACTCACTGCGTCATCTTGGAGTGACCCCTCTCTATCCGCAATCAACCATACAACTAGTGAAACAGTTTCAGAACGGGAATGGTGGGTTTCGTAGGTCCATTTTCATGGGAATATCGACTTTTGAATCGACGTTCCACGCTCTTTCCTGTCTGCAGATACTAGCCTCCCAGATAGAGGCTTGAAGACTTGTTTTCGGATAGCGCCGTGTGACTTGCTAGTTGATCGGTTGCCTCCCAGTAAAGGTCCTGTTCAAATGGTCGAATTAGTTCACCAGAGAAGGTTACTCCTCCGTGTGAGAAATTGAATTTAAGGTTCCTAAGATCACAGAAGCCTTCGGCGCGGACTCCATGCTCGTCGACCGCTTCGTACGAGACCGCTTTGCCTTGAGTTAGCCTCTCCAGTTTTTCTTTTATTTGCACTCCCTCGTTTCCCACCAGCACCCCTCCAAATGATACGGGTGCCGCTCTGTATAGGTTGACGTGTCTTAGGAATCGTTTGGGGATATTGCAGTCTCCGATCGTCAACTTCAATTTGAGGACACAACGATGGCATCGCATCTTGCGAGAGTTCATTTTGTTTTGTTTGCTACACTGTGACACATAGCGCGTGAAGATTGTGTTGACGCGGGGTCATGAAAGCAAACCGAAACTGAACATCCTCAGAATGCGAAACCTGTGCCGGGGTTCGTAACGGCGCTGAACCTCAAGTCAGGTGCTCTTTCCGACGCTTGAGGGAATCGAGTGGCCTTAAGCGAAGTTCCCTGAAGTGGAGTTTTTGCGGATATTCCGCTGATAAAACTGCCATCCAGGAAACGTGGAATCCAATCGTGGAAACCGATCCAAACCTCCGCTGCAAAATGTAGACCAGATGGCGTTAGAGTGACCTGGCTGAAAGATTAGCTCTATAGTCAGTTTTCTGAAGCGTTTATTTTCACCTCTGACAATTCCTACTTTGTCCTTAGCTTGTCTGAAGAGCAGAGACGGCTTGCAGCGATTGTTTTCACCGACATGGTAGGATTCACTGCTCAAAGTCAACGAGACGAAAAACGTGCTCTGCTCCTCTTACGGAGACACGAAGTACTGCTCGTCGGACAAGTCAGTTACTCTCAATGTCACATAAGGGCTGCGGAGTGGAAGATGTAGTTCTCCCATTTTGCGAAGGGTTTCGTGGACATGAAGACATAAGGCTCAATTCGCATCTTGTATTTGATAGTTAGTTCTATGGCATGAGTGTTCGAACCGGGCACGTAATATCGGACTTTTTCGGTTCCCAGTCCAGCGGCGAGCTTGAGTGCTGTTTCAAGAACAGGTTTAGTGAAATGACTTGATTTTACAGCTATTGGACCCACAGTCCCATTGGGGCGAACGTAAGCGTAACCGACCCGACGATCTTTCTCATTGAAGACGTAGCACTTAGCCTTGGTTTCAAAGAATAGTTCATGATTCCAATCAAGCGAGAACCCTAGCACATATCTGTCCATCTCAGTAAGGAACGTGAATTCTTTTCCTAAGTTCGTCACTTCTTCACAATCTAGCCCGTTAGCCAGTTGACGGTTCTCTGTGATTCTTTTGCTTGGGGCTTCGGCGTAGTAGGCCGGTTCGCGCGGATACATCCCGTACTTCATGTAGAGGAACTGCGAGGCAGGATTGAAGGCGAACGTTATTGTGGCACGGTTTGTGATCTCAGTGTTTTTCCATGAGGCTAAGGTTCGTTCGAGCAGTTCTCTCCCGACATCTCGTCCCTGAGAGGATGGAGAGATGAATAACCATGAAAGGTACCATGATGAGTCGCGCATGAAACTGTGAGAATATCCAACAATCTTCCCCTGCTCTTCCGCTACCCAGAAGGCGTGGGGCGTCTTATGAATCAGAAAAGCGAAGATGGGGTTGGGTGGGTTAGGATTCATCGGAGTCTCGAGGAGTTCGTGTCGCCGGTAAAGGTCATTGTAAGCTTCCGCAAATACCGTTGAAATGGCTAAGACGTCATCGTCTTTGGCTAACCGATAGTTAGCACTCATGTTGAATATGACCTACCGAATTACAGACATGGTTTGCAGAAATGAATGAAAAGAGTTGGTGAACTTGCAGATTGAACGGTCCGATTTCCGGTAACCTTCACGATCAATGATACACACCAATGGTGCCGAGTTTTCTTACGTTGGATATAGTTCGAAAACCGTAAACAGAGGCGTAATCGGTATCGCCTTCCTAACGCTCAAGCCAGCTCTTGAAGAGAGGTCGCGGATCTCTGATTCCGACCTTATTCCGCCCCTGCTTCCAATGATCATCATGTTTAAGTCGAGATGTCGCGCTGGGGATGGTTTGTTTCCTCTAGGCATGACTGTGTCGACCAGTAGAAGCTTGGAGTTTGCATTCATTCCTTTACGTATATTCCGCATGACCCGCAGGAATGTTTCGTCTACGAGGTCTGGTAGCACCCACTTTAGAATGTAGAGATCCGCGCCCGGCGGTGCAGAGTCGAAGTAACTCCCTGGGACCAGTTCGCATCTGTCAAGAACGCCTTCTTGTCTGAGAAACTTTCCAGCCTCTTCAATTGCGGCGAGACGGTCAAACAGTTTTCCTCTCGTGTGCGGGTTCGCTTTGAGAATCGCCGCCAGTAGCATGCCAACGCTTCCACCCACATCTACGATCACTTTGTAGTCAGAGAAGTCGTATGACGGAACGAACTCATTCGCGAATTTTCTTGTATAGTCAGTCATCATCGAGTCGAAGTCATGATTAAAGTCGGCATTCTGAGAGCAGTACTCATAGAAACCCATTCCATGCACGTGCTCAAAGGCCGGTTCACCTGTTGTAATTGTGTAGAGAATGTCTCTGGCAACGGGCAAGTCCTTCTCGAACCAAACTATAACTCGTTCGCGCATCTTCCCAGATTCGAGGAGTTGCGAAACCGGATTCGACGCGAATTTGCCTTCCTCAACCTCTACAAATATGCCCTCATCGGCGAGTATCTCCATCGTCCTCAGAAGCGCTCGTGAGTAAACCTTGAGAGTACTGGCAAGAGTTTCATTCGTCATGGGGCCGTTCTTTAGGAGGTCAGCGATTCCGAGTTTCGCGACTGCATAAATTAGATAGGGAACCGAAACGCCCTTGCCTGGTGGTCTGGCTTTTTCTTTGAGAATCTCAATAGGAGAAGGTTGACTGACTTGTTTCTCTTGTGGAGAAGATAACCGAGATGAGATGGACACTTGAGATGCCGAACAGAATTCGACAGCGTCCAGTATTAATTTTATCGTATCTCAATTCAGAAACAGACATGCCAGAACATTTTCCTGAGTGCAGATGCGCAAATTATTGATCTTCAGCTTCACTCAAGCGTTATTTGAATGGGCGAAGCATTTGCGGGTATTCCGTGGACAAAGTCTGAAAGAAGGGAAATGTGGGTAATTACGGAATTGCCAAGTCGCGGTGTCAGGATTCTTGTGTGTTTCGGTGTAGCCTACTCGCTGCTTCTGTTTCTATCAATATTGGTGATAGTGCCTCATTATCTGCCTGGAGGGCTAGGAGGATTCCTCATCAGTGAACTTACCGACACGGAACTTGAAGGACCTTCGGAAGTTCCTCTGCTTTCCTCTCTCGTATGGGTAATTGTTCCTCTAACGTCAATTGTTCTCTTGGTGTTCTCTTGGTTGAGCTACAGCATTTCGACTGGTTCAACAGGTCTCCTGAGGAAGTTAGGTTTGTCGGGGGGCGTGTTGTTCTTCTCAGTCAGTCTCATTCCCGCTCTCCTGGTAGTGCGGGAGTTGCTGGCTTACAGGATTCTGGGTGCAACCCTTCCGGCAGCGGTAGACACCTTGACTGGGTTAGTTCTTCTGGTTCAAACGGGTATGCACCCTGCTGCGCTGTTGGGCCGAGGTGCTTGGGTTGTCCCTCTCGTGATCTTTGTGGAGACGGGGCTTTTCTTCGGTTTCTTTTTACCGGGAGATTCTCTTCTCTTGGCAGTTGGTGTTCTGGGAGCCGCCGGGTACTTGGATCTGGCTCTGGTGTTGCCTCTTTCCGTTCTTTCTGCCCTTGCGGGTGATCAGTTGGGTTATGCAATAGGAAGGCGTTCGGGCGAAGTTTTGTCTAGTCGTTACGAGTTCGTTCACGACAACATTGAGCATGCCAGGGTCTTCTATTCGAAGCATGGTGGCAAAGCGATTCTCTTGGCTCGCTTTGTGCCTGTGGTTCGAACATTTGCACCTGTCGTGGCTGGAGCGGCCAGAATGAACTATGTTAGATTCACGTTCTCAAATATCGCAGGTGGAACCTTATGGGTACTCGGTTTAACGCTGGGAGGGTACGTTATTGGCAACACTGTTCCAAGCACTGTAGTCTACCTTGATCCATTTATTGTGGCAGTCATCGTATCATCTCCGTTAATGTGGATTCTAGCTTGGTTGTGGGAGCGCAGGAAAGAACGCCACAGTCGGGCAACAGGAAAACAATCTAATGGTGCGGATGATGGCCTCTACTAGCGGGTTCTACGTGGACTACTACGTCTGCATTACCCGCAATCTTTTTGACGGCAAGTTCTGCTTGGTCGCTTAATTGATGCGCTTTCTCTAGGGATTGTTTCTCGTCTACGCAAACATGAACGTCCACAAACACGCGTCCACCTGACGTTCTTACTCGGACTCTGTGACAATCATAGATTCCAGGAATCTGCTCAATCTCGTCTCTAATTCGCTCCTTCAAGCCTTCAGGTGCTGAATCCATAAGATCATAGATGGTTCTCGCACCCAGCCTCGCGCTAACATACACTATAATCGCGGCCACGAAAACGGCGGCTATCGCATCGGCGTCGCCCAAGATTTGAAGTCCTGTATTCAATCTACTGACCCAGACTCCGATGAGTCCGAGAATTACAACAGCAGAGCTCCAAATATCGGTTCGAAAATGTAGAGCATCCGCCTCCAATGCTTGACTCTTGTATTTCCTAGCGGTATCGAGGAGGATGCGGGACCGGGAATAGTCCACGATGATAGAGAACGCCATTATGATGAAAGCCCAGAGCGACGGGTCCACCGCTACATGTCTGAAGAAGAGCCTGCTGACCGACTCATACAGAATCCAACCACAGGTAACAAGAAGAAGCGACGTCTCGAATAGCGCAGAGAGGTTTTCGATCTTCCCATGTCCATAGTGATGCTGCTCGTCCGCGGGTTTCATAGATGAGTGAATAGCGTATAGAGTCACGAGCGTCGCCAACAAGTCTAGACCTGAATGCGCGGCCTCGGACAGAATGCCTAGACTGTTCGTGTAAGATCCTATTCCCAACTTAAGCGAAGTTAGGATAATAGCTGCAAGAACCGATGTCAAAGCTGCCGACCTCTTTTCTTGCTCGGCTGCGACTTCAGTCATGAGGCTTGAATCACGACTCGATGGAGCACTAGTCATGAGAGACACCGGATTCTGTTATTGGGCATTTTACGTTAAACCGCACGCGAAAAAGTCTAGACGACCTTAAACCGCGCGAAACCACGCACATCAGAGATGTTTTTCAGATGCTGGGTCTCAAATCGAGGAGCTGTTGACAAGAAAGCATTGAGCGACTTAACTTGGCAAGCGGATGTGTGCTGCAGGAATGGCGAAAACACGAGAACCGGTGTGTATACAGCCATTAGATCCTTACAGCAAAGAGCATTCCTCGGCTAACGCCACTTTTCCTTTCCAGCGGGTATCATATTGAGAGTACGCCATGTGAACATTGAACGTGTTCTGCGCTTTTAAGCCCCGCATCGTTACGTCCCGCCAATCCCACTCGCTTGTTGGAGTTGACATCGATAAAGCTGCGACCTAGGGGAAGATTATGGCGCCACCGGGATTTCATTAAATTCTGGATTGGCGATACGGTCACACAGTTCACGGGTCAGATTACTGACCTTGCGCTTCCCACCGTGGCCGTCTTAATGCTTCAGGTGACTGCATTTCAGCTTGGAGTTCTCAACGCGCTTAGCTTCATCGCTTTTCCAATGTTCGGCCTCTTCGTTGGGGTCTGGGTGGACCGAATAAAACGGAGGGGGGTTATGATCGTGGTGAACTTGATTGAGGTGGCAACGCTTGCGACGGTGCCTGCGGCCTTCTTGCTCGGCATACTTGATCTCTATCAATTGTACGCGGTGGCTTTGATCATGGGTACCTGCACACTTTTCTTCGATGTCGCCTACCAATCCTATCTGCCTAGCTTGGTCGAGAAGGATGATGTGATAGAGGGCAACCAGAAGCTTCAGGTAAGCGAGTCAGCCGCTCGGGTTATCGGCCCTAGCATTGCGAGCGTGATGATGCAATTTCTTGGTGCAGCGCTCTCGATCGCCTCAGACGTATTCGGAACTCTAGTCGCAACCTTCTTGCTCATAGCAATAAGAAAACCTGAACTAAAGCCTGAACGTCACGCGGCCGACGGTGAACGGCGCTTCTTCGCTGAAATGAGGGAGGGGATTAGGTTCATTCTTGGCGACAGTTTGTTGTGGACACAGGCTGGATGCACCAGTACTTACAACCTAGGCAGCAACATTTTCTTCGTAGCTATCTTTCTGTACGCGTACCGCAGCTTGGGAATATCCCAAGGTGTAATCGGAATTGTTTTCTCCATTGGAGCGGTTGGGTTTCTTGTCGGCGCCTTGATTTCTTCAGCCGTGACTGAGACGCTTGGTTTGGGGAGGACGATTGCTCTAGCATCTGCGTGCGGGTTTGGCTTATTGATCGCTACGATCGCGAAGGGTGATTTCGCGGTCCTCATAATAGGGGCTGCGTTCTTCATTTCGGGCTTTGGAACTCCAATTTACAACATAAACCAAGTCAGTCTGCGGCAAGTTATAACCCCCAACAGGCTTCAAGGAAGAATGAACGCTACAATGAGAACGATGGTTTGGGGCACCATTCCCGTTGGCTCGTTCCTCGGAGGAATTTTCTGTATGAGTTTGGGAATTGTACCTACCATGATTGTCGGGAGCCTGATTTCGGGCGGCTCGTTTCTTTGGGTCGTTCTCGGGCCAATACTCAAACTTGCAAAGCTACCCGAACCCAGAGCCGAATGAATTCGTGTCCAGCTCCGATTCTACACTAGTCTGATGTCTTCACCCGGTAAGTCGCCCTTTATAATCTGTCGTGATGCTCCATCGATTAGGACTTGGAATTGTTTGCCTTTGTAACCGTAGGTTAGAAACCATACGGGTGCGTGGAGGTAGTAAGTGGCTGAGATGTCGAAGTTCGTCTTGATGTCAACAATCTTGTCCACCCTATCCTTGGCTAGGTATTGGTGCAGATTGTTGATTTCGTCGCGAGCCCGTTCCGTCGCCTCTTCCTGCGTCATCTCACTATTCAACACCTTCGCACCCTTCTCAATCTTTGTTGCTTCGAAGGGAATCTTGCCTTCGAGAGCTAAATGGTAGGATCGGGTAGGGAAGTCGGATTGTGTTCTAGCGAGCACCATCCAATCGTAATTGTTGGAGATGTCTCCATCCTTCTCTACCGCTGGCGCGACACGCTCGAAGATCCCCTTGTAATGCGAACTCGCTTCTCCGCTCACAACCCAGAAGGGTAAGTAGGTTAGATTCTGCTCACTAATGTTGGCTTTCTTGCTCAAATCCTTGGGCGCAATGAAGCTGTTCTTCATCCAGTTTTTCAGGTCATCGAAGATTTGACCTTCGGCCACGGTGTTGAGGATTAGGGAGTGTTCGAACTCGAACGCTTTTCCAGTGTCGACGACGCTCGTGAAGCCGCAGTAGTTACAGGTTATGAGAATCTCGCCGGGTTGAACGGGTAGCGGTGCGCCGCAGTGGGAGCAGGCGATTTCCTTTGCAACGGTCACCATTGGTGTTTCACTCTGCGGGTGTAGAGGAGCTAGCTTTAATGGGCTTCGTGCTTTAACCGCTAGCAATTTCGAGCGGAGGAATCGTTACGGGTAGTTTGAGTCAGCTTAAGGGCACGATGTTCTTCACTATTCTAATTACGTTAGTGATTTTCGTTGGATTCATTGCAGTTGTCTCCTACTTTTTCAGTTACGCCACCGACCTCCAACTAGACCCAGCTTCAACATTGATCGGCGCTCTGATAGTTGCTCTGATCTTCATGCTAATCCAATTCGCCATAAGCCCATCAATCGTCCGATGGAGCACGAGGTTGCAATATCCGCAACCGGGCCAAAACCCTTGGCTGGAGGGTATGGTCTCTAAGCTTGCGCAACAGGCGGGGGTTAAGGTTCCGCGGCTGGCAATAGTCCCTGATCGCACACCGAATGCATTTGTCTTCGGCAACTCAACCAACAACATGACCCTAGCCGTCAACCAGGGATTGTTGGATCAGTTGAAAGAGGATGAGATTCAAGGGGTGCTCGCTCACGAACTCGGTCATGTACGTCACAAAGATTCAATCATAATGACCTTCATGTCTGCCGTCCCACTTGTGGCCTACGTAATCGTCCGGATGACGTTCGGTTTCGGATATTACGGAGGCGGGGGCGGCGGAAGAGGGAGAGATAAAGATGGGGCAGCATACATTATCATAGCCGGCATTATCGCACTCATTGTCTACTTCGTCGCTCAACTGCTCGTGCTCCGCCTGAGTCGCCTGCGAGAATCCTACGCCGACGCGTTCTCCGCCTACTTGACGAGTGCGCCGAGGGAGTTGGAAAGTGCGTTAGCTCGAATAACCTACGGGCTATCACTTAGTCCTCAAGAGCCCCACGGCGCGAGAGCCCTCTACATCTCCGACCCAGCACTGGCCAAGCAGGAGATGGGACAGGTCATGGAGCACGCGAACCGTTATGACTTGAACAAGGATGGGGTTCTGGATGAGCATGAGCTTGAGTTGGCTATGGAGCAAGAAGCGAAATCCAGATGGAATACGTTAAACACTGCGTTCGCGACGCATCCTCCAACCTACAAACGCCTCCTCATGCTGAGACAGATTGATCAAGAGATCCAGAGCCGAGGCGTACAAACATCAAACATATACGAACACGCCTGACAACCTTCCCAGTACGAGGTTCCAAGGTTGAAGTTGTCACACCGAAAGGTCCGCGATGAGCTGGAGAAACTTGGAAATTGGCGGTTGACGGGGAAGATTATCTCACGACGCTTCGAATTCGATGACTTTGTACACGCCATGCGCTTCGTTAACAAAGTCGCCAAATTAGCTGAAGCGGCCAATCATCACCCTGACATAACGATCTACAATTACAACCGAGTGAGGTTGGCGTTGACCACTCATGATGAAGGCGGTTTGACAGTGAAGGACTTCAAGCTCGCGGCTAAGATCAATGAAATCGCAAAGTGAAAAGGGTCGCGAGCCTAGAGAAGTTCTATCTCGATAAACACTTTCTCGGGCGTTTGAATTCTCATCAATCGTTTCAGAAAACGTTCGTTCGGGTCCACGTCGATAAGTCGCTTGTGAATTCTCATCTCCCAACTATCCCAGGTATGCGTGCCTTCACCGCATGGGCTCTTGCGGGTTGGGACCCAGAGGCGCTTGGTTGGGAGGGGAATTGGGCCGCGTAACTTCACACCAGTGCGCTCTGCAATCTTCATGATCTCTCCGCAAATGCTGTTCAAGCCTGTTGGGTCTGTGCTTGACAGCCGAATTCTCGCCTTATTCGCCAAGGTTTTCCATCCGCTTTAGGTGTGAAGCAACCCACTAGGCCAGAGGGCCTTTTAAAAAGAGTTCGGACGGGGAGCAGAGCATTCGCTAGACGCGAAAATTGATTGAAAGAAAAAAGTCGGAGGGATGAGAAGAATTATGCTTTCTTCTCGATCTTCGCTTGTTCGGTTACTTGCTGAACGACGCCGACGGCGATCGTGCTGCCCATGTCGCGGATCGCGAATCGTCCGAGTTGTGGAATCTCCGAGTAGGGTTCAACGGCGAGTGGGCGTAGCGGTCTGATCTTGACTAGGGCTGCGTCTCCTGTTTTGAGGAAGTCTGGTTTCTCTTGCGTCACGTTGCCTGAGCGTGCGTCGATCTTCTGAATCAATTCTGTTAGTGTAGCTGAGACTGTTGCCGTGTGTGCGTGCATGACTGGTGTATAGCCGGCTGCGATAGCGGTGGGGTGGAAGACGACGATTATTCGTCCAATGAACTCTGCGGCTACGGTTGGCGGCTTGGCAGTGTGTCCCGCCACATCGCCTCTGTGAACTTCATTCTTCGCTATGCCTCGAACGTTGAAACCAACATTGTCGCCGGGTACAGCTTCCGGAATCTTAGTGTGGTGGGTTTCGATGTCTTTGCATTCACCGCTTGCGTTTGCAGGCATGAAGATGATGTTGTCGCCGACCTTCAGGATCCCGGTCTCGACTCTGCCTACTGGGACGGTGCCGATTCCGGTGATTGAGTAAACGTCTTGGACGGGGATGCGGAGCGGTTTGTCGGTGGGTTTGGGTGGTTCCGTGAAACTGTTTAGGACTTGGAGTAGTGTTGGTCCCTTGTACCAGGGCATTTTGGGTGATGGTTTGATCAGATTGTCGCCCAACCATCCGGATACGGGGACGACTTGGACCTTGGAAATGTCATATCCCACTACCTTCAATAGCCCCTCTACCTCCTTCTTGCACTCTTGGAATCGTGCCTCGGCGTAGTCGACGCTTGAATCGTCCATCTTGTTGATTGCAACCGCTAGTTGCTGGACCCCCAGAGTTCGGGCTAGGTACGCGTGTTCGCGGGATTGGCCCCCTGGGCCGACTCCAACCTCGAATTCTCCCTTCTTCCCCGAGACAACGAGTATAGCGGCGTCTGCTTGGCTTGTTCCGGTGATCATGTTCTTGATGAAGTCGCGGTGACCCGGTGCGTCAATAATGGTGAAGAAGACTTTGTCAGTCTCGAATTTTTCGAATCTGAGGTCGATAGTTACACCACGTTCTCTCTCTTCCTTCAATGTGTCGAGGACGAAAGCGAATTTGAATGTCTCTCCCTTGCCAAGTTTGTTGGACTCGTCCGCGAACTTGGCGATGGTCTTTTCGTCAACGTTACCCGTCTCGAAGAGCAAGTGACCTGTCATAGTGCTCTTTCCGTGGTCGACGTGACCAATGATGATGAGGTTCAGGTGAGGTTTCTTTGATGCAGACATCTTACATCGTTCCAAATCGGTTTTATTTCGTTGGTGAAAGACCGGCACGCCTGTATTTAAGGGTTCGAATGTTACGAATCACAAAAAGTAAGATAAACGGAGAAAGGTTGGAAAGATAATCGCGAGTCGTCGATTTTAACGCGAAGCTAACGCCACTCGTTCCATCTCATCGCGTTTACGAACTGCAAAGCTTCTGTTGTCCCGTTGCGCGGCGTAAAGAATCTCGTCCGCTAGGCACTCATCGATTGTCTTCGGGTTACTGTAGGCAGCCTGGCGCGCGCCATCAGTCATGAAGCGTAGGGACATGTCAATTCTTCTTAGCGGGGCGATGTCAACTGAGATTGGGTAGACGATGCCACCGTAAGCAATTCTTGTCACGTCCTCTGCAGGCGAAGTGTTCTCCACCGCTTTAACGAGAATCTCGACGGGGTTCTTGTTGGTCTTGAGTTCGACGATCTCGAGAGCGTTTCGAACGATGCCAACGGCTTTTGCTTTCTTGCCGCCAACTCTGCCGGGGCGCATCATGTTGTTTACGAGGCGTTCGACTATGCTTAGGTATGATTTGCGAAATCGCTTGTGTTCATGTCTTCCGCCGCTGTGTGGGTAGAGGGTTGGTTGAACTGAGACGTACTTCTCGAGGCCCGGGTCCTTGACTTCAATATCTTCCGTAGCCCACTTGTCGAAGACTTTGAGTTCGGGTGGTTTGCGGCTCATTGACATTGACCTGCGGTGTGAATTTTCAGTAGCCTACGCGAAGTCGCTTTATTAAGCCTTAACTTCTCGCACTGATCCGGGGGAACCTCCAATACCCACAATTCCTCCGCTCGGAAATGGTCCATCACAAGACACATTCAGAGAAGAGCTTAGCGTTACGAGGTAGAAGGCATGAGCGAGTACTACTCACACAACCTTTCCGGTTCGCGACTTAAACAGGTCTACGACCTCGCGCCTCCCCGAGTTAAGCAATATCTGAACGCGGAACTTGATTATGTTCAACGGAAGATTCACTCTGGCGACTTAGTTCTTGAACTGGGATGCGGGTATGGAAGGGTCATTCCGAAGTTAGCTGAAAGAGCCGCATGGGTTGTGGGAATCGACATATCCCTCGCAAGCTTGAGGTTCGGTCAGAGACAGCTTGAGGCAATTTCAAATTGTTCGCTGTTGCGAATGAATGCCAACATGCTGGGATTCGAAGATCAGTCTTTCAACTGTGTCATCTGCATTCAAAACGGAATCTCGGCTTTCCATGTAGATAAGCGGTCCTTGATAGTCGAGAGCATCCGCGTCACAAAACGTGGTGGCATCGTTCTATTCTCAAGTTATTCGGACAAGTTCTGGGAAGAGAGACTGCATTGGTTTGAACTCCAAGCGAAAGCTGGTCTCTTAGGAGAAATAGACTACGACAAGACGAAAGATGGGATAATCGCATGCAAAGACGGCTTCACCGCGACCATAGTCCGTCCCGAGGAATTCAAGATGTTAACGGTCAATCTCAACGCTGACGCGCGAGATTTCGAGATAGACCGGTCAAGTGTAATCTACGAGATGACGCCTCAAAACAACCAGTATCCAACAAGCATCGCACCTCATTGACGAGTAGCCTACTGCCAGTAGTGCCTCTAGTCAGTACTGAAGTAAAGACTGTGTCACGCGCGTGTTCCTGAGTAGTGCCCAGGAACTTGACAGCGCGTCTGAGATCGCGAGCGCTATCTTTGGAGCAGGTGCAACAGCGTCCACCACACCAGCTTCGATCGCTGCTTTGTTCATTCCAAAGATAAAGGAGGATGATTCGTCTTGAGCTATAGTGACGCCTCCAGCGTTCTTGATTGCCTTCATGCCGGATACTCCGTCTGTTAGCATACCCGTCAGTAGAACGCCTACACAATTTGGACCATATGCGCACGCCGCGGATTCCATCATTATGTCGATTGATGGCGAAGGTGTTTGTAGAGCTTTCTCGAGGCGAACCCGTCCATCCCCCATCATCCTCATATTGTAACCACCCGGGGTGACGAGTGCTGTTTGCTGCTGCAAAACATCGACGGGCCGTGCCTCCCTCACCGATAACTTCGACAAGATCGCAAGTCGCTCGCTGAGTCTTGTCGTGAATCCTTTCGGCATGTGTTGAGATAACACTATGGCGGCGTTCAATGTGCTCGGTAGTTTAGAGAATACCGCCCCAAGAGCTAATGGTCCCCCGGCTGAGGATCCGATTGCGACGACCTTGAGGTTACTACGTTGGTATTCCAATGTCGCTTCCTTTGATGTTGGCAACTGCCCGTGCAATGTCAGTCTTGCCGACTATTCCACTGAGCCTAGACGATTCAGCTATCACCGGTAGGCCACTGAAGCGATGTTTCATCATCAATTCGGCTGCTTCAAGTAAATCGGCATCTTCGCGGACAGTTAGAGGGTTGCACGTCATAACGTCCTCCGCGGTAAGTCCAACCGCCTCAGTTCGTTTTAGCAAGTCGCTTGCCGGCATTCGTTTGGTGACGAAAGAGAGCAATAGTAAGGTGAAGTCGGCTAGAGTTATGATTCCTTTAGGTGCCTGATCTTGGTCGACTACGATTAGCCTAGAGATTCTTCTCTGCGACATCAACTGAACAGTCGAAAATATGGAGTTGGATTGCTTGATTGTAATGGGGTTGCGAGCCATGAATTCCGCTACCGGGCTCAACCTTCGTCCTGATAGAGCCACATACCTCACAATGTCGCCCTTTGTTATGAGGCCCTCAAGTCGATCGCTGTTGACTGTAAGAGAGCTTATGTTCTCTCTGATCATACTGTCGGCCGCGTTACGTATCGACGCCTCAGGGTTTATCGTGATTAATCGAGAACTCATAACTTCCTTCGCGCAAACCTCTTCAAGTCCTCGATCGGAATTATCTGTGAGCATAAACTTCAGGACGTCTTTCTCGGATACTATTCCCGCTGGGCTTCCTGTCTCGTTGAGTACTACGACTCGCGAAACGCCGTGACTCGACAGGAGTTCTTCAACTTCTAGCAGAGTCGAAGATGGAGAGCATCCTACGATAATTGAGGCCATGTAGTCGCGAACAGCATTCGTGAAGACTCACCTCTAGACGCTTTAACTAGTTGAAATCCAACTGATCTACTAGCTCACATTAGCATATGAGAAGTTGCGCGCTTATCGCGAGCGAGCAAATCTGAGTCAAGGACTCGGCCAGACCATCACAAATCGTTCGCACTGACTAATCTGTTGAAATTTTCTGGGGCTAATCGCGAAATCGGGCGAGGCTCAATCCTGTTTTCGATTTCGAACCGTTTTCCGCATGACCAACTTGCTCTTGCCCAGCTGTCCCACTGGACGAAATCCAGCCTCAGCGAACATCGATTTGGTCCCACCCCACATGAATGAACTTCCGTATGGTTTTCCCCTAGTGTCGATGGGATAAGCGTCAACCTTGCCGCCACCTCTCGTGGCGATAACACGGAGAGCTCCTCTCAACGCGGTCTTCGCGATTCCCTCCTTCCTGCGATCTCGATCGACAAAGAAACACGGAATCCTCCAGTCGGGCAGGTTCAGGCCGAGCTTGTTGTATCCTCTCATCCTGGCCGGGAGTTCAGACGGGGGTCCGAATTGGCACCATCCAATTACCTCGGACCCATCGTAAACGAGAGCCGCGTGGGACCGGCCCGCCATGACAAGTGTCTTTTTGAGTTCTCTGTGATGCCCAGACGCTGTCTTCTCCTCTTCGCGTTTTAGATGGAAGGCCATGCACCAACAACCTCCCCACACACCGTTGTGTTTCTCCACGATCTTCGTGAAATCAGGCCACGTCTTAGGCCCCAACTCCTTCACCGATAATCGTGTCATGACATTTTCTCTTGCCTGACTACTTTCTAATAGCTTGCTCGCGTGGAAATTAGGATGTTTGTCTCCAGGCTTAACCAAATGGGCCTTGTAGTGACGGTGGTAGCATCCCCGTTGAATTGGCAGTCCTCGCACCGGCGGTTTCTTCAGAATCTCCTAAACCCTGTGATCCCATCAGCGCCTGGGCGCTCGCCTTACGACTGCTCTCTTCCGAGCCTCATCGGGTTCGACGATGAAGAAGTAAATCCTTCCCTTCAGAAGGATTCCCTCTTACGCTGGCCCGGTGGGGCAGAGTCTCATCGTTGACCCTGAAGGCCTACCGAAGTCCGGAGTTGCCGCTCCCCCGGGTTAACGGGTCCCCGCGTGTAGCCGATTTCGGGTCACAGGGAACGGCTGGCTCCCCGATCCTCCTACCACCGTCAAAACAGACTCGCACGAGTCATCATATAAACCGTCGTAGCTGCACGCAACGTTACGCGAAAGGAATCCGACAATCCAAGAACGCGTACTCCTCTCGACGCTAGAGTCGTTTCAGGGTTCGAAGGCGTTCTCAAACCGCTACTGATTCAAGCATAACGCACGCTTCGCAGAGTTCCTGCGTTGTTGGGTCACCACACTTGGCACATTCATTCAGTTTAGGCAACCGAGCGTTCCCTGACTCGTTTCGCAATTTCTCAGCTGATCGGATCAACGTGTATTTGGTTCCAGGACGTTTTTGTTCCATTTGGTTGAGGAAACTGCGAATATCGTTTCTTAGCGCTTCATGTCCATGCGGACAGGCTACGCTTTGAAACTCAGTGCCGTTCAGGTACGCGTAGAGAACGATCTCCTTCTCAGGAATATCGTAGAGTGGTTTGATCCTTGGCACAAACATCCCTCGCGGGTCCCTTAAGATCGGGCCGGATCGCACGATTCGCATCGGGTCGCCGTGCAGCATGTTGAGCAGAATCGTTTGGGCCTCATCGTCCAAGTTGTGACCCGTAGCAATCTTCGTTGCTCCGATCATTTGTGCGGCTCGATTGATTGCTTTTCGGCGGAGGACGCCGCAGTAGGAACACGGCGTCTGTCCGCGACTTGACGCGGCTATTTCGTCAGTCGTGGTTCCGAAGAGTTCGCGGTACGAGACTACTCGTTGTTCCACCCCTAACTTTGTACACATGATCCGGGCAAGTTCAAGTGCCTCACCTCGATAGCCATCGATTCCTTCGTCCACGCATACCGCCGTAATCCTGCTTCGTGGGAAACGGTCCTCTAATTTCACAAGAAGGTTGAGCAGCGTAAGGCTATCTTTGCCGCCCGACACCGCAACGGCAACGTGATCGTCATACTCAAGCATGTGGTGCTTAACAACCGTTCTCCTAAACCTATCTTCCACCGCCTTACGGAAACATTTCGAACAGAACGCAACACCCTCATACTCTCTAACGTAAACGGCTTCGTCTTTGCAGTAGGTGCACGTTGCGGTCGGCAACTTACTCAGAACCTGAGGAACCCGAATCGCTGATACGACAAAAAGAAGTTGAGAAGAAGGATAGCTAATGATATGCTGCCCGCTATTGTTCGTATTTCCTTAGTTCGATTTATCCCAAATATGTTCAGGACGGTTTCGAGGAACTTGTCTCCGTCGAAGGGAGCAAGTGGTAGCATATTGATGAAAGCTACACTCACAAGAACGGTGGCCAACCATGATTCTTCTCTCTGGACGACCTGTGGGCCGTTTGCAGGTAGAAACGGCAGCTTGGGAGAGTATGCGTCGTCTAGTGAAATTCCGATAAGGGCGTGGGTGGAGTTGCTTGGGTCCGCACTTGTTTTAACCAAAAAGTTACCCCTTGGGGTTGCCAGCAACACTCTCTGGCCTGGATATACAGATTGCATGTAGGAACGGAGGGCTACAACGTCTGCAATTCTCGTTCCATTTATGTTTGTCACGACGTCTCCAACGTTTAGTCCTGAATCATGAACTGGGAGACTGGGCGAGATTGAGTTTATTGTGACTCCACCATGATTGTAGAATAATGCTGTCGTTGAAGGAAAATTGAAGAGCAGAAAGATGACGAGAATTCCTAGCACGGCGTTGGTGAAGGAACCCGCTGCGAACACTCGCAACTTCGAGAGGTTTCGAGCTTGATTCAACTTCTCTTCAACAGGTTCAACAAACCCGCCCATCACAAGGTGGGCGAAAATCAGACCAGTCGATTTGAGCGGAATATGGTCGACTAGGCTGGCAATGCCATGGGACAGTTCATGAGAGGCGAGGAGTATTGACAGAGCCACAACGAGGTAAGGAAATGTCTCAAAAGAAACTCCGACCCCGGGTATTGCGACAATAGGTTGAAGCGGAGAGGCCTGGGGTGATTGCGTAAGAAACAGACTCAGATTCTTGATAAGGAAGTCAAACGCCAATATCATCAAGCCAAAACCAGTAACAATCCCCATGTTCCATATTGTTCTCCAA
>Ga0335081_10005773_pt1 | contig 19608 bp, 12 predicted proteins | sample Lox_Sample_35_FD_206713 | JGI IMG/M metagenome (GOLD analysis project Ga0335081, IMG submission 206713) | Soil microbial communities from Loxahatchee National Wildlife Refuge, Florida, United States - Lox_Sample_3.5 | ecosystem: Environmental > Terrestrial > Soil > Wetlands | place: USA... | reverse complement strand
ACCTCGGCTTTCTTATTCACGACATGGTCGATGAAACCGGGATCCTGGTGTGTGAAACCGTTGTGATCCTGGCGCCAGACATGCGATGCCAGCAGGTAGTTTAACGAGGCTATCTTCCGCCGCCACGGCAGGCGCGACGTGACCTTCAGCCACTTGGCGTGCTGGTTGAACATCGAATCGACGATGTGGATGAACGCCTCATAGCAGTTGAAGAGTCCATGCCGGCCGGTGAGCAGGTAGCCCTCGAGCCAGCCCTCGCATTGGTGCTCACTGAGCATCTCCATAACGCGCCCAGTGGGCGCGAGAAATTCGTCCTTCTGCACCGTTTCGGCGTCCCATTGGCGTTTGGTCACTTCAAAGAGGGCCTCCAGACCATTGGAGAGCGTCTCGTCAGGGCCGAATACCCGGAAATTCCGCTGTTCACTGTTCAGCTTCGCTACATCGCGCAGGAAACGCCCGAGCACATGAGTGTCACCGATGCCGCTTACCCCCGGCGAGGGCACGTCCTCCGCGTAGTCGCGGAAATCCGGCATCCGCAGGTCGCGGAGCAGAATACCGCCGTTGGCGTGGGGATTTGCGCTCATGCGCCGTTCGCCCTTGGGCGCTAGTTCGGCCAGTTCCGGTTTCAGACGGCCCTGCTCATCGAAGAGTTCTTCCGGCCGGTAACTCCATAGCCAGTCTTCCAACAGCTTGAGGTGTTCGGGATGGGTGGCCGGGTCGGAGAGCGGCACTTGGTGCGACCGGAAAGTGCCTTCGACCTGCAGGCCATCGACGATCTTCGGCCCTGTCCAGCCCTTGGGTGAATTGAGGACGATCATCGGCCAGCGCGGACGTGTGAGGTCGCCGTGCATGCGGGCGTTCTGTTGGATTTTCTTGATCTGCTCCACCGCCGCGTCGAGCGTCGCAGCCATGGCCTGATGCATCAGGGCGGGATCGTGACCCTCGACGAAGTAAGGCGTCCACCCGTAGCCGCGGAGCAACTGTTCCAATTCCTCGCGGGTGATGCGGGCAAGGATGGTCGGGTTGGAAATCTTGTAGCCGTTGAGATGCAGAATCGGCAGCACCGCTCCGTCGGTCACTGGATTGAGAAACTTGTTCGAATGCCACGCCGTGGCCAGCGGTCCGGTTTCTGCTTCACCATCGCCTACGATGCAGGCAACGATGAGATCGGGATTGTCAAACACCGCCCCAAACGAATGGCTGAGCGAATAGCCCAGTTCGCCGCCCTCGTGGATCGAACCAGGGCACTCCGGCGATACGTGGCTTGGAATTCCTCCGGGAAACGAAAACTGAATAAAGAGCTTCCGCAGACCGGCCTCATCCTGGCTGATGTTGGGATAGATCTCGCTGTAAGTGCCCTCGAGGTAAGTGTTGCCCACGACGGCCGGGCCCCCATGCCCGGGGCCTGAGACGTAAATCATGTCGAGGTCGTATTTTTTGATGACCCGGTTCAAGTGCACGTAAATGAAGTTCTGCCCGGGTGTCGTGCCCCAGTGTCCCAGCAGCAGGTGCTTCACATCCGCGAGCGTCAGCGGCCGCTTCAGCAGTGGATTGTCGTAAAGATAAATCTGGCCGACCGACAGATAGTTGGCGGCACGCCAGTAGGCGTCGATTTTGGCAAGCAGTTCGGTTGACAATGGTTTATCCGTTGCATTCTTCTTGTTCATCTTCATGATCGCTTCCTTTCCAGATGGATTTGCACCTACATAAGTCCCGTACTACAAGTACGGCGTCAGCAAATGCGCAATGCCGTCGCGCAGACGAGCCGGCAGTGGGCGGCCGTTGACCTCCTCCAGCGTCACAGGGTAGGCACCATCCATTCTTGTCTCGACCAGCTGCTCAAGCCGTTGGGCAAGTTCAGCATCATAGCATTCCAGGTTGAACTCGAAGTTGAGACGCAAGCTTCTCGAATCCCAGTTGGCCGACCCCAGCAGCACCCAGCAGCTATCTACCAGCATTAGTTTGGAGTGATCGAATGGAGGCGGTGTTAGCCATATTCGGCATCCATGCTGAAGCACTTGCGACCACATCGCCCGGGAGGCACAAAGGACGAAGGGCACATTGCTCCGTGAGGGCAAAATGATGTCAACTTGCACACCCCGCATTGCTGCCAGATTCAGGGCGGAGACCACGGCAGGGTCGGGCAGAAAATAAGGAGTCACGATCCGAACGGAATAGCGGGCGATCGAGAGTGCTCCCAAGAGCGTCCAAAAAAACTTCTCGAAATTCTCGTCCGGACCATCAACCACGCCTCGTGCCAACACCTGCCCTACGATTTCGGTTTTGGGGAACCACGAAGCACCACGCAAAGATTCGCCGGTCGTGAACAGCCAATCGTCGGCGAACACTTCTTGCAGTTGGGCTACCACAGGGCCCTCCACGCGGAACTGGATATCCTGTACCGGGTTATGCGGCTGGCGTTGAAGGCAGTGTCCCACCCGAATATTCATGCCACCGGTAAATCCCACGCGCCCATCCGCCACCAAGATCTTGCGGTGTATGTGCATGTTCAGCGACATTAGATGCCACAAAGCAAACGGGAAAAACCGTGCATATTTCACACCCTCTTGTCGCAGCACGTGGAGAATGGTTGGCCAGGAATACCGACTCCCCGTCGCGTCAATCAGCACCCGCACTTCCACGCCTCGCCGGGCAGCTTTGCCAAGCGCACGCGCAAAGGCCATCCCGACTTCGTCCCGATCGAAAATATAGGTCTCGAAAGAGACGGTCTGGCGTGCGTGTTGGATCGCGTCCAGCATGGCAGGATAGGCTTCATCACCGTTCACCAACGGATCGATCCTATTGCCCGGCAGCAAGGGTCGCTCTACCATGCCCCCAACGACCCGAGCCAGCATCTGGAGATGTCCTTCGTGATCCGGCAGATGGCGCTGCAGCTCTTCAGGAAGACATTCCGGTTGCTCGGCTTGAGCTCGGTACCGCTCAAGGTTCCTTCGGAGCAGAGAGGCCTTATGGCGAATGCGATTGACTCCGAAGAGGAAATACATGACAGCCCCGACAAGGGGCACGAGCCAAACGAAACCCACCCATGCGATGGCGGCGCGCGAATCACGCTTATTGAGAACCGCGTGCCCAGTCGCCAACACAGAGAGAAACAACCCCAGTCCGATGGCAGTGATGTGCCAGACGTCGTGCACCAGATTACCAACGGTCATCGTCATTGCGGTCTGTCCCCGAGGTTAGTCCTCTTCGTCTTCATGGCACATTTCCTTTCCACCCTGGAGGCCGAGAACCCAGCAAACTGTCCTGGCTATCATCAGCTCCTCGTCCGTGCGAATGACGCATACCGCAACCCGGCCTGCCGCCGCGGAAATCACGACCTCATTCGCCGCATTTCGCTTTTCTTCGATTTCGATTCCAAGAAATTCCAGCCTGTCGCAGATCCGCCCCCGGATGCGCGGCGCGTTCTCTCCGATGCCGCCAGCGAACACCAGCGTGTCCAGTCCGTCAAACGCCGCTGCGAACGCACAGACCCATTTTTTCACCTGGTAGCAAAACAGCGCTACCGCTTCAGCCGCCCGCACGTCCCGCGATTCACGGTCGTGCAAGTTACGCATATCGGAACTGGCCTCCGATACACCAAGCAGCCCGGAATGGAAATTGACCGTCTCATGGAATCGTTTTGCATCGAGGCCCTCGGTGCGCGCCAGATACCAAACGAGTCCGGGATCGAGATCGCCTGAGCGGGTGCTCATCGGCACCCCGGCTGTCGGGGTTAGACTCATGCTTGTGTCCACAGGTTTACCGTCACGCACCGCCGCCAGGCTCGCGCCGTTGCCGAGGTTGGCGAGAATGACTGCCTCGAACAGTGCGAACTTAATGCTCGACGAGCCGCCATTGATCGTCAGGATGCGTGGGTTAGCCGGTTTCATGGATGACTCCTTCGTCATTCTGCAATCCGAACGCAGCCAGTTTTGCGCATGTGGACCGGTAATCCGTGTGAAGAATGCTTCGAATCCCCAGACCTTCCGCGATCTGGACGAACATCGGGGTGTTTTCGATATAGACTACCTGCCGGGCCGGCGCCTGGGAGATGTCCAGCGCAAGCTGGAAGATGTCCGCGTCGGGCTTGCGGACGTGGACGAAGCAGGAGGAAATAAAAGAATCTACAAACTCGTCCAGCTTAAACTTTAGAATCCGATACGCATTCAATTCGCGCCCTTCGTTGCTGACCACGACGATCTTCAATCCATACCTTGCCTTGAGCTTGCAGACCAATTCGATCATCTGGGGATACGGCTTGGACTGGGCGAACATAAATTTCTGAAACTGAGCCCGGGTAAACGGTCGCTTTCGGTAGAAGACCACTCGACCTAAATATTCTTCCAGACTGAGCTTGCCCGCCTCGTACGTTTCGAAAGTCTGGTGATGCCGGGTTTCCAGCTCTTCCGGATTCAGGTCGAACGTCCTCGCAGCCAGTGTGCGGTACTCGTGGCACCATCCGTCGGCGAGTAAGACACCGCCGATATCCAGAAACAACGTCGTGATCGCGATCGCTCTTTTCATTTGGCCTCGGTCAACGCTGTCTGCCACTTTTGACGCTTCGTTCCTCAGCAAGAAGTATAGCGCTCGATCGGGCGCTCAGGTGGTAAGTTTGTGCATCTTTCCAAAGCGGTTCCACGCCCGCGACAAACAGATCTTCTGGCGCTTCGCGAGAGGTGTCAACGGCTAGATGCCACCGGGCCCCCGACAGTACGGGGGGCAATCCGAAATCGACCGCATCGGCGCCGGCATTGAACATCAGGCAAAGTGCGCGCTGCTCATCTTCATGGATCAGACAGGCAAGCTGTTTTTCTTTCGGGTCGTCCCAGCGAGGCAATCCTCCTTGCGGCCCGAACCACTGAATCTCGTCGTCCGTGTAGAATTGCTCCTTGCTCAGAATCGGATGGGCACGACGAAAGGCGATCATACCACGGGTGAAGCGGAAAATTTCCCTGTGCTTTTTCAGACAGCTCCAGTCATGCCAGCTCGTTTCATTGTCCTGACAGTAGGGGTTGTTGTTGCCGTTTTGCGTGCGGCGAAATTCGTCCCCGCCGAGCAGCATCGGCACCCCGCGCGAGATGAACAGAGTCAGCAGGAAGTTCTTGATTTGGCGTTTCCTCACGGCCTTGATTCCAGCATCCGTTGTCCCGCCTTCAGCGCCGTAGTTCTCGCTGAAGTTGTAGTCTGTCCCGTCATGGTTATTTTCACCGTTTGCTTCATTGTGCTTGTAGCAATAGCTCACCAGATCGTTCAGCGTGAAGCCGTCGTGGCAGGTGACGAAATTGATGCTGCTCTCGGGACCTTTGCCCGACTTGGTGTAGATGTCGGCACTGCCGCAGATGCGGCTGGCAAACAAACCGAGCATACCATCATCGCCGCGCCAGAAACGCCGGACATCATCTCGGTACCGGCCGTTCCACTCTGCCCAGCGACATTCTGAAAAACTACCCACTTCATATGCTCCGGCGGCATCCCACGCCTCGGCGATGATTTTCACATCTCTCAAGATAGGGTCCTCGGCAATCCATTCGAGAAGTGGGGCATTGGCTAACAGTTTGCCGGTGCCGTCCCGGCCGAGAACCGACGCCAAGTCAAACCGGAATCCATCGACATGCATCTCGACCATCCAATAACGGAGCGCGGACAAGATGTGGTCCCGCACCACGGGATGGTTGGCATTAATGGTGTTGCCGGCACCAGTGTAGTCCTTGTAAAAACGTTTATCGTCCGCCAACATGTAGAAGATCGTGTTGTCAATTCCACGGAAACATAGTGTAGGCCCCTGTTCGTTTCCCTCAGCCGTGTGATTGAAGACCACGTCCAGAATCACTTCGATGCCCGCCCCGTGGAAGGCATGGACCATTTCCTTGAATTCCAGCTTCTGCTGACCCACGCCTCCCGAACTGCTGTAGGAAGCTTTAGGCGCAAAGAAGGCCACGGGATCGTAGCCCCAGTAATTCCCGAGTGGCTGGCCTGTTTGCGGATTGATGCCTGTTGCTTGGTGTTCATTGAATTCCTGCACGGGCATTAGTTCCACGGCCGTCACCCCCAGCTCTTTGAAATAGGAGATCTTTTCCATGAGACCTCGGTACGTGCCGGGATGCTCCACACCGGAGCTGGGATGGATAGTGAAGCCACGCACGTGTGTTTCATAAATGACCGTCTTCGACCAGGGATGCCTGGGCGGACGGTCCTCATGCCAGTGAAAATGCTCCTGCGTGAATACGCATTTGGGCATGGCATTGGCATTATCGACCATCGAACGCCCCGAGTCTCCGTCGGGCATGGACGGATCGCATCCCCGAGCCGGGCCAAACTCCCAGGTGGACAACCGCGAAATTGCCGTGGCGAAGGGATCTATGAGAAGCTTATTGAAATTGAAACGATGGCCGTCCTTCGGTTGATACGGGCCGTCCACACGATAGGCATACAGCTGGCCAGGTCGAATCCCTCCAATCCAGACGTGCCACACGTCACCAGTGCGGTTGCGAGAGGGATCCAGATCGATCACCCGGGCGGCCGTGGCATCCTCTGGATGATCAAACAACTCCAGCCGAACACGGCTGGCGTGTCGGCTGAAGAATGCAAAGTTCACTCCTTCGCCATGTGCATAAGTTCCCAAAGGCAATGGCACACCAACTCGAACATCAGTCCGTTCCGATACCTCGACCAGATAATCATGCAGAGGGCGTTCGGACGCAATCAGATCTGTGGTCGCGTCCGTCTTTTCTGCGGCCTGGCCTGACACGGACAGCGTCTGGCCTATTGGCCTTTTCAGTCTTTTTGACTCCTTCATAGGTTGTCTTCTTTTGTCCTTCTCCCGTTCGAGGTTGATTCACTGCCGCCAAAGAATGGGATCGGCTTCCAGGAGAACCGCAACGCCGGAGCAGTACGGTATCACCGTCGCCGTAAAGTTCGTTGCGGGGCGGGCCGCAGACACCGCCGCAGTGTAAACGTATCCGCCCGACGTGCCCGCCAGCTGCCGAATGCGCTTCATCATCATCTGAATGTCCTCCTAGGAGTAATATGGAGTTGCAATATACCCCACCGTTCTAGTTTTTTAGTTTCTCGTCTAACGCAATTTAGCACCTTCGCGAGAGTCGTGCCGTCGCTGTCCTAGTATTTTTGTTTCCGCCCTGTCCCGTACACTGCCGGGCTTATCCAGTGGAATCATCGTAGTTGTGTTTAACGAATTAAGTACTAAATCGCTGGTTCTGGTTCCTTCTTCACCAGCAGAATGGAACAGGGCATCATCCGGATCAGCTCATCGTTGCTGCGACCGAACAGAAAATGCTCCAGGCGTCCTTCCTCATGGGCAAGCATGACGATGAGATCGATTTTCTTTACCTTGACTACAGCCAGTATTTCCGATGTCGGTTCCCCCTCTCGTATGAGTGCATCGATATGCATTCCACTTTTGTTTTCGTTCGTGATGATATCATCCAATTGCTGTCTCGATTTCTTCAGGAGGTTCTGGTAGTCCTTATCCAGATTTGGCATCGGGAGGTTCCAGCCTTCAATCCCGAAGGGATCATGGACCACGTGAACGACAGTCAGCCCGGCTCCGTACTTTTTTGCCAGTGACACCCCATAACGGACTGCTTTCGCGCAATATCTGGTCATTCTGCTCACAACAAGAATCTGTTTGATATCCTCCATATATTTTCTCCTTTCGTGACAAGAACGTCATTGGTGAGATATCTTGACGGCAAAATTAGCGTTTTCCTATTTCCCGTTTTCAATTCCGAACATTTCGTGACCGATAACGAGGTCTTGCCGGCCGGTCTGGACAAGTGCACGCCCGCCCTCCGTCCAAAGATGAGGTCGAAAACCATAATTGTAACGAGAGAAAAACTCGTTCTCATTATTCAATGAACTGTATTTAAACTTACGTGTTCATTTTTTGTCTTTGTTGCCAGCCGACCTCTTGTCATATGCGCTTACTACTGCATTGATGGTATCGTAGAAGGCATCATTCCCAAACAGGTCGGTAAGCTCATACCTGTCCAACTCAGCCTTGACTGGGTCGATCATTTCGCAAAACACTAGCCGGATCCCCTGCATCTTCAGGATGCCGTAGATATCGCGAAGAGTTGTCGCCGCAGTGAAGTCCACATCTGCAACCGCTGACGCGTCGATACAGAACCAAACCAGGGGGGGCTGTGCCCCCTTTGCGAGGTCGGCAACCTCCCTCGAGAGCTGTTCGGCGTTTGCATAGTACATAGTATGACTGAAGCGATATACCAGCAGGCCGGGCCGGATTTGCCGGGGAATGGTCACCGGCAACGCACGCCAGCCACCCTTCTCGTCCGATGCGAGCACAGCGTTCTTACATCGGTAGCTTCGCCGCACGTGCTCTATGAGAGACAGTACTATTGCAAGGAGAATGCCCTGCTCGACGCCAGCACCGATCACCGCGATGGCCGTGATCAGCGCCACCCAGAATTCCGGCGGGCGTTGTACCCAGATCTTTCGCATCCCTTTGACATCGATCAATTCAACGCCGATCAGGAAAACCACCGCGGAGAGGGCAGCAATTGGCATGCTGGCAAGCGGACCCGTCAGAAAAAGTAGCACAAGCACAACAACGGCGCTCGTGGTGATCTGGGCGAGCTGGCTGCGGCCGCCGGCACTATCCACCATTTGAGTCTTGGTCGGGCTTCCGTTCACAACAAAAGTCCCGCTCAACGCGGCTCCGACATTGGCAAGGCCCAGGCCCACCAGATCCACGTTTTCGCTGAAGTTCTCGCCGTAGCGGGTTGCATAGACGCGGGATGTCGCTGCGCTCTGGGCCAGGATCACCACGAACATTGCGAAAGCGGTGGGAAGCAACTTCAGGATAAGGCCCTGGTCCCAATGTACGTCCGGCAGGCCAATCTCTGGCAGGCCGCTCGGAACCGCGCCAAGCACATGTGCTCCGTGAGCTTCAAGATTAAGCAGCGAGCTGGCGACAATGGCAGCCATCACTGCGATTAGTGCACCAGGGATCTTTTTCGAAATCTTTTTTGATCCGATGATGACCACAAGCACAGCCACGGAGACGCCCAAGGCGTATAAATTCGTCTGTTCGACCTGGCGTAGATCGTTGATGATCTTGTGGATTGGACCACGCCCTCCTCCCGGGAGCCCTAACATACTCGATATTTCGCCGAGAGCGACCTGGACGCCTACGCCTGACAGGAACCCGACGAGCACCGTTCGCGACAGAAAATCCGCGAGGAACCCCAGGCGAATGATACGGGCGATGATCAGGAAACCAGCTGAAAGGGCAGCGAGGACTTCTGCCAGTGCAAGCCACTCAGCCGACCCGGACACGGCCATCCCGGTGAGTGCACTTGCGAGAATGGCCGCCGTGGCAGAGTCGGCACCGACAACGAGGTGCCGGGATGATCCGAAAAGTGCGAACAAAGTCATCGGGATGAGGATGGTGTAGAGTCCCGTAATCACGGGGGTCCCGGCTATTTTCGTGTAGCCCATCACCTCGGGAATGGCGAGGGCAGCCAGCGTTAGACCGGCTACGATATCTGTTACTGCCTGGGATCCTCTGATGGGGAGGATCCCCTGAAAAACGGGCAATTGCATGACTTGTGCCTCCATCTTGCCTTTTGTGTTTTATTCCCCGATCATTTCTGCAGGCCGGTTCTGATAGATGCGGTTTGCTAACAAGATAAAACGTCTTATGCCACTTTTCAAACCGTTCAATGCCCAGTTTCATGTTCTCGATGCTGGTCACAGAGATGATAAGAGAGAGGGCTCGCCCCATCGGATTAGGGATGGCCCAAGTACAGTCAATGAATATCAATGTAGTTAAATTTTATACTGCGTTGCCCCTATGGGTACTCTGCAATTTTCCATAAGTCTCAACTGCCATGGACCTCAGGAAGTCATAGTTAAAATTTCCCTGTCATCCTTAACCAACAATAGAGCAGAAGAAACATATTTCCCTTCACGTTTATGCAAATCGGCGAAAAAACCAATGCTTGATCACTTCTACAGCAATGAGATAGAAAAACACCAAGCCTGCCACGATCGTATAAAATGATAACGACGGTGGCACGAACCCGAAGTAACCTCCAAGTGGTGTGAACGGAAGTACCACTGCAAGAAATACGACTGAAAGAGAAGAAAGCGTAAGCCAGATGTTCGGATGGCTTTTGAACGGATTACGCCGGGTGCGGATGATGAAAATAACCAGCACCTGCGTAGCCATTGACTCGACGAACCAGCCGGTATGAAAGAGTTTCTCTCCAGCATGGAACAGATGAAGCATGATATAAAAGGTGATAAAGTCAAAGATCGAGCTCACCGGCCCCACGACCAGCATGAAGTTGCGGATGAAGTTCATGTCCCAATGCCTGGGTTCGGTGAGATATTCTTCATCGACGCTGTCAAGCGGAATAGGGATCTCCGAAACATCGTAGAGTAGGTTATTTAGAAGGATCTGCACCGGGAGCATGGGGAGAAAGGGCAGGAAGAGCGTTGCTCCGGCCATGCTGAACATGTTCCCGAAATTGGAGCTCGTCCCCATCATGATATATTTCATGACGTTGACGAAGGTGCGCCGGCCTTCTACTACCCCATCGTAGAGCACGTTCAGGTCCTTCTGCAGAAGGATCATTTCTGCGGCGCTTTTTGCCACATCCACGGCGCTGTCCACGGAAATGCCGATGTCCGCTGAATGGAGCGATGGCGCGTCATTAATGCCATCGCCCAAAAACCCGACCACCCTGCCCCGCTGCTTTAATGCAAGGATGGCCCGGTTTTTTTGCGCAGGGTTGACCCGGCAGAAGAGGTTCACATTCTCTACGCAGGCCGAGAGTGCGCTGTCATCCATGTTTTGCATCTGCGCGCCGGTCAATATTCCGGTTATCGGCACGCCGAGCTTCTCACAGATATGCCTTGTTACCAGTTCATTGTCGCCGGTCACGATCTTGACTGCCACCCCCGCGTGGGTGAGTTTGGCTAATGCCGCTTGCGCGCTCTGTTTCGGGGGATCGAGAAAAGTGGCAAATCCTGCAAAGACCAGGGCTGTCTCGTCATTGATCACGGCATGATGTTCGATTGACTCTACCCGCTTCCATGCAACGCCGAGCACGCGGAAGCCATCACGCGCAAAAGTTTCTGCGAGCGTCTGTATCGTGGCCAAGCCGGCTTCGTCCAATTCTTTAAGATCCGTTTCCCCGTTCTCCTCATAATGGGTAGAGAGACGGAGGATGTCCTCTGGAGCGCCCTTTACTACGAGGAGCCTCTTCTGCCCATTGTCAACGATCACGGAAACCCGACGCCGCTCAAAATCGAACGGAACTTCATCTATTTTCTTCCAGGCTGCTATCTCGATTTCTTTGTGTTCGAGAATGGCGTCATCCATCGGGCTCCGCAAACCCGATTCGAAGAAACTGTTCAGGTATGCAAGCTCAAGAACGCGGCTACTATCCCGGTCAAGAGCGTCCATGTGGCGCTCCAAATGGATTCGAGCCTCGGTGAGCGTACCTGTTTTGTCCGTACACAGTACATCCATACTCCCCAAGTTGTGGATGGATTCGAGCCGTTTTACGATCACTTTCTTCTTTGCCATGCGCATGGCGCCCCGTGCCAGGGTCACGGAAACGATCATGGGCAGAAGCTCGGGGGTGAGTCCCACTGCGAGAGCCACAGCAAAGAGGAAGGATTCGAGCCAGGGCCGGCGGAAAAACGCATTGGCCAATATAACAAAGAGGACGAGGAGGATCGTGAACCGCATGATCAGAAGCCCGAAGCGTTGGGTGCCCTGTTCAAAAGAGGTGGGGGGAGCCTTTGCGGTGAGCGTATCGGAGATCTCGCCCAAAGAGGTATTCGGCCCCGTGCGGCAGATGAGCACCGTAGCAGAACCACTCACCACGGACGTGCCCATAAACACAGAGTTCACCGCATCGGCCATATCCTGCCCAGCATCAGGCAGATCCCGTGGAAACTTTTCAACCGGATAGGATTCGCCAGTCAAGAGCGCCTGTTTCACAAAGAAATCCTTTGCTGCAAGCACCCGTCCGTCGCCGGGGACAAGATCACCTGCGGAAAGAAGAACCACATCCCCAGGAACTAGACTTGCGGCGGGGATTTCAATGCTCTTCCCGTCGCGCAGCGCCTGGACGCGGATCGCCACTGACTGGCGCAATTCTTCGGCCGCCTTGCCTGCGCGGTATTCCTGGATAAAATCCAGGGTCACGCTCATGACAACAATTACGCTGATGATCAGACAGCTGGTTACATCGCCGGTGAAGGCAGAGACAACACTGGCAACGAGGAGGAGGATGACAAGGGGATTTTTGAATTTGGCGAGGAACTGAAGGGCCAGCGCGCGCTTCCGCGGCGGGCGCAGCTCATTCGGACCGAACTGCTTCAGCCGGCCTGCCACCTCGCTGCCCGTGAGACCAGCATGGGTAGCATTCAAGTGAACGAGGAGCTCAGAAGCAGATTGCTGCCAGAATACCATTTCCGCCTTAGATGGGGAAATCGTCATAAAGCGTTCCTTTCAAATATCCAGGGGCATGAATCGCCTGAGATAATAGCCAATCAGTGATAGAAATACCGTAATAAACTGAGAGAAAGCATGCGAAGCCGTCCATTATTATTTCCCCGTGTGTTTGCGTTTTTGTCTTGATTGGTATGTTAGGAGCGACTTTCGTGGCTGTTCCCTCTGCAAGCCTTCTGACGCTTGCGGCAAGCGCTGCAATACCGTCACGAAGGCTCGTGATATTCATTTTAAGACCATCCATCACTTTTTTCACGCTGTTTCTCTGTCATCGTTCATCTCCCTTACGAGTCATTTTGCCTACGGTGTTAATTACTTCGCATCTGACATTTTCTGCGCTGTCAACACATCCTCGGGAGACGGCTCAGGCCCCAGCAACACTGCAATCCACCGTGTGCTTTCATTCCTCTCGAATGCAATTTTAAAGGTCATGGTTATCGGAATGGAAAGGACCATCCCCACAAGGCCGAGCAGGCTTCCCCAAAAAATCAATGAGAGAAAGACAACCAGGGTGGACAATCCGAGGCCCCGCCCCATAAGCCGCGGTTGGACTATGTTGCCGAGTATAAAATAAATGACGATATATCCTGCAGCCGCGAGAGCAGCACGGCCTATGCCGAGTTGAATAAGAGCTAAGAGGACCGCGGGTATGGCAGCGATAATGGAACCAAGATTGGGTATATAGTTGAGCAGAAAGGCCAAGAGACCCCAGAGAACGGGGAAATCCACACCAAGAATGGCAAGCCAGATCCCGATAAGAATTCCTGCAGTCAGACTGATAGATGTCTGGATAACCATATAACGCTTCATAGTATCGATGAACCTGCTGAGCTGGGGGAAGGCTGCCTGAGGAACACCGAGGACAACTCGGAGTTTGACAGGCAAGCTCGAGGCTTCAAGCAATATGAACGTTACGGTAAGCAGAATAAGGACGATATTCGACAACACCGAACCCAAACCCGAGAGCAAGCTTGCGGTCAGGTTCATGACCGCGCCGGGATTGACGTATTTAAGCACAAGCTTGTCCGGGCTCTCGATTTCCTTGCTCGTTAACAGTTCTTTGAGTGCGAAGAACTTTTCCTGTATGCGGGCCTCATAAAAAGGCAAGGCATTCGAAAAGCTGTTGATAGACGTCCCTACAAACGCGCCGATAATCAGGAGAATACCGATGATTCCCCCTACGACGAGCAATACCGCAATGACGGAAGGAACGCGTTTCCGCTCAAGCCAGAGGAGCGGCGACGTCCCAATTACGGCGATAAAGACGGATACGAGGAACGGCACCAGAACGGATTGTGCTTGATAGATACCCCAGATGATTACCACGAGTGCTGCTACGATGAAGAGGATGCGCACTCCCCGCTGTTCATTGCCTCGTGCCGCCATAGACGTACACCTCTTGAGCAGGAGTTTACTCCTCAGTTAGAGTTAGAGGAAACTGTCAATTCCTGTCGACGATACCTCCCAGAGATAGCTATGGTATCTAACAAAGTTTATTATCCCGTCGTTCATATTGATAGCGTATATTCTGGTGATCTGCTCTGGAACAATTGTTCCAAAAAAACACCGGAGAAAATACGGCGAATCTTCGACAAGCATTGGGGGGCCAAGTCTTGAAAAGACAGTTTCTTAGAGCTGTCCCCATATCCTCCCCATGATAATCCCTCCTCTGCTCTCTGCTAAGGGGAACTTGCCGCATGACCACTTCTCCTCTGTGCATGTCTATTTATTCGAATTGATGTCGCCGGACTTTTTGATGGCGTGCAGCAGGCGCCAACTGAGATAAGCCGCTACGCAGTAACCGACCCCTCCGACTACCGAAACGTCCTTGATCGTCGGCGGCGCTTTCATGCTCCAGAGGAGGGAGGAACCGATAAACAGCGCGGCGGTCATCACGCCGAGCACCAGGCGATTGGTCACCGAGTCGATATGACGGTGGTCCAGGTAGACTGAAAAGGTGCCCTCGCGCATGCGCTTGAGAACATCGTTCAGGTCGCGCGGCAAGGACTCCGCGAGCCGTTCCCAGTCGCCTAACGCATGCTGAAGGCGGCCCAGGATACGCCGGACGGAGAGCCGCTTACGGACCATCGTGTTGTAAAAGGGGCGGATCACTTCGGCGAGGCTGAACTCAGGATTCAACCGCTTGGCAGTCCCCTCCAGCTCGACCAGCGTGCGCAGCAGCATCGAAAGCTGGGGCGGCAAGGTAATGGTGTACCGCCGGACGATTTCAAATAGGTTATTCAACGCGCCGCTCAGGTCCAAGGCTTGAATGGACTGGCCAACGTAGTCAGCGATGAAATCGGTGAGGTCGGCGCGCAAGAGGTCGCGGGGCGTGGCGGATGGCGCGGAGCCGATGCGAAGAAGTGCTTCCTCCAGGTCCACCGAGTTGTGATTCACGACGGCCATAAGCATGTCATCGAGTCCTTCCGCCAGTACTTCATCGAGGCGTCCGACCATGCCGCAGTCCAGCACTCCGACCACACCGCCGGGCAGGAGCATGAGGTTGCCGGGATGCGGGTCGGCATGGTAGAACGCATCGCGGAAGATCATCTTGAGATACATCGTGGCGCCGCGATGGGCGAATTCATCAAGGTCAACGCCCGAGTTGGCGAGCGCCTTGGGGTGGGTCCCGAGGATGCCGTCCAGCTTTTCCATCGTCAGAACACGGCGCGTCGAGAACGGCGCATAAGCGCGCGGGAAATGGACGGTGTCATCCTGGGCAAAATTTTTTGCGAACTCCTCGAGATTACGGCGTTCGAAGGTGAAATCCAACTCGTTCAGGAGCGTGCGGCGGAACTGCCGGACGACCGCTTCGGGCTGGTAGGGACGCAGTTGGGAAGAATGCTTTTCCGCCAGCTCGGCCAGGCCGCCAAGGATATCGAGATCGAGCAAGATCTTGTCCTCAATCCCGGAGTGCTGAATTTTTACGACAACGTGCTCACCCGAGTGCAGCCGGGCCACATGGACCTGGGCGATCGAGGCCGAGGCTAAGTGCTCCTCTTTGAAATGCGCAAACAGCTTGTTTGGCGGTTTGCCGAACTCGGCTTCCATCGTTGCCCGGACCGTGGCGGGCGGATCGGCCGGTGTGTCGGTTTGCAGGTGGGCCAGTTCCCCGGCCATCTCAGGGCCTACGAGGTCGGGCCGCGTGCTGAGCATCTGGCCAAGCTTGATGAAGGTGGTACCGAGTTCGGTCAAGGCCAGACGCACACGCTCCTCGATTTTAAGGTCGGGGATGTGCTGGCCATCAGCGCTCTGAATGTGATCCTGAATCCACGGGACATCCACGCCCTTTACCCAATCGGCCAGGCCGTACTTGACCACTACACCGATGATATCGCCTGCCCGGTGGACGTTGCGATCCAAACGTGTTACTCCGGCAAGTTTCATGTATTAATGCCTCCTATAGAGCGGGATCCTGTAGTTTGCTCGAAACAATAGGACATCGACCGAGTGCTTCGTCAGGACCATCCCTGCAGTTCGTTGGTCCGGATGACATCGCTCACGAACAGACAGTTGGTTCTTGTCATCGCCCAACTCGACCGCTTTTCAAGCGGATACCCGAGCCCCCTGGAGTATAATCTCATACGCCGTGAGCAAACGCGAGATTTGGATCGGTACCTCCTGTCGGTCCTTAAACGGACTCGGAACATTCGTGTTCCCCGCCACGTCTGCCGTCAGGGCATAGCATGTATAGCAGCCGCTTTACTGTCATCTCATTGATGACTGCTCACACATCGACAACGAGTTCCGCCACAAACTCAACCGCTCACCGCTTGGCATGACTCTGCGATTGGGTGACATTGGCAGGAGATCCTGAACTCGTACTCTTCTCCAGTGCCTCTTTCACGACGCTGCCGCTCACTGTCTCTTGCTTCAGCAGTTGCTGGGCCAGTGTTTTAAGGGCCGCGTTGTGGTCCTTCAACAGTGCCTGAGCACGGTCGTACTGTTCAGTCACTAGGCGCTGGACTTCCGTGTCGATCACTTGACGAGTCTCTGGACTTATCTGGCTATTGTCCTCGACCGATCCGCCCAGGTATTGGAGCTGTTGACCTGCGTAGCGCACCGAGCCGAGCTTTTCACTCATGCCAAATTCTGTGACCATACGGCGGGCCAGCTCAGTTGCCCGCATAATGTCGTCACTGGCCCCGGTGCTGATAGTCGCAAACTCCACCATTTCGGAGGCACGACCGCCCAGCATAACTGCGATCCTGTCCTTCAGTTCGTCGATCGTGAGCAGATAGCGGTCTTCGGTCGGCATTTGCATCGTGTAGCCCAAGGCGCCACGGCTGTGTGGAACGATGCTGATCTTGCTGACTGGTTCGCCATGCGGCACCAGCTCAGCCACCAGCGCGTGGCCAGACTCGTGGTATGCAACCGTAGTTCGTTCCTGCTCGTTCATTACCCGACTCTTTTTCTCGGAACCCGCAATCACCCGTTCGATAGCAGCCTCGAAATCATTCAACGTAACTGCCGCGGCCTTGAGCCGGGCAGCGAATAATGCCGCCTCATTCATGGCATTCGCCAGATCAGCGCCGCTGAAACCAGCTGTTATCCGGGCGGCCCGCTCCAGGTCAAAGTCTGCCGCCAGCTTTACGTTCTTACTATGAATCCTCAGGATTTGCAATCGGCCAATGAGGTCCGGATTGCCAACGGCGATCTGGCGGTCAAAGCGGCCTGCACGCTGAAGTGCCGGGTCGAGCACCTCTGGACGGTTGGTGGCAGCCATGATGATCACCGGGGCGCTGGTGTCGGTTTTGAACCCGTCAATCTCGGCCAGCAACTGGTTAAGGGTCTGCTCACGCTCCTCGTTACTGCCCATGCTCCTTACACCTCCCCGGCTCTGACCAATAGCATCAATCTCGTCAATGAAAATGATCGCAGGAGCTGCCTTACGTGCCTGCTCGAACAAGTCGCGCACGCGTGCTGCGCCAACCCCCACAAACATCTCAACGAATTCGGAGCCACTGGTCTCGAAGAACGCGACCTGGGCCTCGCCAGCCGTGGCCTTGGCCAGCAGTGTCTTGCCGGTGCCCGGGGGCCCGACCAGCAACACGCCCTTGGGGATATGCCCACCGAGTTGAGCGAATTGCTCGGGCGCCTTCAAGAACTGGATGATCTCTTGGAGCTCGGCAATGGCTTCATCCGCCCCGCCCACATCTTTGAATGTGACCGTAACGTCCTCGGGCTTGACCTCTATCGCTTTGCTCTTGCCGATCCCAAAGATGCCGCCCATCCCTCCGCCGGCTGCCCCGCCCGCTCGCCGATAGGCCATATACCAGAAACCGCCGAGTAGCACGAGCGGCAGAAGGTTCAGCAATATGCCACCCAGGGGGTTCGGTGGGGGCTCGAAGCGGTAAGTAACATTTGCGTTTTGTAACTCTTCGATCAGCTTGGGGTCGCCGGCAGGCGCAGGTACGGTATTGAATGGGACGGCCGGAGGAGATCCATCTGGTTTGGGGTTTTTCATCTCACCAACGATGCTCCTGTCGCCGATGGTTGCCTTTACGATTTGAGCAGCGGCCAGTTTTTTCTTGAACTCGCTGTAAGGGATTACTGTGCCCCGGGTCAAAGGATTCACAACAAATAGCTGGAACAGCCACAAGAGAATCAGGCTCGTGATCAAGTAGCTGATGCCGAAACTTAACCGACGCCGACTTTGCTCCTGTCGCTTCTTTTCATCCTCGCGGTCGTGCTTTCTTGGTGACGATTCCGGTTTGTTCATGGTCCACCTCGCTCATCCAGCTCTGCTGCAAAGAGAATTGTGGTGCCTAAAGTCTAAAGCCATTGCTCCGCTGCTTCCGCCTCTTCCTCATTCCCGCAACGCGAGCTCTTTTCCCTGACAGAGCCACTGCCATCCGCACTTCAAGCATGGACCATGGCGAAAAGCTCTCAGCAAAGAACGCTGGAACAACGTGATTTTCTGATATAGACAATAAACTGGCCATGACATATAGACATTATGAAGCATTGAGGATTTATGCTATCATCATTTCTATTCATCTTCTTCGGATTCAAGTCTATCATGTTCATTTTCATGCAATCCGACTCCGCTGGGCGAGTCGCTGCGGTTCTTCAAATATCCGCGCTGTAAGCATCCCGAAGATAAAGCCTCCGATATGGGCCATATAAGCAACACCGCCTCTCTGCATTGCAACCAGCGAACCAACTTCGCTGAACAATTGGATAAGGAACCAGAAGCCGATCAGAAACACTGCCGGAATAAGCGTGACTCTAACAAACCAGCCAATGAGAAGGACCGTGCGAATCCTATCCCGTGGATAGGTGATAATAAACGCGCCCATGACTGCGGCTATCGCACCGCTTGCACCCAGGTTTGGAATGGTGGACGATGGATCAGCGATGATTTGGGCAAAAGTAGCTGCCAGACCACCGAGCATGTAGAATGAGAGATAACGCCCTGCTCCCATAACGTCTTCGATCTCGGGTCCAAAGACCCATAAAAAAATCATGTTGCCCAAAATATGTATCAACCCGGCATGCAAAAAAATCGCGGATAAGATGGTGATCCAATTGTGCCCTGCCACAATATCTGCGGGTACCATTGACCACTGTTTGATGAACGTCTCTCCACCGACCAGCTCGAGGATAAATGCTGCTACATTGATCCCGATGATCAGACCGGTGGCTGCTGGGAAATGGAGAGGACGCCGGGAAATATCACGTAACGGGATCATACAAGTTGCTCCTCTTTTGACGACTGCTTATCATGGCGACCGTTGTCTACTGCTTGATCTCAGCAATCGACTCTATTTGGTAAGAAAGGAAACGGAGTTTTCGCCTGCTTCAGCCGCATGATTAATTCGTCCGCTCCCCCGCATCATTTCACTTCCTTTCACAAGTACGCCGTCTATGCCGAGCAAGTATGCCTTCGACACACTTCCTCCTTCTGCTCGTCCGTTCCGCTGTGATAACCAGTCCGAATCACGCAGCATTCTTGATAAGAGTTGCTATAGGCCGGACATAAATCCATTCCCGGGATAATCCTCTGTCGTTCCGGTCCTTAAGCTTATTTGTCCCACTCCGCGTCACCGCTTTACCACCAGGATCGGGATTTTTGTATCTTTGTGGATTACTCCATA
>Ga0335081_10005772_pt1 | contig 19610 bp, 14 predicted proteins | sample Lox_Sample_35_FD_206713 | JGI IMG/M metagenome (GOLD analysis project Ga0335081, IMG submission 206713) | Soil microbial communities from Loxahatchee National Wildlife Refuge, Florida, United States - Lox_Sample_3.5 | ecosystem: Environmental > Terrestrial > Soil > Wetlands | place: USA... | reverse complement strand
TCGAGTCTCACGACCTGCCATGAACCGGCGGGCGGCAAACGCTCCCTTACGGTCGCGTCTCCGATCTTGGGTCGGCCGTGCTCCACTTTTGTGTCGCGCACCCGCGGCTAAGGGGCGGCGCCTACCGCACTTGCACGGTGGTGTTGAGCGCGATGTTGGCCGATGAATCGCCGATCATGAGGTTGACGGGGCCGGTCTCGACGACGAAGGCCTGGAGCTTGACATCCCAGTACGCCAGCCGTGAAGCCGGGAGGGCGATCTCGACCGTCCTGGTCTGGTTGGGCTGTACGGTCACACGCTGGAATCCGGCGAGCTGCTGCCGCGGGCGTTCGACCTTGGAGCTCGGGTACTTCACGTAGAGTTGGGCGACTTCGTCGCCGCTCCGGCTGCCGGTGTTGGTCACGTCGACGCTGATCTTCACGGTTCCGTCTTTGGCGAGTTGCAGGGAACTCGTCTTCAGATTCGAGAACTGGAAGGTGGTGTAGCTGAGGCCGAATCCGAAGGGGTAGAGCGGCTCGCCCTTGAAGTACATGTAGGTGCGGCCGTTGCGGATGTTGTAGTCCATCATGGGTGGCAACTGATCGAGAGATTTGGGCCAGGTGACGACGAGGCGGCCGCCCGGCGTATAGCCCCCAAAGAGGACCTTAGCCAGCGCTGTTCCTTCATCCTGAGAGGCGTGAGTCATGTGAAGGATGGCGGGAATATTGGCCTGGGTCCAGTTGATGGCGAACGGGAAGCTGGAAACGAGGATGACGACGGTCTTCGGATTCGCGATGTAGACCTGCTTGATGAGCTGTTCCTGGTAGAGGTCGATGGTTTCGCGGTCGCGGCCCTCGCGGCCGTCGCTGGGGACGGTGCAGGGCAGAGTACCGCCGCCGCCTTCGGAACTGCTGTACCAGTCGTGCGGCATATCGGGACCGCAGGTGGGATCGTTGCCGACCACGACAAGGGCGACATCGGACTTGCGGGCGGCATTAACCGCGGCGTTGCCCAATTCGTCGGGCGCATAGTTGACGGTGACATCCGGTCCCAGTTCGTCCTTGATGCCCTGCAAAGGCGTGACGGCGTACGGAGGAGTGCCGCCATACCAATCCCAGTGGACGGAGTTCGCGAGCGGGCCGATCACCGCGATGGATTTGAGGGACTGCTTGTCGAGTGGGAGAAAGTTCTTGTCGTTCTTGAGAAGGACGACGGATTCCAGGGCGATTTGACGCGAAACGGCGCGGTCTTTGTCGGTGTTCCAGGGTTCGGGCGAGTCTTTGATTTTGGAGTAGGAGACCAGGTCGGGCGGATCGAGCAGTCCGAGCTTAAGGGCAATTCGGAACTTGGGGCGGAGCGCCGCGTCCAGATCGGCGACGGCGAGAGATCCGTCTTTGAGAGCGGCTTTGGCTTCTTCGGCATAGCGGTCGAGAAACTGATTGATGCCGGCTTTCAGACATGCGACGACGGCCGCTTCGTGGTTGGGGAAGAGATGGCGCGGGTTGACGAGGAGCGTAACGGCTCCGCCATCGCTGGAGATCACATCGACACCCCATTTGTCGAGGAGAATGGTGCGAAGGATGGGATGGACGGCCATGGTGGTGCCGTTCCAAGCGTTGTAAGAGGCCATGACTGCGTGGGCGCCGCCATCGAGGAACCCCATGCGGAACGGAGCGGAGTAATACTCCCAGAACAGGCGCTCATCGAAATCGGAAGAAGAGGAGTTGCGGTGATCTTCATTGCTGTTGGCGAGGAAATGTTTGAGGAGCGCCGCGGCCTGCCAGTATTTCGGATCGTCGCCTTGGAGGCCCTTGATGAAGGCGACGGCCATGACGCCGTTGAAGAATGCATCTTCGCCATATACTTCTTCACTGCGGCCCCAGCGCGGGTCGCGCGCAAGGTCGGACTGCGGCCCCCAGAGCATGAGGATCTGGCGGTTGTACTTTGAGGTCTGGGTAATGAAGCGGGCCTCGTAGCCCTGAACGGCGGCCGCGCGCCGCACCAGATCGGGGTCCCAAGTCTCGCCCATGCCGGGCGGTTGCGGGAACTGCGTGGTGGTGATGGGCTGGAGCGGGCCGCGCGCTTCGCGTTGCACGACGCCGTGAATGCCTTCGGAGCTGCCGATATTGGGAACGGCGAGGCGGGGGACGCTGGTGCGCGTGCCGAGGCAGTTGATCTTCTCGTCGATGGTCATCAACGAGAGAAGATTGTCGATGCGCTTGTCCGCCGCGAGGTTCGGGTCAAAGAAGGGATAACGAAGTTCTTGCGCAAAGGCGGGAGCGAGCAGAAGAACGGAAAGGCAGAGCAGGTCTGGGAGGCGATTCTTCATCATGGGAGCTTCCTTGGGGATCAGCCCGACGCCGCCTGAAGCAACAAGCGGGCTAGGTTTTGCAGGCAAGCAACCCAAGCTTATCAAATGGAGCGCAACTTCACGGCAGACCGGTCCGGTGAACCCGGCCTGCAGCGTTCCAGCCGATCCTGACCGCCGCGCCGGATTCCGCGCGCGACATTATGGCCGGCTGGAGCCTGGGCGGCTCCGCAGGTGGTGAGGGAACTGATGAGGGGCGGAAGGGCCACGGCGCGGCCGGCGAGGGTTACAAGCGGGGCGCGCCATGCCGGTCCAAACATCCTAGTGCTGTAGCGCTCAGGGCATCTCAATTTCGAGCGACAATAGCGCGGCGCCGAAGGTCTTGCCTTGCGCGTCGGTGCGCAGCGAAACCGTGCCGCCGCCGCCCAGCGCTTGGTGCAGCAGGAAGTTCAGGGCGCCCAAATTGGGCAGCTCGAAGCGTTCCACGGGACCCTTGACCAGGCCGCCGAAGTGCACCTTTACGCGCTCCGCGGTGACTTCGCGAACGAGCACCGGATAGAACTTCGGGTCATAAGCGATGACACCGATGTTGCAAGTGTCGCCTTTGTCGCCGGAGCGGGTATGCGCGATCTGGGAGAGCGGGACGTTCATGCCGGTTCTGAGGACTATTGTGGCATGACTTGCTTTTTGGCGAAGGAAAAGGCATCCTCTCTATACCCGGATACACGCGATGGACGCTCTGAAGCTGGCTTTCGACACCATTATCGTGGGCGCGCCGGCGCTGCCGTGGCTGGCGCTGATCATCGACTTCTACCTGTTCGCGGGGGGTGAATCCTCCAAGATCCTCTCTCCGCTGCAACAACCTGGCACTGCGGTTCCGCAGGCGATTTCCGCGGTTCTATTGTTCACGGCGGCTTACTTTCTGGGCGCCGCGGTGAGCAGGATTTCCGGGGACCTCTTCCGATCAGCAGGTCCTGCACCCTTCGTACGCGTTGGCGCCGGCGCCAACGCCGGCGGCGCCGGGGAAGTAGGGAACGCGCCGTGATTGGAGAGGCAGTTGGGAAATACCGGATCCTGGCAGAGTTGGGGCGTGGTTCGATGGGCGCCGTGTACAAGGCCCAGGATGTCTACGTGGGCCGGTTCGCGGCAGTGAAACTGATTTCGGCGAGCACGATGCGCGACCAGGAAGCGCAGGCGCGCTTCGAGCGGGAAGGCCGCGCGATGGAGGCGCTGGCGCACCCCAATATCTGCACGATCTTCGACGTGGGACGCTGGCAGGGGCGTCCTTACCTGGCGATGGAATGGCTGCAGGGCAAGACGCTGGGCGAACGAATTCAACAGGGGCCGATGGGGCGCCAGGAAGCGCTGCAGGTTGCGATACCAGTGTTGGAGGCGCTGGCAGCCGCGCATGCCAAAGGGATTGTGCATCGCGACATCAAGCCGGGAAACATTTTTCTGACGGATCGGGGCGTAGTGAAAGTGCTGGATTTCGGCCTGGCCAAGATCAAGCGGCCGGCCAGCGCGCTGAGCGCGGCGGAAGCGGAAGGGGCGCCGACGATGGTGACGTTCGTGACGTCGCCCGGCACCATTCTGGGGACTCTGGCCTACATGGCGCCGGAGCAGGTCCGCGGCGAGTTGCCGGACGGGCGCGCCGACCTGTACTCGTTGGGCGTGGTGATGCATGAGATGTGTACGGGCAAGCTACCCGTGCGGGGCGCATCGCGCGAGCGAATGCCGGAGGGGCTGGGGCCGATGGTCGAGAAGATGATGGCGGTCGACAAGTCAGAGCGATACCAGAACGCCGGGGAGGCGAAAGCGGCGTTGGAGAGGCTGGCTGCGCGCTGACGGCTGGCTCGGGCCGCCTCCTGATCCGGCGCAGCCGGAAGCAAAACGGGCCCCGGGGGAAATCTGACGCGGAGACGAGAATCGGCTCGGCAGGTACGGACGTTTCCTAATTCAATCCCGCAAAGCCCGCACCGGGTCGGTCCGCGTGGCGCGCACAGCGGGGAGCAGGCACGCCGCCGCGGAGACAATCACCATCGCCGCTAAAGCGGAACCGAACGCCGCCGGGTCGCAGTTCCCGATCGATGTCCACGCTTCCCCTCGATGCCGTGCTGCCAAGCTTTGTATTGCAAGGTATCATGACCTGGGGGCGTGTCAAGGAGGCGGGGAGGGGCGAGGCGGGGAGGGGCGAAGGGTAAATGGCGGAGCGTTTCAGCGCCGGGCAGAAGCCCGGCGGCAGGCTGAAAGCCTGGCCCCACTCTACTCGATTACTTCCACGCGGGTAACGATTTCTTCGCGCGGGATGAGGGCGGACCAGTAGGCGACGATTTCGCGAACCGGGGGACGGCCTTCGCCAAATCCGGTAGCGCCGGGAGGGCCGTTCAGGACCAGCGGGATCAACTCGCGCGTGAAGCGGTCGACGGTCTTCCTGTCCGGGCCGCGGACGCCGATACGCACCTGCACTTCGGGCGGGTCGGGGTTCGCCGGGGCGGCGGGACCCAGGCAGGCGTTGACGCCGAAATATTCAGTGTGGATCTCGTCGAAGTCGAGGCCGAGGCTTTCGAGGCGTTGGCGCACGATCCGATCGGCGGCGCGCGCTTTTTCGAGCGCCTGCGGCCAGGAGTAGACCAGGGTGCCGATGGCTTTCCAGCCGCTGGTGTAGCTGATGGAGAGCTTGAGCGAGGGCGGGCGAGGGCCGCCGCGAATCGCGCTGACGCGGACGCAGTCGGGACCAATGTCCTCGAGATGGATGCTGGTGAAATCGGCGACGCAATCGGGAGTGATGTAGTTCTTGGGGTCGCCGAGCTCGTAGAGCAACTGTTCCTTGACGGTGTGGGTGCTCACGCGGCCGCCGGCGGCGGGGTGCTTGGTGACGCAGAAGGAGCCATCCGGCTCGGCCTCGATAATGGGATAACCGATATCGGCCATGTTGGGGATGGTCTGCCAGTCGACCTGGCAGTTGCCGCCGGAGCATTGCGCGCCGCATTCGATGATGTGGCCGGCGATGGTGCCGGCAGCGAGCTTGTCGAAATCGTCCGGTTGCCAACCGAAGCGTTGCACCATGGGGGCGAGCGTGAGGGCCGTATCGGTGGAACGGCCGGCAATCACCACGTGCGCGCCGGTGGCCAGCGCTTCAGCCAGTGGAAAGGCGCCGATGTAGGCGTTGGCGCTGAGGATCTGGAGGCGGATGGAGGCGATCGACTCACCGGTATCCATGTCGCGCATCCGGTAGCCCTTGGCAAGGAACTCGTCGAGGCGGGCGAAAACGTCGTCACCTAATACGACAGCGACTTTCAGACCCGGTGCAAGGCGCACCACTTCACGCGCGCAGGCCAGCGGGTTGACGCCGCCGGCGTTGGCGATGACGGTGACGCCGCGCTCGCGGATCGGGCGGGCGATGCGGGCGATGAGCGGCGGGAAATCGCGGGCGTAACCGAGACTGGGGTCGGCCTGGCGCTGCTTTTGCAGGATCGACATGGTGATCTCGGCGAGGTAATCGAGCGCCAGATAGTCGATGGGGCCTTGCTCGACGAGGCGGACAGGGGCTTCCAGCCAATCGCCCCAGAAGCCCTGGCCGTTGGCGATGCGGATCATGGACGCTCCAGCTCAGTTCGCTCCGGGACCGGAGAAAGGCAAGCTTCGAGGGCGAAGGCCAGCACCTGGCGCGTGTCCATGGGATCGATTATGGCATCACAGTGGCCGCGGGCGGCGGCGTAGCGTGAGTCGAGCCAGCGCTCGTAGTCCGCGCGGGTCTTGGCGATAGAACGCTGCAGTTCTTCGGGCAACGCAGCTCCTTTGTACTTTTCCAGCTCCACGGCGTAGAGCGCTTGCACGGCGGATTCACCCTCCATCACGCCAATGCGGGCAGTGGGCCAGTTGAAGGTGAAATTGGGGTCGAACCCCTGGCCTGCCATGGCGTAGTAGCCGGCGCCGCTGGCGTGGTTGAGGGTGAGCACGATCTTCGGCGCGGTGGCGCAGGACATGGTTTCGACCATCTCGGCGCCGGCGCGAATGATGCCCTCGCGTTCGGCTTCGGGGCCGACCATGAAACCGGAAACGTCTTGGAGGTAGACGAGCGGATGGCCGAGGCGCTCGGCGGTTTCCACGAAGTACGCGACCTTGCGCGCGGAATCCGTGTAGATGATGCCGCCGATGCGCGAACGGCCTTCGGCTTTCAGAAACCCGCGGCGATTGGCGATGATGGCGACGGGCCGGCCGCAGAGGTTGACGTTGGCGCACAACATCTCGGGGGCGTGCTCGGGTTGGAACTCAACGTAATCGCCGTCGTCAAAGATGCGGAGAATCACTTCTTCGATTTCATAGGGAAGACGGTGATCGGAGGGGAGGACGCCGTAGAGGTCGGCGGGATCGCGCGCGGGCGGTTGAGCGGAGCGCGGGGCGGGCTGGCGTGCCGCGGGCAATTGGCGGAACCGTTGGCGGATGCGCGTGAGGCAGTCGGCGTCGTCGGTGGCCATGTAGTGCGCCACGCCGCTGACGGCGGTATGGAGGTGCGCGCCGCCGAGGGGTTCGGAATCGATCACCTGGCCGGTAGCGCCCTTCACGAGGTTGGGTCCGCCGAGGCCCATGAAGCTCACGCCCTCCACCATGATGATGATGTCGCTGAGCGCCGGCAGGTAAGCGCCGCCCGCGATGCACGGGCCCATGACGGCGGAGATTTGCGGGATGCGGAGCTTGCGGCGCATCAGGGAGTTGTAGAAGAAGATGCGGCCCGCGCCATACTGGCCGGGGAAGATGCCGTCCTGGTAGGGCAGGTTCACGCCCGCGGAATCGACGAGGTAGACGATGGGAAGGCGGTTGCGCATGGCGATTTCCTGCGCGCGCAGAATCTTGGTGATGGTCTCGGGCCACCATGCGCCGGCCTTCACGGTGGCGTCGTTGGCGACAATGACGGCGGGGCGGCCTTCGATTTTGCCGACACCGGTCACTACGCCGGCGGCGGGCGCCTGACCGTCATATTGATCGTAGGCGATGAGCAGGCCGATTTCGAGGAAGAATGCACCGGGATCAAGCAATGCGGCGATGCGCTCGCGGGCCGTCATTTTGCCGGCGCGGTGCTGTTTGTCGATGCGCGAGGGACCGCCGCCTTCGCGCAGGCGGCATTCGAGGTTCTGCAGTTGTTCGATGAGGCGGCGCATGTGTGCTTGTCGCGCGATATCCACGGCTCTTTGAGTTTAGCGTGGTAGTTGAAGGGAGGGTCAACACGGCTCGCGGGAAGGAAGGAATTGACCGCGGCGATGAGGATTGCGCCGAGGACCAGCGCGGGGGAAACAAGAAGGGCCCGTCCCGGTGGCGCGCGGGGACGGGTTAACAACTCGCCGCGGGTTGGAAACTTTTGGAAACCCGCGGCCGATTGGAAATCGGCCTAGGGGACGAAGCTCGCTGCTGGGGGCAGCCGCGAATCCTACGCCACCTTGCTCCGCGGAACCACGCAGGTCCGGCTGAACCCGTTCTGCTCCGCCTCCGGCAATCCTGTATTAAATGCCAGCCGCAACGGAATCGGGAAGAGATACTTCGGATGCAGTCCGGTGGCGGCCCGCCGCTCGTTCCAGCCGCCGACCTTGGCGGGAAACATCACCCAGCCGATGTCGTCGCCGTATGCGATCCAATGCTGCGGATGAACAGCGCTGCGGTACAGTTTCACCACCGCGGTTACCCCCGAATCTGGACGGTCTGCGATGCCGGCGCCGGCTGCGCTTTGGCGAAGCGGCACTGGAACACGCACCCCTTGTTCTTGCACGTCAGACAGACACGTTTCTGAGCCATTTGAAGCAACGTTACGCGAAACGTCCGACTGATTCAAATGGTCTTATGCGGGCGGCGCGGTGATACCCGTACGTGGGGGTAGAGTAGGAATTCCAAAGGAGGGACAAAATGATTTTGGCCCGCTGAGAGCGTCATGAACTGCGCCCTCAGCGGGCCGCCTGGAAAGGCGCCGGCGTTGGCATGTGGGGGATGCCGGCGCCGCCCTCGTCAGAAGTGGAACTTCAACCCGAACTCCAGGTTGCGCGCGCCGAGCGACGTGTTCACTACGCCCGTCGGTATGCCGGCGGTGTAATTGGCGTCGTGGCCGTACCGGCTTTTGTCGATGCCGCCGCCCGGGAACACGTCGGTGGAGTAACCGTTCACTCCGAAGATCGGCGTATTGAATGCATTAATCGCCTGGAAGACGAACTCCACATATTTGCTCTCGCTGATATTGAAGTTCTTGGACAGGCTCATGTCGATCTGCCTGTAGCCGGGAGCGCGTTCGCTGGAGATGGGACAGTTGCCGAGTTTGCCGGTTGCCGGGATCGCCATGGTGGTCGGGTCGAACCAGACGTAGCCGCCTCCCACGAAATTCTTGTAGGGAGTCGCGACGGAAGGCGCCAGACAATCCGGGCGAGGCTGGAAGTAGGCGCCGGTCGGATCGTACCCGAATTGGATCATGGAAATCGGGAGACCGCCGTGCACCGTGAAGAGGGAACTGAGTTGCCATCCGCCCAAGACCGCATTTAGCGGCTTGGATGCGGAGTTGCCGAACTGCCGCCCGTGGCCGAACGGCAGGTCGTAGGTCACGTAGCCGTTCAAAGAGTTGGTGATGTCGGCGTCGCAAAGGCCATAGTCCAGCCGCGTGTTGTAGACGTAGGATTGGAAGGCCACATCCGCCGTGGTCTGGGCGATCGCGGAGTTGCCATAACGGCCATAGTATCCCTGATTGTTGGTGAGGCACCTCGCCCAGGTATAGTTGACCCGGAAGCTCAAACCCCGGTTCAGTTGCTGTTGCGCCGAGAGCTGGAGAGCATCGTAGTTCCCGATGCCGACGGTCGTGTTGAGCCGCTGCTGGCCGGTTCCGCCGTTCTTGAGGGTCGGATTGCCGGAGAGGTACGGACCTGGGATGGTTGTGCCGTTGGGCAAGAGAATACTCTGTCCCATGTTGTAGATAGCAGCGAGGTGGTCGTTGTGCTGTCCTACATAGCTCCCCTGCACGGTGAGTGAGTTTGTAATCTGCCGCTGGAGGGTGAGATTCCACGCGTTGCTCACTGCCGGCCGGTAGTTGGGATCGGTGGCATGGATGCGCACGCCGGCGAAGCAGGCTTTCGGAGCGGAGGTTACTGTGGCTATTGTGCAGCCGCTAGTGGCTCCAAGCGCCGCGAAGCCCTGGTCCAGGGTTACCTGGTTCGCCGGTATGCCGCCGTTAGCCCCGACGCCGCCCCACTGGCCCACCAGGTCCACGTTCCACGGAGCGTTGGTGGGTGGGCGGTTGAATTCGCCGGTGCCTTCCTGAAAGCTGGAGCGCGAGAACGCCGCGCGCAAGACGGTCTTGGCATCCAATGTATATGCCAGTCCCAGGCGCGGAAGGAAATTGGCGATGCCATTGTACTGATTGTAGAGAGCGCGGCTGTTGCCGTTCTGTCCGGCCAGCATGATTTGCCCGGAGTACACGCCGAAATTGGTCATGCGGTCGTGCACTTCGTAGATGGGTGTGAAGAGCTGCCACCGGATGCCGTAGTTCAAGGTCAGGCGGTCCGTGATGCGCCAGTCGTCCTGGATGAATGCGCCGATGGCGTCATTCCTCTGGCCCACCGTTCCCGCAAACCCCAAGCCGTAGCCCATATAGGAGGGAAGGCCGAGGAAGAAATCGGCTTCGGAGTAACCGGTGTAGGTTCCGCTGAAGGAGATCTGGCCGGCGGCGCCGTCGTTGCTCGTGGCCGGAATATAGTTGTTGCGGTACCGAATGAACTGGAAGCCCACATGCACCGTGTGGGTTCCTTTCGTCCAGATCGCGGTGTCGGAGGCCTCGCCCACGGGATGGCAGACCAAGAACCTGCAACTGGTCCTGCACGTCAAAGTGATTTCCGGCGCACCCACCTCTCCCGTGGTGGTGGCTCGCTATTTCTGGTAGGAAGGTGGGGCGGACGATCGGATTTTCCTCGTCCGCCCTTCGCTCTGACGGGCTGGTTCTTGGGAGAGTACGCGCCCGTCCGACTGCACAATGTCCAAGTAATTTCACTCTAATCCGCGAAGGCCGGAAGCCGAACCTATCTTTTGGTCGGAGTCACCCTATCTTTCGGTGAATCGGATAGCGAACTCCGACCATCCGCGCCATCTTCATGGCGCCCACTCGAAGCCAAGCCGCCACCCCAGTTTTTCGGCGTCAAACCAGGATATATCCGCGCCTGACCAGCGCGATTTGGTCGAGCCCTGATAGCGGTCCGGCCGCGCCGCTCCCAGCACGAAGGCGCAAGGAGCCTCGCCGAACTGCGCCAGGCGTGCGGCCAGCCACGAATCCGCGGCCAGCGGTTGCGCCAGTACTACCGGCGCGCCGTCGAAGACCGCGATCCGCCCGCCAAACGCCTCGTCCACCTGCTGAACGGCGGCTGCCACCGCAAAAGCGTGGCGGTAGCGGCTGATGGCCGCATCCAGGTCGCGTACCGCGATCACGACGCGCGTGATCTTGCGGAAATCCAGCGTCCCCGGCTTGCCCTGCGGAAAAGCTCGCTGGTCGCGCGGCGTCAGGTCGTGAATCAGGAAGGGGAAGAACGTGCCGCGAACGTCGGAGCCGATGTCGGAGGTTTCCCAGTTGAGGCGCACGCCATCGGGCCGTTCGCGCCCGCTTGCCACCGGCGCAGAAACCTCAATCCCGGCTGTCTTCAAACGCTGGACCTCCGCCGCAAGATTTGGAGCGCGCAGCGCCCAGGCGCACGGGCCGGCATCGGCCTTCAGAAACTTGGCCCATACGTGCTGATCCACCAGGCGTGGATCGGCGCCCTGTTGCAAGCCCATCAGTTCAAGATAGGCTCCATCAGGAAGGCTCACCAGCGCCATTTCGGTAGTCTTGTTGTTGTGAGCCCCGCCATACACGCTCGGTATCCCGACTGCGGCGAGGCCGGCCTGCAGTTTGTGGACATCGCTGCCGGCGACGGTTACGTGGTCGATCGGGAAGTCCGCGGCCGAAAGCAGCATGGGCAACATGATCGCGACAGGAATTCTCATGCAGCGATTGTACGCCTGCTCTCAGGGAACCGCGGGTTCGGCGCTTTTGGTCGCCGGCGTCCCGTTCGACCGCCGCGCGAAAAGCCACGACGCGGCGCGGTACAGCAGCAGAAGCGCTGCCAGCGAGGCGTAGAACAACGGCCAGCGCACGTCGGACTTCACCAGCCAATAGTAGTGCGCCGGCGCGGCGATCGCCGTGAGATAAATCAAGCGGTGCAGCGCCTGCCACCGCCTGCCCCCGAGGCGGCGGATCCAGCCGGTCGTGGATGTTACCGCGAGCGGTAGCATGGCCAAAAACGCGGCCAGCCCAGCGGTGATGAAGCGGCGCTTTGCGAAATCCTTGAGAATCTCGTGCATGTCGAAGAACTTGTCGAGACCGAACCACGTGAGAAAATGCAGCGAGGCATAGAAGAACGCGAACAGGCCGACCATCCGGCGGAAGCGAATCAGGTCGGGCACGTGCAGCAGCCGCCGCAAAGGCGTAACCGCCAGGGTCATCATCACCAGCCGGATGGCCCAGTCGCCGGTGAAATGCGTAATGTACTCAATGGGGTTGGCGGTGAGGTCGTTATTCCAGAAGCGCCAGGCCAGGCGGAAAAAGGGCAGCAGGCACAGCAGGAAGAGGACCACCTTGGCCCAGCGGCGGCGCAGCATCGATCAGTAGTTCGTCCTCAAATCCATCCCGGCGTAAAGACTGGCCACCTGCTCGTAGCCGTTGAACATCAAGGTCGCGCGCGGGCGCAACTCGCCGAGACGATGCTCAAAAGCCTGGCTGTAGCGCGGATTGTCCACCTGTGGGTTTACGTTGGAATAGAATCCGTATTCGCCCGGGTTGGCCATGTTCCAGGTGGTCTCTGGCTGCCGCGACACAAGCTTGATCCTGACCAGCGATTTGATGCTCTTGAACCCGTATTTCCACGGCACCGTCAGCCGCGCGGGTGCGCCATCCTGCGGAGGGAGCGCTTCTCCGTACATTCCCACGGTAAGCATCGTCAGCGGGTGCATCGCCTCGTCCAGGCGCAGGCCCTCCACGTATGGAAACGAGATGCCGGCGAACTTGGCCACGGGCATCTCAGTGGGACTGAAATAGCTCTGAAACGCCACGTATTTGGCCTTCGAAGTCGGCTCCACCAGTTTGAGCAGTACACTCAGCGAATAGCCGGCCCACGGCACGACGATCGACCAGGCTTCCACGCAGCGGTGCCGGTAAATGCGCTCTTCGAGCGGCGCGAGTTTCAGAATCTCGTCGATCGTGAACTTGCGCGGCTTGGCCACTTCGCCTTCCACCGATACCGTCCAGGGATAGGTCTTGAAGTTCTTGGCGAGTTTGGCCGGTTGATCCTTATCGGTGCCGAATTCGTAGAAGTTGTTGTAATTGGTGACTTCGGCGTAGGAGTTTTGTTTTTCCGCCGTACTGAACGGGCTCTTGGCAAGGTTAGGCAGTTTGTTGCCGGCCAACGCGCGCGCGGATGGCGAGAGCAATTCCCGGCCGGCAAGAAACGTAGCGGGAATTCCGGCCAGGAACGTGCGCCGGCTGAAGTAGACATCCTTGGGCGTCACCTCGGAATAGCGGAAATCTGCAGGCTTCTTGATCAGCATCCTTCTCTTTACTATAGCCCAGTAGGGCGGGTTGCTAACAGTTCCCAACCCGCCCTACCCGCCCTACGGCCTACGGCAAGCTCAATCTTAGCCCTACTTTGGTACAATTCGGCTGCGAGTGAAATTACCGGCCGAGAAGCAGGACTCCCGACTGATGCGGCACATGTTCTCTACCGTGGCGCCGCGCTACGACTTTATCACCCGCGCCTTTTCCTACGGCATGGACGAGCGCTGGAAACGCGACGGTGTCGAACGGGCGCGGCTGCCGCAGAAACCCGTCGTTTTGGACCTGGCGTCGGGCACGGGGGATTTCTCCTTCCTCGTGGCCGGACGGTATCCCGGATCGATGGCGGTCGCGGTGGATCTCACCGAGCGCATGCTGCAATTGGCTCGCGCGCGCGGCGTCCAACACACCGTGTGCGCTGATGCGGGCCGGCTCCCATTCGCGGATGGCGCATTCGACTGCGTGTTTGTGGGCTACGGTTTGCGCAATTTTCCCGACCTGACGCTGGCGGTGCGCGAGATCGAACGGGTCACCAGGCCCGGCGGCGTGCTGGTCAGCCTGGATTTCTTCCTGCCGGCGAATCGCTTGGTTCGGCGGCTCTATTTGGCCTACCTGTACGCTCAAGGAACGTTCTGGGGCGCACTGCTTCACGGCAGCCCGCGGGTTTACACCTACATTCCTGCGTCGCTCCGAACCTTCGTCTCGATGGATGAGTTCTCGTCGCTGCTGAAACGCGCGGGATACGGCCGCGTGGACAGCCGCCGCTACATTCTGGGCGGAATCGGACTACATTGGGCCGCCAAGGAATGACGGGATGAGAGAGAAGCTCAGCGGCTCCGACTATCGATTCATTGCGATTTGTCTGGCGCTGCTGGCCGGGACCGCGTGGTATTCGGTCCGGAATTTCTACCGCGCGTTTCCCGAGGCTTCGATCGACTTCCGGGTGGGCCGCGACGAAGGGCGGCAACTGGCGGAACGGTTCCTCGCCGGCCACGACGATCGGATGGCGGGTTACCGGGAGGCGTCGAGCTTCACCTTCGACGACGACGCCAAGACGTTCCTGGAGCGCGAAGCGGGGCTGGAGAAGGCGAACCAGCTCATGAGTTCGCGGGTACGGATGTGGCGCTGGTCGTACCGCTGGTTTCGGCCGCAGCAAAAGGAAGAGTTCCGCGTAGACATTACGCCCGCCGGAGAGTTCGCGGGTTTCGCACACGAGGTCCCCGAAGACGCAGTGCGGCCGGCTGTCACCGCAGAGCAAGCCCGCTACCTGGCGGAGGATTTCCTGCGCGCGCAACTGCATCGGGACCCGGCGTCGCTCGAATTCGTGGAGAGTTCCAGCGTGACGCGGCCGAAACGCGTGGACCAGGTGTTCACCTGGAAGGAACGCGACTTCAACCTGCACGACGGCACGATCCGGCTGGAAGTCACGGTTCTCGGCAACGAAGTGGGCGGGTATCGCGAATATCTCAAAATCCCGGAGCAGTGGACGCGCGACTATGAGCGACTGCGCTCGAAGAACAACGAGGCGCAGACATTCGACACAGCCGCGATGCTGGCGCTGTTGATCGGCCTGATCGTGGTGATTGTGACGCGGCTGCGCCGGCAAGACGTTCGCTGGCGGCGGGCGGCGCTGGTCGGCCTGGCGGGCATGGTGCTCTCGTTTCTGGCGAGCATGAACGAGTTCCCGCTGAGCGAATTCGGCTATCCCACGACGGACGCATACAGCAGCTTCGTGATGCGCCAGTTGCTGCAGGCCATGCTCAGCGCTCTGGGCGCCGGCGGGTTGTTGTTCGTGGTCGCGGCCGGCGCTGAGGCGATCTACCGCGAAGCCTTCCCGGGCCAAGTCTCGCTCGGCAGCCTTTTCCGCCCGCGCGGACTGCGCACGAAGCGGTTCTTTCTGGGGGCGATCCTGGGGATTACGCTGACGGGAATTTTCATCGCCTATCAGACGATTTTCTACATTGTGGCGTACCGGTACGGAGCCTGGTCGCCGGCGGATGTGCCGTACAGCGATCTGCTGAACACAAGGTTCCCCTGGCTGTTTGTGCTCTTCGGCGGTTTTTTCCCCGCGATTTCGGAAGAATTCATTTTCCGCATGTTCGCCATCCCATTCCTGCGCAAATTGGCGCGCGCGCTGCCGGTGGCGGTTGTGCTGGCGGGATTCATCTGGGGGTTCGGCCACGCGGGATATCCGCAGCAGCCGTTCTTCATCCGCGGCCTGGAGGTGGGTATTGGCGGTGTGGTGCTGGGCTGCATCATGCTGCGGTGGGGCATTCTGCCGACGCTGGTCTGGCACTACTCCGTGGACGCCATGTACAGCGCCATGCTGCTGATGCGCTCGCACAACCTGTACTTCAAGCTGTCGGGGGCGGCGAGCGCGGGGATCATCGTGTTGCCGGTGGCGGTGGCACTGGCGGCGTACTGGGCTCGCGGCGGATTCGAACCGGAGACGGGGCTGCTGAACAGCGATGAGCCGGCGCCCGCCGAAGTGCCGGAGGCGGCACCGCAACCGGCGGCCGAGGGCTCGGCATACCGGCCGCTCAGCGCCCGGATGCGGCTGTGCGCAGGCGCGATTTTCGTCGTGGGTCTGCTCACCGCGCTGGCGCCGATCAGCCATTTCGGCGAATCGCCTCGCTTCAAATTGACTGCGGAGCAGGCTCGCGCTCCGGCTGAAGCGTTTCTGCGCGCGCAGGGAGCGGACACGGCCGCGTTCCGCCACGTGACTTACCCGGACGTGCACTGGGGCGGGGGCGACAGCCTGGCTGCCAAGTACTTTCTCGAACGGCAGCCGGTGAGCGCAGCCGCGCGACTGTTCGAGCAATTCCGGCCGGTGCAGTTCTGGGCTACTCGCTATTTCAAGTCCCTGGACAAAGAGGAATTTCTCGTGGCAGTGCAGCCCGAGACCGGGAAGATAACGGGCTTCAACCACCAGATCCCGGAGGACCAGCCTGGCGCGGATATTTCGGCCGATGCGGCGCGCACGACCGCCGTCGCCTTCGCCTCGACGCTGGGAGTAGACGTGGCCGCGATGGAACTCAAGGAGAGCCAGACGGAGAAGCGCAAGGCGCGGAGGGACTACACGCTGACGTGGGAAGCGCGCCCGGGCGACCCGCGCAACCTCGATGAGGCGCATTACCGAGTTTCCGTCGGAATTGCGGGCGACCGCGCCGCTTCCCTGCGAAGCTACTGGAAAATTCCGGAGGCCTTCGAGCGCAGCCGCTCACAGCAGAACTTCATTTCGATTTCGGCGCTGGCCCTGGAGATCGCCGCGATCGCGGGAGCCGTGGTTTTCGGGATTTTCATGCTCGTTCGGAATATCCGGAAGGGGTCCGTGCCGTGGCGGAAGGCGCTATTGCTAGCCGTGATTCCGGCGGTTCTTACGCTCGTGAATGTGTTGCTGAACGTACACGTGACTTTGTACCGGGGCTACCAGACCGCCATTCCGTTCGAGACCTTCGCGGTGATGACGTACACGATTCTGGCGATGTCGGTGCTGTTTGCGTTCGTCCTATACGGCGCTGGCATGGCGTTGCTGACGTCTTTCTTTCCGGACTGTGTGACCGCATTGCGGGCGGCGGGACGGCGCGTGTTGGCGGCGGACGCCGCCGTGGCGTTGCTAGCGTCGGTGGGACTGGACGTGGGGTATCATCGAGCCTGCGCCTGGTTGATGGATCACTTTCATGCACTGGCACTGCTGCAGGTCGACGCCCCTTCCCTGATTGGAAACCCGGTTCCGTCGGCTGCGGCCATGGCTGGGGCGGCACGGTCGGTGTTTGGCGAGGCCGCGGCGCTAGCGATCGTAGCCTTGGTAGTGAATTGGCTGCCCCGGCGGTGGATGGTCTTGCCGCTGGCGCTGCTGGCGGCCTTCACGACGGTCTCGGACGAGATGCGCACACCGGCGGAATTTGCACTCGAATACGGATTGGCGCTGATCGGTTTGGGTTGCGTGGTGGCATTCTGCGTGTGGTTCGTTCGCAAGAATTACCTCGCGTACGCACTGGTTTTTGGAGCCCTGGCCCTGCGAGATCCGCTGGTGGAGTTACTGGGCAGCGGTAACCAGTGGTTGCGGACACAGGGTTGGATTGTGGCGGCCGTGCTGGTGGTGGGCGTCGTGGCGGCGTTGGCGCCGCTCGGGGCCAGACCAAGCCGTAGTGCCTGATCGCACGTCTTATCCTCTAATGGGATGACCATCGCGCAAGACAGTCGGTATGCGCTGCGGCGTGCAGGCAAGAACCCCGCGTTCACTGCCGCGGCGGTGCTGACTTTGGCCGTGGGAATCGGCGCCAATACAGCCATCTTCACGGTGGCGAACGCCCTGCTTCTGCGGCCGCTGCCATATTCCCATCCGGATCGCCTGGTGCTCATTTCCGGCAAGCGCAAATCCAGCCGGAACAACCGTGAGCCCCTTTCGTGGCCGCGCTTCACCATGGTGAATGAGAACCAACGCTCTTTCAGCGGGGTCGCGGCCTTTACTAACGAGACCTTCACTATGACCGGGCGCGGCGACCCGGCTGAATTGGCGGCGGCGCGAGTCTCATGGAATTTCTTCGATATCCTTGGCGTTCGCCCCGCGTCCGGGCGGTGGTTTCGCGAGGAGGAAGACAAGCCCGGCGGCGACCCGGTGGTAGTGATCAGCGACGCGCTTAGGATGCGGCGGTTCGCCGGGGATTCAAATGTCATCGGCCAGCATATCACGCTGGATTCCAGGGACTACTCCATCATTGGAGTGCTCCCGCCGGGTTTCCAGTTCGGCCTCTTGGGAACCAACACCGATGTGTATGCGCCGCGCGTCATCGACCTGAACATCATTACCCCGGCGCAAGCCCAGGCCGGCACCGGATTCCTCGAATTCGTGGCAAGGCTGCGCCCCGGCATCGCGATTGGCCAGGCGCAGGCGGAAATGGCTACGCTGGGCGCGCAATATCGAAGAGAGAATCCCAAGGCGCCGGACGCCAACCCCGGGTTCGTGGTGGCCGTCGGCAGTTTGCAGGATCAGATGGTCTCGGGAGTGCGCACGGCGCTGCTGCTCCTGTCCGGATCTGTGGGGCTGGTGCTGTTGATCGCTTGCGCCAACGTGTCCAGCCTACTGCTTTCGCGCGCGCTGGGACGGCAGCGGGAAATCGCGGTGCGCACCGCGGTCGGCGCCTCGCGCGCGGAGATCCTGCGCCAACTCCTCACCGAGAGCCTGTTGCTGGCGCTGCTGGGAGGTGCGTTGGGCATGCTGCTGAGCCGGTGGGGCGCACGCGTGCGTACGTCGCTGGCCGGTTCCAGCTTGCCGCGTGCCTCGGAGGTTCACATCGATGGCTATGTGTTGGCGTACACGGCGGCTGTGTCAGTGCTGGCGGGGATCGTGTTCGGATTGGCGCCGGCGCTCCAAGCTTCACGGCCCGATCTGAACTCGGTGTTGCGGGCTGAAGGCCGCGGCCAGGAAGCCGGGACTCTTGAGCAGAGTCCGGACGGCGAAGCGCAGATCTTGCAGCACACTATCCATCGGTGGTTTGGACGCACATTGAGCTCCAACCGTTGGGCGCTGAAATGGGAAAGGTTAAGAGGCGGAGGTCAGCTGCACTCGTCCCATTTCCGGAACGAGTGGCCACGGGCGGACGGTTCCAGATTCCCGGTGTTCAGCGGCCCAGCCAGCGACTGATTCCCAACAACTGGGGTGTGAACTGCATCGCGATTCGCGGCAGCATCAGCAGTGCGGGCGCCAGCAAAGCCAGGCGGCGAGGTCCCACCGCGCCGGCAGCCAGGCACAGCAGGAGCGGCGTGTACACGCGGCCGAAATCATAGACGTTGCGAAAGGGGTTAGGATCGCGCAGCACCAGGCCCATCAGCACGAAGAGTAACGCGGCGATGCGCACCGGGTCACGCGGACGGTTGGCGAACAGCGCGATTGCCAACAGGAATGCCAATGCCAGGCCAGCTAATGCCAGATAGTCCCCAGCGGTCACCCAGGTGGCGAGCGGCGTTCCGGGCGGATATCCCAACGGGTGGCGGAAGGCGTTGAGGATCGCCCAGAACGGCGCCAGAGATGTCGGCGGCTGCGGCGCCGGGGTTCGCAACTGAACGTAGCCATACCACGCGAGGGCCGGCACTGCACTCAATAAAAAGACGCAGCCAAGACGCCATTGGCGGCGCGCGAGAAGCCAGGCGCAGTATGCGGCGATGAGCAGAAAACCCGTCTCACGCGCGAGAGCAGCACAGGTCAGCACCGCGAACAATCTCCAAGACGGCGCCGGAGCGTAGAACAGAAATGCAACCGTGAGCGCGGCCAGCGCGGCATCCACCACCATTCGGTCGGAGGCGACGGGGACAGCCGGCACGAGAAGGAACAGCACACCCCATGTGCGCGCCAGCCCGGCCCGCTCCACGTAACAGCAGCTCCACCAGACGCCCAGGGCGACCCCCAACAGGCAGACCACTCCGTACGCGCGATCCACCCAGGCGGCGCGGCCCAGGGCCAAGCTGTAGGCGAGCGCCGGAACCAGGATGCGGCGGTAGCGGAAACGCGGGTTGTCCACGGCTGCGGCGAGATTGGTGCGCATGAGCGGATCGTGCGCGATGTAGTGATAGAACTGCCCGTCGTAACCCATGGACCCGGCGAAGCGATAGATGTTCTCGCTCGCCAGCTCAGGCGGTTGCGGCTGCAAAGCGCCGGTGCAATACAGCGCAGTCCAGTTGCCCGCGTAGTTGGCGGTTACGGTGGCCCATTGCCAGGTCGAA
>Ga0335081_10005770_pt1 | contig 19616 bp, 17 predicted proteins | sample Lox_Sample_35_FD_206713 | JGI IMG/M metagenome (GOLD analysis project Ga0335081, IMG submission 206713) | Soil microbial communities from Loxahatchee National Wildlife Refuge, Florida, United States - Lox_Sample_3.5 | ecosystem: Environmental > Terrestrial > Soil > Wetlands | place: USA... | reverse complement strand
CGGCCCGGAGGCACCATGATCGTCTTCGGGATCATCCTGCTCGTCATCGGCGTCCTGGCCAAGATCGGGATCGTCTGGACGACGGGATTCGTGGTCCTGGTTCTCGGCCTCATCGCCGGGCTGCTCGACATGACCGGTCACGGCACCGGCGGACGGCGAGCCGGGCGCCTCCGGGCAGTGCCGGCCCGGCATAGAGGGTCTCCTGCAGGCCGGCCGGGCCCGGGGGCCGGTAGACACCGATCATGCCCACGGTGAGCGGCGCACGAGGCCGACGGATCGGCCTGGCACCAGCGGACGGGTGCCGCTGGTGCCAGGCCGCGTTCGGGCTAGCCGAGGTATCCGTGGCCCTGGCGGGGAATCTGCGGGGCGCCGCAGCCGTGGTAGCCGGGAAGCCCGATCCCGTCTTCCGCCTCAGTGTCCTTCGTGCAGGCACTTATGGTGGCGGCAAAGCCGTCGTTGTTGATCTGCCACGAATAGCTGAAGCTCTCCTGGAATTCGTCGGCGGAGATGCGCTGCGGCGAGCTGACGGCGGGATTGCCGCCGTCCAGCATCAGCGTCTGCGGCGGCGCGGGCTCGCCGGAGGCGGACAGCGTGATGGCGAAGTACGGGTACCACTGCTTCGACATCTCGGTGTTCAGCGCCGAGGCGGGGACGAGGGCCGTGGCCGTATAGGTCGCCTGGCAGACCGGCCGGCTGCACTCGCTCCCGGGCGGGTTCCACTGTCCCGTGTAGGTGATGGCGACGTAGATGGTCTTGGTGGCCGAGATGGCCAGCGGCGTCGCCGCGGTACCGTCCCGGAACAGCTCGACCTGATAACGGGTGGCCAGGGTGGGGGTCACCTGGAACGAGTAGCCCGCCGTCGAGCCCGCCGGGTTCAGGGTGACCGACCCGGCCGGGACGGGCGGGCTGGTGTAAGGGAACTGCTGGGCGTACAGCCGGGCGACCTCCCCGCTGGCCGCATTGGTGATCTGGCCGCTGATCTGGGCGCTGGCGTCCTTCCCGTCCCCGTAGATCACGTAGGTATCGCCGGTCACCGGCGGCCTGCCGGACGAGGCAGTCACCGGGATTTCCGAGAGCGAGACCGGGAAGGCGGCCACCACCGGATGCCCGGAGGTGCCGGTGCCGCCGGAGCCGTGCGAGGAGCCGCCGGTGACGGGGATGGTCGCGGCGATCGCCACCACCACGGCCGCGACCGCGACGACCGCAGCCGTGCGCAGACGCTTGAGATGCCCGAGATGCCTCACGTGCCGGAGATGCCGGAGATGCCGGAGGTGCCGCGATTCCCGGGTTTGGCGGGATTTCTGCGGCAGGCTGTGCGGGTTTCTGCCGCTGGCGATCGGGATGGTGGCCCGCCAGCTGCACCACCACCCGGCCTGGACCGCGGCAGGCCGGGCCGCCGAGCTGGCCTCGGCCCGGGACCGGCTGGAGCTGATGGCCACGGAGAACCTGTCCGTGGCCGCCGCGTTCAACCTGTCCTACGCCGACCTGACCGGGCAGCAGCAGCGGCTGTTCCGCCGGCTGGGCCTGCACCCCGGCGCCGACATCGAGGCCCACGCCGCCGCCCTGGACGGCACCGGCCTCGCGGCCGCCCGCCACGGCCTGGAGGCCCTGTACGACCAGTACCTGATTGCCGAGCCGGCCCAGGGCCGGTACCGCCTCCACGACCTGATCCGCGAGCACGCCCGCGCCCTGGCCGGACGCCTGGATCCGGACAGTGACCGTGACCAGGCCACCGAACGGCTGCTGGACTACTACCAGCACACCGCCGCCCGCGCCGACGCCCTCATCGCCCGGCAGGCCCGCCCCGCCTCCGCGGACGGCGCGATCTGGGCCGCGGGGCTCGGCCTGGAGGACCGGGAGCAGGCCCTGGCCTGGGCCCGCGCCGAGCGCGCCAGCCTCCTGGCCTGCCTGGACCACGCCACCGCCGCCGGCCAGCACGCCCGCGTCATTGCTCTCACCGCCGGCCTGGCCAGCCTGCTACGCCGTGACGGCCCCTGGGTCGAGGCCATCGCCCGGCACACCACCGCGATCCAGGCCGCGCGGCAGCTCGGTGACCGGCTCGGCCAGGCGGGCGCCCTCACCGACCTCGGAGACGTGCGGCGGCTGGCCGGCGACTACCCGGGCGCGGTCGAGGCGCTCGAGCAGGCCATGGCCATCTACCGTGACCTCGGCGACCGGCTCGGCCAGGCCAACGCGCTCAGCTACCTCGGCGACATCCGGCAGCTGACGGGTGACTACCCCGTCGCGGTCCTGGCCCAGGAGGAGGCCCTGAGCATCTACCGTGACCTCGGCAGCCGCCTTGGCCAGGCCAACGCCCTGCACTACCTCGGGGTGGCCCGGCGCCTGACGGGCGATGACCAGGGTGCGGCCGAGGAGCTCGAGCAGGCCCTGGCTATCTACCGCGATCTCGGCGACCGGGATGGCGAGGCTGCGACGCTCAACGAGCTGGGGACGCTGTACCGGGTCGGCGGTGACCTCGCGCAGGCGGAGCGGTGTCACCAGCAGGCCCTGGACCTGGCCCGCGCCATCGCCAGCTCCTCGAACGAGGCGAACGCCCTGGCCGGACTGGGCCGCTGCGCCCTGGCCGCCGGCCACGCCACGCGGGCCGAGGGCCTCCTGCGGCAGGCGCTGGAGATCTTCCAGCGGACCGGCGCCGCCGAGGCCCCCGCCCTGCTCGCCGAGCTAGCCGCCCTCAACGGTCCGCCGCATCACGACGGCGACGGCGCAGCCGACGATGGATAGCAGGAGAGGCGGGCGGCGATGCCGTCGAGCACGCAGTCCAGGCCGAACTGGAAGCGCTCGTCCCGGGTGGCCGGGTCGTCCGGGTCGACATCCAGCTCCATCAGCCGCACGATCCGGGGATAGCGGCCGGAGGCCTCGAACCACTTGCGGTAGCGCTCGTGCTCGGCCTGGAGTTCCTCCTCGGTCAGCGCCGCCGCGGCGCGCTCCTGGTCCCGCTGGAAGCGCACCTCCTGCACCTCGCGCATGACCGCGCCCATCACGTAGGTCGCGACCGCCCCGAAGATGTTCATGGCCAGCCGGGCGTCGGCCGGCCCGTCGAGCAGGCCGTCAAGCACGCCGAGCAGGCGCTCCAGGTTGCGCGCGTCGTTCGGCCCGGACGGCGGCCTGCTCCCGATGAACTCCATGGCCCACGGGTGCGGGGTCATCGCCGCCCTGGTCCGGTGGGCGAAGGCGCCGAGGTCGGCCCGCCAGTCGCCGGACGGCTCGGGCACCTCGATCTCCGCCTCGATCGACTCCAGCATCAGGTCGAGCAGTTCTTCCTTGGACCCGACGTGCCAGTACAGCGACATCGCCCCCGCGCCGAGTTCCCGCGCGATGCGCCGCATGCTGATCGCGTCGGGGCCTTCGGCGTCCGCCACGGCGATTGCGGTGCTGACGATCTCGGCCCGCGACAGCCCGCGGTCACGGCGGGGCGGCTGGGCCCCGCGCTCCCGGTGCCGCTGCATGTGCCCGGCGATCCGCTTCCCCTGCGCTTCCTCGCGAGAGGCCTGGCCAGAACGCGGGGAGCGGGGACGCGGGGACGAGCGCGGGTACCGGAGGAACGGCCAGGGCTCCTCGTCATGCTCGCTCACCGGCTCCTCCTTCCGCCACCCCAGCATGCCCGAGACCGGCACCGCCCGCCACGACCGCCCGCCACGACCGCGGGCCGCGGGCAATACAGCTTGCCCTCTCGTACACCGTACTGCTATGGTACATCGTACTAGAACGTACAGCGTACGAGTGACGGGGAGTGATTATGAGCGAGGCTCCCGCCATCGAGGCGGAAGGGCTGGTCAAGAACTACGGGAAGACCAGGGCGCTGGCCGGGCTCGACCTGGTGGTGCCGGCCGGCACGGTCTACGGGCTGCTCGGGCCCAACGGCGCGGGCAAGACCACCGCCGTCCGCGTCTTCGCCACGCTCCTGCGCCCGGACGGGGGCCGGGCGCAGGTTCTTGGCCATGACGTGGTGGACCAGGCGGCCGAGGTGCGTCGGCAGATCGGGCTGACCGGGCAGTACGCGGCGCTGGACGAGTACCTCACCGGCCGCGCCAACCTGGTCATGATCGGCCAGCTCAGCCGGCTCACGGCGAGCGCGGCCCGGCGCCGGGCGGACGAGATGCTCGAGCGGTTCAGCCTGACCGAGGCCGCCACCCGCGCGGTCAAGACCTACTCGGGCGGCATGCGGCGGCGGCTGGACCTGGCCGCCAGCCTGATCGGCTATCCGTCGGTGCTGTTCCTGGACGAGCCGACCACCGGCCTTGATCCGAACGCCCGGGCCATGACCTGGGAGCTCGTCAGGGAACTGGCGGCCGAGGGGACGACGCTGCTGCTCACCACGCAGTACCTGGACGAGGCGGACCAGCTGGCCCGGCGGGTGGCGGTGATCGACGACGGCGCGGTCATCGCCGAGGGAACGCCGGACCAGCTCAAGTCGGCCGTCGGCGGCGAGCACCTCGAGGTCGTCCTGGCCCTCGGCTCGGACGTCGAGGCGGCGATCACCGCGGTCAAGCCGTACGCCACGGGCAGCATCCAGCCGGACCAGGACGGGCTGCGCCTGTCGGTTCCGGTGGCGGCCGCCGACGGGCTGACCACGCACGTGGTCCGCGCCCTGGACAACGCCGGAGTCCAGGTCAACGACGTGACGATGCAGCGCGCGTCGCTGGACGACGTGTTCCTCTCGCTGACCGGCCATCTCAGCAGCAGCGACGACGACAGCGAAGGGAGCGCGGCGGCATGAGCGCGATCACGGCGGAACTCGTCCCGGAACGGGACGTGACCTACGGGCGCAGCCCGCTAGCTCATTTCGGCGCCGACGTCTGGGTGCTGACCAAGCGCAGCATCGCGCGGATCAGGCGGGAGCCGGAGACGCTCGCCGACGTGACCATCCAGCCGGTCATCTTCATCCTGATGTTCGCGTACGTGTTCGGCGGCGCGATCGCCCTTCTGGGCGGCGGCAACTACCACGAGTACCTGATCGGCGGGATGCTCGGGATGGGCCTGGCCCAGACCGCGCCCGGCGTTGCCGTCGCGATGGTCACCGACATGTCCACCGGGCTGATCGACAGGTTCCGCTCGCTCCCCATGTCCCGCTGGGCCGTGCTGGCGGCCCGGTCGATCGCCGAGTTGCTCACCCAGATGATCGGCGCGGTCGTGGTGGCCGGCGTCGGCCTGGCCATCGGCTGGCGGGTGCACACCAACGCCGCGGACGTGATCGCCGCGTTCGCGCTGGCCCTGCTGTTCGGATACGCGTTCACCTGGGCGGGCATCTGCCTGGGCATGGCGCTGCGCAGCCCGGAAGCGGCCCAGCAAGCCGGGTTCATCCTCTTCCTGCCGATGATCTTCATCTCCTGCGCGTTCGTACCCATCCAGGGCATGCCCGGGTGGCTGCAGCCGATCGCGGAATGGAACCCGATGTCGGCGATCGCCACCGCGTGCCGCAAGCTGTTCGGCAACCCGAACCCGGCCGCGGCGATCCACTCCTGGCCGCTGCAGCATCCGGAACTGGCCGTGCTGTGCTGGTCGGCGGTGATGCTGGTGGTCTTCGCGCCGCTGGCCGTGCGCCTGTACCGGCGTAAGGCGCTCGGCTGAGCCGGGCTGGCGCCGCGGGCCGGGCTGAGCGTGAGCAGGAGCGCGAGCGCTCCGGCCTGAGGCAGTTCCCGCCCGGCGGCCAGCCCGACGTCCCAGTCCTCGGGTGAGCAGGACGCGCGCGCCGGGGCCAGGACCTCCTCGAGCATGACGGCTTCCGGCTCAGTGAGCAGCATGCCGGACTCCTGCCGGATCGCCTCGGCGGCGCCGGCCAGGCGGGCGGCCGGCGGCGCGTCACCGAGGCCCGCCATGATCCCGGCGGCCAGCTCCAGCGTGTTCACCAGCAGGGCGGTGTTACCGGAACTCGCGACGTGGTCGAAAATGCCGCAGAGCAGGTCGCGGGCTTCCGCTGGGCGGCCCGCACGGAGGCTGACCAGCGCCAGCGTGTGCCGGTTGACGGTCATGCCCCACAGGTCCCCGTGCTCGGTGTCGAGCGCGAGCGCCTCGCGCAGCACCTCGCCGGCGCGGTCGAACCGTCCCACGGCCAGCGCCGCCCGCAGGTTGTCGTGGTCGGCCTCCAGCCGGTCCAGCGCGGCCAGCTGCCCCGGGCCCTCCAGCTGCTCCTGGGCCCGTTCGGCGATTTCCAGGTAGTGCTCGGCGTGCCGGCGCCGCGTCCCCTCCGGGTCGTCGTCCCGCGCCAGGCGCTCGCGGGCGTACTCGCGGATCGTCTCGAGCATGCCGGCGCGCGGCTCGCCGTCGGCGCCCTCGGTGACCGTGATCAGGCTGACGTCGAGCAGGCCCGCGACGACCTCGAGCGGATCGCCGGCCGGGAGCGCCACCGCGGCCAGGGCGTCCAGGTCGCAGCCGCCGGCGAACACGCTAATCCGCCGGAACACCCCGGCGGCGTCCGGGTCCAGCAGCTCATAGCTCCAGGCCACGGTGTTGCGCAGGGTCTGCTGGCGGAGCGGCCGGCCGACGCCGGCCGGCAGCTCCAGGCTCTGCCGCAGGCGCGCGTGCAGGGCCTTGGGGCTCAGCAGCCTGACCCGGGCCGCGGCCAGCTCGATGGCCAGCGGCAGCCCGTCCAGGCGGCCGCAGATGGCGGCGATGTCGGCGGCGTTGTCCTCGGTCAGCGTGAACCCCGGCCGCGCCATCCCGGCCTGCTGCGCGAACAGCTGCGCCGCCGCGGAAGCCGAGACCGCGGCCAGGCCGGCCCGGCCGGGTATCTCGAGCGGCGGCACCGGCTGTTCGTGCTCTCCCGGCAGGTGCAGCGGCCCCCGGGAGGTAGCCAGCACGACCACGCCGGGCGCGGCGGCCAGCAGGGCGGCCACCACCCCGGCGGCCCCGTCCAGCTGCTCGAGATTGTCCAGCACCAGCAGGGTCCGGCGCCCGGCCAGGTACCCGGTCACCGCGCCGGCGACCGGCCCGTCGGCGCTCACGTCCAGGCTGTCGGCGAGGGTCTTCCACATGATCTCGGCGTCGCGGACCGCGGCCAGGGCGACGAAGTAGACGCCGTGCGGGAAGGCGTGGTCCAGCGCCGCGGCGGCGGCCAGCGCCAGCCGGGTCTTGCCGACGCCGCCGGTGCCGGTCAGGGTGACCAGCCTGACCTGTTCCCGCCGGACCGCGGCACACAGCCGGTCGAGCTCTTCGGAGCGCCCGACCAGCGGCGTCGCCGGCGCCGGCAGGCTGGCCGGCGTGCCGAGGCTCTTCAGCGGCGGGAAGTCCTCCTGCAGGCCCGGCGCGACGAGCTGGTAGATGCGCTCGGCTTCCTCGATGTCTTTCAGCCGGTGGAACCCCAGGTCACGCACCGACGCGCCATCCGGAAGGCGGGAGGCCGCCAGCAGCCGCGTCGGGTCGGACAGCACCACCTGGCCGCCGTGCGCCGTCGCCGCGATCCGCGCCGCGCGGTGCACGTCCATGCCGAGGTAGTTGTCCTCGTGCTGAGCCGGCTCGCCCGAGTGCAGGCCCATCCGGACCCGTACGGCCAGCCCGCCGGGCCAGTCATGGCCGGCCAGCGCGCGCTGCGCCGCCAGGCAGCAGCCGAGCGCGTCGGCCGCGGACTCGAACACCACGAAGAAGCTGTCGCCCTCGGTGGATATCTCCCGGCCGTGCCACGCGGCCATCGCGGCCCGCATCAGCACCCGGTGGGCCGACAGCGCCTCGGCGTAGCGGTCGCCGAGACGGCTCAGCAGGGCGGTCGATCCCTCGATGTCGGTGAAGAGCATCGTGATGGTGCCGCCGGGCAATTCCCCCACGCCCCGATTATCCCCGCCGCCGCCGGTCATCGCTGCCTCAGCCGGCGAACTTCCCGGCCAGACCGGACTCGGCCAGCGCCGCGGCGGCATGCCGGTAGCCGGCCTCGACGAGCGCGGTCCCGCCCTTGAAGTCCAGGGTGTTGAGCCCCGCGACCGGCGGGCGGAGCAGCAGGTCGACGCGGTCGCCGCCCAGTGCGGCGCGCCGGTGGTGAACCTGGGACAGCCCCGTCGAGCGGGTCAGGATGGAGACGATGCCCGGCACCCGGCCCGGCGGCGCGAACGGGTTCAGCCGGCGCCCGAGCGGGCGCCAGCCGGACCGGCCCGTCCCGAACGGCGTCCAGGTCAGCGGTTCCACCTCCGGGGACACGTCGACCGCGACGATGCGGCCCTGGCCGATCCGCTCGCGCATCACGCCAACCGGTATGTTGTCCAGCGCGCCGCCGTCGATGAGCAGGTCGCCGTCGGCGTAGACCGGCGGGTAGACCCCGGGCAGTGACATGCTGGCGCGCACCGCGGGCCACAGCAGCCCGCGTTCGTGGATGACCGCCTCGGCCCGGGTCAGGCTGGCCGAGACGCAGAAGAAACGCAGCGGCAGATCCTCGATGAGCACCGAGCCGAGATGCTCGGCGAGTATCTGGTCCACCCGGCGGCCCGAGGACAGGGCGATCAGCGGCAACGTGGGGATGAGCAGCTGGCGGCCCTTGCGGGCGATGCCCAGGACTGTTCCCACCCGCTCCGCGTCGCCGAGACCCCGGGCGCACAGCGCCGCCATGATCGCGCCCATGCTGGTGCCGCCGACGACATCGATGGGCACCCCGGCCTCCTCCAGGGCCCGCAGCACGCCCAGGTGGGCGATCCCTCGCGCGCCGCCGCCGCCGAGCACCACTCCGCAGCCGGTGCCGGTGATCATCCGGGCCAGCCGGGCGAGGTCACCCGGCCGCCCGGCCCGCAGGTGGTGGTAGTCGGCCACCGGCCGGGTTATCAGCCACCGCGCCGTGGCCGAGGGCTGGCCCGGGTGGAGCAGGGCCAGCTCGCAGCGCAGCGAGCTGGTGGCGAGCGCACGGGTTTCCACGGGCCCGGGCGACGGGTCGTCCCGGGCCGCGGCCACCAGCAGCGCCACGTCAGACTGGCTCAGGCAGAGCCGGCTCCACGGGGTGTCTTCCGCGTCAGGAATGTAGATGACCCGGTCGTGGTCGCGTTCGATCTTGTGCAGCCACCCGGTCAGCTCGGCCCGGCCGGGGTCGTCGGGTCCCCGCAGGGCCGCGTCCGGGCCCAGCTGGCCCGCGATGAGCCGGGCGTCGACCGGGACGACCGAGCCGGAGCGCGCCAGTTCCGCCGCCAGCTGCGCCGCGACCCGTGCGGCGGGCTCCGGGTTCCGGCCCGCCGGAACCACGGCGATGGTGCGGGCGGGCGGGCGCGGGGCCTGCGGCCGGTCCGCGGCCAGCAGCTGGTCCACGGTCAGCACCCGGTCGACGAGCACCCGCACCATCCCGGCCAGCAACGCCGGGCTCCGCTCGAGCAGGGACGTGAACGAGGACACCCGGAGCATCAGCAGGTCGCTGTCCCGGGCCGCGCGCACGGTCGCCGCCCGAGGCCGGTCGGACAGCAGCGCCATCTCTCCCACGACCGCCCCGCGGCCCAGGTCGTACAGGACACGCTCGGTGCCGCCCGCCGCCACCGAGACCCGGACCCGGCCGCTGACCACGAGATAGAGGCCGTCCCCGGGGTCGCCCTCCCGGAGCACCACCTCCCCGGCGGGCACGTGCACGGGCTCCAGGTGCCCGGCCAGCTCGAGCCGGGCGGCCTCGTCGAGCGAGCCGAATACCGGGACGCCGGCCAGGAACGCAGTCAGCTCGGGCAGGTCCGGCCGGCCGGCCGCCTGCCGGCTCCGGGCTTCCATCAGGAAGCCGGCACGAACTGACGGTCGGCGAGCACGCGAGCCAGCCCGAACAGGACCTCGGCGGCGCAGGCCGGGTCGTTTTTCATCAGCTCGTCGATGAAACGGCGGCGCAGGACCAGCACCTGCCCGTCCGATGCGGCGGTCACCGAGGCGGCCCGGCGCCCGGACGACCGGAAGAAGCCGATCTCGCCGATCACGTCGCCCTGGCCGAGCAGGCACAGCCGGCGGTCGCCGTCGTGGACCTCGAACGCCCCGTCCAGGATGACGAAGATCTCCCGCTGGGTGAGCCCCTTCTCGGTCAGCAGCTGGCCCGCCGGGACATCCATCAAAAAGCCCCAGGCGCTGAGCTTGCGGACGGTGTCCTCGCTGAGCGACTCGAGCATCGACGGCTGGCCGGTCTCCGCCTGCCGCGCCCGGTCCACGCGCTCCCAGACGGCCGCCGGGTCGAACCTGACCGGCGCGGAGTCGGCGTCGAGCAGGCGGGCCCAGCGGCCGACGTCCACCAGCGCGCGCTTACCAGGACCGTAGAAGACGTCCGCGAACGGCACCACGAACGAGCCGGCCTGCTCCAGGTAGGCGCGGTCGCTGGGGATCAGGACCAGCGGCACCTCGATGCCGTCCACGGTCGGCACGAGCCGGCCGGCGTAGGTGCGGAAGCCGAGTGATGACCGAGAGGACGAACCCGTGACGTTCGGCGGTGGCCTGCAGGCCGTCGATGACCGGGGCGGCCACGGGATCGGGCCGGTACGGCGAGCGGTTCATCGCGCGGCGGCGCAGTGCGGTCAGCCGGGCCCGGGCCGGCTCGTCCGGCGGCGCCGGCGCGGGCGCCAGCGTCACGTCGGCGGCCGCGCCGTCACCAGGACGCCAGCGCACCTCGGCGTCGAACCCGAACGCGCGGGCGCCCACGCACAGGTTGGTGACGACCGCGCCGCAGGCCAGGTCGCTCTCCCGGCCCCCGGGATCGAACTCCCGCAGCACCTGGTGGTCCGGATCGCGCCAGACGCGGAACCCCGGGCCGCGGCTTTCGATCCGCCAGCCCTGCGCGTTGTGCGGCGACGGGGCCCGCGAGCCGTAGTAGAGCAGGCGGTCGCGCAGCTCGGGGGTCAGCGTGACCGGTGCCCCTAGATCCTCATCCATCGTCATCGGACGGCGCCACGGCAGTGATTTCCCAGGCCAGAATTCTGTCCCTCATCAGCGCCTCCCCTCCCGGGGAGAATGCTAACGCCAAGCCCGCCCGCCCGCATGTCCCGGTAACCGGGGTGAGCGGCCCGGCCGAACGGATAGCACGGTGCCAGGACCTCAAATATGTGATACATCGGATCTATGGGAGGGCAATCGAGCGAGTTCGCCGGCCTGGCGGCGCTGATCACCGGGGGCGCCTCCGGCATCGGCCTGGCCACGGCCCGGCTGCTGGCCGCGCGCGGCGCCCGGGTGGCGGTGCTGGACCGGGTAACGGCCGACGCGGAAAGCTCCGGCCTTTACCCGGTCCTCGCCGACGTGACCGACGACGCCGCGGTCCGCGCGGCCGTCGCCGAGGCCGCCCGCATGCTGGACGGACGCCTCGACATCCTGGTCAACAACGCCGGAATCGGCGCGGCCGGGACGGTCGAGGACAACGGCTACGACGAGTGGCACCGGGTGCTCGACGTGAACGTGCTCGGTATCGTGCGCACCACGCGAGCGGCCCTGCCGCTGCTGCGGGAGGCGGCGCGGGACCGTGGGCATGCCGCGATCGTCAACACCTGCTCGGTCGCGGCCACCGCGGGCCTGCCGCAGCGGGCGCTCTACTGCGCGAGCAAGGGCGCCGTCTACTCGCTCACGCTGGCCATGGCGGCCGATCACGTGGCCGAGGGCATCAGGGTGAACTGCGTGAACCCGGGCACCGCCGACACCCCGTGGGTGAGCCGGCTGCTCGACGCCGCGCCCGACCCGGCCGCCGAACGCGCCGCGCTCAACGCCCGCCAGCCGATGGGCCGCCTGGTCAGCGCGGACGAGGTGGCCGCGGCCATCGCCTACCTGGCCAGCCCGCTGGCGGGCGCTACCACGGGCACGGCCCTGGCCGTGGACGGCGGCATGCAAGGGCTGCGTATCCGGCCCAGGACCCCCTGAAAGACCCAGAGATCGGATGAAATAGACGTATCTGTTTGATATCAGCCATGATCTGCCCAGCAATACCCCATTGACAGGGCACATACATCCGATCTATTTTCCTGGCACACGGCACTCCGAGTACCCTCCCGCGGCCCGCACAGACGCCCGCCGCGGACCCGAGAGCGCCATCAGGAGGTTCCCATGAGATTCCGCAGACGCCTGGGCGTGGGTCCCTCCCGCGCCACCACCGCCGCGCTGGCCGCGGTCGCCGCGGCCACGCTGATCGCCGCCTACAGCTCGGGCAGCAGCTCGTCGGGCCCGAACATCCTGGACCTGGAGAACGCGCCGAACTACTGGATCGACGCGATCAACGGCGCGGTCATCTTGGTGGCGCTGATCCTGGCCCGCGTCATCGGCGGCGAGGCGAGCGCCGAATGAGAAGTGTTGCTGTGTTGCCCCGGGGGGACGATCCCCCCCAGACCCCCCCTGCTCACGGGGGGGCTGCCCGCCCCCCCCGTCCCCCCTGGGGAGGGCAAGCCCTCCGGACGACCGTACCCGGCCGGGGAGGGCAAACCCCCCAGGCCGCCGTACGTTGCTGGGGAGGCGCGTAAATGACGAAGATTATTGGGTTCGACACGTTCGACGTGCGGTTCCCGACCTCGCGCACGCTGGCCGGGTCCGACGCCATGAACTCGGCGCCGGATTACTCCGCCGCCTACGTGGCCATCAGGACCGACGCGGCCGATCCCGCCATGTCCGGGCACGGGTTCGCGTTCACCATCGGCCGCGGCAACGACGTCCAGCTCGCGGCGATCCGGCTGCTCGAGCCGTTCCTGGCCGGCCAGGACCTGGACGAGGTGCTGGCCGACCTCGGCGGCCTCGCCCGGCGCCTGGTCAGCGACAGCCCGCTGCACTGGCTCGGGCCGTCCTGCGGCGTCATGCGCATGGCCACCGGCGCGGTCCTGAACGCGTGCTGGGACCTGGCCGCCCGCCGGGCGGGCCAGCCGCTGTGGCTGCTGCTGGCCGAGATGAGCCCGCAGGAGCTCACCGGCCTGGTCGACTTCCGCTACCTGTCCGATGCGCTCACCCCGGACGAGGCCCTCGAGTTGCTCGAGCGCGGCGCGGCGGGCCGCGCCTCGCGGATCGCCGCGCTGCGCCGGGACGGCTACCCCGCCTACTCGACCGGGCCCGGCTGGCTCGGCTACTCCGACGAGCGGCTGGCCACGCTGTGCGAGCAGGCCGTGGCCGAGGGCTTCACCCAGGTCAAGATCAAGGTCGGCGCGGCCCTCGAGGATGACAAGCGCCGATTTGCGATCGCCCGGGAGGTGGTCGGCGACGACATCGGCATCGCCATCGACGCCAACCAGGTCTGGGACGTGCCCACCGCCATCGCGTGGGTCACCGAGCTCGCGCCGTTCCGGCCCGCCTGGGTGGAGGAGCCGACGGCGCCCGGGGACATCCTCGGCACGGCCGCCATCCGGCGGGGCATCCGCCCGGTCCGGGTGGCCACCGGCGAGCACGTGGCCAACCCGGTCATGTTCAAGCAGCTGCTGCAGGCCGAGGGCCTGGACATCATGCAGATCGACGCGTGCCGGGTGGCCGGGGTGAACGAGAACATCGCCAACCTGCTGCTGGCGGCCAAGTTCGGGGTGCCGGTCTGCCCGCACGCCGGCGGGGTAGGCCTGTGCGAGATCGTCCAGCACCTTTCGATGTTCGACTACGTGGCGCTGTCCGGCACGACGCGGGGACGGCGGATCGAGTGGATCGACCACCTGCACGAGCACTTCGCCGCGCCCGCCGTGGTGTCCCGCGGCCGCTACCGCGTGCCCGAGGCGCCGGGCGCTTCCACCGAGATCCTGCCCGGGTCGCTGGCCGAGTACGCCTACCCGTCGGGCCCGGCGTGGCGCAACGGGATGCGCTGAGCGTGCACCGGGACCCGCCCGGGCGCCCCGCGGCCCGGCCGGCCGGCGGCTCGGGGGCGCCGCCGCCCGGCCTGGCCCTGGGCCGACCGCCTGGCGGCTCCGGGATGCTACCGCCCGGCCTGGCCCTGGGGCGGCTCCCCCTCGTCTTCGGCGCCGCGCCCATCGGCGGGCTGTACACGCCGGTCAGCGACGAGGCCGCCGCCGCGGCGCTGGCCGCGGCCTGGGCCGCGGGGATCCGGGCCTTCGACACCGCGCCGCACTACGGGGCCGGGCTCTCCGAGCGGCGGATCGGCGAGTTCCTGGCCGGCCGGCCGCGGCACGAGTACGTGGTGTGCACCAAGGTCGGCCGGCTGCTGGTGCCCGCCGACGGCGACGTGGAGGGCGCCGAGGGGTTCTACGGCACGCCGCCGCTGACCCGGGCCCGCGACTACAGCCGGGACGGGGTGCGGCGCAGCCTGGAGGAGAGCCTGGGCCGGCTCGGGCTCGACCGGGTCGATATCGCGCTCATCCATGACCCCGACGACTTCCTGCGCCAGGCCGCCGACGCCGCGTACCCGGCGCTGGCCGAACTCCGCGCCCAGGGCACGGTCCGGGCCATCGGCGCCGGCATGAACTCGGCGGCGGCGCTGACCTGGCTCGTCGAACGCTGCGACCTCGACTGCGTGCTGGTGGCCGGCCGGTACACGCTGCTCGACGGCTCGGCCGCGGACCGCCTGTTCCCGCTGTGCCTGCGTCGCGGCGTCGCGGTGCTGGCGGGCGGCGTGTTCAACAGCGGCATCCTGGCCGACGCGGGCGACGGCGCGACCTACGACTACGCCCCGGCCGCGCCGACGGTGCTGGCCCGCGCGCGGCGGATGCGGGACGCCTGCGCGAGGTACGGCGTCCCGCTGGCCGCGGCGGCGCTGCGGTACACCGTGCGCCATCCGGCCGTCACCGCCGCGGTCGTGGGCGCACGCGCCCCGGAGGAGATCACGAGTGACGTCTCGTACCTCCAGACGCACATACCGGACGCGCTGTGGGCTGAGCTGGAAGGACTTTTACATGATCGCGAAGGGTTTTTAGTCCGTCTGGACTAAAGATCCTTCGTGATCATGGAATTTCGCGTTTACGTTCGACGGTTACCATGGCGGTGTAGGCGGCGTCGGCGATGGGCTTGCGCAGTTCGAGCCGGAGCCAGGTGAGGCCGTAGTCGGCGAGCAGGCACTCGGCGACGCGCTCGGCGGCGGTCTCGATCAGCCGGAACCTGCCCTCGCGCAGGACCGCCGTGATGGTTCCCGCCACGGCGGAGTAGTCGAGCGCATCGGCCAGGTCATCGCTGGCCGCAGCCCGGCGCACGTCGGCCGCCATATCGACGCTGACGATCAGGGTCTGCTCGGTCTGGCGTTCCCAGGCGTGCACCCCGATGACCGCGGGGACGCGCAGGTCGCGGACCGACACCTGGTCGGTCACGGGACGGAGGCCAGCCACTGCTCGACGCCGGCGATGTGCACCGTCGCCCAGGAGCGCGCCACCTCGGGCTCGTGCGCGGCGAGCGCGTCCAGGATGGCCCGGTGCTCGGCCAGCGTCCGGGCCCGCGCGCCCGTCTGGGTCAGGCCGCGCCAGACCCGGGCGCGGGTCGTCGGCCCGGACATCGACTCGAGCAGCGAGGAGAGCACCGAGTTCCCCGAGCAGGCCACGATCCGCCGGTGGAACTCCAGGTCGTTGGCCACCAGTTCCTCGGCCGCCGGATCCGGCCCGATGCTGTCGAGCAGGGCGCGCAGGCCGTCGCTTTCCTCGTCGGTGATCCGCTCGGCCGCCATCGCGGTGGCGGCGGGCTCGAGGATGCGCCGGACCTGGAGGAACTCGAGCAGCGTCTCGTCCCGGTGGAAGTCGACGATGAAGCTGAGCGCCTCGAGCAGCAGCCGCGGCTCCAGGCTGGTCACGTAGGTCCCGTCGCCGCGCCGCACGTCCAGGATGTTGACCAGGGACAGCGCCCGCACCGCCTCGCGCAGCGAACTGCGCGACAGCCCCAGGTCAGCGGCGAGGTCCGCCTCGCGGGGCAGCCGGTCGCCCGCGCGCAGCGCGCCGGATGTGATCATGGCCTTGATCTTCTCGATGGCCTCGTCGGTTACCGCCAAGCCAGGTCCTCCACCGCCCAGTCCCGCCCCGATAGGTCGGATGTTTGCCCTGAGTATGACATACCGCCGGGCCGGGCTGATTGACGGCGGCAGCTGATACCAATGAAGGCATGGCCGACGACGAGACGGGCCCGCCAGGCGAGATGGCACTGCGGGACGAGGCGGAGCGGTGCCTGCGGGCGCTGGCGGGTGATCACGCCGGGCTGCGCGAGGACCAGTGGACCGCGATCAGCGCGCTGGTCGCGGACGGGCGCCGGACGCTGGTGGTGCAGCGGACCGGGTGGGGCAAGTCCGCGGTCTACTTCATCGCCACCGCGCTGCTGCGCGCCCGCGGCGCCGGGCCGACGGTGATCGTGTCCCCGCTGCTCGCGCTGATGCGCAACCAGGTCGAGGCGGCCGAGCGGGCGGGCATCCGCGCGCGCACCATCAACTCGGCCAATACCGCCGAATGGGAAGCCCTGTACGCCGAGGTCGCCGCGGGCCAGGCGGACGTGCTGCTGGTCAGCCCGGAGCGGCTGAACAACCCGTCGTTCCGCGACCAGGTGCTGCCGGGGCTCAGCCGGTCCGCCGGGCTGGTGGTGATCGACGAGGCGCACTGCATCTCCGACTGGGGGCACGACTTCCGGCCCGATTACCGCAGGCTCCGTACGCTCCTGGGCGGCCTGCCCGCGCAGATCCCGGTCCTGGCCACCACCGCGACCGCGAACGCGCGGGTGACCCGCGACGTGGCCGAGCAGCTCGGCACCGGCGGCCGGGGCGAGACGCTGGTGCTCAGGGGATCGCTGGACCGGGATTCGCTGCGGCTGGCGGTGGTGGAACTGCCCGCCGCGCAGCAGCGGCTCGGCTGGCTCGCGACCCGCCTCGGCGAGCTGCCCGGCTCCGGCATCGTCTACGCGCTGACGGTCGCGGCGGCCATCGAGACCGCGGCCTTCCTGCGCGAGCAGGGCCTGCCGGTGGCGGCCTACACCGGCCGGGACGAGCCGGAGGACCGGGCCCGGGCCGAGGACGACCTGCTGGCCAACCGGGTCAAGGCGCTGGTGGCCACCAGCGCGCTCGGCATGGGCTTCGACAAGCCGGACCTCGGCTTCGTCGTCCACCTGGGCGCGCCGCAGTCGCCGGTCGCCTACTACCAGCAGATCGGCCGGGCCGGGCGAGGGGTCAGGCGGGCCGAGGTGATCCTGCTGCCGGGCCGGGAGGACCGGGACATCTGGGCCTACTTCGCCTCGCTCGCCTTCCCGCCCGAGCGGCAGGTCCGCGCCGCCCTGGCCGCCCTGGCCGAGGCGGGCAGGCCGTTGTCCACCGCCGCGCTGGAGACCCGGGTCGACCTGTCCCGCGGCCGGCTCGAGTCCATGCTCAAGGTGCTCGACGTGGACGGCGCCGTGCGCCGGGTGGGCGGCGGCTGGACGGCGACCGGCCAGCCGTGGCACTACGACGCGGAACGCTACCAGCGGGTCGCCGCGGAACGCGCCCGCGAGCAGCAGGCCATGCTGGCCTACCAGGCCACGGACAAGTGCCGGATGGAGTACCTGCGCCGGGAACTCGACGATCCGGCCGCCGCGCCCTGCGGGCGCTGCGACAACTGCACGGGTGAGCAGGTCCGGGGCGACGTGCCGGAAACGAGCGTGATCGCGGCGCGCGAGCGGCTGCTCCGGCCGGGCGTGACGGTCGAGCCGCGGCGGATGTGGCCGACCGGGATGAAGGACCTCGGCCTCGACGTGGCCGGGAAGATCCCGGCTACCCTGACCGCCGAGCCGGGCCGGGCGCTCGGCAGGCTCACCGACATCGGCTGGGGCGGCATGCTCCGGGCCCTGCTGGCCGACGGCGCCCCCGACGAGCCGGTCACCGAGCCGGTCGCGGCCGCCGCGGTCCAGGTGCTCGCCGCCTGGGACTGGGCGCAGCGCCCGGCCGGCGTGCTGACCCTGCCGTCGCGCACCCGGCCCCGGCTGATCGCCAGCCTCGGCGAGCAGCTCGCCCGCGTCGGCCGGCTGCCTTACCTCGGCGCGCTCGGCTACGCCGTCGACGCCGGTCCCGGCCCCCGCCGGCACAACAGCGCGCAGCGGCTGAGCTCGCTGTGGCACGCCCTCGAGGTGCCGGGCGACGTCCGGGACGCCCTCGGCGCCCTGGACGGCCCGGTGCTCGTGGTCGACGACCGCATCGAGACCGGATGGACGATGACGGTCGCGGCCCGGCTGCTGCGCGAAGCCGGCGCCAGCGCCGTCTTGCCCCTGGCGCTCGCGGTTACCGCCGGCTGAACGGCCGGCGACACGGGCCGAGCCGGGTCGACGAGCCGAGCTGGGCCGCTGAGCGACCGGGATTGCGGTCTGGTTCGCTTCCGGTCCGTTTCTCGAACTTAGATTCCAGTATTACCGGTCCAGCTCGGCGGACCGGACGGCGGGCAGGCGGGCAGGACCGGGCTTCTCCGCAGCCCGGCCGATCCAGGCGCCGATGCCGCAGCCGAGCAGCGGGCCGAGCAGGAGCACGATGAGGTACCCGGACGCGAAGGCGCTGTTGCCTGCCACATAGCCAATGCGGGGGGCGTAGCCGTAACCGTAATACGACTCCCCATAGCTGGTGACCGAAGCCCAGTGGCCGATGTGGCCTGCGGCCCAGTGCTCGAGCCCGCTGTCGTAGGGCAGGAGGGCGATGGCGCCGGTGGACAGGACGGTGAGCACCAGCGCCGCGGCCGCCCCGGTGCACAGTCCGGCCATGGCGCCTTGCCGCCAGCGGGAACCGGCGGACGGCGAGCGGTCGGATCGCCGGGTCGCCGCCAGGCTCGCCGCCACGAGAGCAGATAGCGCCAGCAGCGCACCCACCGCCAGCGCGGCGTCATAAAGGCCTGCTGGCCACGGACCGGTGAAGCGAAGCGGGAATCCCAGCGGCACCAGCGCGAATACCAGGACGCCGATGACAGCGCCGGTCGCAGTGCCGATCGCCACGGTAGCCGGAGCCGCCGGTGACCGCCGCGCCGTGAAGCCGAGGATCACGGCCGCATAGCCGGCCATCACCGCCAGAAAGACAACCTCGCCCAGCCAGGCGCGTGTCGATCCTTCCACGTTATTGGGCGGGGCATCGGCGACCCGTTCCACCGCGGCCTTGACCAGGACCAGGGCGAGTACGGCCGCGTAGCCGGCGGTACGCAGCAGCCGTGCCGGCCGGTCGGCTGCCATCGGCCCGCGAGCCCGGCGGATCACCCACGGCAGCCCAGCCAGGATCACCGCGATCGTGATCGCGTCGACCCTGTTGATCACGATGGCGGAGTCGCCGGCCGGGCCGGACCATGCGCTCCATGCCACACCCGCGGCCGCGGCGGCGAAGGCCAGCGGCCACCCGAGTCTGCGGCCCAGGACGGCCAGTGCCTGTGCGGAAAATCCGTAACGGTCACCCATAGCGGCATATCCTACTTAGGTAGAGTCAAGGGTGTCTATCTAGGTAGAGAATCCACGGGAAAGATCCTGCGCCTGACCTCCGTGCTCAGTCCTTTACGGCCGGCGTCGCGGCTAGGCGACGTAGGGCTCGGCGCCATCCTCGCTGATCATGGGGCGGCCCGAGACGGCCCAGCCGGTCATGCCGTCGGCCACGTTGATGGTGTTCAGCCCGGTGACGGCCAGCGCCTGGGCCGCGTAGGCCGACCTATTGCCGGTGCGGCAGATCACGTACACCTCGCGGTCGCGCGGCAGCTCGTCCGCCCGCGCGCCGAGCTCGCCGAGCCGCACGTGGACCGCCTCAGGGGCGTGACCCGCCGTCCACTCGTCGTCTTCCCGCACGTCAAGCAGGAACGCCCCGGCCGGCAGGTCCGCCGACAGCACTT
>Ga0335081_10005769_pt1 | contig 19617 bp, 13 predicted proteins | sample Lox_Sample_35_FD_206713 | JGI IMG/M metagenome (GOLD analysis project Ga0335081, IMG submission 206713) | Soil microbial communities from Loxahatchee National Wildlife Refuge, Florida, United States - Lox_Sample_3.5 | ecosystem: Environmental > Terrestrial > Soil > Wetlands | place: USA... | reverse complement strand
CGGTATTCCCGGATATCCGCGCTGCTGTGAGCAGTAGTGCACCAGCCCGTCTTCACAAATGTAGAGGTAGCGAGCGCCCGCGCGGCAACGCCACTCGTTCGGCTTCCCATCCGCGATGTTGTTCTGGAACCAGTTGAAGCGCGAATAGTGGCGCTTCTCCAGGCTCTTCATCTTCAGAAAGACCTCGCGTTCGTTCTCCGCCAGCGGCCGCAGCTGCCCGTCGCCATCATGGATGATGCCAATGGTGGAGGTGAAGCCCAGCTGCACCGCGCGCCGCCCGACCACCAGCGCGTCATGCGGATTACGGATGCCCCCGCCCACCACCGAATTGATGTTGACGTGAAAATCCGCGTGCTCGGCCAGCAGTTGCAGCTTTCGGTCCAGCACCTTCAGCGACTTCTTCGAGACCCCGTCCGGCATCACGTTATCGATGCTGATCTGCAGGTGGTCGAGGCCGGCTCGATTCAGCCGCCCGATGCGATCGGCGGTGAGCAGATAGCCGTTGGTAATCATGCCTGCGATCATCGAACGGCGGCGGATGTGGGTGATGATCTCGTCCGCTTCGGGATGCAGCAGCGGCTCGCCACCACTCAGAGTCACAATGGAAGTGCCCAGGCGCGCCAGATGATCGATGCGGTCCTTCATCGCCTCCAGAGGCACCGGCTTGGAGAAATCGTCGTACTCGTTGCAATACTCGCAGGAGAGATTGCAGCGGCGGATGGGAATGATCTGCGCCATGATGGGGTGGTCGGTCGAGGCCAGACCCCTGGCGATCATGATCAGTTCGCGAATCCGGCGTCTGGTCGATAGCAGGCGCCGGCGTATCCTGGATGACGATCTCGGCATACTTGCGTAATCTCTTATTAAAACAACGGATTCCGAAACCGGCAAGTGTGCCGCCTCCTGCGGCGAATTTTGCCGGGCGAGCGGCATCCTCCCGCATTGAGTCATTTCGCTTTACGGCCCTGTTGAGCAGCCTGGCGGTGCAGCGTCAGCCGCGCTGCTGGTTTATAATGACAGGATTCAGCGCACCTTTCCGGAGTTCCCAAAGCAATGATCCGATTTCTGCAGAAGCCCGGCCCGATCAAGAAAATTGTGCTGGGCGGCATCCTGGTCGTCATCTGCGTGATGATGGTCATCACCCTGGTTCCCGGCGGCCTCTTTGGCGATTATCTGAGCGGGGGCGCCCTCACTACCCAGGGCGTATTGGCAAAGGTCGGGGACCAGGAAATCACCGTCCCCCAGGTGGCGCAGCAGGCGCGCCTCATGGGAAAACAGCAGTTCAAGGGCAACGTCCCTGATGCGCTCATGCCTTATCTGATACAGCGCGCCGCCCAGAGCGCCATCATGGAGAAAGCCATCGTTTACGAAGCCAACCGGATGGGATTGAGCGTCACCGATGACGAGGTGCGCGACTATCTGCATCAGGGCGAACTCGGACAGGTGCTTTTCCCCAGCGGCAACTTCATTGGGGAGCGGGCGTACGAGCAGTTCATTTCCAGCCAGTTCAATCTCGGAGTACAGCAGTTTGAGCAGGAGGTGAAGGCCGACATCGCGCAGCGGAAGTTGCTGACCACGGTCGGCGCCGCGGTCACCGTTGCCGAAAAGGACATCACCCGGGAAGTCAGGAATGAGGACACGAAGGTAAAGTTCGAGTATGCCGTACTCACGCTCGAGGACATCAAAAAACAGATCAGGCCTACGGACTCCGAGCTGAAGGCGTTTTACGAACAGACCAAGCAGCAGTACGTCAACTCGGTACCCGAGAAGATCCGGGCAAAGTACATCCTGATCGATACGGACAGGATGGCCGAGCAGGTTTCCGTCACTCCTCAGGAATTGCAGCAGTATTACCGGCAAAATCAGGATCAGTACCGAGTGCCGGAGACGGTGACGGTGCGCCACATCCTGATCAAGACGCCCACGCCGGATGCCAATGGCAAGGTCGATCAGAAAGGGGTGGAGGCGGCCCGCGCCAAAGCCGAGGACATCGCGAAGCAGTTGAAGGCGGGCGCGAACTTCGCCGATCTGGCGAAGAAGTACTCGGAGGACCCCGGCAGCGCGAAAGACGGCGGTCTGCTGCCTCCGCTTACACGCGGACGCACGGTTCCGGAATTCGAGCAGGCCGCGTTCAATACCCCCGTCGGACAGACCACCGGCGTTATCCGCACCAGCTATGGCTTTCACATCATCCACGTCGAAGCCCGGCAGCAGGCGCGGTTGAAACCGCTCGACGAGGTCAAGGGCGAGATCGAGCCCATCCTGAAGAAGCAGCATGCCGGAGCCCAGGCGCAGAGCGTGGCCAATGCGGTTCAGACGCTGGCGCGCACCGCCGGATTGGACAAAGCTGCCGCGGAGAGGAACCTGAGCGTTACGACTACCGGCTTGATCGCGCAGACAGACCAGCTTTCGGGCATTGGCAGCGCGCCGGATTTGATGAGCGCGCTGTTTGGCGCAAAGAAGAACGATCCGCCCGCGATTGCGGCCACGCCCAAAGGCTACGCCGTGTACCAGGTCACTGACATCCAGGCGCCTCAGACCCCTACCTTCGAACAGATAAAGGCGAAGGTGGAGGAGCAGTTCAGGGACCAGCGGGCCCAAGCCCTGCTGTCGCAAAAGACCCAGGAACTCTCCGATCGCGCCCACTCCACGCATGACCTCGCCCAGGCGGCGAAGGAAGCCGGCGCGACGATGAAGACCAGCGATCTCGTCGATCGCAACTCGCAGGTGCCTGAGATCGGAGCCATGACTGGGGCCGCCAGCGTCGCGTTTACGATGAAGCCCGGTGAAATCAGCGGCCCCATCCAGGGCGTGTCCGATGGCGTCGTGCTAAAGGTCCTCGACCTCCAGGAGCCGACGGCCGCGCAGATCAAGCAGGACTGGGATAAGGCCAGGAGCACGCTTCTCGAACAGCAACGCGAAGAATACGTCAGTCTTTATCTTGAAAACCTGCGCAGCAGGCTGGAAAAAGAAGGCAAGATCAAGGTCAACAAAAAAGAGATGGAGCGGATAACCAGCCTTTCATCCACCTCCTAGCCGGGGCTGCACGGTCCTTGGGCCAGCAGCTATGGCCTGCTGGCTGCCTTCTGTCCTGTGGCGGCTTTTGGCCGCCGCCAACTCCGGAACACGCCGATACAAGCCCGTTTATGTTTGCACAGCGCTCATCCGGTATCCTGCTGCATCCTACTTCCCTTCCCTCGCGCGGCGGCATCGGCGATCTGGGCCCGGCGGCATACGAATTCGCGGATTGGCTGGCTGCAGCCCGGCAGACGCTGTGGCAGATTCTGCCCCTGCAGCCGGCCGGATGCGGCAACTCGCCCTACTCCTGCACCTCCGCTTTTGCCGGAAATATCCTGCTCATCAGCCTGGAGCGTCTGGTGGAAGCCGGGCTTCTGGTCCGCGGCGCGCTGGCAACGATTCCCGATGGCGAGTCGCCCGTCGATTTTGACCGCGTGCGTGCCTACAAACTGCCACTGTTGCGCCAGGCTGCCTCCAATTTCCTTCGCTCGGCCAACGTCACAGCTCGCCGGCGCTACGAGCGCTTCTGCCGCGAGAACGAGTGGTGGCTGGAAGACTACGTGCTCTTCAGCGTCCTGCGCGAACGTTTTGGCGGGAAGGCCTGGAACGAGTGGCCGCGGGCGCTTGCCCTGCGCGAAAGCGCCGCCATCGGGCGCGCCCGTTCCGAGTTGCAGAAGCAGCTCGACGAGGAACGTTTCCTCCAGTTCGCGTTCTTCGAGCAGTGGCAGGCCCTGCGCTGCTATTGTGCCGACCGGGGCATTCGCGTAATCGGCGATGTTTCCATCTTCGTCAGCTACGACAGCGCCGATGTGTGGACCCATCCCGAACTGTTCCACCTCCGCGAAGATCGTTCTCCCGCGGTGGTTGCTGGAGTGCCGCCCGATGCTTTCAGCGAGACCGGACAGCGCTGGGGCAACCCCATCTATGACTGGCGGGCGCTGGAAAGTCAGGGTTACGACTGGTGGATCCGGCGCATGCGCTGGGCGACCGTCACCTGCGACATCGTCCGCATCGACCACTTCCGCGGATTTGAAGCCTATTGGGAGATCCCGGCCGAGAAAGCCACGGCCGTCCACGGGCGCTGGGTTCCGGGTCCCAACGAGAAGATATTTCAGGCGCTGCGCAGCGCGCTGGGTAAGCTGCCCTTCATTGCCGAGGACCTGGGATACATCACGCGCGAGGTGCATGAGCTGCGCAAGAGGCTGAAGATTCCCGGAATGAAGATTCTGCAATTCGGGTTTGGCAACAGGGGGGCGCACATCTACCTGCCGCACAACTACGAACCCAATTGCGTGGTCTACACCGGCACGCACGACAATGACACCACTGTCGGCTGGTGGAATACCTGCGCCACGGAAGAGGAAAAAAAGCTCGCTACCACCTATCTGGGAATCGGTGACGAAGGCGTGCATTGGGCTTTCATTCGGGCGGCGCTGACCTCGGTGGCCGACCTTTGCGTGATACCCGTCCAGGATGTTCTGGGGCTCGACAGCAGCGCGCGAATGAACGTACCCAGCGAAACCGACGGAAGCTGGGGATGGCGGCTGCGCCCCGGCGCCCTCACCCCCGAACTGGCGGCGAAACTGGCCGCTCTGGTGGAAATCAGCGATCGCGACGCGTGCGTCAGGCAGCCTTCACTCAACTGCCAGCAGCGCGACCGGGAAACTGGCGAAGACTTCGCGGCATAACAGCGAGTGCCCGGCCGTCAGCCTTTCCCCGGTGAAGATGTTGCGCAGTCGGCGGCCTGTGGCTTCCGCAGGCAAGGGCAGCTCCGCCTCGCCCCACACTGGCCCAATCGGCGGCTCCTCTCGGCCCTTCATCAACGTGTAACTCAGGCGGGGTGTGGCAACAACAACCATCTCGCTGCCATGCAGTCGCGCGAACGCCACCACATGGTCCTCGCGCCCGCGGGTCACCTGCAGGGGAAGGTAACCTCCCCGCAGGAAAAGCTCCCGGTGCCGACGCCGGAAACCGAGGGCGCGCATTGTGACCCACATCTTGATTCGTCCATCGCGGTAGTGGCTCAGCAGCTCCCGGCACAATTCCCCCAGGTCCGCCTGCTGCGCCCGCGTGCATAACTCCCCTGTCGCGCGCCGGCGCACATCGAAATCAACCGGACGCCGGTTGTCGGGATCTACCAGGCTGAAGTCCCACATCTCCTGCCCCTGATAGATGTCGGGAACGCCCGGCGAGGTCAGCTTTAGCAGTGTCTGACTTAACGCGTTGATGGCCCCAAAGTACATCACCGATGGCAGCAGCTTTTGCAGCGAATCCCAGAACAGGTTCTGCCTTCCGCGATATCTGGGCGCCAGGATGGACTCAATGAAGGTGTTCATGCCAGCCACGTAATCGGGATTGGGATTCAGCCAGCTCAGGTTCACCTTCGCCTCATGCACCGCTTTCTCGATGTACTGCTGCATGCGGCGGACAAATTCCCTGTGCTGCAGGCTTTCCTCCATCCGCAGCGGCCAGGCTCCCACCAGGGTCTGGTACAGAATGTACTCCTCGTTGCTGTCCGGGACGGACCGTCCGTCGGCAATGACCGGCTTGCGCAATCGGTTGATCCGCCGCCACTTCATGACCTCGGCGGCCCAGATGCGCGGCATTTCGGAGAGCACGTTGAGCCGGGCACGTACATCCTCGCTACGTTTGGTGTCGTGCGTGGAGGAAGCCAGCAGAGAATCGGGCCAGTGTTGCGCCCGCTCCTGGTTGCCGCGATGAAACCGGGAGACGGGAATTCCGAACTGCGCCGGCGATCCGCCCACCTCGTTGGCGGAGATGAAGCGGGCGTACACGTAGCAGGCCGTATCTTCCACTCCTTTGGCCATCACCGGCCCGGTGAGCTGCTGGAACTTGAGCGTGAAATAGAGCTGTTGGCGGTACCCGTAAATCACGCCGTCGCCATCGCCGCCCTCCAGTAGCAGTATGCTGCGCAGAAATTCGAAGGCGCCGGAGGCAACCGTGCTGTTCCTCTTCCGCGCACGGTCCACCGCCTGCCGGATGTACTCGCGGTCACTTTCGCTCACATGCCCGCCTTCGTCGATATAGGTGCGATACACGGGGAAGCAGGCAATGGTTTCGCGTATGGCTTCGCGCAATACCCCACGCGTGAAGTCCCGGGCGCGGCGGTCCTGGTTGGCAATTTCGTTGAGCATGTGCGTGAGCACATTGATCTCGCTGGCCAGAGCGCGACGCATGACCAGCTTCCTGCTTTCATAGATCAGGTTGTCAGCCCGGACCGCTCCCCCAATCACCCGGTGGTAAAGATTGGTGAACGCGCGCTCATTCCTGCCGTCGATGAAAATACCGTTCACCATATTGGCGAAGTCGTATCCCACCGTGCCGTCCACCGGCCATTCCCTGCACAGGTGCTCGCCCGGCTCCAGGATCTTCTCGACCAGCAGATACAGCGGCGCCTGGCTATTGACCGATTCCTGCTGCGCGAATGCGGCGTGAGCCTCCAGCTCAATGCCGTCGGCGGCCGGCGCCGACGCCGGCTGCGCTCCCAGGCACCGGCTGGCGGCGTAGAGTCTCTGCAGGCGAGCGAAATACTGCGCCGGATTCAGCAGGCCATCCGGGTGATCGATGCGCAATCCGGAGATCAGGCCTTCGGAAAGGAACCGGCGCATGAGCCTGTGGGTTTCGGCAAACACCCGCGGATTTTCCATGCGCAGTCCGACCAGGTCGTTGATGTCGAAAAAGCGGCGGTAGTTGATCTCTTCTCCCGAGACCCGCCAGAACGCCAGCCGATAAGCCTGTTTTTCCAGCAGCTCGTGCATTACGTCGAAGCTGTGGCTGGCACCCGGAGTGCCGTTCACCGCCCGCAATGCCTCGTCGATCTGCCAACGCACCTCGCGCGAATCCGCTGACAGGCGCGCGAACCGCTCCAGCAGGTTCGGTATCTCCAGCTGCCGCCGGTGGATTTCGTCAGGGTCGGAGACATCGTTTGCCGGCAGCCGCCCCAGGGCGGAGAGCACCGAGTCCAGCTCCGGGTTACCGGAAGGGGGACTACCGCTCCCGGCGTACAGCTTCCTCGCACGTGCGAAGATCAACGGAATCGTCCGGGGATCGACCGGCAGCACGTTATCGAAGTACTTCACGATGAAGCGGCCGCCCTCGAAGCAAAGTAGGATGTGTCCTGCCTCCAGGTCCTCGCCGTAAGGCTGGCCGAGAACCGGAATGAGCACCTTGTTCCGCAACTCGGGTTTGAGCGGCTCCCAGTCGATGTCGAAAAATTCGGCGTAAGGCGAGGTGCGCCCGTTTTGCAGTACGTCCTGCCACCAGGGATTGTCCCCCTCGCCTACCCCCATATGGTTCGGAACGGTGTCCAGCAGCAGGCCCATGCCGTGCCTCTTCAGCTCGGCCACGAGCCGCCGAAAGTCCTCCTCGGTGCCGATCTCCGGATTGAGCTGATTGTGGTCGATGATGTCGTAGCCATGGGGGCTGCCGGCGCGCGCCTTCAGAATCGGCGATGCATAGCAGTGGCTGATGCCCAGTTCGTGCAGGTAGGCGATGAGTCGGCGCGCGTCTTCAAAACGGAAGCCGCTGTTGAACTGCAGCCGGTAGGTGGAAGTCGGTATGACGTCGCGTTTCGCCGAGCACAGGCGCTCCAGGCAGGTGCACAGCTCAGAGATTTCGTCGATCAATGCTGTGGGGGCTGTCTGCATTTCGAGGGTCGCGTTCGGGGCCTGAACCGCGCTGGGGGACTGCCCCTGGTTGGATGCGCGGGGCCGTTGCCGTGCTGTCCCGGCCCGCTGCACCCAAATGCGTGTTCGTCCGGCTTACGACGTGCCCGTCCCTGCTGACGTTAGCGTACTTTACTAAATGGTGAGCGGCGAAGAAAATAAGGGGCTGGCCGAACTCGCCCGCGGCTCTGCGAATTGACTGCGCGCGGGCGTGCACGGCGACCCTCTTTTCCTGCAACACCATCCCCGGGCGAAAGGATTCTTATGGCCGCCACTGGCGAACTGATCCGCATGATGAACTACGTCGACGATATCGCGGCAACGCTGCGTCGCATCAACGCAAGTCTGTATCTGATTGCGCCCGACGAGAAGCGGCGCCTGGCCGAATACATGCGGAAGTCCGATCCCAATTTCGTCACGGTGGTAGAGCTGCTGGAAAAAGGAGCGTAGCCGGATGGCCGAGGTCCGCACCATTGCAGTCATCGGCGCCGGGATCATGGGCCGCGGTATCGCGCATGCTGCGGCGCTGGGCGGTTACCGCACGATCCTTGAGGACATTCTGCCGGCTGCGCTGCGGAAAGCGGAGACCGAGATCCGCTCGAACCTGGACAAGGCCGTCGCGTTGGGCAAAGTCACGAAAGCTGCCGCTGATGACGCCCTCGGCCGGCTGGAATACGCTTCCTCGGTCGAGCAGGCCGCGCGCGAGGCCGATCTGGTCATCGAGGCCGTTCCCGAGGAGATGGAATCCAAGATCGAGATCTTCACCCTGCTGGACAAGGTCTCCCGGCCGGCGACAATCCTCGCCTCCAACACTTCTTCCCTGAGCGTGACGGAGATCGCCTCGGTGACTTACCGCGCGTCCCGGTGCCTTGGCATGCACTTCTTCAATCCCGTGCACAAGATGAAGCTGTTGGAAGTGGTGCGCGCCCTGGACACCGACGATGAGACGCTGGTGGCGGCGGTCGAAGTCGGCAGGCGCATGGGGAAGGAGGTCATCGTCATCAAGGAATCGCCGGGATTCATCACCAGTCGCATCAACGCCCTGATTGGCAACGAGGCGTTCTACATGCTGCAGGAAGGCGTTGCTTCGGCGCAGGACATCGACAAGGCCCTCAAACTGGGCCTGAATCACCCGATGGGCCCCTTCGAAATGGTGGATCTGGTTGGGCTCGATACGCGGCTGCACATTCTGGAGTATCTGCACGAGACGCTGGGAGAGAAGTTCCGTCCCGCGCCGCTGCTGGTGCAGTACGTGAAAGCCGGACGCCTGGGCCGCAAGAGCGGCCGCGGGGTGTACGAATATCCGGGACAGGACGCGGGACGCGTTGAAGCCGGGAAGCAGAAGTAGTTCACGGAACAACTGAAGTAAGCCGAACAGGAGGCGCGGGTGCCCGTTGCCAGCCATGCTCATCAGGTTTTCTCGCAAACAGGGGTGCCGAACCTCGACTCGCCTTTGGCCAGAGCCGCCATCGTCCGCATCGCCTGGGACCTGACCGAGCCCCAACTGGTCACATCGCTGGCCGTGGCCCTCAGGATTGCGGGTCTGGATTACTCGTTCAGCTTTGACAAAGCCCACACTGAGCTTGGCTTCTGCCTTCCAGAAGGCCTGACGCTTGCTGCGGTCCCCACAAATCTGGAGGTGAAGATCACCGTAAACGGCGATACCGCCCATGAGTTTTCGGGGATATTGCCGATCGAGAAGCCTTCCGCTCCGGTTCCTGACCCTGAATCGGCCCGCTCTGTCTATACGGAAAACCAGACGGAACTGCGCCGCACACGCACCCTTTACGAATCGCTCGTCATCACCGTCACGGTGGGCTTTGCCATCCTGATTGCGCAGGCCCACGCGCTCACGACTGTGCCACCCGTGGGCAGAGGCTTCCTGGCAATCGGAATATTGCTGCTGACTGTCATTGTCGTGTTTCTGGTGAAGGAGATGGCCGCCCGCTATTACGGGGTCACGCGAACGCTGCAGAATTTTGAGCTGGCTTTCGGGGTGAAGGACGGACCCTGGACGGGAGAATTGCTGCGCTATTCCGATTTCTCCATCAGTGATCCCGAGACCAGGCCGCATTGGCTATGGGCGCTTCTGATAACCCTCTACCTCGTTGTTCTCTCCGTGGCATCCATCTGGATCCTGCTGGTGAGGAGCCCGTCAGCCTGGTGGAGCGTGCCTCTTACCGGGTCGGTGGCGATTCTGCTGACTGAATTCACCTTCTCCTGGCTGTTTGACGATTTCTGGTCCGAGCTGAAAAAGCTACGGAGATACAAGACCTTTGCTCTCGGCTACGTCGTTCTGCTGGTTGCATTCGCAGTGCCGTCTTCCCTCTATCTGAATGGCCGGCGCGTACCGGTGGGAGTCAATCTCGACCGCCACGTCACTACCCTGGAGCTGGGTGGACTCAGATACGGTGCCGTTGCTGCAAATGTTACGGGAAATCTGGGCGATGTTGAGCAGGCTTATCTGATGTTCCAGCCCTCTGCCGGCTCCTCCTGGGTCTCGGAGAACGCCAGTCTTGTCAACCTGCGAAATCGCCCGGTGTTGATCTTTCCTCTTGGCCAGGTCATGAAAGGCGCTCAGGGCAAGGTTAGCGTGGTGCTGGTCGTGCCTTCCCGGAACATCATCTCAGCGCAGATGCTGGAGGTTCCGTAGAACTGGTCATTTCGTCCACATTGGAGAGACGATGACGGAGTCGGCAGCGAAAGTGGCCGAGCATTGCCGCAAGCTGGAGCAGATGTATCTGGCCGCACCGATCAATGCGTTTTATTCGCCTGAAATCTGGGTCTCACAGGGCGAGGCCGAAATCACGATTCGCGTGAAACCTGAGTTCTTCCACGCTGCCGACGCGGTGCATGGTTCGGTGTATTTCAAGCTGCTGGATGATGCCGCATTCTTTGCGGTTAATTCGTTAATAGAAGATTATTTTGCCTTGACCGCGAGCTTCACCACCTATTTGTTGCGCCCGATTTCGGAAGGAGTCATGAAAGCCAGGGGTAGGGTGGTGTATGCAGGAGGACGATCGTTCATCGCGGAATCGGTTGTCATGGACGGCGAAGGCAATGACATTGCCCGTGGAAGCGGCAGCTTCGTGACCAGCAAAATTAAGCTTGGCGCCGATATGGGATACCGCCTTTAGGTAGCGTGCTGCTCATTAATGAAAATCGTGCGAGCGCACCTCGGCATCGGTGACATCGACTGTCCCGACGGCGTAGGCTTCGCGCATCGGCGCAACCCGCTCCACTTTGACGGAAATCACGCCCTCCTGGTTCTGCAGGACGCCTTCCAGCAGCAGAAATTTTTCCGACACAATCAGGATCCGGTTTTGCTCCAGCAGATCGGGGGTGATGATCGCATTGCTGATGCCGGTCTCGTCTTCCAGGCTGAGAAAGACAAATCCCTTTGCCGTGCCCGGCCGCTGCCGCGCGATCACGCAGCCTGCTGTGCGTACATGCCGACCGTGAGGAAGCTGCGCGAGATCTTTTGCCGAGAGCACGCCTGCGCGACGCAGATCGGCCCGGCGATACGCCATGGGATGCGGCCCCACGGTCAAGCCTGTGCCATGAAAATCGGCGACCAGGCGCTCCTCCGGCGTCATCGCTGCCAGCGGGGATGCAGCATCGCTTTCCGGAATGCTGTCCAGCAGCGGCCCGGCGAATCGTGCAGCGCGCTCCACCTGCCACAGCGCATCGCGACGATGCAGGGTGGTAGAGCGGCCCTTCAGGCCCGCGTATCTCCCGCTTTCTTTGTGATTGTCATCCCGGGCGGAGCGCCCGCAGTCTTCTCCGACCGCATCTGTTGCGGTCGGGCGGACGCGAAGTCCGGGGACCTGCTTTTTGTCTTCCTCTGCGCCGATCGAATTCAACGCCCCAATTGAAGCCAGCAGGACCAGTTCATTGCGGCGCAGCTCGGGAACGCGTCCTGCCAGATCGGTAATCGATTCGAACGGACGCCTGCTGCGCTCGCGCAAAATTGCCCGCGCCGTCTCCTCGCGCAGCCCTTTCGCATAGCGGAGGCCCATACGCAGAGCAAATCTCTTATTGGGCGTTTGAAGGGACGCAGCTTCAGCCGCGCTAAACTCGACAGTATCGCTTTGAAGGGGCACGCCTTCAGGCATGCAGACATATTCGCCCCCTGATGGTGGCTTTAGCCACTGAGGAGCTTCAGCGCCCGACGCAATGCGCGTTCCCTCAGCGGCTAAAGCCGCACCCTCTCCGGGCAGAAGCCGTGCCCCTTCAAAGGCATACTGATTTGTGTGACTCTTCTCCTCCTCCAGTGTGCACAGCCACTCCGACCGGGTTATGTCCACCGGCTTTACCCGCAGGCCATGGCGCTGCGCGTCTTTCACGATGGTCGAAGGATGATAGAACCCCATCGGCTGGTTGTTGAGCAGCGCCGCCGTAAACGCCGCCAGATAATGGCACTTCAGCCAGGCGCTGGCGTAGGCGATCAGCGCAAAGCTGGCGGCGTGGGACTCGGGAAATCCGTAGAGCGCAAACGAGGTGATCGACTGTATGATCTGCTCCTGCGCCTCGGGAGCAATCCCGTTGCGCTGCATGCCTTCGCGCAGCTTCACTTCGATATCGCGCATGCGCCGTTCGCTGCGTTTGAAGCCGAAGGCGCGCCGCAGCTCTTCCGCTTCCCCACCGCTGAAGCCGGCGGCGATCATGGCCATGCGCAGTAGCTGCTCCTGGAACAGCGGCACCCCCAGCGTGCGTTCCAATACCGGCTCCAGCGAGGGGTGCGGATACACAACCGCCTGCTTCCCCTGCCTGCGCATCAGATACGGATTCACCATCTGCCCCACAATCGGCCCGGGGCGGATGATGGCGACCTGTACCACAATGTCGTAGAAGTGCGTGGGATGCAGCCGTGGCAGGCACGACATCTGGGCCCGGCTCTCGATCTGGAACATGCCTACCGTGTCGGCCTTCTGCAGTGTGTCATACACTGCGGGATCGCCGGCAGGCAGCTTCGCCAGATCGACCTCTTCCCGGTAATGATTGCGGATGAGCGTGAGGGAATCCTCCAGCACCGCCATCATTCCCAGACCGAGCAGGTCCACCTTGACGATGCCCATGTCGGCGCAATCTTCCTTGTCCCACTGCACCACGACGCGGCCGGGCATGGTCGCCAGCTCCAGCGGCACGATGGAATCCAGTTTTCCCTGGCAGATGACCATTCCCCCGGAGTGCTGTCCCAGGTGACGCGGCAGGTCCTGTACCGCCAGGCAGAGCTCGAAGAACTTGCGAATGCGCGGATGGCGCAGATCGAACCCGGCATCGCGGAACTGCCGCTCCAGCGTGTCGCCGGGATCCTTGTACTCCCACGAACTCACCAGGCCTGCCAGGCGGTCAAGCGTCTCGCCGTCGAAGCTGAGCGCCTTGCCCACCTCGCGCGCCGCCGAGCGTCCGCGATAGGTGATGACGTTGGCCGTCATGGCCGCACCCAGCCTGCCGTAGCGCTCGTAAATATACTGAATGGCGCGCTCACGCTGATCGCCGCTGGGCAGGTCGAGATCGATGTCGGGCCATTCGCCGCGCTCCTCCGATAGAAAGCGCTCAAACAGCAGGTCCATGCCGACCGGATCGACGGCGGTGATGCCCAGTGAATAGCAGACGGCGCTGTTGGCCGCCGAGCCGCGCCCCTGCACCAGGATGCCCTGTTCGCGGCAGTGGCGGACAATGTCCCACACAATAAGGAAGTAGCCCGCCAGCTTCAGCCTTTCGATCAGCGCCAGCTCGCGCTCGATCTGCCGCTGCGCGCGTTGCCACAATCCGCTTTGACCAGCACGCAGATAGCGGTCGCGGGTGCCTTCCATGGCGCGCGCGCGCAGAAACGTATCCATCGTCTCGCCTTCGCCTACCGGATACTGCGGAAATTCGTAGCCGAGATCGTTCAGTGTGAATTTGAGACGCGACGACAGTTCCAGCGTATTCGCCGTCGCTTCGGGCAGATCGGCGAACAGCCGCTGCATCTCCTCCGGACCTTTGAGATGCCGCTCGCTGTTGCGCGCCAGCAGACGTCCGGCTGAATCCAGCGTACGGTGATTGCGGATGCAGGTGAAGACGTCCAGAATCTGGCGCTCTTCCGGCCTCGCGTATTGCGCGCCCTGAGTTGCCAGCAGCGGCAAATGCAGGCTGCGCGCAAGTTCCAATGCCGCCTGATTGCGCGCCTCCTGCGCCCGGCTGTAATGGCGCTGCAGCTCGACATAGACGTTCCTGTCGCCATAAATCGCCATGAGCTGCTCGAGCAGCCGGTGCCCTTCGCTCATGCCGCCGCAATCGAGCGCATGCGCCAGCGGACCTTCATCTCCTCCGGTCAGGCAGATCAGCCCGGAGGCATGTTCTGCAAGATCAGCCAACGACGCAGCCGCCTGCTTCAGAAACACACTCTCGCTGAGCGTCCCACATTGTGATATGGACGCCGGAAATTTTGGCGCACGCAGCCTGATGCGCGTAATCAGGCGGCAAAGGTTCTGGTAACCTTCGCGGGAAGCACAAAGCAGGGAAAACCGCGGTCGCGCGCCTTTCTGAGGCGCCCCGGTCAGCAGTGAGGTGATCTCCGCGCCAATGTGCGCCTGGATGTTCAGCTTCTTCGCCGCCAGATAAAACCGAGGCGCGCCATAGACTCCATCACGGTCGAGTAAGGCCATCGCCGGCATCTGGCGCTGAGCGCATACCTCGGCCAGTTCCTCGGGAACCGAAGCCCCTTCCAGAAAGCTGAATGCGGAGCGCGCGTGAAGTTCAACGTACATTGGCATCAGTCGTAGCTGGCGTCGACAAACCACTGGCCGGTTGCCAGGTCGCGGTAAATGCGATAAAGGGCTACATTTCCTTCACCCCCCATGGCGCTACTGCCGCCAGCAGCAAGAGCTATGTCCCATTCTTCGCGGTCCCATGGACCGTCATCCATCGCCCGTTCCGTCCACCAATCACCGGACAGGCGCCATGGACCAGCCGACCAGAGCACTCTCCCCTGCAAATTTTGCTGATCGTGCTGTGCGGTTTCTGCGCTCAGGCTCGCCGGGCGGCCGTCCGACAGGTGGACCCGCAGCCGGCATGCCGGCCGGAAAAGCCGCATTGCCATCGGGACTTCGCCGCTACTGTCCCACTCTGTGGGATTCAACTCACCTGTCGCCGACGCAAAGCGGTCCATCCGAAAGCTGCCCTGCCGATGGCTGCCCAATAGCCGTGCAATGCCCGCCCGCCGCTGGCCAATAATCGCATTGATACGCGCCAGGGTAATCTCCAGCTTCTCCGCTTCCGGGCTGATCGGCAGAAACAGGCCGCGCTGTGCTGAACGGGGAGGCGCCGGCCCGGCAGTTATCCATATCTTCACGACCGGAGCGCCCGGAAGATACGCCGACAGGTCCAGCTGCAACAGCTTCAGAAACACTTTGGCATCGCGCATCGCAACCGGCAGCCGCAAAGCGCGCTCAAATACCACACTGTGGGAGCCAGAGCCGGTGAGCTCCTGAATGGTGGTGGTTTCTTCCTCGGCGACCCGGTGCTCCAGTTGCAGACGCAGGCGCAACTCCTGTATTGCCAGGGCCCTTGCTTCCAGCCGCGCACACAACTGCTCCAGCAGCCGGTTCAGCACAAAGGACAGGGATTCGATGGTTTCCACCGGCGACTCCAGCTCCATCGACTCTTCAAACTGCGCTGGCGGATCGCACAGGACCAGCGTACGAGTTCCCGCTCCGCAGGCCAGACGCCGCAATTTCACTCCTACTGGCCCGAGCCGTGAAGCCAGGGCGTGCTCCGGCAACAGCGCCAGGGTACGGAAATCGCGTACCCCCCAACGCTCCAGAGTATCCAGCATCTGCGCGCGTAACTTTTCACGCTCGCGCGCACGAGCCTTTCCTCCATTTTTTTCTTGTGCGGAGATTTCAAAGCTGTCCAGCAGAACCTGAACCGGCAGCACGCCCAGTCTCCGGGCTTCATTTCCGGCGGGGATCACGGTAATTCCATTGAATCCCCGCGCCGCGTGCATGGCGGCATCGGGATTGGCGGCCACCGCGAGGTTCGCCTCGATCCCGACCGCCGCCACGCGCGAGGCCAGATCGCCGGCCATCCTGGCGGGCGCGCCATAAAGGCGCTCCATGCCGGCCAGATCGAGCAGCAGAGTATCGGCAGCCGTGTCTTCCACGCGCGGCGTGAAAGCGTGCGCAACATCAAGCAGCGCCGCATGGGCTGAGGCCTCCTGATCCGGCGCGCGCTGACGCAGCACCGCCTGTCGCGGTAAAGGTGAAGCGGCAATATTGATATTCCCCGGCTGCTGACCGCTCTGTTTCGTTGCCGTGGGAACGGCAGCCTCCGCGAAAACACCGGCCTGCAGCTTCGTCATGCCGGCTTCCATTCCCAGCAGGCGGGCTTTTTCGTTCAGCGCGATCACGCGGGCTAGCGGCGGTTTGCCATCCAGCACAGCCACCGCACGCTCGCGCAGCAGGGGCTCGGCGCGAACCATGGCTTCCACGGGGAAATCGGGAACGTAGATGCAGGCAAACATATGGACCGCCGGCGGCCATGCCGCAGATTTTTCATAATGCAGTTCTCAGTTCAAAACGCGTCTGGGCCGATCGCGGCGGCTTGCGCTGCGCCCAGGAACGTGCCACCTCGGCGCGAAGACGCATTCCGTGTAACAGTGCCGCATGGCTGACGACATTGTTTTCCGGAACCACCGGGCAAGGGTCTGGTCTGGCATTCGGAGGTTCAGCCAGACATGGCCCCGAGGCGAAGATGGCCTCCGATTGCAGGCGCAATACCAGCGACGCGCAGGTCTTCGCGCAGGGTTCCTGTTCCACCAGCAGCAGCACCGTCGCGGTCGGCTCCACGGCACGGCGAAAGCGGAACCACGAGGTGAGGGGCACGCGGCGCACGCTCTCCATCGGAATATCGCCCAGATCGAGCGCCACCATGCCAAAGCCACCCCCTTGCAGCAGCAGATCGGTCACCTTCAGCACCTGCTCCAGCGCTGCGCTGAAAGGAAAAGTTGTTGGCTGCCGTTGTTCATGGCTCATGGCCGCTTTTTTACGGCCGCGCACTCGCGCTTCCCTGCTGCAGCGCACCCACAGCAGACGCTCGAGATTGACGCCGGCCGCCGCTGCCGAAGCCGGATCAAAGCTGTCGCTGGCGTCCACCAGCGCGCATACCTCCTGCCGGCGAGTGGCTCCTGCGAGCGCCGACACAAGGACGCCGGTGCGGCCGGAAGATGCCGGGCCGGCAATCTCGCTGAGCGCACCGCGCGGCAGCCCTCCGGTAAGTGCGTCGAGGGCCGTAATTCCCGTCGGGACGGTCAGCGGGGCCGCGCGCTCGCGCAGCAGCAGGGTGGAAGCGAGTTGCTCGCCGAGCGCCGATTCGATCTGGAAGCGGTGGCTGAAACCAGGTCTATGGGCAAATGCAGCTTTTGTACTGAAAGGATTGATGGCAACGGAAGACATGCGGACCTCAAGGGCGGGCGAAACAGCACGGAGCAAGAGGTATTTCGCTTTTTATTCGCCTACGACAGAATTCTGATACGGGGAATCCAGGTTGTCAACCCCCCGGCCTGAAACGGCTTTTCTTTCAGGATCGGACCGGGAAAATCCCTGCTTCGTGCTATTTGCAAACCCGGTGATAGGCGGGGCGAAAGCCTTTCTGTTGCGCTTCCGACTGCTTCATGTAAACGCCTGATTTGGTGGTTCCGTACCAGTGCGTTCCTGAGCAGTGATAGACGCCCGAGTTCGTGTTCACCCAGACCTGGGCATCGGGATTGCCCTGCGTTGCAGAGGACGGTTGCGAAGCAGAGGTTTTCGCTGGTGCAGGTTGGGAAGCGGGAGCGGGCGGCGTCTGCTGAGCCTCAGCCATCAGGGGCAGGAGCAGCGCAAACATGAGCGCAACCAGCCAAACGATCCGTTTCATGCGAAGCTCCGTCCCTGAGCAAAGAAGGGGTGTGTCATTGATCCGGCGAAACCACGCTAGCACTGCCACAGCCAGGCACGCAATGTCGGCGGCACAAAACCCGTGCGCCCGCCGCAGGAAATGCAGCACACGCGATCCTGAGCCGTAACGCTGATGTCAGAGGAGGTATCAGCTAATCCGATGAGGACGACCCTGAGAATGCGCTGCCGGGCCACTCTGAGCGAAGGTCGCCTTTGTTATAATTTCGGAAGTCTTTCTCACGGGGGCGCTATCGTCTAGGGGTTAGGACGGAAGATTCTCAATCTTCAAACTCGGGTTCGATTCCCGATAGCGCTACCAGCCATCATCCGCTAAAGCCCGCTAAATCAGCGGGTTTCATTTTTGCTCAAAAACGGCTCTGGCGCATGGTGGGCGCATGACAAACGAAACCGCAGTGAAACGGGTTGCGCTGTACAGCCGAGTGAGCACGAAGGACAAGGGGCAGGATGTCCTCAACCAAACCGACCAGTTGCGCGAGTTCTGCCAAAGGCAGGGCTGGGAGATCGTGAAGGAATACGCGGACAAGGCGTCGGGCAAGCGCGGTGATCGTGTGCAGTTCCAAGCGATGTTTGACGCTGCCAGCCGTCGCGAGTTTGACTGCCTGCTGTTCTGGTCGCTGGACAGATTCTCGCGTGAAGGTGTGCTCGAAACGCTTCAGCACTTGGAGAGGCTGACGGCATACGGTGTCGCCTACCGTTCATTCGCGGAGAGCTATATCGACTCGCTAGGGCCGTTCCGTGATGTGGTAATCAGTCTGCTCGCTGCATTGGCACGGCAAGAGCGCATTCGGTTGTCAGAGCGAGTCACGGCTGGCCTTGCGAGAGCGCGGAAGGAAGGACGCATCGGCGGTAGGCCAAAGGTGATTGTCAGCAGCAGCAAGATTCGGAATCTGGCAGATCGTGGAATGAGCGCAGTGCAGATCGGCGAGCAGCTTGGGGTCAGCAGAATGACAGTTGGTCGCAGGCCCGCCGCTCGCTCACCCGGTACACGCCGACCAGATACAGCACCACGGGCCGGCGCCGTGAGGGCTTCACCAGTTTTTTCGCAGTACGTCCTGCAACATCGCACGATCCAGCGTCAGCTCGGCCACCAGCTTTTTTAGCCGGCCGTTTTCGTCCTGTAGTTGCTTCAACTGACGGACCTGGTCGATCTCTAGTCCGGTAAATTGCTTCTTCCAGCGGTAGCATGTTCGCTCGCTGATCCCCACCCGTCGGATCAGCTCCGCCACCGGCATACCCATCTCCGCCTGCTTCACGATCGCCACGATCTGCTCGACCGAGAACCGCTTGCGCTTCATTCGGCAAAATCCTCCTTCGTCGGATTTTGCCGAAAACTCGCTCTCAAACTCGATTAACTTCGGGGTGCCGCTCAGTCGCTAACGCCTGTGCGAAACGGGCGCGCCGCTCGAAAAGAGGATCCTGATAAACCGCGCCCGGCTTTAGCTCAGCTAAATTCTCAAATTGAGACTCAAGTGACAATTTGAGACGAATCGAACAAATTGGGACTGCCTCAGACCAGCACGTGTGCTACGCTGCAACTCTGCTCGGGTAATCGCAAGGAATAGCCCTTGCGGGGCCGCAATGGGGCCGCGCTTGAAATGTGCGTGATGGGATCGAGTCAGAGGGCCTTGGCGATGCTACAGCATGTTGCACGTGGCGAACAAACCGCGCAAATTTACGCTATTGCCTGATTGCGACAGTTATGTTGGATCTTCCTCTTGATCGGGAACAACTGATTCGCTTCATCTTCCGCTCGACGTTTTGGCTGACATCACCTCGCCCTGTGGCACAGATCACTGACAAATGTTCACCAAAATTGTGAAATCCTAATCGCGTGTATCGGGAGACGTTTCTCCGGCCCTGTTTCACGTAATCGCGCAGCCAGAAATAAAAGCGCCGATCTTTCCTCTCCCCGTCATCCGCGTGCGCCCATCCTTATTTGGTCAGTTTCAGTTCCGCCATGGCGAGGAGGTAAA
>Ga0335081_10005767_pt1 | contig 19619 bp, 20 predicted proteins | sample Lox_Sample_35_FD_206713 | JGI IMG/M metagenome (GOLD analysis project Ga0335081, IMG submission 206713) | Soil microbial communities from Loxahatchee National Wildlife Refuge, Florida, United States - Lox_Sample_3.5 | ecosystem: Environmental > Terrestrial > Soil > Wetlands | place: USA... | reverse complement strand
GATCTCCAGGGGCGCGCGCGCGGACATCAATGGCAGCACGGTGCGCGGCAATTCCTACACCGGGCCGGGAGATGCGTTCGCGACAGGCATCCTGATATACGGGGGCTGCGGCGACCCGCTGGTCACGGGAGTGCTGCTGGCCGGCAACACGCTCGTGAACAACGACGTCGGCATCTCCCTGAGCAACTACAACCCGGCCTGCACCTCGAACGCACCCACGCCGACACGCGACGTCGCATCGGGCAACCTGATCAGCAACGACGAAGTCAGTAACATCAGCGGCTACTGCACGCCGAGTTTCTCGTGCCCGGGAGACGGATATCAGGCCGGCATCGACGACATCGGAGATCTGGACATCATCGCCGGGAACCTCATATCCGGCCCCGGGTACGCTCCGGCCGGGTCGATAGCAGACCCAGCACCGGCGTTCGTGCGGCCGGTCGACACCATCTCCTACCCCACCAGCGACCCGATCGTCATCGGCAACCTCTACGACCACATCCCCTATCCCTGATCCGGACGACGGCTTAGCTCAGCGTCTAGCGTCTCGTAGTCCTGTCGTCAGATGAGACGCGCATGAGGTGTCGTTGACGGCGGGTGCTGCAACGGAGCTGTGGCACCGGGCAAGGTGTGCGAAATAACGTCCCCACGCGCGGCGAGTAGCATTGCTGTGTATTTCGCCTCGTGTCACCATTGCCGCCATGACGTGGTGGTGGGCGCTGCCAGCAGTTCCAGCGTTGTATTACTACTACCATCATCACAACGCAGGCATAGCGTTCGCCATCTACCTGGCTCTATGGGTCATCTGTTGGCTGGTCTCGCTCCGCCGTCACCCGCATCGCGTGTGCCGGCACTCCAAGGGCACCGGCCGGGAGCGCAGCGCGATGTTCAGGTGGGCGGACCGGCCCTGCGTTGTCTGCGGCGGGAGTCCGCGGCACCGCAGGTGGGGCGTGCAGTCGTTCCATGGAGATGCGCCTGTCTGGGCGGAGCGAGCCGCTGCCCGCGCAAGGCAGCGCCGCGCACGTCCGCGCTAGCAGGACCCCCGGCATTGCGATCCGTCGGCCGGACGACCGGGGCCGCGAGCTGGAAATCATAGCCGTGGAAATCGGAGCCGGGCCAACACCGGTAGCTAGTGCTGCTCATGCCATCCGGGCCGTGATCGGTGATCGTGAGTCCCAGCACCAGGATCCCCCGGCTTCAGCGCATACGAGCCTAGGTTTGCCGGCACATCGCCGTCCTGCCCGCCTTTCATGGTGTGGCCGGCCAAGGCCGGCAGCGGCGAAGGGCCGCAGCACCAGGGACCAAAGCCCCTTGCCAGCCGGGGAATACGAGGTGCCTAGTTCAGTTAATGAAGCGCCCGCTGGCGTGACGTCGGTACAGCTCCAACAACGCCGTAACGCCTCTGATAATGGAGCGAAATTGAAACGCCTACTGGTCGCGCTGGCTATCGCAGCGCCAATAGCCCTGCTGGTGGCCCCGGCCTCCGCGGCTCCCGCCAGCATCCAGATCGGCTCTTGCCGGGCTCACGGGCAGTTCGCCACCTGCGTCGCGAGCGGGAACGCCCGCCACCACCCGGTCACCATCGTCATGCACGTCAAGTCGGTCCCGGATCAGTCCGTCTCCGGTGCCTGGTCCATGACGTGCGCCAAGGGATTCGGCGCAGGCAGCAGCTCCGGCCGGTACAACTCACGTACGCCGATTAACCGGATACTGCACAAGCCCTACCTGCACCCGGACAACTGCATCGTGTCGGCCGACGGCCAGCTAGCCCATGGCGGCAGCCTGCACATCTGGCTGACGTATACCAGCTGACCCAACCTAGACAGCCAGGCAGGCATCAGGCACCCGGCCGGGGAGCTAACTGACCCGCCGGGGCCTGATGGTCGAGCTCTAGGCTGGACTCGTGGCCGCCGTTATGCCCGCGTGCCGGGGCCTTCACCTGCTCTGTCGGCTGACAACTGGCCGCCGCCAGGGGCGCTCGGGCTGGCTGAATAGCCCCACCCGCCGCGAGCCGGGAAGATGCGCTGGAAAGAGAGAACGCCCGGTGGTCCTGCATGGCCGGGACGTTCGCCTCTAGGTGCGGCGCGCAGGTCCGGGCATAGTGAAAATGCCTGCGGGGCGAGCGGAGGAGCCAGGCCGGGGATCTCCGCCGGAGACAGTAAGTTGACTCCGGCGCTGGAGAAGGCGGCGGGCTGAGAGGCTGAAAAGCGACTCCCAGCACCTGATCCGGGTAATGCCGGCGAAGGGAAATCACCCCGCAGGTATCTGATTTGGTCTTGATGGACACCTCCCCGGCGGCGGCAGCGGACTCCCTGCAAGTTACCGCGCCGCAACTCAAGGCCCGAGCCTGACCAGTCGCTACTAGTCGTCCCCCCGAGGCCCAGCGTTAGTCATAGTGCCGCTGGGACAAGGCAATTCTGACGGCCTCTTTCCACAACGGGGCAGCGCATGCTGGGCAGCACGTGACCTGCGTCAGGCCGCCGGAAGGGATGCATTGCTCTGCCTCATTGCTGGTGTCGCTGAGCGCATCGATCGCGCCGGGCGCGTCGTTAGCGAGCATGGCGCAGGGCGCACTCGCTCATCTGGGGATAGGCGGCAAGCGGCGGGGGCGGCGGCACTGATGATCCCGCAGCCGACTGTCGGCGCGTCTCACGCCGCGTGGATGGCGTTCTCCATCTCTCTCGGCATGCCGCGCGAGGAGGCCGCGGCGCTGACCTGCGACCAGCTGCGCCTCCGGTTCTCCAACTCCGCGCATGACCGCGACGCGGCCCCGGATGTCGAGAGGCTCCGCGGCAGCGACGGCGGCGGGCGATGACGGCCACGCCGGCGTTGGCCGTCAGTCACCGGGAGCCAGGGACACAGCTACATCGAGCCAGGCTTTGTGCTGGAGGTCATCGACGGGAGGGCCGAGCCGCACGTTAGTCAGGATCAGAGCATGCACCAACAGGGACGGCTAATTCCGTGACCTGCGGCGAGTAGCGCTGGCCGAGCTGCCGAGCCTCAGTGATGAGCGCGGTCGGCAAACCATGCTCCACGCACCGTCGTACCAGCGGGCGATGCCCGGATCTTGATGCAGGTACCACAGGTGATCAGCATCGGCGGCATCGATTGGCGTGAGTGCCAGCCGGGCTGTCAGCCGCCAGATAAACGGCACGCGGCGCTGACTCAAGCCGAGCATCTTCGGCAGCCTCGGCAGGTCGTGCACAATGTGGATTACCGGGACTGGGATCGCGACCGGCCGATGACGGCGCGGCGACTGGAGTGACGCGATGGGCGATGACCATTATGAGCCAAACCGGGTCCTGGGAATGCCCAGGGGGACGGATCCGAACGCCAGGCAAGGCGAAGAACCGCAACGCGTCCTGGGTATACCGACGGACTGGTTCGGCCCTGTCGACCCCCGGCTCAAGTCGCTGGCACATCCGATTCGGGCATATCGCCGGTGGCGGCGACAACGACAGTCGTGATCGCGGGCGGCTCCCGGAGATCGCGGACAACGAGGTCGGCGAGCTCCGCCGGAGTGTGCTGGTCGCCCCGGAGGGTCAGCGTGCTCGGCGGAAGCTCGGCGCGCGCCGCCGAGCAGCGCTCGGCGTTGCGATGCCGGAAGGCGCGCGCTGATGCATCCGCACCGGCGTCGTCCTCGTCTAGGACCTGAGCATCGATGCGGCGGCGGAGCTCTTCGGCAGGCACGTCGAGGAACACGTGCAGGACGCGTTCGCGCGCCCTGCTGATCTGCCCGAAGATCTCCTCCCGATACACCGGGTTGACCAGGGTCATCGGGATGATCAGCGGCCGGCCGTAGTCGGCGGACATGCCGATGGCGAACTCGGCGACGAGCCTGGGCCACAGCGGGATGCCCTGAAAGTCGCCGCTCTCCGGTGCAGAAGCCGACCGCCGAGGCGTCCGATCCGGATACCGCGGGAACCGCCGCCAGCAGGGACCGGCCACCAGGTCGGCGCGGTCTCCGGCCGGTCTTGGTTCGGTCTCGGCGTCAGGCGCAGCCCATCAGGATGCGGGGGTGAACTCCACGTCCTCGGTCTTGACCGTCCCCGCCTTGCGGCCCGGCGCCGTCTGGTAGGTCCAGTACAGGTTCGTGTGGGCGATCACCTTGTCCGGCGGCGGCGCCCCCCAGGCCTCCTGGTCCTCCGTGGTGTGCGCGTCGCTGACCAGGGTCGCGTCGTAGCCCCTGGCCAGCGCGCCATGCAGCGTCGAGCGGATGCACGCGTCGGTCTGCGCGCCGACGATGACCAGCCGGCCCACTTCCAGGCCGGACAGCACCGTCTCCAGCGTGGTGTCCTCGAACGAGTCGCCGTATTGCTTCTCGACCAGCGGCTCGGAGTCGTCAGGATCGAGTTCCGGAACTATCTGCCAGTCATCGCTGCCCCTGGCGAGCTGCTCGTCCGAGTGCTGCACCCAGACCACGGGGACGTGCTCGTGCCGCGCCTTCTTGACCAGGCTGTCGATGTTCGCGACGACCGAATCGCGTTCGTAGGCCCCTTCGACCACGCCGTTCTGCACATCGACGACGAGGAGCGCAGTGTTCGGCCGGTTCTGGAGTGTGGTCATCGTTTCTCCCTGTCGCGTGGCTCGTCGTGTGCTCCGTGTAGCCCACGCTAGCGAGAACCGCCGACAGTCGGCCAGCGCCCGCCTGACCAACGGGTAACAAGTCCGGCCGGCCCGGGCGATCCCCCCCGCGTCCGCCCGGGCGGGACCATGCTCGGCCGCACCTCGCCGGCGCCATGCGAGGCGCTGCCCGCGCGCAGCCGGACGCCGCTTGGCTGCTCTGCTGCGCTGCTGAGCTGGTGCGCTGCTGAGCCGGCTGAGCCGCCCAGGCTGTGCTCAGCGGCCTTAGCCGCGCCTGGCGCGAGCTCGCCGCTTGCCCTCGTGCATCGCCTGAAACCGGGCCACCGGGATCTCGTGCCCTTCGGCGACCAGGTCGCCGGGCAGCGCCTGCGGCCCGGGCATCAGGTCGGCCCAGGGGTCACGGTCGGCCGCCAGCCGGGCCGCCGTGGCCATGGTGAAGTCGGCCGGTGCGACGTCGCCGAGGTCGTCCCACGGCACCGGGAACGACACCGGAGTGCCCGGCCTGATGCGCGGCGAGTACGCGGCCACGACCGTCGCCCCGCCCGCCCTGGTCGAGTCGATGAACACCTTGCCCGCGCGGTCCTCCTTGATGAACGCCGTGGTGGCGATCTTTGGACCGACCCGCTCGGCCCTCGCCGCCAGGGCTCTGGTGGCCGCGGCCACGTCCTCTATCCCCGCCTGCCCGTCCAGCGGCACGAACACGTGCAGGCCCTTAGCGCCGCTGGTCTTCACCGCGCCGGCCAGTCCCGAGCTGGCCAGCGCCTCCCGCGCCAGCCCGGCCGCCGCGACCGCGAGGGCGAAGGAGCGGTCGCCCTCCGGCGGGTCGATGTCGAGCACGAGGTGCGTCGGCCGGTCCCACTGCTCGGCGCGGATCAGGGTCGGGTGGTACTCGACCGCACGCTGGTTGGCGAACCACAGCAGGGTGCGCCGGTCGTCGCAGAGCGCATAACGCACCTGCCTTCCCGAGGTCTGCGCCCACAGCGGCACCGTCCGCACCCACTCCGGCGCGTAGCCGGGCACGTTCTTCTGCATGAACGGCTCCTGGCCACGCAGCACCCTGACCACCGAGAGCGGCCGCTCCCGCAGCACCGCGATGATCCGGTCCGCCACCGCGTCGAGGTAGTCGACCAGGTCGCGCTTGGTCGCGGCTGACCCGTCGAACAGCGGCTGATCGAGGTTGGTAAGCGGGACGCCGTCCCGTTCCTCCCCGCGCTCGCGGCCTGGCGTCATCAGGGCGGGCCCGCGCTAGGCGCCGTAATCGAAGAGCAGCGCGAGCGCGTCGTCCAGCTTGCGCAGCGTGGTCGCCGACACCCTGCCCACCGGGTCGGCGCCCAGCCGCTCCCGGCGCAGCCGCAGCACGGAGTAGGACTCCAGGTGGCCCTTCACGTAATCGTCGCTGGTGAGCGCGACGACGTACGGGGTCTCGGTGAGATCGGGCCGGTCGCTGACCCGGACGACGACGGGATGACCGGTGATCGCACTGAAGCCGTCGTTGCTGACGATGACGACATAACCGGCGCGTCCGAGTCCTTGGTGGGCGTAGACGTCGCCCCGGTTCACGCAGCGCCCTTCCCCGCCTCCGGGGTGCCGAAGTCCTGCTCGATGGCCTCAGCCCAGGCCGCCCAGGCGTGGCCGGTGCCGCGGTCGAACTCGGCGACCGCCGCGGCCGCGTCGCGCTGCACCTTCTCCTTGGCCGACCGCGACATCCAGGCCGACATCGGCAGCCCGGCCTGTTCGGCGGCGGCCTTGGCCTGCCGGTAGGTACGCTCGTCCATGCTGATGCTGATGGTCTTGACGGCCATAACGATAACTGTAACAACATCGTTACTGCGGCGAGGCACAGAAGCGTCATCCGGTTCGCTGCGCACCCGAGCGGTCCGGCGCGAGACAAACAACAGACAGCGACACGAACGAGCGACAGCAACACGCAGCGGCCGGAGCGAGCATGCGCGCGATCACGATCACCACGCCGGGCGGACCCGAGGTCCTTCAGGTCGCGGACGTCCCTGACCCGGCGCCGTCCGCAGGCGAGGTGCTGATCGCCGTTACCGCCAGCGGCCTGAACCGGGCCGACCTGCTGCAGCGCCAGGGCCTCTACCCGCCGCCGCCCGGCGCCTCGCCGTACCCGGGCCTTGAGTGCTCCGGCCGGATCGCCGCGCTCGGCACCGGGGTCACCGGCTGGATGGTCGGCGACGAGGTCTGCGCGCTGCTGGCCGGCGGCGGCTACGCGGAGCGGGTCGCCGTGCCGGACGGGCAGGTGCTGCCGGTGCCTGGCGGCCTCACCATCCGCCAGGCGGCCGCGCTGCCCGAGGTGGCCTGCACGGTGCACGCCAACCTCGTCACCCTGGCGGGCCTGGCCGCGGGCGAAACGCTGCTCGTGCACGGCGGCGCGGGCGGGATCGGGACGATGGCGATCCAGCTTGGCCGCGCGCTCGGCGCGCATGTCGTCTGCACCGCGGGATCGGCGGCGAAGCTGGAACGGTGCCGCGAGCTCGGCGCCGAGCTAGCGATCTCCTACCGGGACGAGGACTTCGTGACCGCAGTCGCCGACTTCACCGACGGCCGCGGCGCGGACGTGATCCTGGACATCATGGGCGCCTCCTACCTGCAGCGGAACGTGACCGCGCTGGCGCCGGGCGGCCGGCTGGTGATCATCGGGCTGCAGGGCGGCGCCAGGGCCGAGCTCGACATCAACGCGATGCTGCGCAAGCGGGCCAGCGTGCACGCCACGTCGCTGCGGAACAGGCCGGTCGCCGAGAAGGCCGCGATCGTCGCCAGCGTGCGCGACGAGGTCTGGCCGCTGATCAGCTCTGGCCTGATACGCCCGGTTATCGAGACGACGCTGCCGCTGGCCGATGCCGCGCAGGCACACCGGCTGATGGAGACGGGGGCGTACGTCGGGAAGATACTTCTTACGGCATAACACATCCGCCCCCGGTGATGCACGCGGGCAGGTTCATCGACAGACTAGGGACATGAGCGAGCAGAGGGAATCGGGCCCGGAGTCGCTGGGCAAGGTCGTCGTGGTCGGACCCGACGGCGTGGCGATTGAGAGCGACGTCACCGACGGAAGCGGTGAGCGGCCGGTCACCGAGATGGTCGAGCAGCCCGCCAAGGTCATGCGGGTCGGCAGCATGATCCGCCAGCTACTCGACGAGGTCAAGTCGGCGCCGCTCGACGAGAAGAGCCGGGCCAGGCTCAGGGAGATCCACACCAGCTCCATTAAGGAACTGGAGACCGGGCTGGCACCCGAGCTCGTCGACGAGCTCGAGCGGCTGTCCCTGCCGTTCGCCGAGGACGAGATCCCCAGCGAGGCCGAGCTCCGGGTTGCCCAGGCGCAGCTGGTCGGCTGGCTCGAGGGGCTCTTCCACGGCATCCAGACCACGCTGTTCGCGCAGCAGATGGCCGCCCGCGCGCAGCTCGAGCAGATGAGGCGCGCGCTGCCGGCCGGCATGGTTCCCGGCGGCCAGCCGGACGAGGCGCAGCAGCAGCGGACCTCCGGACCTTACCTGTAGCGGCACCTGCAGCGGCTGCAGCTAGCCGCCGGTCCTGATCCGGTCCAGCCAGGAGGCGGCGTCGGCGAGCCCCGCACCGGCGAGCCCCGCACCGGCGGGCTCGCGGTTCGCCACGGTCTGCCCGGCCCGCCCCCCGGAGATGATCTTGATGGATGTGGCGGATGTCCCAGAATACGCAGTGAATGTGGCATCCATTCCACTGACATCCCGGTGATCATGTGCGGTTTCGGCTGGTATGCGACGATCCTGGCGGCCGTGCTCGCCCAGGCGGCCGCGGCCGCGCGGCGCGAGGGCCAGCCGCGCTGCTCCGGGTTGTCCATGGCCGGTGATTCCGCGCGGTGAAGCCTTCGGTGCCCGCGGAGATCTAGGGACAGGCGCTAGCCGCCGGTCCTGATCCGGTCCAGCCAGGAGGCGGCGTCGGCGAACTCCGCATCGGCGATCTCGGCGGGCTCGCGGTCGGCCACGGTCTGCCCGCCCTGCCCGTTCCGCCCCGACCGCTGGTCGGCCATCGGATAACTGCCGAGGAAGCGCACGTCGGCGCAGGTGCGCCGCAGGCCCATCAGCGCCTCGCCCACCCTCGCCGCGCCGACGTGCCCTTCGCAGTCGATGAAGAAGCAGTACCTGCCGATGCCCTCGCCGGTCGGCCTGGACTCGATCCTGCTCAGGTTCACGCCGCGGACGGCGAACTGGCTCAAGATGTCCATCAGCGCGCCGGGATGATCGTCGGCGAGGTAGGCAACCACCGAGGTCCGGTCTGATCCGGTCGCCGCGGGCAGTGGCCCAGGCGCGCCGACCTCGATGAACCTGGTCACGGCGCGGGCGTTGTCGTTGACGCCGTCGGCCAGCACGGCCAGCCCGTAGTGGTGCGCGGCGAAGCGGCCGGCCAGCGCTCCGTCGAGATCCCCGTCAGCGACCTGCTGCGCCGCGTCCGCGTTGGACATCGCCTGCCGCCACAGGGCATCGGGCAGGTTCGCGGCCAGCCACTGCCTGCACTGCGGCCGGGCGACCGGATGGCCGCCCATGACCTTGATGTCGGCGAGCGCCGTACCCGGCCTGACCAGCAGCGCGAACTCGACGGGGACGATGACCTCCGCCTTGATCAGCAGCGGCGGACCCGCCGCAAGCTCGTCCAGAGTGGCGCTGACGCCGCCCTCCACCGAGCTCTCGATCGGCACCACCGCGCGTCCCGCCAGGCCCGAGCGCACCGCGTCGAGCGTGGCCTCGATCGAGGCGCAGGCCACCAGCTCGACCTGATCCCCCGGATGCAGCGCGCTGGCCGCCTGCTCGCAGAACGTGCCGCGCGGGCCAAGGTAGGCGCAGCACGCGCCGGGCTCGCTCATGTGTGTCCTCCCGCTCGCCTCCGCACGGCGACCGGCTCGCTGTGTCCTCCCGCTCGCCTCCGCACGGCGACCGGCTCGCTGTGTCCTCCCGCTCGCCTCCGCACGGCGACCGGCTCGCTCACTGGTCCCCCGCCCGGCCCTGCCGCCCCGCGTCCGTGCCGCTCGCCCGGGCCCGGTCCGCCCCGGCCTGGAGCACGTCCGCGCCAACCCCATTCGCCCCGCCCGCGTCCGCGCCGCTCACCCCTGCCGCGCTCACCCCGGCCGGGAGCACGTCCGCACCGCCCCCGTTCGCCCAGCCCGCGCTCACCCCGGCCCGGGGCGCGTCAGCGCCCCGGGCGTCTGGCGGCGCCGCGGGGCGCCGCCACGGGCGGCGGGCGGCCAGCGCGCGGGCCACGTCGGCGAGCTGGTGCGCACGGTGCAGCTGGGAGTGCAGGTCGCCGCCGGTGGCACGGTGCGCGAGCGGGACCTGCACCTCGACGATCCGCATCCCCTTGCGCAGCAGGTCGATGGTCAGCCCGGTCTCCGCTCCCCAGCCGCGGGCCAGCGGCCTGGCCGCCTCGAACGCGGCCCTGGTCAGGCAGCGCTGGCCGTTCAGAGGCTCGGCGGGCCGCCAGCCGGTGGCCCGCTCGATGCCAGCGCCGGACAGGCCGAGCACGACGCCGTGACCGCCCAGCTTCACCCGGTCGGCGAAGACCGCGATTGTCATGTCCGCCTCCCCTGCCCGCACCGGCCCGGCCAGGGGTCCGGCCTGCGCGGCGGTATCGCCCAGGTCGGCGTCGAGGAACAGCAGGTGCCGTGGCCGACCGGCCGGGCGGCCTGAGGCGGCGGCACGGTCGGCCTCGATCACGCGAACCGCCTCCGCCCCGGTCTCCAGCGCGGCCGCCTTGCCGCGGTTCCTCGCGTGCCTGACGACATTCGCGCCGGCGGATGCGGCCTGCGCGCCGGTGCCGTCGGCCGATCCGTCATCGACCACCACCACGATGTCGACGCCGACTATCCGCGCCGCCGCGGTGACGGTGGCGCCGATCCGGTCGAACTCGTTCCTGGCTGGGATGACGACGGCCAGGTCGCCGCGTGGCGACATGGCTGCGATCTTAGTGGCGGGCGCTAGCTGCCGACTGCCTGCGCCGGGGTGTCGGTCACGGTGAACACCGTCTCGAGGCCGGTCACCTGCAGGATCTTGCGGACGGCGGGACGGGGAGCGGCCAGTTCCAAGTCCCCGCCGGCCTCCTGCACCTGCCGGTGCGCAGCCAGCAGCACGTTGACGCCGGTCGAGTCGCAAAAGTCCACCCCGGACAGGTCGACGACCAGCCTGATCGGGTCGCCTGAGCCGAGCACGCTGGTCAGCTCACGCTGCAGCCGGGGAACCGTGTACAGGTCGATCTCGCCCTGGACCGACATGACGACGTATTCCCCCACGGGCCGGCATGTGACCTTTAGCTCCACCTCCCGCACATTACTCGCCCCCGGCGCCATCCACCACCCGAGCCGGCCGGAGCGGCCAGGGTCCTCCCGGGCCGGTCAGGCACCTCGCACAGGCCACGATGCCGCTGGTATCGGCCCTGCCGGCAGTACCGCGGGCCGCGTACTGTAGGTGTCATGGCGCGCATCATCATTTTCGTCGTCGCGGCGGCGGCGGTACTCCTGCTCCTCTGGGTGCTGCTGTCTGGCCTCGTCCACATGCTCATCATCGGCTTCTGGGTCGCGCTCGTCGTGGTGCTCGGCGTCGGCCTGCTCAGGGTCGGCCGGAGGGCAAGGACACGCCAGTAGGCGGCTAGCTTGCCGGTGCTAGCTCGCCGGTGCTAGCTCGCCGGCGCTAGCTCGCCGGCGCTAGCTCGTCGGCGCCAGTTCCTCGGCGCGGCGGGCGTGGCCGGACTCAGGGTCGGCGGGCTCGGACGCGGCCGGGCCGCCGAGCAGTACCGGCGCGGGGCCGGCCGGGATGCCCGGGCGGCCAGACTCGCTGGCTTCGAGTGCGTGATCCGGCCGGCCGGCCGGATCACGGTCAATCGGCGCGCACATGCACCGCGGGCCGCCGCGCAGTCCGCCGAGCTCGGTCCCCGGCACCTCGATGACCTCGAACCCGGCCGCCGCGAGCCTGGCGTTGGTGTCCGCGTTCCGCTCGTTGCAGAGGGTTAGCCGAGGGCCGAGAGCGAGCGCGTTGGTTCCGTCGTCCCACTGGCCGGGCGCGCCGGGGTGCGGCGCGCGCGGCTCGGTCCCGGTGTCAATCACCCTGAGCGCGTCGACGCCGATCGCACGGGCCGCCGCCTCGAGGAACGGCCGGGGCCTTGACACCCGCAGCTCGCCCTGGCCGACGGTGATCGAGAGCGCGGTCAGCGTGAAGGCGAGCGCCGGGAACATGATCACGGTGCCCTCGCCGACGACCGTGCATAGCCTGTCCAGGTAGCTGCCCTGGCCGCGCTGGCTCAGCGGCACGGCGAGCACCGTGTGCGCGAGGCCTTCGGACAGCAGGTGCCTGGCCAGCTGCTCGGCCGCGGCCGGCGTCGTGCGCACGCCTACCCCGACCGCCACCACGCCGGGACCGAGCAGGAGCACGTCACCGCCGTGAAGCGATCCGTTCAATGCCGTGAAGTTCTGGCCGAGCCCGCCGAACCTCGGGTGGTGCGCGTACACGAGTGCCAGCAGATCGGTCTCCCTGCGGCGTGCGCCGGCGAGGCCGGCCACCACCGGCTGGTCGCCGATCCAGATGCTGGAGTCCCGGCTGAACACCAGGCTCGGCAGCGGCTCGATCACGAAGTCGCGCGGGTCGAGCAGCTCGTAGACCAGGCCGCGGCCCGACCGCAGCTCGTCGCCGGTGAGGCCGGCGATCAGCGTGGCGGCAAGGTCCTCGGGCGGCAGCGAGTCCAGGTGCTGGCCGAGCCGGCCGGCGAGATCCTCGCCCAGGTCACCCGCGTCGAGCACCGAGGTGATCGCACGCTGCCTGGCCACGGAGTACTCGAGAACATCCTGCAGCAGCTCGGTGAGGTACAGGACCTCGGCGCCGTGATCCCTGAGCACGTCGGTGAGCGCGTCGTGCTCCCGTTGCGCGCGGGCGACCCAGGGCACGGCGTCGAACTGGAGCCTGCTCAGCGTTCGCGGCGTGACCCGGCGCAGCTCGGGTCCCGGCCGGTGCACGAGCACGGTCCGCAGGGAGCCCACCTCGCTGTCGGTACCAGTGCCGTGACTCACATCGCCCCCGCCGAACCCCTCGCCGCACCCCCTGGCGACGACCCCTCAAGGCAGTATCACCAGTCTGGCTGGGGTTACGCCTGCGCCGCGAGCCGCGGGGCCGCGGGGCTCCACCAGTCCGCCGCCCACCGCGACCGCCAGGCTGCATCTGGTCACGATCAGCGTCAGGCACCGGCGGGGCGGGCTGGTCGGCGGAGCCGACGGCTTACTGGTCGGCGGAGCCGACGGCTTACTGGTCAGCGGAGCCGATGGGCTTACTGGTCGGTGGAGCCGACTGGCGCCCACGCCCGGGCCGTGCCGACTGCGGCGGGACTCTCCTGGTCGGGACTTCCGTGACAGACGTACCTGGGCGCGGCGAGCACCGCCCAGACCGTGAGCCCGACGTCCTCGGTCCGCACCCCCCAGGTCTGGCTCAGGTGCTCGACGATGCTCAGCCCGCGGCCGCTCATAGCGGACGGCGCCGGGTGGCCGGCATGCGGCATGGTGGCGCTGCCACCGTCGCTGACGGCGACCTCCACCGAGGTCCCGTTGAGCGCCCACGCGACCTGAAGCCGCTCGCCGGGCAGGGGGTAGGCATGCAGGATCGCGTTGCTCAGCAGCTCGCTGACGACCAGCGCGGCATCGCGCACCGCGTGGTCGTAGATGCCGGCGGCGCGCAGCTCTTCCGACAGTGCCCGGCGCGCGATGGCAACGCTCGCTGGCGCGCAGGGCAGGTGGACGACGCTCGACGCACCCACCTCCCTGAGCACTGTGTCGCGGGGGACTACGCGGCGGCTTGGTTCATGCCGCGGACGGGAGATGCCCGCCAAGGGAAGACCGGAAACCGGTAAAGAACGAGGCGCGGGTCACAGTCCGGCAACCCCGCCTGTCCCGGCGCGGGCCCGGTGTCGCTCTGCCAAGGCAGCCAAGGGTTTGCGGTCGAGTGACGGGGAGCTGACCGTGCGCTTGCGTTATAAAATCGTTACTTACCGGCCGGTCCCGGCCTGTTCGCTTATCCCGAGGCAGGAAGGGAGCCGTCCTCAGGTACAGTCGGCGCCGTGATAATCGCCCGATCCTGCTGCCGGCCATGCCTGGGCTCCGCCGCATGAGATCGGCCAGGGTCACCTCGCCCGGTCAGCTGCTTGACGGCACGGGCGCCGAGGAGGCCGACGAGGCCACCGCGACCGATCCCGAGCAGCCGGACGGCTCGCTTGCGGCACTCGCCGCGCAGTATGGCCTCAAGCCGAGCGCGCAGCGGCCCACGCTCGGCAAGTACCTGCGCGAGCTTGCCCTCAGATGGAACTTCATCATGGGCTTCGCCACCGCGCGCAACATCGCCATGTACACCGAGGCCAGGCTCGGGCAGCTCTGGCAGATCCTGGCACCGCTGCTCAACGCCGGCGTCTACTTCCTGATCTTCGGCCTGATCATCAAGATAAGCCGCGGAATACCGGATTACCTCGCCTTCCTTGTCACCGGCGTCTTCGTCTTCAGCTTCACCCAGCGGACGTTCATCTCTACCTCGAAGGTCATCACCGACAGCCTTCCGCTGATCAGGGCACTGCAGTTCCCGCGTGCCTCGCTGCCGCTCGCCTACGTGATGATCGAGCTGCAGCAGATGATGATGTCGATGGTCGTTCTGGCCATCATCGTCGTCGCTACCGGGCAGCCGCTGACCTGGTACTGGCTGCTGGCCATCCCCGCGATCGTGCTGCTGACCATGTTCAACGCCGGGATCGGGCTGTTCGCCGCTCGGGTGGGCGCCAGGGTCAACGACTTCGCCCAGCTGCTGCCGTTCCTGATGCGGACCTGGCTGTACCTCTCCGGCGTGCTGTTCAGCATCCAGCAGCTGGTGGTACAGCACATGCAGAACTACGGCTGGGCGACCACACTGCTCCAGGTCAACCCGGCCGCGATCTTCATCACTCTCGTGCGCAACGCGCTGCTCAGCGACCAGCGGCAATCGGCGTTCGGCTACCAGCACTACAACGCCGCCAAGTGCACCACCTGGCAGGATCTGGCGACCGGCGTGATCCGCGAGCCCTCGCCGCAGGACTTCCCGAGCACTCCGCACGGCCAGGCCGCCTACCAGCAGGCTCTTCGGACCTACGACGCGCGGGAGATGTACAGCGCCTACTGCCACCCCACGTTCATCTCCGCGCACCTGTGGCAGTTCGGCATCGGCTGGGCTGTCGTCGCCCTCGTACTCGGCTTCTGGTTCTTCTGGCGCAAGGAGGTGTTCTACGGCCGTGGCTGAGCCGACCGTCATCGTCGATGGCCTGCACGTCGTCTACCGGGTCTACGGCGCCGGCGGCGACCGCGGCACGGCCTCCACCGCGCTGCTGCGCATCATCGGCCGCCGGACCAGGCCGGCCATCCACGAGGTGCATGCCATCCGCGGCATGTCGTTCGTCGCCTACCGGGGCGATGCGATCGGCATCATCGGCCGGAACGGCTCAGGCAAGTCCACCCTGCTGCGCGCGATCGCCGGACTGCTGCCGCCCGAGCACGGCACCGTCTACACCACCTGCGACGCCTCCCTGCTCGGGGTCAACGCGGCCCTGCTCGAGGACCTGACCGGCGAGCGCAACGTGGTGCTCGGATGCCTGGCGATGGGGATGTCCAAGAAGGAGATCAAGGCGAAGTACGCCACCATCGTGGACTTCTCCGGGGTCCGCGAGTTCATCAACCTGCCGATGAAGACGTACTCGTCGGGCATGGGATCCCGGCTGCGCTTCGCGATCGCGGCCGCCAAGGACTACGAGATCCTGCTGATCGACGAGGCACTGGCCACCGGTGACGCCGAGTTCCGGGTCAAGAGCCACGCCAGGATCGACGAGCTGCGCAAGAAGGCCGGCACCGTCTTCCTGGTCGCGCACGACCTTGAGGAGGTCGAGGACACCTGCAACCGGGTGATCTGGCTGGAGCGCGGCAAGATCGTCGAGCAGGGCGAGGACGTGATCGGCATCATCGACCGGTACATCGACAGCTCCGGCGGCGAGAAGGTCGCCAGGGACCCGGTCACCAGGAGACGCATCAGCGCCCCCGAGCCCGCGGCCACCTGACCGTTTCACCCGCGCCTGTCCGGCGCTCAACCCGGCGCTCGGTGCGTCCCGGGTCTCACGCTGGCGGGCTCCGGCTGGCCCCGCAGTTCAGTCGGGTTCGCGCTCGGAGGTGTCGCTAGGCGACCGCGGCGCCGGCACGACGGCCGATGCGGACGGCTCGTGTCCTTGCAGCGCGGCCTGCTCGTGTCCTTGCCGCGCGGCCTGCTCTGGTCCGGCTGGCGGACCGTGCGGCACGGTGTCCGCGGGTACTCGTGCCTCGTTGCTCGTGGTCGCCCCGTTGCTCGCGGCCGACTCGCGGCTGGTGCCGGGCCGGACTGCCGACTCCGGACCGACCTCAGGCACCTGAGTCGGATCGAGCTTGGCGGGCAAGGCTTGCCGCAGGGTCAACCGCATCACGGTCCCGCCACCGGGCCGCCCGGCGGCGGTGACCTCCCCACCCTGAGCCCTGGCCAGCTGGCGCACGATATAGAGGCCGAGCCCGATCCCGCCGAACCTCCGGCGATCGCCGGCCTCGCCCTGCACGAAGCGCTCGAAGATCCGCTCGGTGTCGGCCGGATCGATGCCTATTCCTTCGTCCCTGACCGTCACCTCGATCTCGCCGCCGACGGCGGCCGCGGCCACCGTGACGGTCCCGCCGTCGGGCGAGTACTTGAACGCGTTCTCGAGCAGCTGGCTCACGATGCTGTCGGTCGCGGCCACATCTCCGTGCGCGCAGGGCAGGTCGTCGGGTATCTCGGTCACCACGCTGTGCTTGTCCGACAGCGGCCGGAACACCGCCGCCGCGTCCCGCAGCACCTGGGCGAGGTCGAAGGGCTCGTTACTGACGCTGAGCCTGTTGGCACCGGCCCGCGACCCCAGCAGCAGCTGGTCGACCAGTCTGGCCAGCGACTCTGCGCGCTCGGCGATCGTCTGGACGGCACTGCGCCGGTCGAGGTCCAGCATCTTGTCCCACCGGCTCGCCAGCGTGCTCGCGAAACCCTGCACGACCGTGATCGGCGTCCGGAGCTCGTGGCTCGTCGTTGCCAGGAACAGATCCTTCGCCTGCTCAAGCTCCTTGGCTGCGGTGACGTCACGGAAGTCGATGACCTGTTCGTCGCGCCCGTCAAGCACCGTGCAGAGCACGTCGATCCAGCGGTCGTTGGCGAGCCGGCAGGTCAGCGTGGCGCCAGGCTCGGGCAGCGGGAATGGCGGTGACTTGCCCGCGGCCTGCGCCGCCGACACGCCGGTGAGCATGTGCGCGGCCGGGTTCCACTGGCGAACCAGGCCCTCCCCGTCCAGCACGGCGATGCCGTCGGCGCTGCCATCGATGACCGCGCGCTCATGCGCCCGCTGCCTGACAACCTCGGCATAGGCGATGGCGTTGGACAGCGCCACGCTGGCGTGGCCGGCCAGCAGCTCAAGCAGCTCAAGGTCGATGTTCCCGACCTGCCGCCTGCTATACAGGGCGTACAGCGCGCCGTACGGCCGGCCGCCCACATGCGACAGGCTCAGCGTGATCGTGTGCAGGCCGGGAAGCGCCGACCAGATCAGGTCGTCGAACCTGCCCGACTCACCCGTCCGCATCAGCACGGTATTCCCTGACCGCATTAGCTCGCCGACCAGGCTGCTCGGCATCTCGGCAGTGCGGCCGCGCAGCTCAGCGGGCAGCCCGTCCATCGAGACCAGCCGGAGCATGTCGCCTTCGATCAGCACGAAGCCACCGGCATCGGCCCTGGTCAGCTCCCGCAGGCTGGCGGCGATACGGTCGAGCACGGCCGCGATGTCGAGCTGGGTGTTCATGTCGGCGACGACGTCGCCGAGCCTGCGCACCACCCGAGCCCGCTCGGCCATGTCGCGCCTGACCGTGACATCCTCGTCGCTGCGGTGACAGACGATGATCCAGCCGAGCCGCTCGCCGCCGCCGTCGATCAGGCTGCTCGTCTCGGTCCGCACGTCGAGCACCTCGCCCGCCTTGCAGATCCGCCTTGTGGTCAGCGAGACCTGGCCGCCGCTGGCGACCCGCTCGAGTACGGCGTTGTACTCGGCGCGCAGTTCCCTGGGAATGATGGGCGGCTCGAGGCCGATCACCTCGGCGGCCGTCCAGCCGAACATGCGCTCCGCCGCCGGGTTCCATACGCATACGGTCCGGTCCTTGCCGAGCGCGATCATCGGCTCCCCGGCACATTGGATGACCGCACGCGCGGTGGCGTCGAGCCTGGCCTCGTCGGGCCCCGCTGCCGTCACTCGCCTGCGCCACACGCCCCCTATGGTGACACCGATTCGAGCCTGGGCAGCGCGAATGAGCGAGGCCCCGACACGATTGACCGCTCAGACGGGGCGCAAACCGCCAAGACAACGCCCCTCCTGAGCAGCGTCACCCCGCCCGCCGCGCCCGCGCAGCCGAAGCGCCGCCGACACCCGCCGCAACCCGTCGCGCGCCAAGATTCGTGCCCGGCCGGGACCGGCGCGGGAGAGGCGTCGGCCGGGCGGGCTCGGAGCTGGCGATCAACCGGGACGGCGCCATCTTGGGGCGTTAGGCGGGCGGCAGGAGGACGCCCGGGTTCAGCAGGCCGGCGGGGTCGAGCGCTGACTTGATCGCCCTCATCGCGGCTAGTTCGGCCGGGGACCGGGTCCAGCCGAGCCAGGCCACCTTCGCGCGGCCCACGCCGTGCTCGGCCGCGACCGAACCGCCGTGCGCTGCGGCCAGCTTGGCGACCGCGGCGTCGACGGTGGTGTCGTCAGGGTCCGGGCCCAGGACGTTGACGTGCAGGTTGCCGACCCCGATGTGGCCGAACACAATGACCGCCGGCGAGCCAGGCATCGCCAGGACGGCGTCGGGCAGCGCGGCCGTGAAGGAGCCGAGCTGGCCGACGGGGATCGCGACGTCCATCTTGTGCGGGATCCCCAGGGTCGCGATCGAATCGGTGATCCGCTCCCGGTAGGCCCAGAGCGCGGCGCGGCCGCGCTCGTCCAGCGCGACGACCGTGTCGGCGGGCAGCGCCGCCCGTGCCAGCAACTCAGGGTCGAAGTCGCTCGGGGCCGCGCCAGGACCGGCGCTGACCTCAGCGAGCAGGTAGCCGGGGCGGGCCGGGGAGATCGGGGGCGCGAGCCCGGTCACCTGGCAGACCAGGTCGAGGCCTGCTGCGTCGATGTACTCGGCGGCCAGAAGGCCGGGCAGGTCAGCACGCAGATCGGCGCAGAGCACGGCGGCGTGCGAGATTCCATCGACCCCGGCCATGAGGACCGCGGCGGCCGGTTCTGCGGGACGCAGGATCAGCCGCGCGGCCGTGATCACGGCGAGCGTCCCCTCGCTGCCGGTCAGCAGGTGCGCCAGGTCGTATCCGGTGCTCCCGGCGATCAGGCCGGACAGGTCGCTGACGACGCTGCCGTCGGCGAGCACCGCGGACACGCCCGCTAGCTGCGATCGGGTCGGGCCGTACCTGACCGTCCGCATCCCGCCGGCGTTGGTGGCGATCGTGCCGCCGACGGTCGCCGAGTCGCGCGATGCCAGGTCGACCGCGTAGCGCAGGCCCTCGCGTGCCGCGTGCGCGGCCAGCCGCGCGATCGTGACCCCCGCGCCGGCGGTGACCTGGCTCGAACGGCTGTCCACCGGTCCAAGCTCAGACAGGCGCTGAGTGGAAACGATCACCGGAGCTGGCCGCTCCGGCGCTGGCACCGAGCCGCCGACCAGTCCCGTGTTGCCGCCCTGGGGCACGATGGCCAGCCCGCGCTCGGCGCAGGCGAGGACCACCGCGGCCGCCTCGTCCGTGGAGGCTGGCCGGACCACGCACGTCGCCGCGCCGCGGTAGCGCCGGGTCCAGTCGGTCGCATAACCTGCCAGCACGTCGGGCTCGGTGAGCACGTTCGCCTGCCCGACGGCGGCGCTCAGGTCGGCGATCAGGTCGCGCATGGGTCAAGCCTGGCACGAGCAGCACGAGCCCTGGGCTCCCCGCATCCCGGCAGCCGCGACG
>Ga0335081_10005765_pt1 | contig 19621 bp, 17 predicted proteins | sample Lox_Sample_35_FD_206713 | JGI IMG/M metagenome (GOLD analysis project Ga0335081, IMG submission 206713) | Soil microbial communities from Loxahatchee National Wildlife Refuge, Florida, United States - Lox_Sample_3.5 | ecosystem: Environmental > Terrestrial > Soil > Wetlands | place: USA... | reverse complement strand
TCGGAGAAGGTTTTCGGCAAGCCATTTCACGACACCTTCTGGCAAACCGAAACCGGCTGCATCGTTATTACCAATCTGCCCGGAATGCCGATCAAGCCCGGCTCCATGGGAAAGCCTTTTCCCGGAATCACCGCCACCGTGCTCGATCCCAAAACCTACGAGCCCATCAATCGGCCAGGCGTTGCCGGATTGATTGCGCTGCGGCCAGGCTGGCCGTCGCAGGTTCGCAGTTATCGGAACAACGAAACCGGATTCAAAGCGAAATTCAAGAATGGCTGGTATCTTTGCGGCGATCGCGCCTCCATCGATCCCGACGGCTATTACTGGTTTGTCGGACGCGACGACGACGTCATCAACACCGGCGGACACCTCGTCGGCCCCTTCGAAATCGAATCGGCCCTGCTGGGATGCCCGGCCGTCGCCGAGTCGGCCGCCGTCGCCAAACCCGATCCCATCAACATGGAAGTTGTGAAAGCCTTCGTAACGCTGAAGAAAGGTTTCCAGCCGTCCGGCGATCTTGAACTGGAAATCATGAATAACATTCGCAAGCGGCTATCGCCGCTAGCCATGCCCCAGGAAATCGAGTTCGTCGACTCTCTGCCCAAGACACGTAGCGGCAAGATCGTTCGCCGCGTCCTGCGCTGCAAGGAGTTCGGCGAGCCTGTGGGCGACCTTTCTACCATCATGGACGATTGAGGCCAATCATGGACGAAATCACCAGAGTAGTTCGCGACTACATCATCCAGGAATATGTGCCAGAGGGAGACGACCGCGAAGTCACCGAAACGACTCCGCTGATTTCCAGCGGCCTCGTGGATTCGTTTTCCATGGTCTCTCTGCTGCGGTTCCTGGAGAAGAAATACCAGATTCACATTCCCGACGCCGACGCCACGCCCGAAGCCTTCGACACCGTCGAGCGCATCGTCGCATTGGTCCATCGCTTCCAGAAAGCGGAAGTGGGAAGCGTGTGAGTGGTCGTCGGACGTCCGTCGCCGGTCGCCAGCAATGTTCGGACACTCCGGACGGCCGATGACAGCCGACCGATGACTTGTGTACCACATTCGTGACGCGTTATTACGCGAGGTCCGCCATGTCCTTTTCCGATGCCATTCGCCATTCTTATCAGACCGATCTCGACGCCATCCGAGCCGCGGGATTGTTCAAAGAAGAACGCTACATCCACTCGCCCCAATTTTCCGAAATAGAGGTGGAATTTCCCGTCGGCGCCGCGCCGCGCAAATGCATCAACATCTGCGCCAACAATTATCTCGGTCTCTCCAGTCATCCCGACGTGATCCGCGCCGCGCACGCCGGCCTCGACAACCGCGGCTATGGCATGTCGTCGGTCCGTTTCATCTGCGGCACCCAGGACATTCACCGCCAACTGGAAGTGAAGCTCACCGAATTTCTCGGCACTGAAGACACGCTCCTCTTCCCCTCATGCATGGATGCCAACGCCGGATTCTTCGAGGCCTGCCTGACCGATCAGGACGTTATGATCGCCGACCGGCTTGTGCATGCCTCCATCGTCGACGGCATGCGGCTGTGCAAGGCGATGCAAGACACCTTCAAGCATTCCGACATGGGCCACCTTGAGCAGAAGCTCGAAGAGCACCAGGACAAGCGCATGCGCATGGTCATCACCGACGGCGTGTTCTCCATGGACGGTGACACGGCCAAGCTCGACCAGATCGTTGCGCTCGCCGAGAAGTACAACGCCATGGTGTTCGTCGACGACTCACACGCTACCGGCTTCATCGGCAAAACCGGACGCGGCACGCACGAGCACTGCGGCGTCTTCGGCAAGATCGACGTGATCACGACCACGCTGGGCAAGGCACTGGGCGGAGCTTCCGGAGGCTGCGTCAGCGGACGCCGCGAACTGGTGGAGATGTGCCGTCAGCGCGCCCGTCCCTATCTGTTTTCCAATGCGGTCGCTCCGGTGATCGTAGCTGGTGCGCTCAAAGTGCTGGATCTGATCAGTGCCAGCACCGAGCGCCGCGACAAACTCGAGTGGAACGCCCGCTACTGGCGCGGTCTACTCAAGGACGCCGGTTTCGACCTGAAGGAAGGCGACACTCCGATCGTGCCAGTCATGCTCTACGACGCCAGCCTGGCGCAGAACTTCGCCCGCGACCTCTTCGGCGAGGGCGTCTACGCAATCGGCTTTTTCTTCCCGGTTGTGCCGAAAGGTCAGGCGCGCATTCGCACCCAGCTCTCGGCGGCGCACGAGAAACGTCATCTCGATATAGCCATTGAGGCCTTCAAGAAAGTCGGCAAGAAACACGGCATCCTGGGCCTGGGCAAGAAAGAGCTCATAGCGCACTGCGTCGCTTGATCAGAATCAAACGCTGACTGGGGAACCGCCTTCGTAGCGCGGTTTCTCGGTCAGCACTTCCGTACGGCGGATAGAAACGGAGGCCGCCATGCTCTGCACTGAACTTGAGCACATGGAAGCTGAGTTCGATGACATCCTTACCGCGCTGGAAAGTCCAAACCTGACTGAAAAAGAAAGAAGAGGGCTGCAGGAAGCCTATACCCGGCTTAGCCACGCCATCCAGGACCATCAAAAGTCGGGCCACAGTGGCGGTCCTTGCTTCGAAGATCAAGACGGGCTTTAGTCCGGCTCTAGGCTTTAGGCTCTGGGCTTCATGCGATCTCTGCGGAGGGCAAACATCTTTGTCAAGAACCAGAATCCGAGAGCCAGAACCTAAAGCCTAGAGCCTAGAGCCGAATCCGTCTCCCGGCGAGCCCGCCAGAGCGGGAACGGCTTCTTCGAATCCGGCCACGCGCACGCGCGTGAGCGCGCTCACCAGCCCGGCTACTCCGAGATTGAGACACAGGGCAAGAAATCCGGCATTCCAGCCAAAGTAGGGGTCGCGTCCCGTCAAGACCAGGAACGTCGCTAAAGCAATCCCTACGACTAGTCCAGCGAATACCCCGGTGGTAGTGACTCGTTTCGAGAAGAGTCCGAGCACAACTCCGGGAAACAGCTGCGCAACCCCGGCGAAGCCCAGCAGGTATAGCGACACTAGACTGAGTGAGCTGTAGAGCGCCATGATCAAGGCTCCCAAGGTCAGTACAACCACCATGATCTTGGCGAGTTTTGCCACCTGTTGATCGCTCATCTCCGGCGCCAGCATGGGCCGAAACAGATTCTTGGCATAGAGCGTCGCACCCGTGAGCAGCTGGATGGCTGCAGGAATCATCGCCGTCAGCGCGCCTGCTCCACCGACAATTCCCAGGAACCAGGCGGGAAACGTCTTCCGCACTAACGCCAACAAAGCGAGATCGCCATTGCTCAAGTTAGGCAGGACCAGCAATGCGGTAAATCCCACGCAAAGCATCAGCGGCATAGTGATGCCGTAAAGCGGCATGATGACCGCATTCCGCTTCAGGACCTTGCCGCTCCGTGCCGTAAAGCTCGCGGCAAAATACTGCGGCCACATGTAAAACGTGAGCCCAATCATCAGCACTGTCGTTACATACCAGGTGTGTCCGAGGTTCTTGGTAGCGCCGGGCATGATCAGGTGAGTGGGTTTGGCGTGCACCACCGCCGTGAACATCGCGCCCAGGCCGCCAAAGTAAATACGTGGAATTGCGATTCCAATAAAGACGGCGGCGAATATAAGCAGGAGGTCCTTGATGACGCTGACCCATGCCACCCCGCGCACGCCGCTCACGAGGACAAACGCGGCAACCAGTACGAACCCGGTGACCATGGCCGGCGTACGATGGATTGCCCCGAAGCTGGCAACCTCGACAATCAGCCCGAGGCCGGTGAGTTGGATCTGGAGGTAGGGGATGATGCAGATCACGCCCACCAAAGCCACAAAGGCTGACAAGTATGTGCTGCCGTACCGCACCTGAAAAAAGTCGGCTTGCGTCTGCAGCCGGTGCTTCCGGCCGACTTCCCAAATCAGCGGAAGAATATAGAACGAGACGACAAAAATCAGAGGCTGATATCCGAGGATGTAGAGTACCGGGCCGCCCCTTGAATAGGCCCAGCCGCTCGCTCCCAGAAACGTAAATGTGGTGTAGACTTCGCCGGCCATCAACAGCCACACCAGAACTAAGCCAAATCCGCGGCCGGCGACGGTCCATTGTTCCAGATCCATCTGACGATGGTATCGGGCGAGAAAGCCCACCACCGTGGACACTGCAACGATGCTGGAAATAATCGCGAGCGAGACGATGCTGGGGTTCAATCTGGGCCGCCTTTCCTGGTCTCATCCCCGGGGTGGCACCGTTCTTCCACGGCGTAGGCAGCCCACATCACCAGCGGCGTGAGCGGAATCCACAGGACTAGCCAGAAGAAATTAAAGGGAAGCCCGAAAACCACGGGATACACGCGGTCCCAAAGCGAGACGGAGAAGCAGATCCCGGCGAAAGGCACCAACCCCAGGAGAATCGCGAACAGCGACGGACGTCTCAGAGCCCCTCCCACTCAGAGTTGCGGCATTGTAGCAAAATGCGCAAGCTGCCGGGTCATTCCTGGAAGCACGCTCTGCACCAGGGCAGCCGCTTGCCGTTCGACCCAACACCCCGTAGCATCTAATTTGTAGATGAGTTCCATTGCTGCTCCGAAGATGGCAACCCGCGAAGCCGTTACCCACCTAGCGCTGGGCGAAATCTTCAGCTTTGCTTATGACACGTTCATGAGCAACAAGATCCGCTTCGCCCTGACCGCGCTCGGCATGGTGATCGGCACGGCATCGTTGATCCTGGTGACCACCATCGGCTTGACCGGCCGCCAGTACGTTCTCAACCAGATTCAGGCGATCGGCGCCAACCTCATCGACGCCGAATACGAAACCGGCGGACAGCACATCACCAACACCGGCTTCGATCCGCTCACCATCAGCGACATGCAGGCGGTGCTCGAACAAGTGCCGGGCATTGCTGCCGCGACGCCGGTCACTCCGCTCTTTGAACGTGTTCCAGTCGGCAATGGCAAAGAACGGGATCTGCAGGTTCTCGGCGTTTATCCGGAATACGCGAAAGTGCGAAACCTGCTGGTGCTCGACGGCCGCTTCTTCGATCAGCAGGATGAGCAGGCCCACAACAAAGTAGGCGTGATCACGCAGAAGCTGGCCGAAGAAGTCTATGGCTCCGGACGCGCGGCCCTCGGCAAAACCATCAAGTTGACCGGCCTGCCATTTGTGGTCGTGGGAGTGTTTCGCGAACGCGTCGACACTTTCGGCCAGACCGAAGTCACCGATAACACCATGCTGATCCCCTACAGCGTGATCCGCTACTTCGAGGCCATGCCGATTGCCAAGCAGATTTACTTTTCGGCGGCCGACGCCTCGCTAGTCGTTCCCGTGACCGCCCAGATCCAGCGCGTGATTCAATCGCGACACCGCCAGGAGTCGGTCTACCGGGTCCAGAACCTCACGCAACTGGTCGCCCTGGCCGACAAGACCGCGACCGCGCTCACCATGGTGCTGCTCGGCGTGGCGCTGGTGGTACTGCTGGTCAGCGGGATCGGAATCATGAACATCATGCTGGCCACGGTCAGCGCCCGCACGCACGAAATCGGGATCCGCAAAGCCATCGGCGCCACCAATCGCGAGATTCGCTTTCAGTTTCTCTCCGAGGCCATTCTCATTTCGCTCATCGGCGGCGTGCTCGGCATTCTCATCGGGCTGGCCATTCCTTTTTCCGTCCGCTATCTGACCGAATACCGCATTCCCATCTCGGGCCTGTCGGCCATCATCGCCATTGCCGTTTCTTCATTGGTCGGAATTATTTTTGGGACGATCCCGGCCGCGCGCGCCGCGCAACTGGACCCGGTAGAGAGCCTGCGCTACGAGTAAATTGTGTGGCGGGCATTCCCTTCCGCCGAACCGCTGACTTAGAGCTCCTCTACCGCTTTCTGTAACTCCCGCGCAATCTGCTCTGGTTCGATATCCTGAGCAAACTCCATTGGCTTGCCAATCCGGACCGTGATTTTTCCTGGCGCCGCGAATTTCTTCCCGGCCTGCTTCACCTCGAACAGCCCGTCGATGCGCATGGGCAGAATGGGGATTGCGAGATTGTTCGCCAACAATCCAATGCCAGTGCGAAACGGGCGCAGCTTGCCATCTTCGGTGTGACGTCCTTCGGGGAAGACGAGGATGCTGTAGCCGCGGTCGATGGCTTCTCCGGCGTAAGCGAAGCTCTTGCGGAAGCCCGCCTCACGAGGAAGTGGGAACAGGTTGAGGAGGGCGACGCCGAGCGCCCACTCGATGCGATCGCAGGCTTTGAGCAAGAATTGCCGATTCGCCTGGGGCGAGCGCAGAATCTCGAGCGACTCTCCGCCGGTTGCGGTCGCCAGCTTGTGGCGGAGGCGGGCGGGAAGCGCGGTCTGGATGAATCCGACGTCAACGTCATCGATGTGGTTGGAGATGACCAGCAGCGGCCCGCGAACGCCACGGAGATTTTCCCGGCCGACGACTCGCGGGGCTCCAAGCAAGAACACCGCCGGACGGACGAGAAGATAATGCGCCAGCAGCCGAACCCAGGTGATCGGCCACTGCCAGGTCCAGCGCGGATAATGAAAGTCGCGGCGCGGACCGGCTTCGCCGTGCAGCAATTTTTCGAGGTCCGCAACGGTGCTTGCCGAGGCGAAGCTGGTTTCGCTGAGGTCGATCTGGTAGCGGTCTTCGAGCGCGCCCAGCAACTCGACGCGCTCGAGCGAACCCAGGCCCAAGGCGCTGTCGAGGGTTAAGTCAGGGCGAAGATCGCGAGCGCGCTTGCCACTGATTCGACTCAGGATTTCGGAGAGTGGGCTCGCCGGATGATCGAGCGATGGCTGGTGACCGGCGGCTTGCGCGCGCCTGGCGGCGACGAAATCGCGAATCAGGTTGCTACGCGGCTTTTGAGTCGAGGTTCGCGGGAAATCCTGGTCGGGCCATACGAACCACTCGCGCATGCGCTGGTACTCGGCAAGACTCTGGTTGCCACGCGCAACAATGCTTGCGGCATCGGCTTTCGGATCGCGCAGGATGAGCACGGCGCAAGGCTCGGCGTTGCCGCCGCGCTCGAGCGAGACGACGAGGCAGTCGCGAACTTCGGGCTGTGCTCGGATGGCGGCTTCGAGATCCGCGGGATAGATATTCATTCCCGCGGGAGTGACGATCACTTCCTTCTTGCGGCCCTTGAAGAAGAGGTTGCCCTGGGCGTCGAGTGCGCCGAGGTCGCCGGTGCGAAACCAGCCTTCCTCGCCGGCAACCGGCTGAAGCGCTTGACCGCTCCAATAGCCGCTGGCCACGCCGCCGCCGCGCACCAGGATTTCGCCATCGCCGGCCAGCTTGATTTCCCGGCCGGGAAGAATCTTGCCGATCGAACCCTGGCTCATGCGAAAGGGATGGTTGACGCTGATCAGGGAAGTGGTTTCGGTCAGGCCATAACCCTGGATCACGGCGTATCCAATGCGTCGCCAGAATTCTTCAGTGCCGGGCTCGAGAGCGGCACCGCCGCAGATCATGGCCCAGAACTTCCAGCCGAACTGGCGATGGATGCCGCGAAAGGTCCACCAGCGGCGGAGAAAATGCTGAGCGGCTGCGGCGCGATAACGTCCGGCAAATTGTTCGGCGCGGCCACTGTCGTCGAGATCGCGCTCAATTTTTTGTTTGAGCGACTCGATCATGCGCGGAACGGCGACCAGTACGGACACGCGCTCGCGCCGGATCGTGTCGATGACCTGGGTGGGATTCAGGGTGTGTTCGAAGACCACAGTTCCGCCCATCAGCGGGGGAAGAAAGATCCCGAGGAATTGTCCGAAGACGTGGCTAAGCGGAAGCAGATTGAGGAAGCGGATGGGATGAAAGCAGCGCTCGTATATCAGATATTTGGCGATTTCGGCTTCGAGCGGGGCGATGTTTCCGACCACGTTGGAGTGGCTGATGACGACGCCTTTGGGGTCGGCGGTTGCGCCGGAAGTGAAAACGATTTCCAGCGGATCGGAAGGCTGGATCGCGGCCGGGCGAAAGGGATCGGGGGAATGATGAGCGATGGAGGCGGAGAGCTGAGCAGGATCGAGTGTCGGCAGCCCATCGAAGACGCCCGCGCGTTCGGGAGGACAGAAGATGAGCTTGGTTGTCACTTGCGCACTGACGCGGCGCGCGAAATCGGGGGTTGCCGCATCGTCAATGGGGACGGCGATCACGCCGGACAATGCACATCCTAGAAAGGCAGCCACCCACTCGGGGGAATTGGAGATCCACAAAAGGACGGCATCGCCCTTACGAATTTGCCGCGATGCGAGCTCGCGGGCAAAGCGGTAGGCGGTATCGGCGACCTGGCGATGCGTCCAGCGCTGGTGGCGGAAACCGCGCGGGTGTACATAGGCAGGCTGGTCGCCCCAGTGGGAGAAGTCGTCGAGCGTATCCAGCAGAGTTGCCCGCACATAGTGTTTAGTAGCACAATTTGCGAGCGTTTAACCACCAGGGCACGGGGGAACAGAGGCGTAATGACACGGACGGGAATGAATTCGCGTTACGAATTTCCCCGTAGTCGTCGTATCTCTCGGTGTTTATCTGCTGTACTGATCGTTCTCAGCTTACAGCCTTCCTGCGAAGAGCCGCCGTCATTCAATTCCCAGCCTGAACAGCACACTTCCGCCGCTCCAACACGCGATCTCAGCCAGGACGAAGCGGCGGGCGGTCACGTTTTGCGGAAGCACGTTGGGCAAACCGATGAGCAACTCCGGCAGCGATTGGTGGAGGAACCGAATATCTCGGGCGCCTCGACTTACACGGATCGCGCAACCGCCGAGAAAGTGATTGGCGCGGCGATTGCCGAGAACCGTGAACGCATTCAACGCTGGCTGGAGCGGAGCGGCGGGCATCCGAATCTGGTGCTCGATTACAGTGCCGCCGGGCCGGTCGGCCGTACCCTAAACCGGGGTGAAAACCAACCTCGGCCTTGCCCACACGCCCTGATCGTGCTCAAATACGATGCACCAGGGGCCTATCACGTTCTAACGTCGTATCCGGAGTGTCGCTGATGAGCGTCAAAGAGATCCACTCAAAACCGGAAATTACTGCCGCCACTTTTCCCGCATTGCACACTTTCTTGCGCGGGTATTTCCACGAGGATGTTGCCGACGAGTACGGCACGCCGCTGGAAGCTGCCGAACAATTTTGCGATGACGCCGAGACTGACGAACGCGTGGCGGTCGCGAAGGAATGGACACAGCTGATGCAAGTGCTGCACGGACGTCCGGTGGCGGAGATCAACCAGGCGCTCACGACAAAGCTGGGCGGCGCGGTGCGATTGAGCGAAGAGGAAGTGCAGCAGGTTTCCGGGGTGTTCACGCGCTGCCTGGCCGTGAAGCAGCGGCATGCTTGAAGTAGCTCTCAGCTGTCAGCTTTGAGGTCACAGGTCACAGTATTTCGAACCGAGCGGCCCCAATTGCGCCAATCCAGATCAACCCATTTTGCAAAGTACGCACTCTGCGTGTGATTGTGGGCCAAGGCGGCACTGCATGCTGTGACCTGGCACCTGCGACCCGCCCCAGCTAAGACCTGAGAGTCAGCATTAGGCATCACAGTGCTAGGATTTCTTTGAGTAACTTTGGGGTGAACGATGAAAACTCGTCTTATCGTGGCGTTGTTGTCCTCGCTGTTGTTAGGCCTAAGCGCTTCCGCGTTGGCTGTCGAGGGAAAGACTGTCACCTACAAATCCGGGGATGAGACGGTTAGCGGAATACTTTATACGCCTTCCGGCAAAGGGCCGTTTCCCGCTCTGATCGTGATTCATGAATGGTGGGGATTGAACGATTGGGTCAAAGACCAGGCCACGAAACTCAGCGACCTGGGCTACGTTGCGCTGGCCGTGGATCTCTATCGCGGGAAAGTCGCCACCACGCCGGAGATGGCGCATGAAATCATGCGCGGCGTTCCGGAAGATCGAGCTACGCGCGACCTGCGCGCGGCATTCGATTATCTGGCGGCGCAGCCCAATGTGAAGAAGGACCGGATTGGATCGATTGGGTGGTGCATGGGCGGCGGATATTCGCTGGACGTTGCGCTACTCGAGCCGACACTGGCGGCCGATGTCATCAACTATGGACATCTGGCGACAGACCCAGCCGAACTGAAGAAGATCAACGCGCCCATCCTGGGACTTTTTGGCGCCCAGGACCACGGTATTACTTCCGAGGACGTTAAGAAATTCCAGCAGGCGATGGAACAGCTGGGCAAGAAAGTCGACGTCAAGATTTATCCCAACGCGGGGCACGCCTTTGAAAATCCGGATAACAAGACGGGTTATCGTCCGGAAGAAGCCGCCGACGCATGGTTGCGAACGGTTTCTTTTCTGGAAAAGACGCTGAAATAGGATCTGGTACGACGGCGTGGTTCGGAGTTCGTAGCTCGGAGTTCGCAAAACCGAAGTTGAGGACGTGAACGACGAACTACGACCTACGAGCTACGAACTCCGCTTCTAGCCGCGCTCGAAGGCGTGCTTCTGTTCGAGGGCGGCCCGGGCGGTCGCCATCTGCGATTCGAAGCGATCCTTCTGTTCCATCAGTGACGGCAGAGCGGTGGCATAGCGGCGCGTCATGGTGAACAGTCCTCGTTTCATGAGCCCGGCAGCAATTTCTGCGATGTGATCGGTCGAAGTCTGGACATAGAGCGCCTCGGTGGCATCGCCGAGCCAAACATCGCCGCCGACCAGGCGGGTCTGCCAGTAGACCTTGCGCTCAATCAGGCCGGCGATATCTTCGTCACTCGCCGTTCCGAAGACCCACTGGTTGCGTTTGAAATCGTAGTGGCGGCTGGAAAAAGGCAAGGGCACCAGCTTGCCGGCTTTCGTGAACTCGATCTGCTTCTGATCCACGTCTTTGCGCAAGGCGTTGATCACGGGTGCTTCCACATCTTTAGGATCAAGCGAAGGAAGCACCTCGCGCAGAGTGACGGAGAGATTCACGGCGACGCGGGCATGCAGACCTTCGGAATTTTCGAGTGTGACTTCGGTGTGCAGGACGTGGAAGTCGGAGCCGGAACTCGCCGGCCGAAATGGCCAGTCAAAGTGGAAACTGAGGGGCAGGCCGGTCAGGGTAACGTAGATCTTGCGATCGGGGTTAGGAGTATCCTCGGTCATGTCTAACGACTCTTATTTTATCTAGTGGAAACCTCGGCCGCCCTGCGGAAATCCTTGTTCTTACGCTCCTTTCACAGCGCCTGAAGTGTGTGCGTGGGACTGTTCTCTCGCCCCTTCGTGGTTCCGACTATTCCCTCTTTGCCCCGGCTTACGCGGGTGGCTTTATTCTTTCACCGCTTCACGGCTGATGGCGGACGGTTCTAATCCACTATGAATCCGAATGGCCAAATGCTAAGTGCCAATTGCTAAATGCTAAGCAATGCGGGCCAACTGCACGATGTTCCAGAGAGCAGAAGCGAGCAGCAAGCCAACCAGTCCAGCTTTGACGAACAGGTGATAAGGCGTCTCCAGCAGGTCGGCAAAAACCCCCGCGACAAAGACAAACAAAAATGCGAGCGCTGCCACAAGGAACGTGTCTGCAGCAGACTGCGGAGCAGTAAGCGCCATGCAGATGAGGAGAACCGCGACCAGCAGCGGAGCGGAGTTGCCAAAGTAGCGGGCACGTTTCCAGGCAAGAAAGCTAATAACACAGGCAGGCACGGCAAGCAGCAGAGCTGGACTGCCGCCGGCAATCGTTTGCCATACGCGGAGGTATGAAAGCGGTGTAATGAAGGCGCGCGGCTCGAAGTCGAACCAGCGCGCATGCAACACTGCCTGCCAGAACAGATCGGGATGGAAAAAGTAAGAAGCAAAAAAGATGAAGAGCGCGACGGCGACGGCGGCGGTCCAGATGGCCACGACGGCGCGGGGCCGCACTGGCGTCACCCAAAACATAAAAAGGAAAGCAAGCGGCGCCATGATGACGAAAGAAAACTGGTTCCCAATTGCCAGCGCCAAGGAGAGGCCGAGCAGCAGAATGCGGCGCCAATTCCAGAGCACAACTTCGCGCGGGGCGTAGAGGGTGTGGGCCACAGCGATGGCGGTGAACACGGCGCCGAAGGCGCCCCAGACCGCGCCCGTGTCGGCGGGGGGCGTCCATCCGGCGACGTTTGCGATGGTGGCGGGAGAAAAACAATACAGGATGAGGGCGATGTATCCTCCGGCATTCCCATACAGACGCCGCGACACGTACCACAAAGAGCCGCCCAGCATCACGCCAAAGAACAGGTAGGGAAGGATTGCAAGCAACTGCCAGGCCAGCAGGGAAGGGGTCCAGGAGCGGGGCCAAGGGGCAAAAGCAGCGGCTGAGATGAGGTAATAGAGCGGCGAGTGATCCTCGTCAAAACCGTCGCGCATGCGATAAGCGCGGCGAGCGGATGAAGGCATACCGGTGGCTGCTTCGGAGGACTGCGAATCGGGCGTGCCTGCGACCGCGCCGCCTCTCCACTGCTGCTGGCCGTAGTAGACGCGGAGAAGGCGGTCGGAATCCGGGATCGAATGATTACGAACCTCGATGTGGGTCAGCCACAAACATTGCAGCACATAGACGAGCAACAGCCCGGCCGCGGCAAACTGCGGGGCGGCAATCCCCTTGATGGCAAGCCAATCTCGGAGACCCGGTTTGTGGACTTCTGGCATCAAATGGCCGGCCTATTGAATCGTTCCCGGTCGCACAAATCGTGGTAGTAAGGGAAACCGAGTGTTTTACCATGTTCCACAGGCCGATGGACACAAAACCGCTTACATCATCCGAGCCGGAGCCAGAGTCCACGCCGGCGGCCGGCTCCGAAACGGAGCGCAGTGCCGTAAACGCTCGCGGCGATTCCGGATCTCAGATTGCTCCCGGCGCGCCGATTCGCGCAGCCAGGCGGCGGGAGTCTGCCTGGCACGATGTTTTCATTGGACCGAACGGCTTATATCCGGGGACGCGGTGGTTGATCTACCTGGTGATGGCTTTCCTGGTTTACCTGGTGGAGGAGTGGCTGACGCAGCAGTTTCGGGTGGAAAATGCGGGAACGCTGGCCGGAAGCCTGTCGTGGGAAATCAGCGTGCTGCTGGCGGCGATACTGCCGGCATTGGTCATGGCGGGGCTGGAACAGCGTTCGCTGGCGGATTTTGGCTTGCCTGTCCGCCGGGCGTTTGGGCGCAACTTCTGGGCGGGGGCGCTCTGGGGAATCGCGTCGCTGACGGTGCTCATGATCGTGCTGCGCCTTGCCGGAGCTTTTGAGTTGGGGTCGCTTGCGCTGCACGGACCTCGCATTCTGAAGTACGGGTTTTATTACGCCGTGTTTTTCCTGGCTACCGGACTGGCCGAGGAATTCCTGTTTCGCGGCTATTCGCAGTGGGTGCTTTCGCAAGGGATGAATTTCTGGCCGGCGGCGGCGCTGCTGTCGGTGGGATTTGGCGCGATCCACAGCGGCAATAGCGGCGAGGCCAAATCCGGCCTGCTCGCAGCAGGCCTGATCGGATTCTTTTTTTGTCTCACGCTGCGCCGTACCGGGAGTTTGTGGTGGGCGATCGGGTTCCACACGTCGTGGGATTGGGGCGAGAGCTTTTTTTATTCCGTTCCCGACAGCGGCGGCATGGCGCCGGGACACCTGCTCCGGTCTTCCATTCACGGACCGGCATGGCTGACCGGCGGGACGGTGGGGCCGGAAGGAAGCGCGTTGATTTTCGTGCTGCTGGTGGGGTTGTGGGTTGTATTTGATCGCACGCATCCGCACGTCAAATACGAGGCGAGGTAAACACCAAGTCAAAAGGCAAGAGTCAAATTGAAGAAGTGAATCGCTGCCCCCAGTTCTCCAATTACCGGAGGGTCCGTAAGAAACCTTGAACCACGGGGTACACAGGGGACACGGAGAAAACAATTCAATTATGAATTGTCATCCCGGGTTGTGAGCAGATGGTCATTGTTAACCCGGCGTGAGAAATTGCGGCTGGCTCGCTAGAATTGTGGAGTGAACGTGGAAGAGCTGAAGCGAAAGGACGATCGCCTACGGTCCATACTGCAAGATGCGGGACGTTTGCTGGTGGCGTATTCGGGTGGCGTCGATTCGGCATTTCTGGCGTGGACGGCGCACGAGCTGCTGGGCGACGAGATGCGGGCGATCATCGCCGATTCGGCGAGCCTGGCGCGCTCGCATCTGGCAGATGCGCTCGCTTTTGCGCGGGAAAGCGGGATTCCGGTTCAGGTGCTCGGGACGCAGGAACTGGAAAATCCCGAGTACGTGCGCAACGATGCCACGCGATGCTTTCATTGCAAGGACGAGCTCTTCACGGTCCTGGAGCAGTACCGGGCGCGCGAGGGGTTCGACGCGATCGCTTACGGCGTGAATGCCGACGATCAGGGGGATTTTCGGCCGGGACAGCGCGCGGCAGAGCAGCACAACGTGGTGGCTCCGCTGCTCGAGGCAGATCTGGGTAAAGCTGAGATTCGAGAGCTCGCTCGGGCCGCCGGTTTGCGCGTCTGGGACAAGCCTGCATCGGCGTGTCTTTCATCGCGAATTGAATATGGACGTCCGGTCACGCCGGAAGCGCTCAGCGTGATCGAGCAGGGAGAAGACGCGCTGCGGGGACTCGGCTTCCGGCAGTTTCGGGTCCGGCACCATGGCGAGATTGTGCGGATTGAAATTGCCCGGGAAGAACTTGATCGCGCGCTCGACGAGAAGATGGCGGCGGAGTTTACCCGCATCTTCAAGGCCCTGGGTTTCAAGTTCGTGACGCTGGATCTGGAAGGCTTTCGTTCGGGTTCGATGAACGCGTTGCTTGCGGTCGAGGAAGTGCGGAGAGGTTAGAGGTCAGAGGTCAGAGGTCAGAGATGAGAGGTGAAAATCCCTCGCATCCCGGGGCGCTGTCGACCGATGGAGGATCTCACCTCTGCAATCTGACCTCTAACCTCTGACCTCGTTCTGCAATCTGACCTCTGACCTCTGCAATGACCTGCATGAGATAATGAAACAATCCTCATGTACAGGCGGTTTTTAGTGATTTTGTTGCGAAGAGCTTTTCTTGTCCTGTTGCTGATCTGTCTTGGCTGCTCGGCGCAGTCCGCGCCTCCCGATTCCCACGCTAATAGTCCGGCTGCCGGCCCGACGGCGCCGCCGGAACTGGCGCACGCCGTGGAGCGGCAGGTGCGCGCCTACTACTCGCTGCCTGGGGAAGTAAAGATCAGCGTTTCCGCGCCGCGCGCGAGTGACGTTCCCACGTATGACGCCATGACGGTCACTTTCGACAATGGCAGCAAGAAGCAGAATTTCGAGTTTCTGATCTCCAAAGACCGGAAGATGCTGATGCGGGTGACGCGGATGGATATGACCAGAGATCCGTACGCCGAAACCATGAAGAAGATTTCGGTGGCGAGCCGTCCGACGCGCGGCAACAAGGACGCCAAAGTGGTGGTGGTGAATTTCGATGACTTCGAGTGTCCGTTCTGCTCGCGCATGCATCAGACGCTGTTCCCCACGCTGTTCAAGGAATACGGCGACCGCGTGCTGTTTATCTACAAGGATTACCCGCTGGAGGAGATCCATCCCTGGGCGGTGCATGCCGCGGTGGACGCGAATTGCCTGGCGGCGCAGAACGTGGATGCCTACTGGGATTTTGCCGATTACGTGCACGCCAACCAGCATGAAATCAGCAGTGCAGGAAAGGCAAAAGAGCAGCAGTACGGGGCGGTGGATAAGATCGCAACCCTGCAGGGAGAGAAGCACAGTGTGGACACTGCAAAACTGCAGGCTTGCATGAAAGCGCAAGACGATAAAGCGGTGCGTGCCTCGATGAACGAAGGCGACGGACTGGGCGTGAATGCCACCCCAACCTTGTTTGTAAACGGGCAAAAGCTCGACGGGGCGGTCCCGATCGAGGAGATGCGGGCCACACTCGATCACGCGCTCGAGGAAGCGGGCGTGCCGGTTCCTGACCACAAAGCGGCGAACCCCGAAAGCAAGCCGGCAGAGAAGGCGACGAAGTGAGCGCAGTCAAGTTATCGTGCAGGATTTCTTTGCGGAGGACAATTTGAAAACACGCTTCCTCCCGGGAGTGGCCGGTTTGAGCGCGCTGCTGGCCTTGCTGCTCCTGGGCGCCTGTAACAGCGGCAGCCACAGCGCCGATGTAGTTGCCTCGGTCAACGGCCGCAAGATTTATCGCAGCGAAGTCGACAAATATTATGCCAACCAGACGACGGGCTCCGATCAGCAGCCCACGGGCGAGCAGGCCGTCAGTTTGCGGCTGAGCATTCTGAACGAGCTCATCGAGACCGAGATCCTGATGCGGCGCGCGGAAAAGCTGGGGCTGCTGGCCACCGACGAAGAGGTCGACCGCAAACTGAACGAGATCAAGTCTCCCTACACGGCGGAAGAATTCCAGAAGCGGCTGGACGAGAAGAAGATCACACTCGACGACTTCAAGCGCGACCTGCGGCGATCGTTGACCCGCGACAAGGTGCTCAACAAGGAAATCACTTCCCGCATCAACATCACCGACCAGGATGTCAGCAGCTACTATAACGAGCACAAGTCCGAGTTCAACCTGATCGAGCCGCAATATCACCTGGCGAAGATCATGGTCACGGCCGTGGCCAATCCGCAGGTGCACAACCTGCAAAACAGCAAGGCGCAGAACGAGGCGGAAGCGCGCAAGAAAATCCAGATGATCGCCAACCGGCTCGACAGTGGTGATGATTTCGCAACCCTGGCGATGAACTATTCCGAAGACCCGGAAACCAGCACCAATGGCGGCGATTTAGGCATGGCACCCGAGTCCGCGCTGAAGAGCGCCGATCCCGCTTCGCGGGATGCGGTGATGAAATTGAAGCCGGGACAATACACGCCGATCATCCCGATGATCAATCCCGCCAACCACCAGAGCTACGGGTACATGATCGTGAAGCTGATTGCGAAAGAGCCGGCGGGGCAACGCGATTTGAACGATCCGCGGGTGCAGCAGGCGATTCGGCAACAACTACGCGACCGCCGCGAGCAGTTGCTGAAGGCGGCCTATTACGAGACCCTGCGAGACGATGCAAAGGTGGAGAACTACTACGCGGAAGATGTTTTGAAGAACGCTGGCGCGGCGAAATAACGCAGTTCGGAGTTCGTAGGTCGGAGTTCGGGAAACCGACGTCCGAAATTCCGTCTGATTAACGCGAACTACGAGCTACGAACTCCGGACTACGATTCAAGCTTCTTCGTTACTACTTCATTCACCAACTGCGGATTGGCCTGGCCTTTCGACGCTTTCATGACTTGGCCGACAAAAAATCCGATCAGCGTTTTCTTCCCCGCGCCATACTGCTCGACCTGCTTGGGATTGGCGGCAATCACTTCATCAGCCAGTTTTTCCAGTGCGGATGTGTCGCGCGATTGCTGGGGCCGACCTTCCTCATCGTAAACGGCCGGAAAATCTTTGTTGCGCTCGAACGCCAAGTCGTAAAGATCTTTCAGCATCTTGCCGGAGATGGCGCCGGACTCGACCAGATCGGCGGAAGCAGCCACGCCTGCCATCGAAATGGGAGACTGCTCAATTTCCAGATTCCGGGCTTTCAGGCGTCCGAGCAATTCGCTCTGCACGAGGTTGGCGACGCGCTTGGGATTCTTTGCCGCCTGCGCCGCAGATTCAAACTGATCGGCCAAGCCGCGCGTTCGGGTGAGTGTCGCCGCATCGCCGACGGTGATGCCGTAATCCTCGATCATGCGCAGGCGGCGCGCTTCGGGCAGTTCGGGCACGGTGGCGCGAATCTCGGACTGCCACCTGGCATCTACAACTAGCGGAAGCAAATCCGGCTCGGGGAAATAGCGGTAGTCGTGCGCTTCTTCTTTCGAGCGCATGGAGTAGGTGCGGCCCTGGTCGGGGTTGTAGAGGCGCGTCTCCTGGACGATCCTCTCGCCCGCTTCAATCACTGCTATGTGGCGCTCGATCTCGTACTCGAGAGCGTCGCGAATAAAGCGGAAAGAATTGACGTTCTTGATCTCGGTCTTGGTACCGAATTCCTGCTGGCCGCGCGGGCGCACGCTGACATTGGCGTCGCAGCGCAGCGATCCCTCCTCCATGTTGCAATCGCTCACCCCGGTGTAGAGTATGACTTCCTTCAAGCGAGTCAGGTATTCGTAAGCTTCATCGGGTGAGCGCATGTCGGGTTCGCTGACAATTTCGATCAGCGGCACACCGGTGCGATTCAAATCGATGGCGGTTTTATTGGCGGCATCGGGGAAGCCTTCGTGGAGACTTTTGCCGGCATCTTCTTCAAGGTGGACGCGGGTGATGCCGATTTTCTTGGTCGAGCCGTTGGCGGGAACTTCGATGAAGCCAAACTCGGCCAGGGGCCGATCATATTGAGAAATCTGGTAGCCCTTGGGGAGGTCGGGATAAAAATAATTTTTGCGCGCAAAAATTGAGGTCTCGTTAATCCGGCAGTTGAGCGCCATCGACGCCAAGACGGCGAACTCGACCGCTTTGCGATTCAGCACGGGCAGCGCGCCTGGCAGACCGAGGCAGACCGGGCAGACATTCGTATTCGGCGGATCACCGAAGCGAGTCGAGCAGGAACAAAAAATTTTGGAGGCGGTCAGCAGTTGGACGTGGACCTCGAGTCCGATGACCGGCTCATAGTTGGCGAGGACCTGCTGGGAGATTTGTGGAGTCGTGGCCATGCCAGTACCCAGTACTGAGTACCCAGTACCCAGAAAAACCTTTAACGACGGACTACTCGGGGTACACGGGGAAACCCTTAGACGCCTTCGATCAGGCTAACGGAATCGTAGCTCTCACTCTGTAATCTAACCCTTGACCTCTTCAATCTAACCCTTGACCTCTTCAATCTAACCCTTGACCTCTTCAATCGCTCTACGGCTTCTTCGCTTCGGGGGCGCTCAGGTATTTTTCCATCAGAATTTCGAAATACATCAACTCGTGGCCGCCGGCGTCGCGCACGCCGGTCAAAGTGAAACTGGCGCCCGCAAGTGGCGTCGAAATCTCCGAAACATCGAAGAACAGGAACCCGGCAGCCGTGGAATGCGGCTCGACCGCGTGAGCTCCGAACTGCGCCCGCTCAATCTCGTCACGCGTTTTTCCTTTCACCGCACCTTTGACCTTGCTTCCGGGGAGCGGAAAGGGCGTGGGGTTCGTCCTCGGCGCGGGGTGCGAGAGCCGCCGGAACAGGTCGTCGTTGCTGACCGGCGTAAGCTTGTCGCGCTTCACCGTGATCAGGGTCGCCTCCATGGAACTGAGCGACACGGGCTGATCGCCGTCATTGGTGATAATCAGAAAGACCGGCAGATAACCATAATCGCGGTAGTTCACGCTGAAGATCTGGGCCTTGTCCGCCATGTCGTAGGGATCGACTGCAACGGTCACCTTTTCGTCCGGGTGCTCGTCATGCGCCGGATAACTACGGGCTGCCTGCGCGGTCGGCATGGCGAAATCTTTGGCCACAGCGGCGGTCAGGCCGGAGAACAGAATGAAGATGGCGCAAGCGAACGCAAACAAGGCGAACCTGATTGGAGACGATTCGAGCATGTCTGAATTATAGGATGCGCCGGGGAGCTAGTCGCTGGTCGCTGGTTGCTAGTCGCTAGTCAAATCTGAGACACCTGGCGACTAGCCACTAGCGACCAGCGACGAGCAGCGCCGTTTACAATGGCACGTTCCCGCCATG
>Ga0335081_10005764_pt1 | contig 19623 bp, 24 predicted proteins | sample Lox_Sample_35_FD_206713 | JGI IMG/M metagenome (GOLD analysis project Ga0335081, IMG submission 206713) | Soil microbial communities from Loxahatchee National Wildlife Refuge, Florida, United States - Lox_Sample_3.5 | ecosystem: Environmental > Terrestrial > Soil > Wetlands | place: USA... | reverse complement strand
GCGCTGCCGCCGACGGCTACACCGCAAGCGTGCGCGCGACGCACCCCTAGCACGCGGCCGATCGACGAGCATGGCGTGCACAAGCGCGATCACCGCGCCGGTGGTCATGACCCCGGCCACCTCGTCTGGTCCGGAGTGCACCGGTGCCAACAACACTCTGCTACACCGAGCCATGCAGCTCCGGAAGATTCTGTGCCCCGTCGACTTCTCGAACGATTCGCGCGAAGCGATGGAGTTCGCGATCGAGCTCGCCGCCAAGAACCACGCAGCGCTCGCGCTCGTCCACGTATGGGAGCCGCCGCTCTGGTTAACGAGCTCCGAGATGCCGATCTCGGGCGAGGCGATCCAGCAGATCGTCGATTCGGAGGAGCAGAACCTCGAAACGTGGGCCGGTGACGCACGCCGGCTCGGGGCTCCAGATGTGAGCTCGAGCTTCCTGCGCGGCGCCGCGTGGGATCAGGTGGTCCAGGCCGCGAAGAGCGATCCGAGCGTCGATCTGATCGTGATGGGCACACGCGGTCGTACGGGGCTCAAACACGCGCTGATCGGCTCGGTCGCCGAGAAGGTCGTACGTCACGCACCCTGCCGCGTGCTCGTGACACGTCGACGCGAATGACCAGGCTGCCGCGCCAGGTGTGGCTGCTCGGCGGTGTCTCGTTCTTCGCAGACGTGTCGAGCGAGATGATCTATCCGTTGATTCCGCTGTTCGTCGTTGCGGTGCTCGGCGCGTCCACGACGGATATGGGATGGATCGAGGGCGTCGCGCAAGCAGTGGTGGCGCTCATGACGGCGTATGCGGGCGTGCGGAGCGATCGATTTCGGCGCCGCTTGCCGTGGGTGCGCTGGGGCTATGGCCTGCCCGTCATCGGCAAGGCGATCCTCGCGGCCGCATTCGCCTGGCCGCTCGTACTCCTCGGACGCACCGTCGATCGCGTCGGAAAGGGCTTCCGTTCGAGCCCGCGCGACGCCTTGATCGCCGACGTCACCCCCGACAGCAGCCGCGGTCGCGCGTTCGGCCTGCACCGTGCGATGGACACCGCGGGAGCACTTGTCGGCGCGCTCGCGGCCGCGGGGCTATTGCGATGGCTGACCACCAGCGTGAACGTCGACGCGAGACCCTACCGAGTCATCTTCGCGATCGCCGCGACGATCGGCATCGCAGCGGCCGCGCTGACGTTCTTCGTCCGCGAAGCGCCGCATCCCGAATCGCAGCCGGTACCCGCATCGGGCGGCCGGCTCGCCTTGCCGCGTTCGTACTGGCTCGTGCTCGCGATGCTCGTCGTGTTCGCGCTCGCCAACTCGAGCGACACGTTCCTGCTGTTGCGGGCGACCCACGTCGGGCTATCGCCGTGGCGGGTCGCGGCCGTCTACGCGGTCTACAACGTCGTCTACGCGCTCGGATCGTATCCGGCGGGCGCCCTCAGCGATCGGCTCGGGCGCTGGGGTGTGATCGGCGTGGGATGGACGATCTATGCGGCGGTCTATGCCGGAGTCGCGGTCTCCGACGCGACGACGATCTGGCCGCTGTTCGCGATCTACGGGCTCTACATGGCGCTCACCGATGGGGTCGGCAAGGCGTTGATCGCAGATCATGCCCCACCCGAGCACCGCGGGCGTGCGCTCGGCGTCTTCTACCTCGCCACCGGGTTGACGACGCTCGCGTCGAGCGTGATCGCGGGCGTCTTGTGGGACCGCGTCGACCCGAGTGCGCCGTTCTGGCTCGGAGCGGCGGCCGCCGCGCTCGCGGTGATGATCCTGGTCGTCGCGCGCGCGATGAAGCTCCTCACTCCTTCCACGTCAGGATCTGTGGTTCACGCCGGCTCTGGGCCGCTACCGGAGCGGCCGCGACGCCCACGATGATCGGCGCGAACGCGGTCACGTCGGCGGTATCCCTAGCTGAACGAGGGCATCGACAGCCGAGCGAGCGTTATCGATGCCTGCCGCCCCCGCCGCCGCCGCCGTGTATCGCTGGTCGCGAATGCACGCCCGACGGCATCGGATGCGTCGCGTGGTACTGAGCGTGTGCTTGATAGCCGCCCTGGATCCGTGGGTGCGGAGCCCAACCGGTCGGACGATAGTGGACGTACGATTCGGGATGCGGCACACGTGATATCCACCGCGGTGGATGCGTGCGGACCCAGCCACCGCCGTACCAGGTGGACCAATACCAGTCACCGCCGCGATAGACCCAGTAGTAGTCATCGGCGAAGAAGATCGGTTCATCCCAATCGGCGATCACTTCGATGCCGGGGCTGATCTCGACGAGGTCGGTGGTGCCATCGTCGACGCCCTCGTAGTAGGCCGGACCAGGCTCCTCGGTGTAGCAGGCGATGGTCGCGAACAGCATCGACGCGAGCGACGCACGCACAAGCAGTGTTCTGATCTTCATGTGTTCTCCAAGGGATGGCTCAGCTCTTCTTCGAGTCTTTCCATGTCGGCTTGACCGCGAAGCTGATGGCGATGATGCCGGCGAGAATCAATGCGGCGATGACCCACATAGTCACGCTCCTTGCTGGAGACCCAGAGCAATCGGCCTGCCAGGCTGGAGGTTCGACTCCGGGACAAATCGCGCAATCCTTGCCTGGCGGGCGTGGCGACCGGCGGCGCTGTGTCTAGCGAAGCATCTCCGCCTCGGCGCGGGCGTTTGCGATCGCGTTCGCTACGACCGCATTAGCTCTGGCCGCGTCCGGGTACTTGTCGGCGAGCACCGCGACCTCGTCGAACGCGTCGAGCGCGGACTTCAGGTCGGCCGTGAGCAGCGGCTCGAGCGCGTCGTGCATGCGCTTGAGCTCGTCGAAGTAGCCCGCGCCGCCGTAGCCGACACCGCCGTAGGACGCGCCAGCGGATCGGATCGAGCTGCGCGCGCGCACCGCGATGTTGATGTACGTCATGCCGAGCCCGTACGCCGCGAGGATCTTGATCTGAGGCGGTCCGTTGGCGAGCGCATCGCGATAAATCGCGATCGACGGCGCGAGCGCGTGCTCGATGCCCGCCACCATCGGGCGCAGCCCTTCGGGATCGCTCACCGGCATGAACACGAGCGCCTGCTGGCACGCCGCAGTCGATAGCTTCTGCTCCCACGGTAGGAGCTCGCTCCTCGAATCAGCTGGCACCGAGCGGAACTGCTCGCACGCCGGCGAGTATCGCCCGAGCTCGAGTACGCGTTCGCGGCTCGTCGACGGCCGCCGTTCTTGCACGCCGCTTACATCCGCGAGCGCGGTTCCCGCAATGACTGCGAGCCCGGCCGCGAGCCACCTGAGCGAATGGTTCCGTCTCATGGCGGACCTCCTTGTTCGCCCGCCAAAGGCTGCATCGCTCGTACCCATCACGGGGCCGGGACGGCCCCAAATTGCGACAGACGGGAGCGCGCGAGCTTTGCGCGGCGCCAAGGTGGTGCGATCCGCCCGGAATCAATACGGCTGAAACGTACACGCCGGCATGACGGGACCACACACGGCCCCGTTCGCCTCGGCAACGCAGTCGTCGAGCGCTTGGTCGAGGATCGCGTTCACGGCGGCGTCATCCCAGGCGTACCTGTCGCGATCTTCGGACACCGGATACAACGCCCCGGTCGTCTCGTTCACGGCTTCGCAGGTCACGGTCCCGACGATGTCCCACGAGACGATGCCCCACCGGCTCCACCAGCCACCGCGCTCGCGATGAAAACGCTCCCAGTTGTAGCGAGAGTGATAGCCGCGCGCGGTGATCCGGAGATGCGCGTCGTGGTCGATCACGTACGGCGGCCGGTGATCCACGATCGCGTAGTGACGCTCGTCGCGGTTCGTGCGGCGATCGTGGACGATCACCGTGTGCGGCGGATTCTCCTTCGGGTGCATCGGCCGGTCAGGGTGCGGCACGACGTGAACGCCGAAGCTGCGCGGACCGACCGCTGGGCCGGTTCGTGGGGGTGACGGCGCGCGGGCCGGCGCGCCGCCATGCGGCGCAGGACGCGCATGCACGATCGGAGAGCCGATCATCACAGCCAGGGCGAGCAGCCGGGCGAACCGATTCGTAGACGTCATGTGAGTCCTTCTCGAAAGCGCACCAGATCACGGGCTCGGCGCGCGATCGCGGGTGTGACAGTTGGAACAAGCGACCAGGATCTCGCCGTATGTTCCTGCGCGCGTCATCAGATCGCGTTGGTTCGTGCGCCGCGCCGCAGCTGCGAGCTCCTGCAGCTGCCGTGCGGCGTCGGCTCGGCGTGCGTCGCTCGCGACCGACGGCGCTGGCGTTCGCGCGAGGAGCTCGAGGCCGGCGTTCCACGAGTCGTCGGCCGCTCCGATGATGCCATCGGACAAGCGATCGGTCGCCCACACATGCCTCGCCATGCGCGCGGCGACGGAGGCATCGTCGCGTGGGGGCGGCAGCGGCGAGCCGAACATCGCGCTGACCTTCGCATCTCGGTGGCAGAGCGCGCAGGCCACGGCGACCTGGGCAGTACTGCGACACGCCTCCTCGTTCGTGCTCGCGATCGCGAGCACGGCCGCTGCTCCGTTGACCAGCGCGGTCTGAGTCGACCACCGCTCGAGGCCGTTCTCCAACAACACGTCCTGGCCGATCGTCCGGGCGATCGCGTGGACGTCATATAGATCGTCGCGGATGACGAGGTGCTCGATCGTGGTGAACCGGTAATAGTGCTCGCGCATGTGGGCGCGCACCATCGCGTCGTGCGCCAACGTGGGAGCCGGCGGATCGGCCTGACTCGACGAGCAAGCGGCCAGGACGAGTGGCAATGCAAGCAACGACCGCACGCACCACGCTGGTGCATCGACCGTTCCAGCCGACATCGCGAGCCGAGCTCGTCGTCGCGCGCGCGAATTGCGCGAACAGAACCGGTGGTCGACCTGGCGCACGGCACGGCGCGTGCTCGGCCAATCCACATGACGTTCCGGCGCATCCTCTGTCCGACCGATTTCTCACTCGCGTCACGCGAGGCACTCCGCACTGCTTGCGACCTCGCACGCAGCGCGCACGCGACGCTGGTGATCGTCCATGTCATCGAATCCCGCATGTGGATGGCCGAGGCGATGGTCGAGCTCGCCACTCCGTCATCGACATCCGAGACCGACCGACTCGACCGCGAGCTCGCGGAGTGGAAAGCCGAGGCTCGGCAGCTCGGAGCCGGCGAGGTCAAGACCGAGCTGTTGACCGGAGTGACGGCGTGGGATCGCATCGTCGACACCGCGCGCAGCGGCGCGTTCGATCTGATCGTGATCGCCTCGCATGGCCGCACCGGTCTGTCTCGCGCGCTAATCGGCTCGGTAGCGGAGAACGTGGTCCGCCACGCACCGTGCCCCGTGCTCGTGGTTCCGATCCGGCGCGAGTAGCGCGTGGTCGGGAACGGGAAGCGCCGCGAGCGTCAACTCTATTAGCCTATTGCGGTCGTGGCCCGTCGCCGAGCACCTGCTCTTTGAGCCGAAGCCACGCGGCGATCGCATGGTCCGCGAGCCCGGCCGCGAGCGCGAGATAGCCGCACTCGCGCCCATGACCTCGATCAGGAACGCTCGGTGGTGTGATGCCGCCGCGTGGCATCGCCGAAACGCTGCACGACACCGATACCGTCGACCTGCCGACGCAGATCATCACGACGTTCGAGAAGCACGGCTGGTTTCTGCGGGCGTCGCTGGAGGCGTAGCCGGGGCTGCTGCGCGCTCGAGGATGCGCACGACCTCCTCGTCGGGAACCTGGCGGAAGTCCTCGTACCAGAGCCCGATCGCGTAGAGGTCCTCGGGCTGGTGCAAGCACACGACCTCGTCGACGTCGCGGTGCAGGGTCGCGATGACATCGGGCGCGGCGACCGGCACCGCGACGACGAGGCGCGCCGGCCGGTGCTTGCGCACCGCACGGATCGCCGCGCGCATCGTCCCGCCGGTCGCGATGCCGTCGTCGACCAGGATCACGGTGCGCGCGCGCAGCTCGGGGGTCGCTCGGCCGCGGCGAAAGCGGGCGACGCGCCGGGTCACTTCTTTCATCTCGCGGCGCGCGACGTCGAGTAATTCGGCCCGGCGGATGCCGAGCTCGCGGATGATCGACCGATCGATCACGACCGCTGGGCCTTCCGCGATCGCGCCCATGCCGAGCTCGCGCTGCATCGGTGCGCCGAGCTTGCGCACGACCCACACGTCGAGGGTGCCGCCGAGTACGCGCGCGATCTCGTCGGCGACCGGCACACCGCCGCGCGGCAGCCCGAGCACGATCGGATTCGTACCCGCATGCGCGATCAGCGCCTGAGCGAGCTGGCGGCCGGCGGCCCGCCGATCCGGGAATATCCGAGGCTGAAACGACGGCTCCTCGAACGAGAAAGGGACGTCGGCCATGACGGCGAAGAGCTGCAACCCCGAGGCCCGCGGGCGCGCGGGCATTCGCGAACGGTTTGCGCGCGCTGTGCCTCGGCACATCGCTTGCTGTTCGTATCATCATGCCGATTCTCGAGAAGCTCGCGATCTTCGCGCTCGCTCCGAGCGACGCGTTCGGTCGAGCAGTCGCCGCCGACTACGGAATCGAGCTCGTGCCGCACGAGCTGCGCCGATTCGAGGATGGCGAGCACAAGATTCGACCGCTCGCGACCGTACGCGATCGCGATGTCTACGTCGTGTGCTCGCTGTACGGCGAAGCGACGGACAGCGTGAACGATCGGCTGTGCCGGATGCTGTTCTTCGTCGGCGCGCTGCGCGATGCGGGCGCCGGCCGCGTCACGGTGGTCGCGCCGTACCTCTGCTACTCGCGCAAGGATCGCCGTACGAACCCACGGGACCCGGTCACCACGCGCTATGTCGCGCGGATGATCGAAGCCGCGGGCGCGGATCGCATCGTCACGATCGATGTCCACAACCGCGCCGCGTTCGAGAACGCGTTCCGGATCCCGACCGAGCACCTCGAAGCGAACCACCTGTTCGTCGAGCGATGCCGCGGGTTCGGCAGCGCGCCGCTCGCCGTCGTGTCTCCGGATCCGGGCGGCTTCCATCGCGCCGAGGCCCTGCGCGACGCGCTCGAGGCCGATCGCAAGGACGTCGTCGAGCTCGCGATGCTCGGCAAGCATCGCAAGGGCGGCGTGGTGCGGACCGAAGCGTTCGTAGGCAACGTCGAGGGTCGGATCGCGGTGATCGTCGACGATCTGATCGTCACCGGCACGACGCTCGTTCGCGCGGCCGAGGCGTGCCGCAAGCGCGGTGCGGTCGCGGTTCACGCGATGGCGACGCACGGCGTGTTCACCGCGGCCGCCGGCGGCGTGCTCGCGACGCCGCTGATCGACAGCCTCGTGATCACGGATAGCGTGTCGCCGGAGCGCACGGACCTCGGGCCCGCGCGCGGCAAGCTCTCGGTCGTGTCGCTCGCGCCGCTCGTCGCGCGCGCGATCAGCACGCTTCACCACGGACGTTCGACGACCGAGTTGATGGAGGAATGACCATGGAGGCATCGATTTCTTCCGACGAGTCCCGCGAGCTCCGCGAGCTCTGCTTCGGCGGTGACTGGGCGTGCGTCGACGGCAACCTCGGCACGCTCATCTTCGTGGTTCAGCGGATCGCCGCGAGCGCACCCGCACCCATCCAGGCGCGGCTGCTCATGGTGGCCGAGCTGTGCCTCGAACACCCGGAGCAGGCGATCGCGATCTGGCTACAGTTGAAGGACGGCCTGCTCGCGCATCCTCGCCAGCTGGCGTCGTGATGGCCCCCGCTGTGGCCAACGCTGGCCCTGCTCGCGGCGCTCGGTTGCGAGCGCGAGCGCTCGACCGCGCCGAAGCTCCCCGAGTAACGACCGGCAGCTCGATCGAGTGGAGGAGCGTGATGCCGGCACCTTTGGGGATGACGAGCTCGGCCGCCAGCTCGAGCGCGTGGCGCACCGAGCGAGGGGCGTGGCGAACGACCTTTTCGGCGACCGAAGCCGAGCAACACGCGGCCAATGCCGGTCCCGCACGATTTCGTCCCACGCGGTGCCGAGGACGAGCTTGGTGCCCGTTCCACCACCCTCGCAGCAGCGCCTGCGGGCAAGGATGCAAGGCGCGCAGCGTTTGCGGGGACTCGTCTCCTTGCGATGGCTACTGCTGGTGCATCACTTGCACCGGTGTCGGGCGATGCAGTCGGCGGTGATCCATCCACGCGCGCACGAGGGCGCACCTCCCAACATCCGCGATTACGACGCAGCGCGGCGCGCATTTCGCTGGGCGGACGTCGCCGCCGAGCTCGTCGGACCCAACGGCGTGAACATCGCCGATGTCGCGATCATGCGCCATGCGCGCGGGCCGCTGGCCGACAAGACCGCGCTGCGCTGGCGCGGAAAGCACGGCGACGCACGCGACATCTCGTTCCGCGCGCTCGCCGCTGACGCGTGCCGGTTCGCCAACGCGCTGCGCGGACTCGGCATCGGCCAAGGGGACGTCGTGTTCGCGTTGTGCCCTCGGCTACCGCAGCTCTACGCCGCTGCGTTCGGAACGCTCGCGATCAAGGCGGTGTTCTCTCCGCTGTTCGCCGCGTTCGGGCCGGACCCGATCCTTACGCGCGTGCGCGCAGCGGCGGGCAAGGTGATCGTAACGACGGCATCGCTGTACGCGCGCAAGATCGCCCCGATCCGCGAGCTGCTGCACGAGCTCCGGAAGGTCATCGTGATCGACGATGGCGCGCCGATTCCGCCGGCAGCTCTCGAATGGGACAAGCTCGTCCTAGCGCAAGCGGGGGAGCTCGAGATCCCGCCGACCTCCACCGACACGCTCGCGCTCCTGCACTTCACGAGCGGAACGACCGGCAAGCCGAAGGCCGCTATGCACGTCCACGGAGCGGTCGTCGAGCACCTCGCGACCGCGCGCATGGCGCTCGATCTACATCCGGACGACGTCTTCTGGTGCACGGCGGATCCGGGCTGGGTCACCGGCACGTCGTATGGCCTCATCGCGCCACTGGTGGCCGGCGTGACGAGTATTGTCGACGAATCCGACTTCCTCGCGGAGCGCTGGTATCAGCTGCTCGAGCGCGAGCGTGTCACGGTCTGGTACACCGCGCCGACGGCGATCCGCATGCTGATGAAGGCCGGCGCCGAGCTCGCGCACAAGCGCGACCTGTCTCGGATCCGGATCGCCGCGTCGGTCGGCGAACCGCTCAACCCGGAGGCAGTCGTGTGGGGCAACGACGTGCTCGGCCTGCCCTTCCTCGACAACTGGTGGCAGACCGAGACGGGCGGGATCATGATCGCGAATCTGCCGTGTATGGACGTGCGGCCGGGCTCGATGGGCAAGCCGCTGCCTGGAATCGATGCGGGAATCGTCGAGATCGACAGGGACGGCTCCGTGCGCGAGTTGCCCCCAGGCCAGGTCGGGCAGCTCGCGCTGCGGCCGGGCTGGCCGTCGATGTTCCGCGGCTACTTGCACGAGGACGAGCGCTACGCGAAGTGCTTCGCGGGCGGTTGGTACCTGACAGGCGATCTCGCGCGCCGCGACAGCGATGGCTACTACTGGTTCGTCGGTCGCAGCGATGACGTCATCAAGTCGGCGGGGCATCTGATCGGCCCGTTCGAGGTCGAGAGCGCGTTGCTCGAGCATCGCGCCGTGGCCGAAGCGGCTGCGATCGGCATCCCGCATCCGGTCGCCGGCGAGATCGTGAAGGCATTCGTCGCGCTCAAGCCGGGGTTCATCGCGAGCGACGAGCTCCGCGACGAGCTCGTCGCACACGCGCGTCGCAAGCTCGGACCGGCGGTCGCGCCGCGCGAGCTCGCATTCATCGCCGACGTGCCGCGCACGCGCAGCGGCAAGATCATGCGTCGCGTCCTGCGCGCGCACGAGCTCGGCCTGCCCGAGGGCGATCTATCCACGATGGAAGTGGCGGGATGACGCCGACGCGCGACCAGGCGCTCGCGATGCTCCGCGCGATGACCCGGATCCGCCGGCTCGAAGAGCGCTGCGCCGAGGACTATGCGGCCGGCAAGATCCGGGGGTTCCTACATCTTTATATAGGTGAGGAGGCGATCGCGGCCGGGGTCATCCCGGCCTTGCACGCCAAGGACGCGATCATCGGCACGTATCGCGAGCACGGCCACGCGCTGCTGCGCGGCGTCTCGGCCGATTCGATCATGGCCGAGATGTACGGCAAGTCGGGCGGCTGCGCGCGAGGGCGCGGCGGCTCGATGCACTTGTTCTCGCGCGAGCACCGGTTCTACGGCGGTCACGCGATCGTGGGCGGTGGACTGCCCGTCGCAGTCGGCGTCGCGCTCGCCGACAAGTTGCGCGGGACTGGCGCGATCGCGTGCGTGTTCTTCGGCGATGGCGCAGCGGCCGAAGGCGAGTTCCACGAGGCGCTGAACCTCGCGGCGCTATGGAAGCTGCCGGTCTTGTTCGTGTGCGAGAACAACCGCTACGCGATGGGCACCGCGCTCGAACGCGAACATGCCGAGCCCGAGATCCATAAGCTCGCGGCCTCGCACCGCATCGGTGCGGAGGCAATCGACGGGATGGACGTCCTCGCGGTGACCGAGGCGGCGACGCAGGCGATCGAGCGCGTGCGCGAGACCTCGGCGCCGTGGTTCCTCGAGTGCGCGACGTATCGATTCCGCGCGCATTCGATGTTCGACCCAGAGCTGTACAGAGACAAGGCAGAGGTCGAGACATGGAAGAAACGCGATCCGATCGCCGCTTTCACGAAGCGCGCCGCCGACGTCATCGGTGAAGCGGATGTGGCGGCGATCGAGGCGGAGGTGACCGCAGAGATCGCGAAGGCGTGCGCGTTCGCCGAAGCGTCGCCCCCAGAGCCGGTGGAGGACCTGCTGCTCGACGTGAGGGCGCCGTGAAGCTTACCTACCGCGACGCGATGCGTGAAGCTCTCCGCGAGGCCCTGCGCACGGATCCGAACGTGATCCTGATCGGCGAGGACATCGGCAAGTACGGCGGCACGTACGCGGTGACCAAGGGGCTACTCGACGAGTTCGGCCCCGAGCGTGTGCGCGACGCGCCGCTATCTGAGTCGGCGTTCGTCGGCGCCGGCGTCGGCGCGGCGATCGCCGGGATGCGGCCGATCGTCGAGGTGATGACGGTCAACTTCAGCCTGCTCGCGCTCGATCAGATCGTGAACGGCGCGGCGGCGCTGCGGCACATGTCGGGCGGGCAGATCGAGGTGCCGCTGGTGATCCGCATGGCGACCGGCGCGGGCCGGCAGGTGGCGGCGCAGCACTCGCACAGCCTCGAGAACTGGTACGCGCACGTGCCCGGCCTGCGCGTGCTCGCGCCTGCGACCGTTGCCGACGCGCGCGGCATGCTGGCAGTAGCCCTACGCGAGCGTGATCCGGTCGTGATCTTCGAGCACGTCCAGCTCTACGGCGACGAAGACGAGCTCGCACCGGCGCCAGCGGCGGTCGATCTCGATCACGCGGCGATTCGTCGCCCGGGCAAGGACGCGACGATCATCACGTACGGCGGCTCGCTGCCGCGCGCACTCGCGGCGGCGACGCAACTCGCCCAGGCTGGCATCGACACCGAGGTGATCGACCTGCGCACGCTGCGCCCGCTCGACGGCGACACGCTGGTCGCCTCGTTGACCCGCACCCATCGCGCCGTGATCGTCGACGAAGGCTGGCGCACCGGTAGCCTCGCAGGAGAGGTCGCCGCGCTGCTCGGCGAGCGCGCGTTCTGGGAGCTCGACGCTCCGATCGGCCGCGTGTGCAGCGCGGAGGTGCCGATGCCGTATGCCAAGCACCTCGAGCTCGCGGCGCTGCCGAGCGCCGAGCGCATCGTCGCGGCCGTGAAGGTCGTGCTCGCGTGCCCCGAGGACCGAAGGGACGAGACTCCGAAATGATGGAATCGCGAAGCGAGATCAAGATGCCGTCGCTCGGCGCGGACATGGAGAACGGCACGCTGCTCGAGTGGAAGGTCGCAGTCGGCCAGCGCGTCGCGCGCGGCGACATCGTCGGGCTCGTCGAGACCCAGAAGGCGACGATGGAGATCGAGAGCTTCGTCGACGGCGTCGTGGAGGCCCTGCTCGTGCAACCGGGTACGAAGGTGGCGGTGGGCACCGCGCTCGCGCGCCTACGTTCCGGCGGCGAGCAGCCGACCGTCGCGCCGCCAGCGCCGGTCGTGGCGCCGCAGCCGAACGTGGCGGTGCAGCCGAGTGCGGCGCCGCCGCCGTGTGCGGTGCCGCAGGCCGAGCGAATTCGTAGCTCGCCAGCCGCGCGGCAACGCGCGAGAGAGCTCGGCGTAGACCTGCGCAAGCTCCACGGCACGGGTCCGCATGGGGCGATCGTGCTGCGCGATATCCAGGCGCCTCCGGTTGCGGTCCCTGCGCCGCGGCACACGGCGCCGCCGACGGCGAGCCCGATGCGCGACGCGATCGCCGCCGCGATGTCGCGCAGCAAGCGAGAGATCCCGCACTACTATCTCGCGCACACGATCAGCCTGAAGCGCGCGCTCGCTTGGCTGTCCGACCTCAACGCCCGACGACCGATCCAGCAACGCATCCTGCCCGGCGCACTGCTCCTGCGAGCGGTCGCACTGGCGCTGTGGGATGTTCCCGAGCTCAACGGCTTCTGGATCGACGGTGCGTACCGCTCCTCGGAAGAGGTCCATCTCGGCACAGCGACGGCTCTGCGTACCGGTGGCCTCATCGCGCCCGCGATCCTCGACGCCGACGACAAGCCGCTCGATCAGCTGATGGTCGAGCTGCACGACCTGGTCGCGCGCGTCCGCGCCGGACGGCTACGCAGCTCCGAGCTCACGTCGGCGACGATCACCGTCACGAGCCTCGGCGAGCGCGGTTGTGAAGCAGTCTGGCCGGTGATCAACCCGCCGCAAGTCGCTATCGTGGGCTTCGGCGCGATCATCCAACGGCCGTGGGTAGAAGGATCGTCGGTCGTGCCACACCAGACGGTCGTCGCGACGCTTGCCGCGGACCATCGTGTCTCGGACGGTCACCGCGGCAGCTTGTTCCTCTCCGCGCTCGACCACCTGCTGCAAGAACCCGAGAAACTATGACCGATCCCGCCGATCAGATCCTCGCCATGCTCCACCAGATCGCGCCCGACGTCGATCCTCGCGCGGTCGACCACGCGCGACCACTGACCGACCAGCTCGATCTGGATTCGATGGACTATCAGAACCTGCTCGTGGCGATCAGCACGCGCTACGCGATGCCGATTCCCGAAACAGATGTGCCGAGCCTGCGCTCGGTCGACGATCTCGCGGGCTACGTCCGAGCTCACGCGACCGCGAACACGTGATCAATCGGTGCACGGCATGTCGTCGAATGCACAGTCGACGCACAGCGATGTCTCGCGCGTCGGGCGAGGACGATGAGAGGCCGTATCGATGCGCTCGCCACACTGCTTGCAGCGAAACGAGGTGGACGGATTGATCGAGGTGGACGTCTCGAGCTTGGGCTTTGTGGCCGCCGCGTGCATGGCTCGGTGCGACTTGCAGGGCGTGTGCCGAGCTGTTGACGAGGATCCGCTCGACGTGCGGGTATTCGTCGGCGAGGAACTCGCCCAGCCCATCGGCCTCGCGGCCGCCGAAACGATCGCGCAGGCGACGCGGTCGCCGACGTCACGAGCGTGTCGATCGCATCGAGCGGCGTCAGCTCGAGCAGCAAGCCACAGAGCGGCTCCTCGGCTGCGAGCAGCACGACGTCGCGCCCGTCGCGGGGGTACGAGGCCTCGGGAGCGCGCAGTCCGCGCGCGGGTGGCAAGACGAGACGCAGGGCGAGCGCAGAATCCAGCGGCCCGGCCGCCGCCAACGGGACTTGCCGGCGGTGCGCTCGGCATCGAGGATCGTCAGCGTGGTCTTCGCTACAGACGCGCTGCTGCGCCCGAGCCGGTGGCCGCGCACGATCCAGCCGTAGTTACACCCGGCACCACATCGATCAGATCGACTGGCGATAGCCGAAGAATTCGTGATCTTCGTTGTAGCCGCCATAGCCGCCGCCGACCTCGGCGTAGCTCGCGACGAACTCGATCGCGCCGATCCACTTCACCTGCTTGAAACCGAGCTGGACCTCGTTGCGCAGCCGCAGCGGCGCGCCGTGGCCGTACGAGAGCGGCTCGCCGTTCATGTCGTACGCCAGCATCGTCAGCTCGTAACGCATCTGCTCGATCGGGTGCGCGTCGTAGTAGAGGCCCTTGTCCGGGCCGTCGCCGAGCGAGTAGAAGACTACCCATTTGGCTTCGGGTTTGGGTTTCACGAGATCGAGGATGGTCTGCATCGAGACGCCGCCCCACCTGGCGACGCCCGACCAGCCCTGGATACAGAAGTGCTGCGTGATCTGTTCGTGGTGCGGCAGCGCGCGCAGCTCGGCGAGCGACAACTCGACCGCGTTGTCGACCAGCCCGTGGATGCGCAGGCGATAGTCGGCGAACTTGTTGTCGTAGAGTGCGCGGTACTCGTCGGACTCGGGGAACGCGCCGTTGTGCCAGAAGTACGGCGAGATGTCCTTCTCGCTGTACTCGCCCGGCCGGGCGTCGACGTACTCGAACCAGCGCTGCACCGGGCCGATGAGCGCGAAGCCGAAGCGCTGCACGGCGCGTGGACGGCGAAGTGTGAACGGCGACGCCCAGAGCCAGGCCGCGATCACGACCGCCATCGTGGCGGCAAAGATCAAGAAGCCGATCCAGTTGTCGGCATCCGTGCCGGCATAGATGTGATTGAGGTTGCGAAGCAGGCCGGTCGAGAACACCAGCGCGACGTGAACGACGATGAAGAGCAGAAACCAGCACAGCACCAGGAAGTGCATCGAGCGCGCGACCTGGATGCTGAGCAGCTTGCTGATCCGCTTGAACCGCGTCGACAAGGCCGGCGACATGCCCAGGCCGGTGATCAGCGCGAGCGGCGCCGCGACGAACACGGTGATGAAGTAAGCGAGCACCTGCAGCCCGTTGTACGCGGTCCAGCCGTTGTCGGCCGGCCAGCTCAGCGACAGGTATTGAACGAGCACCGACAGCGCGTCCGGAAACACTTGCCAGCTCGTCGGGACGAGCCGCCGCCACTCGCCGCTCGTGAACAACAGCACGTAAAACACGATGCCGTTGGCGAGCCACAAGACGTCGAACCCGAGGTGCCACCAGCGCGCGAGACCGATCGTATGGCGTAGCCCCGGCAACCCGACATGCTTGGGGAGCGAGATCGAGTCCTGCTTGGCGGTCCACAGAGGATCGGGCGGCACCGGCTTCTGGAAACGAAGCCACTCGCGACCCGGCGTCGAATGACGTGTCCAGTACAGCCGCGGATGATCCGCCAGGATCTGTACGCCCGCGCGGATGATGAACATCAGGAAGAACAGGTTGAAGAAGTGCTGCCAGCGCAGCCAAGCCGGCATCGGATGATCGAAGCGCACGGCGTAACCGATCCCGGGATGTCGCTGGATGAACGCCTCGACCGCGGGCATCTGGCGTAGGCCCTTCGCTGCGGCGATGGCGAAGATCAGCGCGACGAAGCCGATCGGGATGATCCACAGGAGGTTGAACCAGCGGCGCTTGCCGACCCGCAAGCGAGGCGCGATGCCGGTCGCGACCGGGATCGCACCGGCCCATGCCTCCGGGTGGATCACATCCTCACCGCGCGTCAGCCGTGCGCGGTAGTCCTGCATCGCGCGCGGGCTGTCAGCCGCACGCGGCGGGGGCGCACGATCGGCGTCCGGGTCTGCCATGGATGGCAACATAGCCGTGCGCGCCACGGCTCGCGATGGATCGGCGAAACTCCCGCGTGCGGGCAGCTCCCGCGCTCGGAGCGAACCGACCGCTGTCCGCCGGGTTCACGGTTGGTCGTGAGGAATCGTGCCGCCGCGCCCCGTGAACGGGTCGTCGGTTCCGAGCTCGTGCAACACAATCTCCTCGTCGGCGCCACGCGGATAGATCGTGTTGTGAGCCTCGAGCTCGCGTTCGAGCGCGAGATCGTGGTCGTGGCGTCCCGCGGTGTATCCGCTCTGACCGACTCCACCGTGGATTTGGTCTTCGTCATACGAGCAAGCCATGCGTTGGAGATGCCGCGCGAATCCGCGTCCGAGCTGCGAGCATGCGAGCGACGTGCTCGTCCACGCGCGGCCCGTCGACGTGTTTCGATGCACGCACGGGCGGGATCGCGCGCGCACGCGCGAGGAGAATGTCGAGCTCGCCTCTACCGATGCACTCGTACATGTCGTAGAGCCCTTCCGCGGTCTCTTCGAGCGGGTCGTGCTCGTTTAGCAGCTCGCGCAGCGTGCGAAGCAAGGCGAGCGTCGGAGTCGGGACGAGCAGCGACGCGAGCGCCGCGTGATCGGCGTGCAGGACAGCGAGCAGCGGCGGCGGTGCGCCCTGGCAATGCGTTCGGATCGCGACGAACAGGATCTTCTCCTCGATCGCGATGTGCCGGAGCAGGCCGATCCGGAACTCCTCGTACGAAGCGAGATCGACGGCGCCGAGCTCGGCGCGCGCCAGATACGCATCGAGCCGTGCGTGATCGCGTGTCATGTAGCGGCTGACCGCGCCGTGCGAGTCGTTGCCGTGCGCGGTCGATCTCATGACATCGCCAGCAGTTGCTCCTCGAGCGCGATCTGGGCCGCGAGGTGGGCGTCGAGCTGGGCGAGCTCCGCGAACAGCGCTTGCTCGGTCATTCCAGCCCCGGCCTCTTCCGTGGCGGCCCGAGCGGCATCCTCGCGCAGGCTCGCGAGCAACTTCGCGACTGCGAGGTGATCGTCGTGCAGTCGATCCCGGATCGCGCGCGCCGAGCGCTCCGCCAGCGCGTGCTCCTCGCGCGCGAGATGATCGAGCACGATCGGGCGCAGCTCGAGCAGCCCGCGGGCGAGCGCCTCGGCACCGGGGTCTCGGCGTCGCCGCGCCACCGCGACCGCCATCGGCACGACGAATGGAAGGCGCGCCCAGATGTAGTCGTGGTGATCGACAAGGCGCTCTCGCCACGCCGGATCTCGATCGTCGGCGGTCACGCTGCCCCTCGGATGGCGCGCGCGAACAAGATGTTGTTCTCGAGGTGGATGTGCTGCATGAGCTCGGCCTCCATCGCGAGCAGCCCGTGGTAGAGCGCGGTCCACGTCGCGCACGCGTACGCGGGCAGTCGCAGGTCTCCGGTGAGCTCGCGGATCCGCTTGAGGTGCTCGGCGTGGGATTCGTGCTCGCTCTCCATCACGCGGATCGGCATGTACACGGCCTCGCCCTGCATGCCGCGGCGGATCATCGGGAACAGGATCTTCTCCTCCTTCTGCATGTGCCGGTCCATGTCGTCGAGAAACTCGCTCAACACGTCGGCGAGGCCGGCCGGCACCGCAGGCTTCTGCGCGTGCACGCGTTCCACCTTGCGCGCCGCCTCGACGAGCGGAGGCACATCGCGCCGGAGCGCGGTGTGATAACGGCTCTCGATCTCGTCCGCGAGCTCGCGCTGGGTCAGCTGATCCCAGGTGATGGCAGTGTCGCCGCGCGCTTCGTGCTCGAGCTCCGAAACGATCGCAGTCGGATCGAGACCGGCCTTCTGGCAGGCATCCTCGAGCGACTGCTTGCCACCGCAGCAGAAGTCGAGGTGGTGGCGCAAGAACACGCGCGTCGCCGCAGAATTTGCGGCAGCGAGATCTCCGAGGGACATCGTCTTGAGTTGCATACCCATCGCTTCTGCACGAACGCTTCCAACCGTAAGTCCATGCGATCGCGTCTTCGTGGGTGATCGCGACAACACGCCACGTGGTCGCCCGCACCACGCGTTGTATTCATCACCCATGCAGGCTTTACCCGCACTGCACCAGATCGCGGTCGATCTCACCGAGAGCCTCCGAGCATCCGATCGGTACCAGCGCTTGCTCGAGGTCGTGCGCTCCGCGATTCCGTGTGACGCGACCGCGCTGCTCGTGTTGCGAGACGGCGAGCTCGTGCCGGTCGCCGTGCGCGGACTGTCTCCGCAAGTGCTCGGGATGCAGTTTCGACCGGCGGAGCACCCGCGTCTCGCCGCGATCCTCGAGAGCGAGCGTCCCGTACGATTTGCAGCCGATTCGAAGCTGCCAGATCCGTTCGACGGCCTCGTCGACGGCGCGCCGCACGCGCTCGCCGGCGTCCACGACTGCCTCGGCTGTCCACTCGTCGCAGCTGGCCAGAAGATCGGTGTCTTGACGGCCGACGCGCTCGCGACGCACGCGTTCGACGGGCTCGGCGAAGAGTTCCTGATGACGCTCGGCGCACTCGCCGGCGCGGCCGTTCATACCGCGCGGTTGATCGAGACGATCGAGGCGGTAGCCGAGCAGCGCGGCCAGGTCGTCAAGGAACTAACGCGCGCGAGCGATCGCGAGCACGCGCAGATGCTCGGCGTCAGCCCCGCGATGGAACGCGTGCGCCAAGAGATCGACGTCGTGGCGAGCACCGAATATCCCGTCCTCGTGCTTGGCGAGACCGGGGTCGGCAAGGAGCTCGCCGCGCGCGCCGTGCATGACGGTTCACGACGGCGCGAAGCACCGTTCATCCAGATCAACTGCGCCGCGCTGCCAGAAGGCATCATCGAAAGCGAGCTGTTCGGTCACGTTCGCGGTGCGTTCACCGGCGCGATCGCGAATCGCCTGGGCAAGTTCGAGCTCGCGGAGGGCGGCACGTTGTTTCTCGACGAGATCGGCGAGCTTCCGCTCGGTGCGCAAGCGAAGCTGCTGCGCGCCCTCCAGCAGGGGGAGATCCAGCGGGTCGGTGCCGACAAGCCGATCCGCGTGAACGTCCGCATCGTCGCCGCGACGAATCGCGATCTCGTGGGCGAGGTCGCGGCCGGGCGATTCCGCGCCGACCTCTACCACCGACTCGACGTGTTTCCGCTGCGGATCCCGCCGCTGCGCGAGCGCCGTCAGGACGTTCCGATCCTCGCGGGCTTCTTCGTCGACCGCCATCGCGTGCAGCTGGGACTGCCCAAGGTGGTCCTCGGCGCCGCAGCGTCCGCCATGCTCGGAGCGGCCGATTGGCCCGGCAACGTGCGCGAGCTCGAGCACGCGATCGCGCGCGCGATCCTGCGGGCGCGCATGCGCTCGGCGGCCGGTCAGCCGATCGTGGTCGAGCCGGACGACCTCGATGTCGGCTCCCCTGCTCCGCATGACCGGGTCCGAGAGACGACCGAATCGCTCGTGCCGAAGGTGGCGGGTGGCCAGATGTCCCTGCGCGACGCCCTCGAGGAACTGAAGCGATCCGCGATCTCGCGCGTGCTCGAAGAAACCGGGCGTAACTGGGCCGAGGCCGCACGCCGGCTCGGCATGGATCGCAGCAACCTTCACCACATGGCGCAACGGCTCGGCGCGCTGCCCTGATTCGACTCCCGCTTCGAACGCGCGGACGCCGACGAGCTGCAAAGGTCGCACGCGTCGTACTGGCACGCGCGGTGCTCTTACCCAGAGCATGTTCGATCCTAGGCAGCGCATCGCTCAGTGCCAGATCTCCCGGCGATCGCGCGCATCCTCGAAGCCGACATCAAGCAGCACGTCCACCTCGAGAATCGTGCTCGCGCCGCGCTTCATCTGAAAGGAGCACCATGACCACCGATCTCGCGCGCTTCGATCTCGCCGCCGAGCTCGAGCAGATGCGCGCATTCCCGCACGCCGACGCGCCGCACCACGTCGCGAAGACGCTCGTACGCTCCCAAGACCTGCGCGTCGTGCTCATCGCGATGGATGCCGGCGTCGACATCGCGAACCATCACACCGACGCCGTCATCACGTTGCA
>Ga0335081_10005763_pt1 | contig 19623 bp, 15 predicted proteins | sample Lox_Sample_35_FD_206713 | JGI IMG/M metagenome (GOLD analysis project Ga0335081, IMG submission 206713) | Soil microbial communities from Loxahatchee National Wildlife Refuge, Florida, United States - Lox_Sample_3.5 | ecosystem: Environmental > Terrestrial > Soil > Wetlands | place: USA... | reverse complement strand
CAATCTGGTCGATGATGCCATTCATGGGCGCGCTCCAGCCGAATCAGCGCGCCCACAGAATCATCATCCGCCGTCAACACAAAATCAGCACATCAGGCCCCGTTAACCTGACTTCCGGGCCGTGGGGGCAGAGCAAATCAGCCTTGCGTTTTCGCCGCTGTCGGTGCATGGCAGTAAGTTCAGAGTGACATTCGCGCGTCCGGAGCCCACCGCTTCGGGCGCGCGTTGCTTTTGGCGCATATCCCGGCTCCGGACGCGATCGGGCGACGCGGTTTGCCGACAAGGACATCCGCCAACGTCGTGCCGAGCGTCACAACCGGACGTCGGCGCTCGCCCGGGTTTTTCCCATTGTTTTTTCCATTGTTATCCATTGTTCCCGCGTCGGCGAATTTTCTCTCGTTCGCGCAAGGACTTGCATTGTAATCGGCGCCGATTTTCCATTGCAGATCGATTGTATTTTGCCGGGAGGGGCTTGGACTCCGGATTGGACGAAATCGAACGGTTCGGCGCCCTGGCCCCACATCGGGCCGCGGCGCGGCCAAAAGCGCAGGGCCGACAAGGATATCGGGGGGTATTGGGTTCGTTCGGCGCGATTGCAAAAACGGTTGTATCGAATTTGATATTGCAACTCCTCATGCGGCCGACTTCCGCAGCGTCGCTCGCGCCTCAGCCCGATCTTCGCGTGGGCAAAGCTTGTCCCCGCGAAGGCGGGGATCGCCTCGCGCGCGGTTCCCACGTGGACAGGGCGTGCCACGCGATTTCGCCCCCTCCGCGTTTCGCATAACCCGGAAAGAAAAAGGGCGGCCCCGCGGCCGCCCTTCGTGACTTGGGAGTGCCTCGGCGCGCTGCGCGCGCCTCACACTGCCGCCGTGCTCACTCCGCCGCCGGCGTCGCCTCGCGCGGCTGCTCGCCGCCCTCGGACTTGCGCTTCTCCAGGTCCTCGCCGGTCGCCTGGTCGACCACCTTCATCGACAGGCGCACCTTGCCGCGGTCGTCGAAGCCGAGCAGCTTCACCTTGACCTTGTCGCCTTCCTTGACCACGTCGGTCACCTTCTGCACCCGGTTCGGCGCGAGCTGGCTGATGTGGACGAGGCCGTCGCGCGAGCCGAAGAAGTTCACGAACGCGCCGAAGTCCATCACCTTGACGACCGTGCCTTCGTAGATGTGGCCGACCTCCGGATCGGAAGCGATCGACTTGATCCAGTTCAGCGCCGCGCGGATCGATTCGCCGTTCGCCGACGCGACCTTGACGGTGCCGTCGTCGGAGATGTCGATCTTGGCGCCGGTCTTCTCCACGATCTCGCGGATCACCTTGCCGCCGGTGCCGATCACCTCGCGGATCTTGTCGGTCGGGATCGTGATCACCTCGATGCGCGGCGCGTGCTCGCCGAGCTCGGCGCGCGCCGTGGTGATCGCCTTCGCCATCTCGCCGAGGATGTGCAGGCGGCCGTCCTTGGCCTGGGTCAGCGCGACCCGCATGATCTCCTCGGTGATGCCCGCGATCTTGATGTCCATCTGCAGCGAGGTCACGCCCTTCTCGGTGCCCGCGACCTTGAAGTCCATGTCGCCGAGATGGTCCTCGTCGCCGAGGATGTCGCTGAGCACGGCGTAGCGCTTGTCCTCGAGGATCAGGCCCATCGCGATGCCGGCGGTCGGCGCCTTGATCGGCACGCCGGCGTCCATCAGCGCGAGCGAGGTGCCGCACACGGTCGCCATCGAGGACGAGCCGTTCGACTCGGTGATCTCCGAGACGACGCGCAGCGTGTAGGGGAAGTCGTGGTGCAGCGGCAGCACCGGACGGATGGCGCGCCAGGCGAGCTTGCCGTGGCCGATCTCGCGCCGTCCCGGCGCGCCGATGCGGCCGGTCTCGCCGACCGAGAAGGGCGGGAAGTTGTAGTGCAGGAGGAACGTCTCCTTGTAGGTCCCGGTCAGCGCGTCGACATATTGCTCGTCCTCGCCGGTGCCGAGGGTGGCGACCACCAGCGCCTGCGTCTCGCCGCGAGTGAACAGCGCCGAGCCGTGCGCGCGCGGCAGCACGCCGACCTCGGAGACGATCGGACGCACGGTCTTGACGTCGCGGCCGTCGATGCGCTTGCCGGTGTCGAGAATGTTCCAGCGCACGATCTTCGCCTCGATCTCCTTGAAGACCGCGGCCACTTTCAGCTTGTCATGCGCCGGCTTCTCGGCGCCTTCGGGACAGAAACGCGCGAGAACCTTCGCCTTGGCGGCGTCCACCGCGTTGTGGCGCTCCTGCTTGGAGGGAATCGCGTAGGCGGCGCGCAGCTCGCCCTCGATCAGGCCGAGCATTTCCTTCTCGAGCTCGGCGTTGTCGGCCGGCTTGAAGTCGCGCGGCTCCTTCGCGGCCTTCTCGGCGAGCCGGATGATCGCGTCGATCACCGGCTGCATGTGCTTGTGGCCGAACATCACGGCGCCGAGCATGACGGCCTCGGGCAGCTCCTTGGCTTCCGACTCGACCATCAGGACGGCGTCCTGCGTGCCGGCGACCACGAGGTCGAGCTTGCTCTCGGGCATCTCGTCGACCTGCGGGTTGAGCACGTATTCGTTGTTGATGAAGCCGACGCGGGCGGCGCCGATCGGGCCCATGAACGGCGCGCCCGAGAGCGTGAGCGCGGCGGAGGCCGCGACCATTGCCAGAATGTCGGGATCGTTCTCGAGGTCGTGCGACAGCGTGGTGACGATCACCTGGGTGTCGCAGCGATAGCCGTCGGCGAACAGCGGGCGGACCGGACGGTCGATCAGGCGGGAGACCAGCGTCTCCTTCTCGGTCGGTCGGCCTTCGCGCTTGAAATAGCCGCCCGGAATGCGGCCCGCCGCGTAGGTCTTCTCCTGGTAGTTGCAGGTCAGCGGCAGGAAGTCGATGCCGGCCTTGGGCTCCTTGGCGGAGACCACCGTCGCCAGCACGATCGACTCGCCATAGGTGGCGACGACCGCGCCGTCGGCTTGGCGCGCTACCTTGCCGGTTTCGAGGACGAGCTTGCGCCCGGCCCAATCGATCTCCTCACGATGAATGTCGAACATTGCTTCTTTCTCTCATGGTTTGCGGACCGCTCGCAAAGCCATGAGCAAGACGGCGAGAGGCTGCGGGCGAACTGCCTCCAAACAGCATCCGGCGATCCTGCCATGGCTTTCGAGCCTTCGGTGACCGGCACTCGTCTATTCGAGTCCGGCATGTGCCGGCTGCACGATGCGGCCGGGCCTTGTGCGGCGGATGCGACCAAACGCCATCCGCCGGACCATGCGCGGGAGCTTTCTCCCGCGCAGATGGGTGTCAGCGGCGAATACCGAGCCTTTCGATCAGGCTCTTGTAACTGCCTTCGTTGGCGCGCTTGAGGTAGTCGAGAAGCTGGCGCCGCTGCGACACCATCTTCAGCAAGCCGCGCCGCGAATGATTGTCCTTCACGTGGGTCTTGAAATGCTCGGTGAGATTGTTGATCCGCTCCGACAGGATCGCGATCTGCACCTCGGGCGACCCGGTGTCGCCCGGCTTCTTGGCATGCTTGCGGATGACTTCCGCCTTCTTTTCGGTCGTAACCGACATCGGTCAAACACCTTGGCTTCGGCCGGCCCTGCCATGCAGTCCGGCGAGGTTGAACACGCGCTTGGGGACGATTTCACCGCCGTCGACTTCGGCAAGGGCGATAAGCTGACCCGACGCCGTGACGTACAGCGTGCCGCTGAAGACGGGCGCGTCCCGTCCGCGCATCAGGACGGCCTGGCCCCGCTGGAGCCTCGCCGCATCGGCCCGGCTGACGGCCACCGCCGGGATGTCGTCCAGCGCGGTCGCAACGGGCATGAGCGCGTCGGCGAGGCTTCCCTCGCCGGCCGCGGCTCTATGGCACAAAGATTCGAGCTTTTCCAGGGTCATCATGTCGGGTTCGGTAAACGAGCCGACCGCGGTTCGCCGCAGGGCGGAGACATGGCCGCGGCAGCCCAGCAGGCGCCCCATGTCGCGCGCCAGCGCCCGCACATAGGTGCCCTTGCCGCATTGGGCGGCGAACACCGTGTGATCGGCGTCCGGTGTCGCGACGATGTCGAGATGATCGACCTCCACCGGGCGCGGCGCCAGCTCGACTTCCTCGCCGTCGCGCGCGATGTCGTAGGCGCGCTCGCCCGCGACCTTGATGGCGGAAAACCGCGGCGGCACCTGCACGATCGTGCCGATGAAGCGCGGCAGGATCGCCCGGATCTGCTCGACGCCCGGCCGTTGCGGGCTCTCCGCCACCACCCGGCCTTCGGCATCGTCGGTATCGCGCTCCTCGCCCCACCGCACGGTAAATAGATACGTCTTCTGCCCGTCCATCACGAACGGCACGGTCTTGGTCGCCTCGCCGAGCGCGATCGGCAGGCAGCCGGAGGCGAGCGGATCGAGCGTGCCGGCATGGCCGGCGCGCTTCGCTTTGAACAGGCGCTTGATCACCGACACCGCATGCGTCGAGGTCATGCCGACCGGCTTGTCGAGCACGACCCAGCCATGCACGTCGTGCTTCTCGCGCTTGGCCTGGCGCGGCTGCTTACCCTCCCCCGCTTGCGGGGGAGGGCCAGGGAGGGGGCCAGTCTCGCCCGCCGCCGTCACAGGGGTCACCGGCAGCTTCGGCTCATTCGTCATCGCCGCCGCCCTCCAGGTCACGCCGCACCTCCGGCGTGCGCAGCAGCTTCTCGATGCGCTCGGCCTCGTCGAAGCGCTCGTCGATGCGGAAACGGATGTCGGGCGCGAACTTCAGGTTCACGCGATGCGCGATCTCACCGCGCAGCCAGCGCTTGTTGCGCTCGAGCGCGGCCAGCACTTCCTTCTCGTCGCGGCCGCCGAGCGGCATCACGTAGATGGTGGCGAGCTTGAGGTCCGGGCTCATGCGCACCTCGGGCACCGTGATGAGGTGGCCCTGGATCACGGGGTCATGCACCTCGCCGCGCGAGAGGATGTCCGCAATCGCGTGGCGGATGACCTCGCCGGCGCGCAGCGCGCGCTGGGATGGGCCGGAGGCGTGGTCGTCGCGATGATGGTCGCGTGCCATGGTGATTTACCTTGCAATGGCGGCATGCAGGCGGCCTCAGTATTGGCGCATGTCCTGGTCGGCGAACCGGGGTCCACTTCGCCGGGACATGCGCTGGCCGCCAGCGCCAATCGATTTTCGTTCCAATGGTTGCGGGTGGTGTTCGGCGCCGGCCTGAGTATTGGACTCAGAGCGAGCGTTGAATCTGCTCCACCCGGTAGCACTCGATCACGTCGCCGGCACGCATGTCCTGGTAGCTCTCGAACGCCATGCCGCATTCCTGGCCGGCCGTGACCTCGCGGGCGTCGTCCTTGAAGCGCTTGAGCTGCGAGAGCTTGCCCTCGTGGATGACGACGTTGTCGCGGATCAGGCGCACGTTGGCGCCGCGCTCGACGGTCCCGTCGGTGACGCGGCAGCCCGCGACCTTGCCGACCTTCGAGATGTTGAACACCTCGAGGATGATCGCGTTGCCCAGCATGGTCTCGCGCAGGGTGGGCGCGAGCAGGCCGGACATCGCCTTCTTCACGTCGTCGACCAGGTTGTAGATGATGTTGTAGTAGCGAATCTCGGTGCCGGTGCGCTCGGCCGCCTCGCGCGCTTCCTTGTGGGCGCGCACGTTGAAGCCGATGATGGCGGCGCCGGAGGCTTCCGCCAGCGTCACGTCCGACTCGGTGATGCCGCCGACGCCCGCATAGAGGATGCGCGCCATCACCTCGGGCGTGCCGAGCTTGTCGAGCGCGCCGACGATCGCCTCGACCGAGCCCTGCACGTCGCCCTTGATGACGAGCGGGAATTCCTTGCGGCCCGCGCTCTTGAGCTGGTGCATCATCTGCTCGAGCGAGCCGCGCATTTGCGCCGCGCGCGCCGACGACTTCTCGCGCTTCTCGCGCGCGCGATAGTCGCTGACCTCGCGGGCGCGCGCCTCGTCCTCGACGACCGCGAGGCGGTCGCCCGCCTCGGGCGTGCCGTTGAAGCCGAGCACCTCGACCGGCACCGACGGGCCGGCGAGCTCGACCGAATCGCCGATATCCGACACGAGCGCGCGCACGCGGCCCCATTCGGCGCCGGCGACCACGATGTCGCCGACATGCAAGGTGCCGCGCTGGATCAGCACGGTCGCGACCGGGCCGCGGCCGCGGTCGAGCTTTGCCTCGATCACGGTGCCTTCGGCCGGCCGGTACGGATTGGCCTTGAGGTCGAGGACCTCGGCCTGCAGGCCGATCGTCTCGAGCAGCTTGTCCAGGTTGGTCTTCTTGGTGGCGGAGACCTCGACGTCGAGCACGTCGCCGCCCATCGACTCGACCTGCACCTCGTGCTGCAACAGCTCGGTGCGCACGCGCTCGGGCTTGGCGTCCGCCTTGTCGATCTTGTTGATGGCGACGATCATCGGCACCTTGGCGGCCTTGGCGTGCTGGATCGCCTCGACCGTCTGCGGCATCACGCCGTCGTCGGCCGCGACCACCAGCACCACGATGTCGGTCACCTTGGCGCCGCGCGCGCGCATCGCCGTGAAGGCGGCGTGGCCGGGCGTATCGATGAAGGTGATCGCCGCGCCGGACGGGGCGGTCACCTGGTAGGCGCCGATGTGCTGCGTGATGCCGCCCGCCTCGCCCTCGGTGACGTTGGTGCTGCGGATGGCGTCGAGCAACGACGTCTTGCCGTGGTCGACGTGGCCCATGATGGTGACGACCGGCGGCCGCGGCAGCAGATCCTCGGGTTTGTCGGGAATGTCGAACAGGCCTTCCTCGACGTCGGCGGCGGCCACGCGCTTGACGGTGTGGCCGAGCTCCTCGGCGACCAGCTGGGCGGTGTCGGCATCGATCACGTCGGTGATCTTGAACATCTGGCCCTGCTTCATCAGCAGGCGGATCACGTCGACCGCGCGCTCCGCCATCCGGTTGGCGAGCTCCTGGATGGTGATCGCCTCCGGAATCGTGACCTCGCGGACGAGCTTCTCCTTGGCTTCGTTGCTGTTGGCGCCCTTGAGCAGCCGCTGGGTACGGCGGCGGAACGAGGCGACCGAGCGCTCGCGCACCTCGCCGGCGTCGAGCGCGGTGACGACCGTCAGCCGGCCGCGGCGCTTTTCGCCGCCGCCGGGGCTGCGGGTCGGACGGGGCGGGGCCGCGGGCCGCGCCGGGCCGCCGCGTCGGGTGGTGCGCGGACCTTCGTCCTCCTCGACCTCCGGGACGACGTTGCGCAGATTGACCGGCGCTGCGCCGGCCCTGGGCTTGGCGGCGGGCTTCGCCGCCACTTTCTTCTCGCCCTCGCCGAAGCGCTTTTCCGCCTCGCGCTCGGCCTTGAGCTTGGTCTCTTCCTCGTGCCGGCGGCGCTCGTCCTCCTCGCGCTTGCGCGCCTCGGCGGCCTTGCGCTCGCCCTGCTCGGCGCTCTCGCGCTCGTGCCGGCGACGCGCCTCTTCCTCGGCGATACGGCGTTCCTCGGCCTCGCGCACCTTGGCGCTTTCGAGCGCGCTCGCGCGGGCCGCATGCTCTTCGGTCGTCAGCTTGGGCAGCACCAATCCGCCGGTGCGCTTGGCCGTCGTCGCTGCCGGAGCGGCAGCAGGGGCCGGGGCCGCGGCGGCGCCGCGCGCCGGAGCGACACCCCTGCGCACGGCCGCGCCGGCGCCGGCGGCAGGCGTGGCGGCGGGCGCCGGCTCGGGCTTGATGTCGGGCCGGCGGCTCTTGACCTTCTCGACCATCACCGTCTTGGTGCGGCCGTGGCTGAAGCTCTGCTTCACGACGCCCTGCTCGATCCCCGGCCGCTTGAGCGACAGGGTTCCCTTGGCCGGGGCGACGGTCAGCTTCTCGCCGGGATGTTTCGTCTCAGTCATTCCAATCCCAATCTTGGGGCCTGTTGTTCACGTTGACTGCGGGTCCGGCGCAGGCGCCCGGACGCGCGAAAGGGCCCGCCAGCGCGCCATCACGGTATCGGTGGCGCGGCCGGCAAGCAGCGCAGCATGTATCACATTTGGACGGGCAAGTGCCAAATCCAATTGGGCTGACGTAAATGCCCGGATCACCACGACATTTGCGGCATCCGCCGCGTATCCGCGGCGGATGGCGCTCATGATCTGGCGGGCCCCTTCGGGGCCGGCATCCGCGGCCTGCAGGAAGGCCACGGCGGCGCCCTGCTCGGCCGCCGCCTCGACCTTGGCGTGGCCGCTCACGACCTGGCCGGCCTTGCGGGCGACGGCGAGTGCGTCGAGCAGCGAGCGCTCGAGCAAGCCCTGCACCAGGGCCGGGAGGTCGGCCGCCACCGTCACGTCGGCGCCGAAGGCGCGCGCAAAGACACCGCGCCTGGCGGCGGCCGCGAGGCATTCGCGGCTCCCCGTCACCCACACGCCGCGGCCCGGCAGCTTGCGCTTGAGATCGGGCACGACGGCGCGATCGGGTGCGACGACGAAGCGGATCATCTCGTCCGTCGGCTTGACCTCGCGCGTCACCACGCACAGCCGCTCGGTGCCGGCCGCGCGGCGCGGACCGGAATCCAGTTCGGCGTTGTCGAGGCGCGCGAGCATTGTTCGTGTCTCCGCGTTACTCGGCCGCCGGCGTCGTGGCTTCGGCCGGCGCCTCCGGGGGCGGCGGCGCGAGATCGGCCTCGGTGACCCAGCCCGCCTTGAGGCGCGCCTGCATGATCAAGGCCTCGCATTCCTCGCGGGTGAGGTCGAAGCCGTCGAGGAAGCCCGCATTGTGCGTGGTCTCGCCGTCCTTGCGCTCGCTCCAGCCCGCCAGATCGTCGGTGGCGCAGCCGGCGAGATCCTCCACCGTCTTGATGCCGTTCTCGCCCAGCGCAACCAGCATCTGGGTGGTGATGCCCGGCACCTCCTTGAGGTCGTCGGCGACGCCGAGCGCCTTGCGCTTCTCGTCGAACTCGGCCTCGATCTGGGCGAGATAGTCGCGCGCGCGCGTCTGCAGCTCGTTTGCGGTGTCCTCGTCGAAGCCTTCGATCGAGGCGACCTCCTTGGGCTCGACCGCCGCGAGCTCCTCGACCGAGCCGAAGCCCTCGGAGGCCAGCAACTGGCCGACCACCTCGTCGACGTTGAGCGTTTCCATGAACATCTTCGAGCGCTTCTCGAACTCGGCCTGGCGGCGCTCCGACTCCTCCTGCTCGGTCAGGATGTCGATGTCCCAGCCGGTGAGCTGCGAGGCGAGCCGCACGTTCTGGCCGCGCCGGCCGATCGCGAGCGAGAGCTGCTGATCGGGCACGACCACCGAGATGCGCTCCTTGTCCTCGTCGAGCACGACTTTCGCGACCTCGGCCGGCGCGAGCGCGTTGACCACGAAGGTCGCGATGTCGGGCGACCACGGGATGATGTCGATCTTCTCGCCCTGCAGCTCGTTCACCACCGCCTGCACGCGCGAGCCGCGCATGCCGACGCAGGCGCCGACCGGATCGACCGACGAGTCGCGCGAGATCACCGCGATCTTGGCGCGCGATCCCGGATCGCGCGCGACCGCCTTCACCTCGACGATGCCGTCGTAGATCTCCGGCACCTCCTGCGCGAACAGCTTCGCCATGAACTGCGGATGCGTGCGCGACAGGAAGATCTGCGGCCCGCGCGGCTCGCGCCGCACGTCGTAGATATAGGCGCGGATGCGGTCGCCGTTGCGGAACTGCTCGCGCGGCAGCATCTCGTCGCGCCGCACGATCGCCTCGCCGCGGCCGAGATCGACCACCACGTTGCCGTACTCCACCCGCTTGACGATGCCGTTGACGATGTCGCCGATGCGGTCCTTGTATTCCTGGTACTGCCGGTCGCGCTCGGCTTCGCGCACCTTCTGCACGATCACCTGCTTGGCCGACTGGGCCGCGATGCGGCCGTATTCGAGCGGCGGCAGGGTGTCGGCGATCACGTCGCCGATCTGCGCCGCCGGATTGTGGCGGCGCGCGTCCTCGAGCCCGATCTGGTTCGCCGGGTTCTCCACACTCTCGACCACCAGCATGTGGCGCGAGAGCCGCAGCTCGCCCTTCTTCGGATCGATCTCGGCGCGCACCTCGGTCTCGCTGCCGTAGCGCGAGCGCGCCGCCTTGGCGATCGCGTCCTCCATCGCGGCGATCACGATGCCGCGGTCGATCGATTTCTCGCGCGCGACCGCGTCGGCGATCTGCAGCAGCTCCAACCTGTTGGCACTGACGGCCATGGGTCATTCTCCCTCGTTCTGGGCCGCCGGCCGGTCGTGTCCGGACGGGCGGCGGGATTCGTTGATCGGGCGGGCGTCGCGGTGGCGGCGCGCCTCGCGCCGCTCGCTCCGCGTTGCGCGCTCGCCCTCGCGGGCGTCGCGCTCCTCGGCCTTGGCGCGGCGGAGCGCCTCGGTCACCAGCGCGTCGGTCAGGACGAGCTTGGCCTCCGCCATGTCGTCGATCGGCAGCAGGATCTCGGCCGGCTCGCCGCCCTCGTTTTGGAGCCGGGCGGCTTCGCCCGCGACGCCGAGCAGCGTGCCGCGGAATCGTTTGCGGCCGTCGTGCGGCACCGTCATCTCGATCTTCACGACGTGGCCTGCATGGCGCTCGAAGTCGGAGCGCCGCACCAGCGGCCGGTCGATCCCGGGGGAGGAAATTTCCAGCCGATAGGCGCGATCGATCGGATCGGCCGTGTCGAGCACCGGCGAAAGCGCGCGTGAGGCGGCTTCGCAGTCCTCGATCTGCATGGTTCCGTCCGGCCGCTCCGCCATCACCTGCACGGTGCAGCCATCCGCCCCCGAGACGCGCACGCGCACCAGCCGGTAGCCGAGCTGCTCGAGCACCGGGGCCGCGACCGCGGCGACGCGCGCAGCCGTGCCGGTCTCGGCGATCAGACGCCGCTCCGTGCCTGCGTGCGCGTTCAAAGTCTCGTTCATTCGCCTTCAGACTGCCGATCGTTCCGCCCGGGTTCCGCGTCGCCTGCGATTCTTCGCGCGACGCTCAGGTAACAAAAAAGAGCGGGTCCCGGGCGGGGCCCACTCTCAAAAACCGTTCGGATCACATCCGCCCGTTATGAGATGTCCAATACGGACACAGCAAATATAGCGAAAAATCCGCATGGCGCAAGGGTACGCTCGGCCTTTTTCCGCCCCCTCGAATCCCGCGGATGTCCGCCTGCCGCGAGCTGCCAGGCGGGTTTTCCGCCGAGACTGCTCGGTTAACCCGCGCGCCGAAAAACCAGGTAGCAGGGTGTTCGACCTGCCTTTTTGGCTTTGGCCTCATAGCGGGTGGCGGTGAACCCGGGCCAGGGGTGGCGCCAGTCGTCCGCACGCTCGGCGGTCCAGACGAAATGGGGCGAACGGATCAGCCGCGCAAGCGTCCATTGCGCATAGTCGGGCCAGTCGGTGACAAAGCGGAATTCGCCGCCCGGTCGCAGCACGCGCGCAAGCCCGGTGACGCTTGCGTCCTGCACGAAGCGGCGCTTCCAGTGGCGGCGTTTTGGCCATGGATCGGGATAGAGCAGGTCGATGCCGGCGAGTGCGCCGTCCGGCAGCCAGGCGACGAGGTCGCTCGCGTCGCCGAAATGCAGGCGGACATTGTCGACGCTGCGCGCCGCAATCAGCGCCAGTGCCTTCGCCATGCCGTTGACGAAGGGCTCGCAGCCGATAAAGCCGCGGCGCGGCCGGTCTGTGGCTTGCGCCATGAGGTGCTCGCCGCCGCCGAAGCCGATCTCGAGGCCGATGTCGGCGACCGGACCCGGAAAGAGCCCGGTGAGGGGATCGGGCGGCGGAGCGCCGAGGTCGAGCGCGAGCCGCGGCAGCAGGCTCTGCATCAGCGCGGCCTGGTGCGGCCGCAGCGGATGGCCCTTGCGCCGGCCGAAAAACGCGCCGCGGCGCGGTGCTTGATCCTGCTCACTCATGTGCCGGAGCGCCGCTCCGGGCGCGCCGATCCGGCCGGCGCAGATCGGTCAGTTGACCGCCTTGCGCAAGGCCTCGACGAGGTCGGTCTTCTCCCAGGAGAAGCCGCCGTCCGCATCAGGGGCCCGGCCGAAATGGCCGTAAGCCGACGTGCGCGCATAGATCGGCCGATTGAGGTTGAGATGCTCGCGGATCCCGCGCGGCGACAGATCCATGACCTCGGCGAGCGCCTTTTCGATGCGCGCCTCCGGGACGTGGCCGGTGCCCTGCAGGTCGACATAGATCGACAGCGGCTTGGCGACGCCGATCGCGTAGGAAATCTGGATGGTGCAACGCTCGGCGAGCTCGGCCGCCACCACGTTCTTGGCGAGATAGCGCGCCGCGTAGGCCGCCGAGCGATCGACCTTGCTCGGGTCCTTGCCCGAGAACGCCCCGCCGCCGTGCGGCGCCGCGCCCCCATAGGTATCGACGATGATCTTGCGGCCGGTGAGGCCGCAATCGCCGTCCGGGCCGCCGATCACGAACTTGCCGGTCGGATTGACGTGCCAGACCGTGTTCTTGGTGATCCAGCCCGAGGGCAGCGCCTTGTGCACGTACGGATCGATGATGGCCTGGATGTCGTGCGAGGAGAGGTGCTCGTCGAGGTGCTGGGTCGAGACCACGATCTGGGTGCATTCGACCGGCTTGCCGTGGTCATAGCGGATGGTGACCTGGCTCTTGGCGTCCGGGCCGAGCGCCTCGGTCTCGCCGGCGCGGCGGGCATCCGCCATCACTTTCAGGATCTTGTGCGCGTAGTAGATCGGCGCCGGCATCAGCTCCGGCGTCTCGCGGCAGGCGTAGCCGAACATGATGCCCTGGTCGCCCGCTCCCTCGTCCTTGTTGCCGGCCGCATCGACGCCCTGCGCGATGTCGGTCGACTGGGCGTGCAGATGGACGTCGACGTCGGCCTTCTCCCAATGGAATCCGGCCTGCTCGTAGCCGATGTCGCGGATCGCGAGCCGCGCGATATGCGCCACATAGTCCTTGGTGATCGATGCAGGGCCGCGCGTCTCGCCCGCGATGACCACGCGGTTGGTGGTGCACAGCGTCTCGCAGGCGACCCGCACATTGCGTGCATCCCAGCCGAGCCGGGTGGCCTGGTCGAAAAAGGCATCCACCACCTCGTCCGAGATCCGGTCGCAGACCTTGTCCGGGTGACCCTCGGAAACCGACTCGCTGGTGAACAGGTAACTTGCGCGCGACACTGATGATTTCTCCCCGCACGACGCCGCCCAGGGCCGCGTCAACGCCAACGTGACGGTGTTCTTGCAGTGTCCGTAACCGCGGTCAAGATGTGGGCGAATGGTGGGCAAGCCGCCCCGGCAGGCGCGCTCGACCGGCCCATCGGCAGGACCGCGCATGCCCGCGAGCACCATGCGAGCCGACGCCGAAACTCGATACTGGGGAAAGTGACTAGGCGGTGTCCTCGCCGGCGATCTGCTCGACGAGATCGACGATGCGGCGGCGAAGCTTGGGGTCGGCGATTCGCATGAAAGCCTTGGTCAGCGCGAGGCCGTCCGAGGTCGCCAGAAAATCGGAGACGTAGGCGGGCGAGGGCGCGTCGCGGACGCCGCTTGGCCGGGCGCCCGCGAGATCGGGCGCGCCTTCGAAAAAAAACGCCACCGGCACTTGCAGGATGCTGGAAATCTGCTGCAGCCGGCTGGCGCCGATCCGATTGGTCCCTTTTTCGTATTTTTGCACCTGTTGAAAGGTGAGGTCGAGTGCGTCCCCGAGTTTTTCCTGGCTCATTGCCAGCATCATTCGCCGCATTCGAACGCGGCTCCCCACATGCTTGTCGATGGGGTTGGGGGCCTTTTTAGCCATCAATTTCTCCTCATGCGTCGCCCATAACGATGGTCTATGCATCCCCCAACAGCCGTAATGTTGTCCGGAATGGTCCCGGGAGCAATCAATCATTTTAGTTGCCGTGTGATTGCTGTCGAAAACCTTAGGGTGCTTTCCGCATTGCGAGGACAAACGCGAGTTGCGGGCGCGGAATAGGCCCTCAAGGCAATCCTGCCCAACCACGAGGTCGGCGGGTCACGTTCGGCTCAGCTTGGGCTCAGCTTGCTGCGGTGCGGCGGCGGAAAAACACGGCGGCGAGCCCGAGTGCGACCAGGACCAGCCCGAGCGGACCGTCGCCCAGATGCGAATAGGGCGTTGGCGGCCGGGGCTGCGGAAGGGCGCCGTCCAGGACCCCTTCCGTGCCGAGCGGCAATGACTGGATGATCCGGCCGACCGGATCGACCACCGCCGATATACCCGTGTTGGCGGCGCGCACCAGCGGCAGTCCCTCTTCGATCGCCCGCACCCGCGCCTCCTGGAAATGCTGGTAGGGCCCGGCGCTCAGGCCGAACCAGCCGTCATTGGTCAGGTTGAGGAGCCAGCCGGGGCGCTCGCCCGGGGGCACCACGTCATGCGGGAAGATGATCTCGTAGCAAATGAGCGGCAGGAACGGCGGCGCGCGCGGCGCCGTGAGGGCGCGGCGCCGGCTGCCTGCCAGGAATCCGCCCTGCACCTTGGTCAGCTGCTGCAGGCCGAGCCGCTCCAGCCACTGCTGGAACGGCAGATACTCGCCGAACGGAACCAGGTGCATCTTGTCGTAGACCGACAGGATCGAGCCGTCGTGGTCGATGACATAGATGGAGTTGTAGGCGTGGACGGCGGGTGAGCCCGGCGCCGGCTCGGCGGCGCGCGCCGCCCCGGTGATGAGCACGGTCCCGGCCGGCAGGAGCGCGGCGATCTGGGCGAGCGCGTCGGGCTCGCGGGTGAGGAAGAACGGAAACGCCGACTCGGGCCAGATCAGGTGCGTTGCGTCGCGCACGCCGGAGGAATTTGGCCCGGTCGCGCGGTCGGACAGCGCGAGGTAGCGCTGCATCACCTGCTGCCGGTTCGCATAGTTGAATTTCTCGTCCTGCGGCAGGTTGGGCTGCATGATCCGCAGCCGCACCCCGTCGACGAAAGCGGTCGGGCTCGTCGCGAGCCGCACCGCGCCATAGGTCGCGAGCGCCGCCAGGACCGCCACCGAGGCTGCCGGCACGAGCCAGGGACGCGGCGTATCGGCGCGCTCGTCGGCGAGCACGGCGGGGCTCGCAAACACCGCGATCGCGATCAGGGTGAGGCCCCAGACGCCGAACAGCGCGACGCATTGGGCGAGCGCGAGCGGAGTCGTGAGCGCATAGCCGATCGCGTTCCATGGAAACCCGGTGAGCAAGTGGCCGCGCAGCCACTCGGCGGCGGTGAGCGCCGCCGCGAAGGTGAGGATGCGCAGCGGTCCGCGGGTCCACAGCGCGCGTGCGAGCGCGAACCCGAACGCGGTGAAGAGCGCGAGCCCGGCCGGCAGCGCGATGACGGCGAACGGCATCAGCCAGCCGAACGTCTTGGCGTCGACCAGGAACGCGAAGCCGACCCAATAGAGACCGGCGAGAAAATAACCGAAGCCGAACCACCAGCCGGCAGCGGCCGCCGCCGTGAGGCGGCCGAAACGGCCGGCGGCGGCGCCGTCGAGCAGCCAGATGGCCACCGGAAAGGTGACGAACATCGCGGGCCACACGTTGATCGGCGCGAGCGCGAGGGTTGAGGCGGCGCCGGCCAGGAAGGCGATCAAGGCGCGGCGAAAGCCCCAGGCGAGAATGATCGGCTGGGCGATGAGGGCGAATCTCTTCACGGTTCACGCGCAGGCTTGGCGGCGGTGGGATCGGCGCTCGCGGGCTCGGCCGCGGCGATCGAAGGCGCGAGGGTCGATGCGGCGCGCGGCGCGCGGGTGCCGTCGCGACTGGCCGGCGGTCGACTGCGATGGATCGCGACCCGCTTGACGCGACGCGGATCGGCATCGAGCACCTCGATCTCGAACGGCCCCGGGCCCGGCACCAGCTCGCCGCGCACCGGAACGCGTCCGATGCGGGTTGCGAGGTAGCCACCGAGCGTGTCGACCTCCTCGGTCGCCTCGCCGACGTCGAACTCGGCGCCGACCAGATTGACGACCTCCTCGAGGCTCGCGCGTGCGTCGGCCAGATAGGAGCCGTCGGGCTGGCGCACCACCGGATGCTCGCCGGCCTCGTCGTGCTCGTCCTCGATGTCGCCGACGATCAGCTCGACGAGGTCCTCGATCGACGCGAGACCGTCGGTGCCGCCGTATTCGTCGATCACCAGGGCGAGATGGATGCGCGTCGCCTGCATCTTGGCGAGCAGGTCGATTGCCGGCATCGAGGGCGGAACGAACAGGACCGGACGCAGAATGTTGGCTGCCGCGAGCGTCATCGAGAGGTCGAGCGCGCGCAGGTCGAGGCCCGCGGGCAGCGGCCGCTTGCGCCGCGTGTTCGCCGCCGCGTCGACCGTCGCGCGCGCCGTCATGTAGGCGACGAGGTCGCGGATATGCACCATGCCGGTCGGCTCGTCGAGCGTCTCCTTGTAGACGACGAGGCGGGAATGGGCGGCCGTCTCGAACACCTTGATGAGCTCGGCGAGCGCGATGTCCTCCTGCACGGCGACGATATCGGCGCGCGGCACCATCACGTCGGCGATCCGCCGCTCGCTCAGGCCCAAGATGTTCCTGAGCATGGTGCTTTCTTCCGGCGAGAAGCCGGTCTCGCCGGGCGCACCGGCCTCGAGCACGACCGCGAGGTCGGAGCGGATCGATCCGGTCTTCCAGCCGAACACGGCGCGCAGGATGCGCGCGAACCAGCGCTCGTTCGGGTCGCGCGGCTCGCCTCCCGCGGCGACCGGAACCGGCAGGTTCCTGATCTCGCCGGCGGTTTCGCTCGGCTCGCTCGCCTTGGGCGGGTCGCTGTCGGGCATGGTGCTCAAAGATCAAACGTCGTCGCGGGCGGCGTACGGATCGGGGACGCCGAGCCGCGCCAGGATTCGCCGTTCGCGCCGCTCCATCGCTTCGGCTTGCCGGTCCGATTCGTGATCGTATCCCAAAAGGTGGAGAAAACCATGCACCGCCAGATGGGCGAGGTGATGACCGAAGGCCTTGCTCTCGGCCGCCGCTTCGCCCGCCGCCGTCTCGTAGGCGATCACCACGTCGCCGAGGTGGCGCGGTGCACCGGGCCGCGCCGGCGCCGGAAACGACAGGACGTTGGTGGGCGCGTCCTTGCCGCGCCATCGCCGATTGAGCGCGCGGATCGCACGGTCGCTGGTCAGCGTCACTGCGAGCTCGGCGTTGCGCACGTCCGCCGGCGCGGCGGCGGCGATCGCGCGGCGCACGATGCCGGCGGCGCGCGGCACGCGGCGCCAGCGCGCCGACGTCACCACCACGTCGACTGCGGGGCCGCGCGCGGGCCGCCGCCGCGGCGATCTCATTCCTTCGCCTCGCGCTTGCGCGCCGCCGCCTTGTCGTAGGCGGCGACGATGCGGGCGACGAGCTCATGGCGGATCACGTCGGCGGCGGTGAAGACGCAGTGTCCGACGCCCTCGACGCCGGCGAGCAGGCGGACCGCCTCGGCCAATCCCGAGGCCTGGCCGGGCGGAAGGTCGACCTGACTCGGATCGCCGGTGACGATCATGTGGCTGTTCTCGCCGAGCCTGGTCAGGAACATCTTCATCTGCATCGTGGTCGTGTTCTGCGCCTCGTCGAGGATGACCGCGGCGTTCGCCAGCGTGCGTCCGCGCATGAAGGCGAGCGGCGCGATCTCGATTTCGCCGGTCTGCAGCGCGCGCTCGACGATGCGGGCATCCATCAGGTCGAACAATGCGTCGTAGATCGGCCGCAGATAGGGATCGACCTTTTCGCGCATGTCGCCGGGCAGGAAACCGAGCCGCTCGCCCGCCTCGACTGCCGGTCGCGACAGGATGATGCGATCGACCTCCTTGCGCTCGAACAGCGCGACCGCCTGCGCGACCGCGAGCCAAGTCTTGCCGGTGCCGGCCGGCCCGGTGCCGAACACGAGCGCGTGGCGGCGTAGCGCGCGGATATAGGCGTCCTGCGCCGCCGTACGGGCGCGCACCGGGCGCTTGCGCAGGTTGATCTCGTCAAAACTCTGGCGGCCGGCCGCCGGATCGAAGTCGAACAGCGAGCCTTGCGCGATCGCGAGCCGGATCGCGCCCTCGACGTCGCCGGCGACGACGTCGTCGCCGCGCTTGAGCCGTTCGTAGAGCCCTTCGAGCACGCGGCGCGCCTGCTCGCATGCGTCGCGCGAGCCCTCGATGGTGACGTGGTTGCCGCGCGAATCGGCGACGACGCCGAGCCGGCGCTCGATCAGCGAGAGGTTCTGCCCGTACTGGCCGAACAGCATCGAGGCGAGCCGATTGTCGTCGAAGGCGAGCACGACCTGGGTCGCGGCGTTTTCGCCGGCGCCGGCCGGCGTGGGGACGAGCGAGCCGTTGTCGGATCCGCGCGTTCGCAATGCCTCAAGTCTCCAGAGTTGCCGCCAGCGCGGCCGGCGCGGCAGCGTCCACACGGCGCGGTGCCGATTGCACCAGCGCGCCGAACAAGCTGTTCGCACCGGCGCGGTCGATCGTCACGGGGCGTACGGCGCCGATCAGCGCAGCGGGCGCCATCGCCTGCACGGGCTGCAAATAGGGCGAGCGGCCGACCAGTTGGCCGGGCAGCCGGCCCGGCCTCTCGAACAGCACCTCGACGGTGCGGCCGACGCAGCGCGCGTTGAAGGCGGCTCGGCTGCGGTCGATCTCGGCCTGCAGGCGCGCCAGGCGCTCGATCTTGACGGCCTCGTCCACTTGATCCGCGCGCTCGGCGGCGGGCGTGCCCGGCCGCGGCGAGTACTTGAACGAGAAGGCGCCCGCATAGCCGACCTCGCCCACGATCGAAAGTGTCGCGGCGAAGTCCGCCTCGGTTTCGCCCGGCGAGCCGACGATGAAATCCGACGTGAAGGCCATGTCGGGCCGCGCCTCCCGCAGGCGAGCGATGACCTCGAGGTAGTCGGCGCGGGTATGCCGGCGATTCATGACGGCCAGAATACGGTCCGAGCCCGACTGCACCGGCAGATGAAGCTGCGGCATCAGGACGGCGAGATCGCGATGGGCCGCGATCAGATCGGCGTCCATGTCGCGCGGATGGCTGGTGGCGTAGCGCAGCCGGGCGAGCCCGGGCACCTCGGCCAGGCGATGCAGCAGGCGGGCGAGCGACCACGTGCCGCCCGGCCCCTCGCCGTGATAGGCGTTGACGTTCTGCCCGATCAACGTCACCTCGCGCACGCCCGCGTCGGCGAGCCGCTCCACCTCGGCGACGATCGCGGCGACCGGACGCGACACCTCCGCGCCGCGCGTATAGGGCACGACGCAGAAGGTGCAGAACTTGTCGCAGCCTTCCTGCACGGTGACGAAGGCGGCGACGCCGCGCGCCCGCGTCGCCTCGCGGCTCGCCGGCGGCAGGTGGTCGAACTTGTCCTCGACCGGAAACTCGGTATCGACGACCTTGCCGCCGCCCTCGGCGCGCGCCACCAGGCCGGGCAGGCGATGATAGTTCTGCGGCCCGAGCACGAGGTCGACCACCGGGGCGCGGCGCATGATCTCTTCGCCCTCGGCCTGGGCGACGCAGCCGGCGACCGCAATGACGAGCCTGCGTCCCTCGCGCGCCGCCGCATCCTTGAGTCGGCGCATGCGGCCGAGCTCCGAATAGACCTTCTCGGCCGCCTTCTCGCGGATGTGGCAGGTATTGAGGACGATCAGGTCGGCGTCCTCGGGCGCCGCCGCCGCGACGAAACCCTCGCGCGCCATCGTGTCCGTCATACGCTGGGAGTCGTAGACGTTCATCTGGCAGCCGTAGGACTTGATGTGCAGCTTGCGGGTTCCGCTCA
>Ga0335081_10005762_pt1 | contig 19624 bp, 17 predicted proteins | sample Lox_Sample_35_FD_206713 | JGI IMG/M metagenome (GOLD analysis project Ga0335081, IMG submission 206713) | Soil microbial communities from Loxahatchee National Wildlife Refuge, Florida, United States - Lox_Sample_3.5 | ecosystem: Environmental > Terrestrial > Soil > Wetlands | place: USA... | reverse complement strand
TGATTGATTCGCTGGACATGCTGGAGGAGCGAAAAAGTCAGCTTTTCCTCGTACACCAGAGCGGCGAACGCGACTATAATGCTGTTCGCGTGGCGTATGCTCGCCGGGAGATCAACGCGGAGGTCGTGCCCTTCCTATCGAGAATGGCGGAGGAGTTCGCCCGGGCGGACTTGATCGTCTGCCGGGCGGGAGCGATCACGGCGGCAGAAGTGGCCGCCGCGGGACGCGCCGCCATCTTCATCCCCTTCGGAGCCGCCACAGACAGCCATCAGTTGCGCAACGCCCAGGCATTGGAAGCCGCGGGCGCGGCGCGCGTCATACCCGAACCGCAGCTCAGCCCACAGCGATTGGTCGGGGAAATCACCTCGCTTCTGGACCAGCCCGAGCGAATGAAGGAAATGGAAGTGCGCGCACGCGCCCTGGCCCGGCCGCGCGCCGTCGCGGACATCGTGAATCTACTGGAAGAGGTAGCGCGGCCATGATGGTGGAATTCCGGAATTTCCGGCGCATCCATTTTGTGGGCATCGGCGGGATCGGCATGAGCGGGATCGCGGAGGTGCTGCTGACGCTGGGGTATTCGGTTTCCGGCTCGGATCTGAAGGGCACAGCGATTACGGAGCGGCTGGCGGGGCTGGGCGCGACGATCTTCTACGGGCACGATGCGGGGAATGTGGATGCGGCGCACGTCGCGGTGGTCTCCTCAGCGGTGCGTAGCGACAATCCGGAAGTCCGGGAAGCGCAGCGGCGGAAGATTCCGGTGATTCCGCGCGCGGAGATGCTGGCGGAACTGATGAGGCTGAAGCAGGGAATCGCGGTGGCCGGCGCGCACGGGAAAACGACGACGACATCGATGACCGCGTCCGTGCTGAGCGCGGCGGGGCTGGACCCGACATTTGTGGTGGGCGGGCGGGTGAACGCGGCGGGGACGACGGCGCGGCTGGGCAAAGGCGAATACATGGTGGTGGAAGCGGACGAGAGCGACCGGACATTCCTGCTGCTGGCGCCGGTGGTGGCGGTGGTGACGACGATTGACCGGGAACACCTGGACCAGTACGCCTCGCTGGAGGACATCCAGAACGCGTTTCTGCAGTTCGTGAACCGCGTGCCCTTCTACGGGGCGGCGGTGCTCTGCCTGGACGAGCCCAATGTGCAGGCCATCCTGCCGGGGGTCCGCCGGCCGGCGATCACCTACGGGACGTCGAACCAGGCGGACCTGCACATCGCGGACGTGGCGCTGCGGGGGCCGCAGAGCGACTTCCGGCTGCGCTACCGGGGCGAAGACCTGGGCATGTTCCACTTGAACGCGCCGCCAGGAATCCACAACGTGCGGAACGCGGCCGCGGCCGCGGCCGTGGGGCTGTACCTGAACATTCCGGCGGAGCTCATTCGGGACGGGCTGGAAAAATTCGAGGGAGTGGGCCGGCGATTCGAAGTGAAGGGAGTGTTCCACGGAGTCTCGCTGATCGACGACTACGGCCACCACCCGGCGGAAATCCGGGCGACGCTGGAGGCGGCGCGGGGGTGCAACTTCAAACGGCTGCTGGTGCTCTTCCAGCCGCATCGCTACACGCGGACGCAGCACCTGTGGGACGAATTCTGCCGGGCGTTCAACCAGGCGGACGTGCTGGTGCTGACGGACATATACCCGGCGAGCGAGGCGCCCATCGAGGGAATCACGGGAGAAGCGCTGAGCGCGGCGGTGAGCGCGGCGGGGCATCGCGAAGTGCGCTACCGCGCGGGGATGGCGGAGGCACTCGATGAACTGGTGAGAGAGGCGCAGGCCGGCGACGCGATCCTGACGATCGGGGCAGGGAGCGTGGGGCGGGCGTCGGAAGAACTGGCGGTGCGGCTGGCGGGAGGGACATCGGCGGTGACGCATGCGCATTGAGTCGCCGCGGGTGGTGGCCGCGCTGGGCGAACTGGGGGTGGAGCACCGTCCGGGCGCCTCGCTGGCGGAGCTGACTTCGCTGGGAATCGGCGGGACCACGGATTTGCTGCGCATCCGGGAGCACCGGCATCTGCCGGCACTCGTCCGGTTGCTGCGGGAGGAGGGGATCGAACATCGTTTTCTGGGAGGCGGGACGAACGTGTTGATCGCCGATGGAGAGCTGCCGTGGGTGATGGTGCAGCTCGCGGCGGGCGAACCGGACGTCTCGATTCAGGGAAATTCGGTGCGGGTGGATGCGGCGGCGGACCTGGGGCGCATGGTGACGACGTGCGCGCGGCAGAACCTGGGCGGGATGGAGGGGCTGATCGGCGTGCCGGGAAGCGTGGGCGGAGCGCTGCGGATGAACGCGGGGGCGTATGGAACGGAAATCGGGAAATTCGTCCGCGAGGTGGAGGTGTATCGCGCGGCGAGCGGGGAGAACGAAACGCTGCGGGAAGGGCAGATTTCCTTTGAGTACCGGCACACTTCGTTCGGGCCTGGCGACGTGATGCTGAGCGCGCGGCTGGAGCTGCCGGAGCGGCCGTACGCGGAAATCGTGGCGGGGATCCGCGTGTGCAACGAGAAGCGGAGGGCCAGCCAGCCGCTGAACCAGAAGAGCGCGGGGTGCATTTTCAAGAATCCGCCGGGGGGATCGGCGGGAAGGATGATTGACGGACTGGGACTGAAAGGATTGCGCGTGGGCGAGGCGATGGTGAGCGAGCGGCACGCGAATTTTTTTGTGAACACGGGACACGCTTCGTGCGCGGACATGCTGGGGCTGATCGCGGAGGTGCGCACGCGGGTGCGCGCGGCGCATGGAGCGGAACTGGAAGAAGAGGTGATCGTCTGGAACGCGTGAGGAAGACGGAAGGCGAAAGATTCCCGCCCGAGGTGCCGGCGGACGAGGAGCCGCGGTATCTGCGGCGGCAGAAGCCGGTGGAGGTGAGGAAGAAGAACCTGGTGAGGCGCTTCCGTGACGACGTGCTGCCGTGGCTGAAGCTGGGGACGCTGGCGGGGGGCGCGCTGGGAATTTTTCTGTTCGCCGGCCACTTTCTTTTCTACTCGCCGTGGCTGCTGCTGACCCAGCCGAGCCAGGTGGAGGTGACGGGCAACCAGTACGTATCGCGTGACGCGGTGGTGGCGCTGTTCGCGCCGGACCGGAATCACAGCCTGGTGACCATTCCGCTGGAGGAGCGGCGCGGGGAGATCGAAAAGATTGCGTGGGTGGAATCGGCGCGGGTGGAGCGGATCCTGCCTGACCGGATCCGGGTGGAGATTACGGAGCGGCGGCCGGTGGCCTTCCTGCGCATGGGCAGCGAGCTGGCGCTGATTGACGCGCAGGGGGTGATCCTGGAGCGTCCCGCGCAGGGCGACTTCCGGCTTCCGGTGGTGAGCGGGCTGGGCGAGGGAATGCCGCGGGGGGAGCGGGCCTCGCGCATGGGAATGTTCCTGGAGTTTCAGCGGCAGATCGAAATGGTGCGCGGGGGAGCGAGCGAACTGCTGAGCGAAGTGGACCTGACGAACGCGGAGGATCTGCGCGCGATGATGCTGCCGCCGGGAGGAAACGGCGCGGGGACGCAGGCGGTGCTGGTGCATTTTGGTTCGACGGACTTCGGGCCGCGATTCATGCTGCTGCTGGACAATTTCGCGCAGTGGCAGGCGCAGGCGGGGCGCGTTTCGTCAGTGGACTTGCGGTTCAAGAAGCAGGTGGTGGTGAATTAGGGGCAGGAGAGGACGGCGCCCCCGAGGCGATGCGCGGGGGCCGGCCGGGGAGTGCGGGAGCAAAGTTTTGGCGAAGAAGGCCAACCTGGTGGTGGGGGTGGACATCGGCAGCACAAAGGTGTGCGTGCTGATCGCGGACGCGCGCGCGGCGGAGAGCCGGCCGGGGGGCAAATCGACGGCCAACGGAGGCGGGCAGCCGGTGCTGGAGTGCCTGGGAGTGGGAGTGGCGGACTCGAAAGGGCTTCGGAAAGGGCTGATCGTCAACCTGGAAGCGGCAAAGGTGGCGGTGGAGCGCGCGCTGGAGCAGGCCGAAGACGTGGCCGGAGCGCCGGCGGAATCCGCGGTGGTGGGAGTGGCGGGGGCGCACATCCGGGGAATCAGCAGCCGGGGCGGGATCTCGCTGGGCCCGCGGCCGCGCGACGTGCAGCGGGAGGACATGCAGCGGGCCATCGAAAGCGCACGCGCGGTGACGCTGCCGGAAGACCGCGTGGTGCTGCACGTGTTTCCGCAGGAATTCTTCCTGGACGGGCAGGACAACATCCGGCAGCCGGTGGGCCTGCTGGGAAAACAGCTGGAAGCCAATGTGCACATCGTGACGGCTTCGGCGACGGCGGAACAGAACCTGGTGAGCGCGCTGAACCTGGCGGGACTGAAAGTATCGGGCACGGTGCTCGAACCGTTTGCCGCCGCGGAGGCCTGCCTGACGCCGGAGGAACGCGAGCAGGGCTGCTGCCTGGTGGATCTGGGAGCGGCCACGACGGAGCTGATCGTGATTACGGACGGGGTGGTGCGGCACACGGCGGCGATTGCCGTGGGCGGAGATCATTTCACGAACGACCTGGCGGTGGGCCTGAGAACGCCGGTGCCGGAAGCGGAAGCGCTGAAGCGGGAGCACGCCTGCGCCTTCCGTGCGCTGCTGCGGGGCGATTCGCCGATTGAAATTTCGAGCGTGGGAGGACGGCCGCCGCGAACGATTTTCTCGCGGATGCTAACGGAGATCGTGGAGCCGCGTGCGACGGAACTGCTGGAACTGGTGCACGCGGAGCTGAAGCACGGCGGCCTGGACACGCGGCTGGGAGCGGGAGTGGTGCTGACGGGTGGCGGGGCGCGGCTGCGCGGGCTGGCCGACCTGGTGGAGCGGCTGTTCGGGGTGCCGGTGCGGCTGGGACGCCCGCGGGGCCTGGGGCGGCTGCCGGAGGAGTTCGCGCATCCGGAGTTCAGCGTGGCGGCGGGGCTGGCGCTGTATGCGCACCGCTCGCAGGCGGGGGCGACGCGTCCAGCGGGTTCGTGGCGGCAGAAGTTGAAAGAGGCATGGCGGGGGTGAGGGCATGGCTGGAAATTCGAAACCATCCAACCAGGGAGGCGGTATGGCGCAGAAGGATGCCGGGGTGAAGTACTCGTTCAGCGAGGACCAGTCCCTCGCGGCGAAGATCAAAGTGATCGGCGTGGGGGGCGGGGGCTCGAACGCCGTGAACCGCATGATCCGTGCGAAGGTGGAAGGGGTGGAGTTCATCGCCGCGAACACGGATCAGCAGGCCTTGCAGCTCTCCGCGGCGCCCATGAAGCTGCAGATGGGCGCGAAGCTGACCAAGGGGCTGGGCGCGGGCGCCAATCCGGACATCGGACGGAAGGCCGCGCTGGAGGACACGGAGAAAATCATCGAGGTGCTGGAAGGCTCGGACATGGTGTTCATCACCGCGGGGCTGGGCGGAGGCACCGGATCGGGTGCGGCGCCCGTGGTGGCTTCGCTGGCGAGCGAACTGGGCGCGCTGGCGGTGGCCGTGGTGACGAAACCGTTTTCGTTCGAAGGCAAACGGCGCATGGTGCAGGCGGAACAGGCGCTGGCCGAACTGGTCTCCTGCGTGGACACCGTGATCGTGATTCCGAACGAGCGGCTGATCAGCACGATTGAAAAGGGCACGAGCTTCTTCGAGGCGTTCCGCATAGCCGACGACGTGCTGCGGCAGGCGGTGCAGGGGATCAGCGACATCATCACGGTTCCGGGGATCATCAACCGCGACTTTGCGGACGTGAAAACGATCCTGAAAGGGATGGGGTACGCGGTGATGGGCACGGCGGTGGGCACCGGGCCGGACCGCGCGGTGGAGGCGGCGAGCCGGGCCATCAACAGCCCGCTGCTGGAAGACAACTGCATCCAGGGCGCACACGGAATACTGATCAACATCAGCGGGTCGAGCGGAATGTCGCTGCACGAAGTGAACGAGGCGTCGCTGGTGATCCAGAAAGCGGCGCACGAGAACGCGAACATTATATTCGGCGCCGTGCAGGACGAAGGGTTGAAGGACCAGGTGAAGATCACGGTCATCGCCGCGGGATTCAAGGAAGCGCCGGCGCGGAGGCTCTCGCAGCAGAAGCCGGCCTACCTGCCGAAAGAGTGGAAGACCCAGCACGCCGTGGCCGCAGCGGGCGGAGGGGGCGGGGTGGTGCCGGTGCCGAACAGCAGCGCCAGCCGGGGGACGGACAGCATCATCGCGCAGGTGGCGAGGAATGTCTCGAGCGTGACGGGCGAGATCGCCGCGGATGATTTGGATGTGCCGACGTTCCTGCGGCGCGGGCCGAAGACGTAAAACGCCCCGGGAGATTCACGCCCGGCTCGGTTTGACGATGGCGGCGAGGACCAGGGCGGTGACGGTCCAGGTGACGAGCACCTCGAAGAAGTGCGAGGCGCTGAAATTTCCCGGGAAGCCGTACCAGCTCCAGTAGGGAAGATCCGTGACCAGTCCGGGGAATGTGGCCACCAGCGCGACGAACAGCACGCGCTGGCCGTAGCCCGCCAGCGAACCCGAGCACATGGCCAGAAGCACACAAACCACCAGGGCGGCGAGCAGACCGTAGACAAACTGCTTGGCGAGCAGCACGGGGAAATTGAAGTCGGTTCCTCCGGGCTTGTAAATCAGCACGCCGGTGGGACCACGTCGGAATTTTTCGGCGTACTTCTTCATTTCGGCGGAATCGTTCTGCTTGGCTAAATCCATGGTCGGGAACATGTACCAGCCCGGCTCGCTGATGGCCAGGCGCATGGCGGCGGTGAGCACGTCGTCGTGAGGCAAGTTCTTGACGCCGGCTTCAGCAAATGGAGTGAACTCGTGCCAGACAAAACTGACGAGGAAAATCACGACGGCACCGACGACAGTCCCGAGCAGAATCTTTTTCCCCATGGATAGCTTCCCCTCCCGCGGGCAAAGCGAGGGCGCGGCCCGCGCGCTTTGCCGCTTTGTACCATGAAAACGGGGGTTTCCCCTACACTGGAGGCATGGCAGGGCCGGTACGAGTGACGCGCGAGGTGTGGAACGCGCTGGCGGAAGAGGCGCGGCAAGCCGGGGGCCTGGAATGCTGCGGGCTGCTGGCGGGGCGGGGCGGAGTGATCACCGCGGTGCTGGCGGCGCGAAACGCGCTGGGGAGCGGGACGGCGTTCGAAATCGCACCAGAGGAATTGTTCAGGCTGTTCCGGCGGATGCGCGCGCTGGAGCTGGAGCATCTGGGCATCTACCACTCGCATCCAGCCACGGAGAATGCGCCTTCGCCGAGCGACATCGGGCAGGCCTACTATCCGGAGGCGGCGTACTTCATTGTCTCGCCGGCTGCGGAGGCTGCGAAGCCCGTGCGGGCGTTTTCCGTGCGGGACGGGCGAGTGGAGGAACTGGAAATTCGAATCGAGGAGAGCTGAGCGCTCAATTGGCGCGGGCGCCTGCCGGAATCCGGGCGCCGCGAGGCTCTTCGGCCCGGGCCAGGCGGCGTGAGTAGAGCGGGAATCGCGCGGCGAGCTCCGCGACCTGCGCGCGCACGCGCTGCTGCACGGCGGTGTCGCCGGTGTTCGCCAACACCTCGGCAATCCATGCGGCGATGCGGTCCATTTCCGCTTCGCCCATTCCGCGCGTGGTGACGGCGGGACTGCCGATGCGCACACCGCTGGCTTTCATGGGGGGCAGGGGGTCGAACGGGATGGCGTTCTTGTTGACGGTGATGCCGGAATGCTCCAGAGCCAGCTCCGCGTCGCGGCCGGTGATGCCGCGCGCGCCGACGTTCAGAAGAAACAAATGATTGTCGGTGCCGCCGGAAACGAGCTGGAAGCCGCGCGAGACCATGCCGCGGGCGAGCGCGGCGGCGTTGGCCACCACGTGTTTCTGATACTCGCGGAAGGCGGGCTCCATGGCTTCCTTGAGGCACACGGCCTTGGCGGCAATGATGTGGACGAGCGGGCCGCCCTGAGTGCCGGGGAAGGTGAGTTTGTCCAGTTCCTTGGCGAAGGGCTCACGACAGAGCACCAGGCCGCCGCGCGGGCCGCGGAGCGTCTTGTGCGTGGTGGTGGAGACGAAATCGGCGTGGGGGATGGGGCTGGGATGGAGGCCCGCGGCGACGAGTCCGGCGATATGGGCCATGTCCACGAAGAGCAGCGCGCCCTGTGCGCGCGCGATTTTGCCCAGGCGCTCGAAGTCGAAGACGCGCGGGTAGGCGCTGGCGCCGGCGACAATCATTTTCGGTTTGTGCTCAGCGGCCAGACGTTCCACTTCGTCGTAGTCGAGCCGCTCGGTGTCCTGGCGGACGCCGTAGGGGACGAACTTGTACATGCGGCCGGAGAAATTGAGGGGATGACCATGGGTGAGGTGGCCGCCGTGGGCGAGGTTCATGCCGAGTACGGTGTCGCCGGGCTGAAGCGCGGCCATGTAAACGGAGATGTTGGCCTGGGTACCGGAATGCGCCTGGACGTTGGCATGTTCCGCGCCGAACAGTTTTTTCGCCCGTTCGATGGCCAGGGTCTCGACGCGGTCGGCGTTCTCGCAGCCGCCGTAATAGCGCTTGCCGGGATAGCCCTCCGCGTATTTGTTGGTGAACACGGAGCCCATGGCTTCGAGAACGGCTTCGGAGACGAAATTCTCGGAGGCAATGAGCTCGAGGCCGGTGGCCTGGCGGCGCACTTCGTCGTGCAACGCCTGCGCAACTTCCGGGTCAACTTCGGCGATGGGGCGTTCCATCCGACGGGAATCCTGGGTGTCCATGGAGATCTCCTGGAGAGGAAACGGCAGATTCCTGGCTCCACGCGGAAGGATAAGGATACGCGAGGTTGAGGCGTCCCGCTAGGCCGCGGTGCCCTTGACCTGGGGCCGGCTGGCGTCCAGCACGGCAATCTGTTCGTTGCGGCGCTGGTGGCGGCCGCCCTTGAAGGTGGCGGCGAGAAAGGCGCGGACAATCTCGACGGCCTGCTCTGCGGCGACGATGCGGCCGCCAATGGTGATCACATTGGCGTCGTGATGCTCGCGTGCGGCACGGGCGCTGATGAGATCGTTCACGGCAGCGGCGCGGATTCCGGGAATCTTGTTGGCGGCGATGGCCATGCCCAGACCGGTACCGTCACACAGAATCCCGAGCTGGGCCTCGCCCCGGGCCACGGATTCCGCGACTTTGCGGGCGTAATCCGGGTAGTCCACCAGTTCTTCGGACCAGGTTCCGGAATCGGTTACGGTATGCCCGCCGCCCTCGAGGTAGGTCTTGATGGCTTCCTTGACGGGATAACCGGCATGGTCGGCGCCGACTGCGAACCGAAGCTTCTGCATCTCCTCCGGCATCACTATCCCCGTGAGAATATTAGTCACGGGCCGCGAGAATTTGCAATGGTACTCGACAAGAAAATTCCGCGGCGGGAACGGGGGCGTGGCGGTGCGGGCGCGTTGACTTCGGCGGCGCGGTCCCCTAGTCTCGATGGTTTAGGCCAAACCGCGCGGAGAAAGCAGAGAACAGAGGAATGGCGGAACAGAAACTGCCCACACGGGCCGAGGATTTTTCGGAGTGGTACAACCAGGTGGTGCTGCGGAGCGAGATGGCGGACTACGCTCCGGTGCGCGGGTGCATGATCGTGCGGCCGTACGGGTGGGCGCTGTGGGAGAACATCACGGCGGCGCTGGACCGGCGGTTCAAAGCGACGGGGCACGTGAACGCGGCATTTCCGCTGCTGATCCCGCGGAGCTTTATCGAAAAAGAAAAATCGCACGTGGCGGGATTTTCGCCGGAACTGGCGGTGGTGACGCACGGAGGGGGCGAAGAGCTGGCCGAGCCGCTGGTGATCCGTCCGACCTCGGAGACGATCATCGGGCACGCGTACGCGAAGTGGATCCAGTCGTACCGCGACCTGCCGGTGCTGATCAACCAGTGGAACAGCGTGGTGCGGTGGGAGCTGCGGACAAAGCTGTTTCTGCGCACGCTGGAATTTTTCTGGCAGGAGGGCCACACGGCCCACGCCACGCTGGACGAGGCTGCCGCCGAGACGCGACAGATGCTGGACATCTACACGGACTTCGCGGTGAAGGAGGCGGCGATACCGGTGATCCCCGGGCGGAAGTCGCTTTCGGAGCGGTTTGCGGGGGCGGACGAGACGTATTCGATCGAAGCGATGATGGGGGACAAGAAGGCGCTGCAATCGGCGACGTCGCACAACCTGGGGCAGAATTTCGCGAAGGCGTTTGAAATCCGGTACCTCGACCAGTCGGGCCAGTTGCAGCACTGCTGGACGACTTCCTGGGGGCTTTCGACGCGATTTGTGGGCGCGATCATCATGGTGCACGGGGACGACCAGGGGCTGATCTTTCCGCCGCGGCTGGCGCCGCAACAGGTGGTGATCGTGCCGATCTTCAGGAACGAGGAAGAGAAAGCCCCGGTGATGCAGGCGGCGAAGCAGGTGCGGGCGGAACTGGCGGGTGCGGAGATTCGCGTGACGCTGGACGAGCGCGAGGGAGTGACCCCCGGCTTCAAATTCAACGACTGGGAGATGCGCGGGGTGCCGCTGCGGATTGAAATCGGGCCGAAGGACGTGGCGAAGAACAGCGTGGCGCTGGCGCGGCGGGACCGGCCGGGGCGGGAAGGGAAATCGTTTGTGCCGCGCGAAGGGCTGGCCGGAGCGGTGCGGGAATCGCTGGAAGCGATCCAGAAGGCGCTGTATGAGCGGGCGCTGGAGTTCCGCAAGGCCAACACGCGAGAGCCGAAGAACTACGAGGAATTCCGAGGGGCGGTGGAGAACGGGTTTGCGTTTTCCTTCTGGTGCGGGAAGGCGGAATGCGAAGCGCGGGTGAAGGAAGAGACGAAAGCGACGATCCGCAACATTCCGCTGGAGCAGCCCGGCGGCACGGGTCCGTGCATCGCCTGCGGCACAGCGGCAAATGAACGGGCAATTTTCGGACGCGCGTACTAGGGTGCGGGCGGTGGCGTCGCGAGTGACGCATGGGAAACGCGGAGGGCGCGCTGCCTCGACACACCCCTGCGGCGATGCTAGCATCGGGCCGATTGCGGGCGCTCAGGGGATCCGCCGCGAGGGCGGATGGAGATGGACGGGAGCGGGCCAGATGCTGCACGTTCTGACAAAGCCAGAGGAGCCGCGCCAGGGCGGTTCAGCCGAGCGCGGCGAGGGCCACATGAAACTTCTGGTGGTCCTGGTGGTTCTCGCAATGATCGGTTACACCTGTTTTCGCGTGGTTCCGCCATACGTGAACAATTATCAGTTGCAGGATACCTGCCAATCCGAATCCGCGATGTTTGCCGCGCACCAGAAGACGGACCAGAAGGTGAAGGAGACGGTGTGGGCGGAGATACAGTCACTGGGACTGCCCGTGACCCAGGACGCGATCAAAGTGCAGGTGATCGGCCGGACGGCGCGAATCAGCGTGGATTACACGATCACGGTCAACCTGTTCGGGTATGACTTGAACCTCGAATTCCATCCCCAAGGGGAAAGCCCCATCGTCTGAACGGTTCGCGGTACAATTGAGGGGAGTGACCTGCCCGCCCGTCCTGGGTCACGCATCCGGCGGACGGCGCACCAGCCGCGCCTGAGGACCGCCAGAAGGGGGAAGGCAACCCGTTGCGAATCCGTGTCTCGCGCGGCTTCTGGACCTCGCGGCCGGGAATCTTCCTGCTGTGCTGCGGACTGCTCCTCGTGCTGGGGGGCGCCTGCGTCTTCGCCTACTACTACGTCACCTATTCGAGGATGATCGACGCGCGCCTTTCGGGGCAGGTGTTTGGAAACACTTCGCAAGTGTACTCGGCGCCGCGGCAGATTTATGCCGGCGAGGCCATGCGGGAGAGCGAAGTGGCGGCCTATCTCGCCGAAGCCGGGTACACCGAGGGCCGCGAAGGCGCACGCGGGGAATACACGGTGGCGGGCGCTAACCTGTCGATTCACCCGGGGCCGGGATCGTACTTCGGAGGAACGAACGCGCTGCGCGTCACATTCGATGGGGGACGGATTGCGCGCATCACGGCGCTGCCGAAAGGAGGAGAGGCGTCCAGCGCGGAACTGGAGCCGGAGCTGATCACCAACCTGTTCGACACGGCGCGGGAGAAGCGGCGCGTGGTGCGGATGGATCAGTTGCCGAAGGTGCTGGTGGACGCGGTGCTGGCGGCGGAGGACAAACGGTTTTTCGAGCATCCGGGGTTCGATCCGGTGCGTGTGGTGGGGGCGGCCTGGGCGGACCTGCGGCACCGGCACATGGAGCAGGGCGCGAGCACTCTGACGATGCAGGTGGCGCGGAGCTTCTTTTTCTCCACGGAACGGACGTGGCGGCGCAAGATCGCCGAGACGCTGGTGGCGCTGGAGCTGGAGCAGAGATTTTCAAAGCAGCAGATCTTTGAGCTGTACGCCAACGAAATCTACCTGGGCAACCGCGGCAGCTTCGCCATCCGGGGATTCGGCGAAGGAGCCCAGGCGTATTTCGGGAAGGACGTGCGGGAGCTGACGCTGGCGCAGGCGGCGTTCCTGGCGGGGATCATCCGCGCGCCGAACCGCTACGCCGCGTCCGACAGCCATCCGGAACGCGCCGCGGAGCCGCGCGACCGAGTGCTGGCGCAGATGCAGGACGACGGAATGATAACGAAGGCGGAGGAAGCGGAGGCGGAGCGCGAACCGCTGCGGCTGGTGCGCGGGGGAATCGAAACCACGTCTGCACCGTATTTCGTGGACATGGTGAAGGACCATCTGCTGGAAGATTTCTCCGAATCCGATCTGACCTCGCAGAGCTACCAGGTGTACACCTCGCTCGATCCGCGGCTGGAGCGGGCCGCGGTGGAGGCGATCCAGGCGGGGATGAAGGAAGTGGACGAGCAACTGCGGAGAAAATACGAGCGCTGGGCAAAGGAGAACCGGCGCAAAGGGCAGGGGGAGAGCGTGCCGCACGCGCAGGCCGCGCTGGTGGCGATGGATCCGCGCACGGGGGAAGTGCTGGCGCTGGTGGGCGGGCGCGATTACGGGGCGAGCCAGCTGAACCGGGCGCTGGCGCGGCGGCAGCCGGGCTCGGCGTTCAAACCGTTTGTGTACCTGGCGGCATTTGAAAACGAGGTGGAGGACGTGGATCCGGTGCTGACCCCGCTTTCGACGGTGGTGGACGAGCCGACCACGTTCGAGTTCGACGGCAACGAGTATGCGCCGGACAATTTCGGGGAGAAATTCTACGGGACGGTGACGCTGCGGGAGGCGCTGACGCATTCGCTGAACGTGGCCACGGTGCGCGTGGCGGAGCTGGTGGGATATCAACGTGTGGTGGACGTGGTGAGGCAGGCGGGACTGGACCCGCACATCCAGCCGACGCCGGCCATGGCGCTGGGCGCGTATGAGATGACGCCGCTGGACGTGGCGGCGGCGTATACCGTGTTCGCCGACGGCGGGGTGCGCGCGGAGCCCATGTTTATCCACGGGGTGAGGGACGCATCGGGCGAGTGGCTGGAGCGGGACGTGCCGCGGACGCGGGCGGCGATCGACCCGCGCGCGGCGTACATCGTGACGAACATTCTGCAGGACGTGATCAATCACGGCACGGGCTACCCGGTGCGGCAGCGCGGGTTTCTGGCGCCGGCGGCAGGGAAAACGGGGACGTCGCACGATGGCTGGTTTGCCGGATTCACCTCCAACCTGATCTGCGTGGTGTGGGTGGGGTTTGACGACAACCGCGAGCTGGGCCTGGCGGGTGGCAATTCGGCGGCGCCCATCTGGGCGGAGTTCATGAAGCGCGCCATCGCCGTGCCGGATTACGCGGACGTGCACGACTTCCCGCCGCCGGACGGGGTGACGCTGGTGACGATCGATCCGGACACGCAGGAGCGCGCGACGCCGCTGTGTCCGGTGACGCGGACCGCGGCCTTTCTGACCGGCACGGAACCGACGCAATACTGTGAGCGCGACGGCGGGCTGGCCGCGGCGATGAGCGGCGGGGCTCCCGCGCCGGAGGCAGGGGAGACGCCGCGGGTCCCATCACCGGATCCCGCCGTGCAGCCTGCTTCGGAGGCTTCCCGGCGATCGCGGCCGGCCGGGCGGGCGCCGCGGAAGGCGCCGCCGGACGCTTCCAGCCATCCCCCAGCGGCCCCGCCAAAGAAAAAAAGCTTCTGGGAGAAGATTTTTGGTATCTTTGGCGGTGAAAAGAAGAAGGACCAGGCTCCGGGCTGAGGCGAAGTCTCCCCATCTTCAGCCGCCGCAGGAGCCGGGAGGGTGGCGCCGTGAACTACCTCGGACGCATGATTCTTGCTGCGGCATTGTGTGTTGTGCTGCGCGCTCCCTGCCAGGCACAGCAGGATTCTTCGCAGGCAGGGCCACCGGTCGCGCGGCAGCAGGCAGCGCCGCCGGCGCAGCCGCTAGCGCAGGCGCCACCGCAGGCGCCTGCCGAGCTGACCGTGGAAGAAATCCGCCAGATCGCCAGTCCCATCCAGCGAATGATCGCTGTGGACAGGCTGGTGGCGGACAAGGAATACGACGAGGCCCTGGAGGCCTACCAGGAAATGCTGGCGGCCGATCCCCAAAACGTCCAGATCCTGAACCGGATGGGCAACACCTACCAGGCGCTGCAGAAGATGAAAGAGGCGAACCACTATTACAAGCTGGCGCTGAAGGCGGACGGGCACTTTGCCGCGGCGGTGAACAATATCGGCTGCATTTACTACAGTGAGAAGCGCTACGGGAAGGCGCTGCGGGAATTCCGCAAAGCGGTGAAGATGGATCCGGAGAAGGCCAGTTTCCAGAGCAATCTGGGCTACGCGTATCTGGCGAAGAAGAAGTACAAGCCGATGATGGAAGCGTTCCACGCCGCGGTGGCGCTGGACCCCACGATCTTCGACCAGCACAACCGCGCGGGAGCGATCGTGCTGGAGCGCAGCGTGGAGGATCGCGGCGCGTTCTTTTTCTTTCTGGCCAAGACGTACGGCCAGATCGGGGACGCGGAACGCTGCCTGGAGTATCTGACCAAAGCGCGCGACGAGCATTTCAAGGACATTCTCTCCGTGAAGACGGACCCGGCGTTCGCGCGAGTGCGGCCGAAGCCTGCGTTCAAGGAATTCATGGACGGCCTGACGCCGCCCACGGGGCCGAATCCCTCCTCGGCCGTCTGAGGAGCGGAAGCAACGAGCGGCGAGGTGCGCGGCCCGCGCCGCAGTGTGACTCTTTTCCCTCCGCCTCCCGCCCATGCCATAATAACGGCGGATGGTTGCCACCCGGATCACTTGGAGTGGTTGCATGAAGCGAAATCGAGCCTTCCGGACCGTACCCTTAATCTGTCTGATTGCAATTGCCGCGCTGCTGCTGGCCACACCCCAAAAGAACGCGTCGGCCGCAGGACAGACGGGGGGACCGGCCACAGGGACGCCGCGCGTGGTGGAAATTCCCATCAACGGAGTGATCCAGCCGTTCCTGGCGGATTTTGTGGATGAAGGGCTGGCAAGCGCGGCGAGCGAGCACGCCAGCCTGGTGCTGCTGACCATGAACACGCCGGGCGGGCTGGATACGGCGATGCGCGACATCATTCAGCACATCATCTCGTCGCCGGTGCCGGTGGCCGCGTACGTGGCGCCATCGGGGTCGCGGGCAGCGTCGGCCGGTTTTTACATTCTGCTGTCGGCGGATGTGGCGGCGATGGCGCCGGGAACGGACACGGGGGCATCGTCGCCAATCTTCCTGATCGGAGGAACGGCGGCGCAGGTGGACGAGACGCTGAAGAAAAAAGCGATGAATGAGGCCGCGGCCTACCTCCGCAGCATATCCGGAAAGCGCGACCGGAACGTGGAGCTGGCGGAAAAGGCGGTGACGGAGGCGAAGGCGTTCTCCGACTCGGAGGCGCTGAAGGGAAATCTGATCGACCTGGTGGCGAACACGCGTGCCGACCTGATGGCCAAGCTGGACGGGCGCACCATCAAGCGGTTCGACGGCGCGACGGTGACGCTACACCTGGCGGGCGCCACAATCACGAAGTACGAACAATCCTCGAAGCAGAAGTTTCTCGGCTGGGTGGCGGATCCGGACGTGCTGTTCATCCTGCTGATCGTGGGAGCGATCGGGCTGTACGTGGAATTCACGCACCCGGGGATGATCGTGCCGGGAGTGATCGGGGGAATCTCGATTCTGCTGTTCCTGGTGGGAGCGGAAGTGGTGCCCATCAACCTGTTCGCGATCCTGCTGATCGTGGGGGCGGTGGCGCTGTTTGCGATCGAGGCGAAGGTGACGAGCCACGGCCTGCTGGCGCTGGCGGGGGTGATTGCGATGCTGATCGGGGCGCTGGTGCTGGTGAACTCGCCGATAACGGGCGCCGGAGTGAGCCTGGGGGTGGCGCTGGGATTCACGATTCCGTTTGCGGTGCTGGCGGTGGTGGTGATGCGGCTGGCGCTGCGCACATTCTCCATGAAACCCTCGATGGGCTCCGGGGTGCTGGTGGGGCAAACCGGGGAAGTGCGCGACGCGGTGGACGGAACGGGAATGGTGTTCGTGGGGGGAGAGTTGTGGAGGGCGCGCGCGGCGGCGAAGATTCCCGCTGGGTCGAAGATCCGCGTGGTGCGCGTGGACGGGCTGACGCTGGACGTGGAGCAGGTGGCCGTGGAAGCGGAAAGGCACGCCGGCGCGGTGAACTGAGACTGCGGGCGATAGCGAGGGATTGCCGGGGCTAGGCCAGTCCGGCAAAGGCGCTCGAGGAGAGGAGGAGACATGGAGTATGTGATCGGAATTGCGTTTCTGGTGTTTTTGATCTGGTTCTGGAACTCAGTATTCATCATCAAGGAATGGGAAAACGGGGTGATCCTGAGGCTGGGGAATATGATGCCGGTCCCGAAAGCCTCTGGATTGAAAATCGTGGTGTGGCCAATTGACACGCTGTACCGGATTTCGCTGCAGATCGAGACGCTGGACGTGCCGCCGCAGGACGTGATTACGAAGGACAACGTATCGGCCAAGGTGAATGCGGTGTGCTACTTCAAGGTGATCAACGCGAACCTGGCGCTGGCGCGGACGAAAAACTACATCTACGCGACCTCGCAGCTCGCGCAGACCACGCTGCGAAGCGTGTGCGGACAGTTCGAGCTGGATGAAATTCTTTCCGAGCGGGACAAGGTGAACGAGAAGCTGCAGTTCATCCTGGACCAGGACACGGAGCCGTGGGGCATCAAGGTGACCAAGGTGGAGCTGAAGCAGGTGGATATACCCGAGACGATGCAACGGGCCATCGCGCGGCAGGCGGAAGCGGAGCGGGAGCGGCGGGCGAAGGTGATCCATGCGGACGGCGAGTTCCAGGCGGCGGCAAAGCTGGCGGAGGCGGCGCAGGTGTTGGAACAGCGGCCCGCCGCCATCCAGTTGCGCTATTTGCAAACATTGACTGAGATTGGAGCAGAGAAGAACACAACCGTTGTGTTCCCGCTTCCGGTAGATATCATTAATCTCTGGGCGCAGTCACAGGGGAAGTCGCTCGCACCGAAGTAACGGCGGGGCGGGACCTGGAAACAAGAGGGGCGGGGGGCCCGGCAGGATAAAAATGCGGACAAGCGTTTAGGTTCTTCCGGCCGCGGAAACGCATTCGGGGGGAAATCGAATGGCAGAAGGGCGCGGGGAACGCACGATAGGAAGCGGCCATCTGGTCGCTCTCTTCCTGGGCATCGTCGTACTCTGTTGCGTGTTTTTCATTCTGGGCTACGAGATGGGGCGTGCGCAGTACGAGAAGGGCGGAGGCACGTCGGTGGCCGCGAAGCCGGCAACCACCACGCCGGCCAGCACGGCGCCCTCCACGCCGGCGAGAGAAGAACCGTCTGCTGGGGGCTGGCCCTCCGCCACACCGGCGAGCGGAAGCTCCGCGGCAAAACCCAGCGGGGCGAGTGCATCGACAACGCCTGGGAATGCGAGCACGGCGGCGAGCGGCTCGGGCAACGGGCGCCACAGCATCACAGGCTCGCTGAAAGCGCCGCAGATACCGCGCGGAGCGATCGTGCTGCAGGTGGCCGCAAACCGGAACGAATCCGACGCACTGAATCTTGCGAAGTTGCTACAGGAGAAGGGATTCCCCGCCTTCGTCCTGACGCCGTCCACGGACGAATGGTACCGCGTACAGGTGGGACCGTACGCGGACGCGAAATCGGCGGAACAGGCCAAGACGGCGCTCGCCCACGAAGGCTTCAAGGCCATCGCCAAGCGCTGAGCGAGACAACCCAGAATGAGCAGCCGGCTGCGCTGGATCGCGGCACTCGCCTCCGGGATTTCCCTGGCATTTGCATTCGCTCCCTACGACATCGGGATACTGGCGTGGACGTCGCTGGCGCTGCTGATCGGGGCGGCGGTGGGAGCGGGGCCGTGGCGCGGGTTCGTATACGGATGGGCGCACGGGATGATGTTCTTCGGCCTGACGCTGCCGTGGATCTACACGGTGATGCACGTGCACGGCGGAATGGGGCCGCCGCTGGCCGCCGCGGTGTTTCTCCTGCTGATCATGGTGCTTTCGATTTGTCCCGGGCTGTTCGCCGCGGGAGTGGCGTGGTGCGGACGGCGTTCCATGGCGCGGGCGTGTGTGGCGGCGCCGTTTCTGTGGGTGACGACGGAGCTGGTGAGGCGGTACGAACTGGGGCTGGGATTTCCGTGGAACCTGCTGGGGTACGCGGGAGCGGTGCACCTGGGACTGCTGCAACTGGTGACGATCACGGGGATCTATGGATTATCGTTTGTGCTGGCGGCGGCAAACGCGCTGGCCGCATGGGTGCTGCTGACGCGGACGCGCACGGCGTGGATGACAGGAATCGTAACGGCGGTGGTGATGACCTCGGCGGTTCTGGTGGGAGACCAGTTCGTGCCCGTGGAGCAGCCGGACCACGTGGCCGTGCTGGTGCAGACGAATTTTCCGCAGTCGCTGTCGTATCCGCCGGACTGGCTGGACCGGCACGTGGGCGAACTGGACGAGCTGGAGACGATGAGCGCGGAAGCGTCGAAGCGGACGCGGGGGATGGTGGTGTGGCCGGAGTGCCCGGCGCCGTTCTACTGGCAGGACCCGCGGTTTGTGGCGCTGATTTCGCGGCTGGCGCTGACCACGGCGAACAACGTGATTGCGGGAGTGGTGAACTGGAAGCCTGGCCCGGGAGGAGAACTGCAACCGTACAACTCGGCGGTGATGGTGGACCCGGCGGGCCACAAGGTGTTCTCGTACGACAAAATCGAGCTGGTGCCCTTCGGCGAATTCATTCCCTGGCGGAAATGGCTGTGGTTTGCGAACACGATTACGGCGGAGGTGGGGGATTTCCAGCGCGGCACGCAGTATGCGGTGGGAGAGCTGCCCGGGGGGCGGTTTTCGGTGTTCATTTGCTACGAGGCGGTGATTCCGGACGAGATCCGGCACTTTGTGCAGCGGGGCGCGGGGCTGCTGATCAATCTGTCGAACGACGGATGGTTTGGGCACTCGGCGGCGCTGGAGCAGCACCTGGCGCAGGCCCGGGTGCGGGCGGTGGAGAACCGGCGGTGGCTGCTGCGCGCGACGAACACGGGAATCACGGCGTCGGTGAGCCCGTACGGGCGGATCGTGGCGGCCATCCCGCCCGGGAAACGAACCGTGCTGCTCGCGCCGTACGGATTCCGCGAAGACAAGACGCTGTATACACGATTCGGGGACTGGCTGGCGTACCTGTCTGTGGTGATGTCGCTGTGGTTTCTGGTCTATAGCTGGCGGCCAGCGGAGGAGGAGGAGATGGAGGCCG
>Ga0335081_10005760_pt1 | contig 19626 bp, 18 predicted proteins | sample Lox_Sample_35_FD_206713 | JGI IMG/M metagenome (GOLD analysis project Ga0335081, IMG submission 206713) | Soil microbial communities from Loxahatchee National Wildlife Refuge, Florida, United States - Lox_Sample_3.5 | ecosystem: Environmental > Terrestrial > Soil > Wetlands | place: USA... | reverse complement strand
CCCGAGGCCGAAGGCGCGAGGGCCGGCGACCGCCGGCTCATTCATCCCTGGATCGGCTGCGGCACCTGCGCCGTCTGCCGCGGCGGCGACGAGCATCTCTGCGCGAGCCCGCGCTTTCTCGGCGTCCAGAAACCCGGCGGCTACAGCGACCACGTCCTTGTTCCGCATGCCCGCTACCTCGTGGAATACGGGACCCTATCGCCCGAGCAAGCGGCACCCTTCGCCTGCTCCGGCGTCACCGCCTATAGCGCTCTCAATAAATTTGCGCCGGGCCTCCTCAAGAGCGAGCCCGTCGTCGTGATCGGCGCGGGCGGCCTCGGCTTGATGGCGCTCTCCATCTTGAAGGCGATGGGCGGCGCCGGCGCCGTCGTCGCGGACATCGATCCCAAAAAGCGCGAGGCCGCGAAGCAAGCGGGCGCGCTCGCTGCCGTCGATTCCGCCGCACCCGACGCGCTGAAGCAAATTCAGTCCGCAACCGCGGGCGGCGCCCATGCCGTCATCGATTTCGTGGGCTCCAGCGCGACTGCGCGCCTCGGGACCGACGCGCTCGCCAAGGGCGGCAAATACGTGATCGTCGGCCTCTTCGGCGGCGACCTCACGCTCTCGCTGCCGATGATCCCCTGGCGCGCACTGTCAGTGCAAGGCTCCTACACGGGGAACTTGCGCGAGCTCAAGGAGCTGATGGCACTGGCGGCCACCGGCCGCGTCCCGCCTGTACCGCTCACGCGCCATTCGCTCCACGAGGCGAGCGCCGCGTTGGAGCAATTGAAGGCGGGTCGGGTGATCGGGCGCGCGGTGTTGGTGCCTTAAGAAGGATCGCGCTGAGGGCGCAGAGGATGCGCCGAGAACCCTACGGCCTCCGAAACCGCACCGGCAGCGACTTGACGCCCCGGAGCACGAAGCTGTCGGTCCATTCGGGGCTCTCGAGCGCGAGGGTCAGGCCTGGAAGACGCTGGACGAGCGCCGCTACGGCGATGCGGCCCTCGAGCCGCGCGAGCGGGGCTCCCAAGCAGAAGTGGATCCCGAAGCCGAAAGAGAGATGGCGGCTGTCGTCGCGCTTGACGTCGAAGCGGTCGGGATCGGGGAAGACGGCGGGATCGCGGTTGGCGGCGTTGAGGAGCGCGAAGATGCGGTCGCCGCGGCGGAATGCCGGAGCGCCCTCATCGAGCCGCACATCCTCTAGCGCGATCCGCGTCATCGCCTGCGTGGGGCCGTCGTAGCGCAGCATCTCCTCGACGGCGGAGACCGCGAGCGAACGATCCCCGTGGAAGGCGGCGAGCTCCATGGGATGGCGCAGGAGCGCCAGCATGCCGTTCCCGATGAGGTTCGTGGTGGTCTCGTGACCCGCGAAAAGCAGAAGGATGCAGCTCGCGACGAGCTCGTCCTCGCTCAGCATCTGGCCGGAATCGGTGGCGGCGATGAGGCCGCTGAGGATGTCGTCGCGGGGGTTCTTGCGGTGATCCGCGACCATCGCGCGGAAATAGGCGGATATCTCGCGGGCGCCGCGCTCGCCGCGCTCGCGCTTGTCGGGGGTCGCGAGCGCGCTGCCGACGAAGGTCGCGATGTCGTCAGACCAGGTCTTGAAGCGGTCGAGGTCTTCGATGGGGACGCCGATCATCCCCGCGATGACGCTAGCCGGGAGCGGATAGGCGAAGTCGGCAATCAGGTCCATCCCGCCGCGCGGGGCTGAGCGCGAGATCAGATGATCGACGATGCGCTCGATCATCGGCGCGAGTGCTGCAACCGCGCGGGAGGTGAAGGCCTTGTTGAGGAGCGCTCGGCGGCGGGTGTGCTCCGGCGGATCGTTGAAAACAGCCCAGAGGCCGAGCGTCTTCAGCAGCTCCGCAACACCCGCGCGAGCGTCCGGCGCCAGATGGTCGCGGAACGGCGTGATGCGGTCGGCGCTGAAGCGGGGATCGTTCAGTACGAGGCGGACATCGCGGTAGCGCGTCAACACCCAGCCGCCGAGGATCTCACTCCAATGCACGGGATCCTCCGCGCGGAGCCGCGCGAAGATCGGGAAGGGATCGGCGATATGCTGGGGCTGCCGCGGGTCGTAGTCGACGGATACGTCCATCGGCAGGCTATGCGTCAGCGCGACGCCGCCACGATACCGTCCGCGAGGAGGCGCGCGAGGCAGGCGTAGCTGCGGTCGTTCATATGCAGGCGGTCCTCGGAGAGCGCGAGGCTCTGCGGCAACACCTGTGTCTCGTCCCAGGCCTGCATGATCTGGAAGCGATGGAAGACCGGCGCGCCCTGCGCGTAGCCGGCGGCGGAGATCGCGTGCAGCATGTCGCGATAAACGGGATGCGACGTGACGCCCGGCGCGTACTGCATATCCATGAGGATCACGTCGATGCCCGCGGCCTTCATCCGTGCGACGCCGTCGCGGATGATCGCTGCATCGGTGGCGGGATCGACGTCGTGCATGGTGTCGTTGGTGCCGACTTGCCAGATCACGAGATCGGGGCTCTCGGCGAGGGCGTCGCCCTCGATGCGCGCCGCCATCTTCTCCGCGGTATCGCCGCCCACGCCCTTGTTGAGGACGCGGACCTCTGTCCCGGGATAGCGGCTGCGCAGCTCCTCAGCGAGGCGGCTCGGATAGCTGTTCTCCGGACGGCTCGCGCCGTGGCCCTCGGTCGAGGAGGAACCCAGCGCCACGATGGTGACGGGCTCGCCCGCCGCGATCCGCTGCGCCACGTGCGGAAGCGTCGCGTTGAGGCGCTCGGCGCCGGTGGGCGCGCGGCAGGTATCGATGGCGGCGCCGCTACGCTCGCTCGTCAGCGGGACCGCGAGCGCCACCGCCACCAGTGCCGCAGCCGCAACGCTCGCGAGGCGGTGCCGCCGGACCAGTCCGGGCAATGGGGGAGGCCTCATCGGGTGGCGTAGGCGATCGCGTCGGCGATGCGCTCCCCGAGACACGCATAGACCCGCGTGGCGAGTTTCGGCCGCTCTTCCTGCGGCACGCCCGAGAGCTTGAAGCTCCCGACCTCGCTCCAGTGTTTCATGATCGCGTAGCGCTGGAAGACATAGGCGTCCGCGATATCGCCGGCCTGATGCACGGCGTCGAGATAGGGAGCGAAGTTCGTCACCGTCTCGGTGTCAGGGGAATACTGCATGTCCACTAACATGACCTCGATGCCCGCCGCTTGCAACCGGGCGATGCCCGATTGCAGAGCCGCCGCGAATGCGTCTAGCTCGCTGCCGCGAACGGCATCGGTGATGCCGACCTCCCAAATGACGAGATTTGGTTTCTCTGCGATAACGTCTCGCTCGAGCCGCGCCTCCATCTGCTGGGCGGTCTCGCGCACCGCGCCGCGATTAAGGACGGTGATGCTCTCGTCGGGATGGCGGCTGCGCAATATCAGCTCTAGCTGGTGGGGATAGGCGGCATCGAGGCTACCCGCGGCGGTCCCCACCGTGGAGGAGCCGCCGATCGCCACGATGGTGATGGGCTCCTTGTCCTTAAGCCTCTGTGCCAGTTTCGGAAATTTCGGGTCGTCCTCTATGAGCTCGGGGGTTGCCGCGCATTCCGCGCCGACGGTCTCGGCCGCGCGCGGCGCGGAGACCGGAGCCCCGAGTGAGAGGACGAGGAAAAATGCCGCTGAGATTGCCCGAAAGCGGAAGCGAAGGAGCGTCATTGCCGTCACGATCAACCCGCTGGGCCGGGCGCCGTCGCCTTGGCGCGATTCCGGCCCGCCTTCTTGTACCACGTTATCATCGCGCCGACCGCGATCATCACTGCTGCACCTGCGAGATTGACCGCGATCTGCGCCGCCGGTCGATCGCTGACCACCGCCAGCACGAAGTGTCCGAGCACGGCGAGGAGGATGCCGAGGCAGAAGATGTAGAGCGAGTTCTGCCCGCAGATCACGATGGGCCGCGCGATCTTGCCGGAGAAGAACGCGGACTCGCGCGGGATGATCGTCGTCGCGACGAGTGCAAGCGCCAGAAAATCGACGAGCCGCACCGGCGAGAGATTGGTCTTGTCGATGGAGCCGCGCCAGAAAGCCTGCACGAGGAGCGCGGGGAAGCCATCGTAGAAGGAGTGAATGAGCCAGGAGAGGCTGACGATGGCCCCGGTGCCCGCGATCGCGAAGGCCAGGAACTGCAGCCACGGAAGCGTCGGCAACGGGCGCCCCCGGTTCGCGCCGAGCTCCGAGCAAACCGCACCGAGCGTGAATAGAAATTGCCAGGCGAAGGGATTGAAGAACCAGCGGTGCTCGCCGGGATAGGCGTGCAGCGCCCAGCCGAAGGCCTGCGTGCAGACGTAGAGTGCGAAGGACGGAACGAGCGCCAGGAGCACGTGGCGGCGCAGTAGCAGCAGGACCAGCGGGAACCCAGCCAGAAGCACGATGTAGAGCGGGAGAATATCGAGGAAGGTCGGCTGGAACCGCAGCAGCAGCGCTTGCATCACCGCGATGTGCGGCGTCTTCAGGAAATCGCCCACGCCCATCTCCTCCGCGAAGAGGGGATTGTCCGCGACATCGAGCGTGTAGGAGACCTCTGCGAGGTAGATGACGAAGAGGAAAACGTGCGCGACGTAGAGCTGCCAGACCCTGCGGTAGATTTGCGCGAGCGCCAGAAGAAAGCCGTGCTGCCGATTGAGGGCTCCATAGACCATCGAGGCGGCATAGCCGGAGATGAAGATGAAGGCCTCCGCCGCATCCGAGAAGCCGATGGAGCGGAGGGTGAAGTAGGAGATGAAATTGCCGGGGATGTGGTCGATGAAGATCAGGAACAGCGCAAGCCCGCGGAAGAAGTCGAGCCGCAGGTCCCGCTTCGGTCGCGTTACGGCCTCGGTGACGGCCACGTGATGGCCCTCTCTCGCTCGCTTCAGCCCGTGACGGCGGCGACGCGGACGAGCTGCTTGCCGCGGTTCTTGCCCGCGAGCATCCCGATGAAGGCACGCGGCGCGGCGGCGATGCCTTCCGCCACATCCTCGCGGTAGCGGAGCTTACCCTCGCGGAGCCACTCCGAAACGTCGCGGCGGAACTGCTGCGTCTGGTGCCGCCAATCCCAGACGAGAAAACCCTCCATCCGCGCGCGCTTCACCAGGAGCTGTCGGTTCCAGCGGATACCGGTGTCCGGCGTCTCGAGCCGGTCATAGATCGAAATCGAGCCCACGATGATGACGCGGCCGTGCAGCGCCAAGTTCGCCATCGCGGCGTCGTGCACCGCGCCGCCGACATTGTCGTAAAAGACGTCGATGCCTTTGGGCGCCAGCGCCGCAAGCTCGGAGCCGAGCGCCTCCGCGTCCTTGCCCTTGTAGTCGATGCAGCGGTCGAAGCCGAGTTCCTCGACATAAGCGACCTTGTCGGGAGCGCCTGCTGTGCCGATGACGCGGCATCCCTTGAGCTTCGCGATCTGCCCCGCGACCTGACCCACGGCGCCTGCCGCCGCGGAGATCAGCACGGTCTCGCCGGGCTTCGGCTGGCCCACGCCCAGGAGCGCGCAATAGGCGGTCTGGCCGGGCATGCCGAGGACACCCAGGAAATAGGAGAGCGGCATCCCCTGCGGATCGATGCGCTCGAGCCCCGCCGCCGGGAGCGTCGCCCATTCCTGCCAGCCCGAATGCGCGAGAACCCTGTCGCCGGGCTTGAGCGCGGGCGAGCGGGAAGCCACGACCTCCGAGACCGTCTCGCCCGTCATCACCTCGCCAATCTCGACCGGCTTCGCATAGGAGCGCACGGCGCTCATCCGCCCACGCATGTAGGGATCGAGCGAGAGCCAGAGCGTGCGCAGCAGGACTTCGCCCTCGCGCGGCTCCGGCGGGGCGGCAGTCTCGATCTTGAAATCGCTCTCGCGGACGCTTCGGTTGAGCGGGCGCTCGGCGAGGACCACGCGGGTATTGGATGCGGCGCCGGTCATGAGGGAAGCTCTCGGTTCGATGCTGAGGGGCCGGATCATACAAGCCGCGGCGCCCGGCGCAAAAGCCCCTGCTCCCGCGGACGCCTTGGGCTAGACTTCACACCACAGGGGATGTCGCGAAGGACGGGTTCGATGCGCCTGAGCTTGATCAGCTTGGCATTGGGCGGCGCGCTCGCGGGCGCCGGAGCCCTCCAGGCGGCGGAGCCGTTCGAGCCCGCGATCGTCTACGACGTCGGCGGCAAGGCCGACAAGTCCTTCAACGAGGCAGCCTATCGCGGCGCCAAGCGTTTCAGCGAAGAGACCGGCATTACAATCCGCGAGTTCGAAATCAGCAACGAGACTCAACGCGCGCAAGCTTTCGCGAACATGGCCCGGCGCGGCGCCACCATCCTCGTCGGTGTCGGATTCACTCAGCGCGTCGCGCTGGAGAGCGTGGCGAAGGACTATCCCGAGCGCAAATTCACGCTGATCGATGCGACCAGCGATCTCCCGAACGTGCAGTCGATCGTGTTCCGCGAGCAGGAGGGAAGCTTCCTCGTGGGAATGCTGGCGGCACTCGCCTCGCGGAGCCGCAAGGTCGGCTTCGTCGGCGGAATGGATATCCCGCTCATCCGCCGCTTCGCTGCTGGCTATGGGGCGGGCGCGCGCTACGCCGATCCCGGTATCGCCGTGCTCGTCAACATGACCGGCACCACGCCGGCGGCTTGGCAGGATCCCGCGCGCGGCGCCGAACTCGCGCGGAGCCAATTCGACCGCGGCGCCGACGTGGTCTACGCCGCGGCCGGGACGACGGGGCTCGGCGTGCTGCAGGCGGCGGCCGATGCGAGGCGGCTCGCGATTGGCGTCGATTCCAACCAGGACTCGCTCCATCCCGGCACCATGCTGACATCGATGGTGAAGCGCGTCGATCTCGCGGTCTACGAGGCGTTTCGGAGTGCGCGCGATGGAAGCTGGAGGCCGGGCATCCGCTCGCTCGGCCTCGCCGAGGATGCGGTGGGATATTCGCTCGACCAATATAACGAGGGGCTGGTCACACCGGAGATGCGGCAGAAGGTCGAAGCCGCACGCGCGGAGATCGTCGCCGGCGCCATCAAGGTGCCGGACCAGCTTGCGCCGTGAGCGAGCGGCGCACCCCTGCCGCCGAACTCCGCGGCATCGAGAAGCGCTTCGGACCCGTCCGCGCCAATCGCTCGATCTCGCTCACCCTCGCGCGCGGCAGCATCCACGGCCTCGTCGGGGAGAACGGCGCGGGAAAATCGACGCTCGCTCAGATCCTCTACGGCTACCTTCGACCCGATGCCGGCGAGATCCGCATCGGTGGCCGGCCGGTGGCCTTCGGCTCGCCGCGCGATGCGATCGCCGCCGGGGTCGGCATGGTCCATCAGCATTTCATGCTGGTCGAGCCGATGACTGTGCTGGAGAACCTGATGCTCGGCCGTGAGGCAGGGCTCGGTCTTGCAGAGGGCCGCGCGTCTGCGCTCGCTACACTCGCCCGGCTAGATCGCGGGGGTGGCACGGCCCTCGACCCTGAGGCGAAGGTCGAGAATCTTCCGATCGGATCGAAGCAGCGCGTCGAGATCCTGAAGGCGCTGCACCGCGGGGCTGAAATCCTGATCCTCGACGAGCCGACGGCTGTGCTGACGCCGCTCGAGGCGACCGCGCTCTTCGGCGAGCTGCGAGCGCTAGCGGAGCACGGCAAGACGATCTTGCTGGTGACGCATAGGCTCCGCGAGGTGATCGAGGTCACCGACGCGGTGACGGTGCTGCGCCAGGGCGAAGTCGTGGCCGAACGGCAGACTCGCGACACTGACGCCGCTGAGCTTGCGGAGCTGATGATTGGCCGGTCGCCGTCGCCGCCGCAGCGCCGGCCGGCACGCCTCGGTCCGCTGCGGCTCGAAATCCGCGAGCTCACGGTGCGCGACGGCGCGGGCATCCTTCGCCTCGACCGCGCGAGCCTCGCGGTGCGCGGCGGCGAGATCGTCGCCATCGCTGGCGTTGCCGGCAACGGCCAATCCGAGCTGATCGAGTCGCTCGTGGGATTGACCGCGCCTGAGAGCGGTAGCATCCGCCTCGACGACGTCGAGCTCATCGGCCTCACCGTCAGAGAGCGCCGCCTGCGCGGCCTCGGCCACGTCGCCGAGGATCGCCTCCGCCTCGGCGCCGTCGCGGATTTCTCGGCGGTCGAGAATGCGCTGCTCGGGTGCGAGCAAGTGCCGCAATTCCTCCGCCGCGCCGCAAACGCGGGCGCTCTCGAGGCCGCTATGGCTGCCTATGACGTGCGGCCGGCGGAGCCCGAGCGCCACTTCGCGCGCTTTTCCGGCGGCAACCAGCAGAAGCTCGTCGTCGCGCGCGAGCTCGGACGCACGCCGGCACTGCTGGTCGCGGGACAGCCGACCCGTGGCGTCGATGTCGGCGCGGCCGAGCTCATTCACAACCGCCTACTGGAGCTACGCGACGCCGGGAGTGCGATCCTTCTGATATCCGCCGATCTCGAGGAGATATGGCTCCTCGCCGACCGCATTCTCGTGCTTTGCGGCGGACGGATCGCGGGGGAGCTCACACCGGAGACCGCGGACGAGCGGCAGCTCGGGCTCCTGATGGCAGGCGCGGCATCAGCATGAGGGTGGGCGCCACGCTCCTGCGCTGGGCGGAACCGCTGCTGGTCCCGCTGGCCAATATAGCGGCGGCGCTCTTGCTTTCGGGCCTCGTCGTGCTCGCGGCAGGGGCGGACCCGTTCGCGGCGATGGCGGTGCTGTTGCGAGGCTCGCTCGGCGATCCCGCGAGCCTTGGCTACACGCTCTACTACGCGACGAACTTCATCTTCACTGGCCTCGCTGTGGCGCTTCCCTTCCATGCCGGGCTCTTCAACATCGGCGGCGAGGGGCAGGCTTACGTCGGCGGTCTTTTTGCGTCGCTGGTATGCCTCTTCCTTGGACCTGTGTTCGGTTGGCTCGCGGTACCACTTGCGGTGCTGGCGGCGGCGGCGGGCGGCGCGCTTTGGGCCCTCGGCCCTGCCTGGCTGCGCGTCGCTCGCGGGAGCCATGTCGTCATCACCACGATCATGTTCAACTTCATCGCCTCCGCGCTGATGACCTTCCTTATCGTCAAGGTCTTGATCGCGCCCGGCCAGAGCGCGCCGGAATCCGTTCCCTTCGTCGAGAGCGCGTGGATGCCGAGCCTCGGGCACCTACTCGGGCCCTCTCCCCTCAATCTCTCCTTTCCTCTGGCGCTCCTGCTCGCGACGGCAGTGTGGGTGTTCCTCCGGCGGATGCGCGCGGGATTCGAGCTGCGCGCCGTAGGAGCCAATCCCGAAGCCGCGCGCGCTGCCGGCATCTCCGTCGCACGCGCGACCGTGCTCGCGTTGGGCCTAGGCGGGGCGCTTGCGGGGTTGATCGCAGTCAACGAGCTCATGGGCGCACAGCATCGCCTCTTGCTTGAGTTCCCTGCGGGATACGGCTTCATGGGAATCGCGGTCGCGCTGGTGGGCCGAAACCATCCCTTGGGCATCGTCCTCGCAGCCATCTTCTTCGGTGCGCTTTATCAGGGCGGCACCGAGCTCTCGTTCGATCTCCCGCAGGTGACGCGCGATCTCGTCGTGGTGATCGAGGGGCTAGCGATCCTCTTCTGCGGCGCGCTCGAGAACCTCTTCCGCCGGCGGATCGCGACCTGGCTCGGAAAGGAGGCGCGAACGTGAGCGAGGCCGGGACCGAGTTTCTCTCGATCCTTGCGGCGACGCTCCGCCTGGCGACGCCGCTGGTGCTCGCGGCGCTCGGCGGACTCTTCTCCGAGCGCTCCGGCGTCATCGACATCGGGCTCGAGGGGAAGATGCTCGGCAGCGCCTTCGCGGCTGCAGCCGCAGCGGCGGCGACCGGCTCCGCCTGGATGGGCCTTTTGGCAGGGGTCGCAGCGGCGATGCTGCTGGCGCTCCTGCATGCCTATGCGGCCGTGAGCCAAGGCGGCAATCAAGTCGTGACGGGGATGGCGATCAACGTCCTCGTGGCTGGGCTCGCACCGGTCCTGGCGACCGCGTGGTTTCACCTCGACGGGACCACGCCGATGCTGCCCTCTGCCGCACGCTTCGGCGCCCTCACCCTCCCAGGCTTCGCAAGCTTGGGTGTCTTCTACCGGCAGGTCATCAGCGGCCATAACGGGTTCGTCTACGCGGCAGCACTCGCGGTTCCCGCGGCGGCGCTCTTGCTTGCGAGAACCCGATTCGGTCTCAGGCTTCGCGCGGCCGGCGAGAATCCGCAGGCGGTCGAGACAGCCGGCGTCTCCGTCTCCGCGATCCGCTATCGCGCGCTTCTGCTGACCGGACTTCTTTGTGGCCTTGCGGGAGCGTATCTCTCGCTCGCGGCAGGCGCTGGCTTCACGCGGATGATGACCGCCGGGCGCGGCTACCTCGCCCTTGCAGCTCTCATCTTCGGCCGCTGGCGCCCGGTGCCCGCGGCACTTGCCTGTCTCCTCTTCGCCTTCGCAGACGCCACGCAGGCACGCCTGCAGGGCGTCGCACTGCCGGTCGTCGGCGCGATGCCGGTGGAGCTCGTGAGCGCGATTCCCTATGTGCTCACGCTGCTGCTGCTCGCGGGCTTCGGCGGCGCCGCGCGCGCGCCGAGCGCTCTCGGGGTCCCCTACCGCCGGGATGGCTGAGGGCGATCAGGGGATGACGATCTCGACGCGGCGGTTCTGCGCTTCGCGGACGCCATCGGGGGTGGGAACGCGCGGATTCTCCTTGCCATGCCACGCCTCGACGATGGCGGCGTTCGGGACGCCGAGCTTGACGAGCGCGAGATGCACCGTGTCCGCGCGACGCTTGGAGAGGCCGAGGTTGTATTGCGCGGAGCCCGCGAGGTCGGTGTAGCCCGTGACCGCGATGCGCACGGCACTGGCCTGCTTGAACGTGGTGGCGGCCTCCTCGACGACGCGTTGCCCGGCCGGGGTCAGTGCCGACCGATCGAAATCGAAGAACACGAGATACATGCGCACTTCCGGCGGCGGTGGCGCCTGCGGGGGCGCTGCGGCGGCGGGAGTGGGCGGCGGCGCCACCGCCGGCACGACCGGCGAGGGCCGGCGCGAGGGGAAATGATAGGTCAGCCCTAGCATGGCATTGTGGGTCGCATAGGTCGTCTTGAACCTGAAACCGCCGAGGTCCTTGAAACTCGGATCGCTCGTGGCGAAGTAGCGATAGTCGAGATCGAGCGACAGCCGTTCCGCCACCTGGTAGCGCACGCCGACAATGCCCTGATAGGCAAATTCCTTGTCCGATTTGTTGACGAAGTTCGTGTGGCTCACCTGGAGATCGTCGAGCGCGATGCGCGCGCCGCCTACGCCCGCGCCGACATAGGGCGTCCAGTTATGGTTGGGCAGGATATCGACGATCGTGTTCGCCATGATCGCAAGCGAGGTGATGTTGCCCTCGGGGCTCACGCCACCGGAGAGCCCCGGGAAGCTGACGCTGCCGGCGTTCACGTTCAGGGATTTGACGCCCTGCCGGCGGAAGACGAGCTCGCCCTCGAAACGCACGCGCCCGAAATTGTAACCGCCGACGCCGCCACCGCCGAAACCCGTGTCCGGCGCCGCATGAAATTGGATGTGACCGGGGCCGCCGGCGCTGTCGAAGGATTGAAGATCCGACCAACCGACCTCGAAGCCGACGTACCACCCGCGGGTCTGGCCGGAGTACTCGATCGCGCCCTGCCCGTGTGCCGCTGCCGCCGCGAATACACAGGCCCCGAGCGCGCCGGCAAAAATGCCCGGACGTGCCATCCTCCCCTCCCCGCGCCTATCGCACGAAAGGGCAATCGAGTCGCCCCCGAGTCGGCGTTTTTACCATTTGGAGGTATGATCGCAAGCCCTTTCGTATGCCCCACGGTATGATGCGGCTCGACGCAGCCGAATCACCCAAAGCAAGAGCGGCCGGGGGTTGCCCTCCGGCCGCTTGTGCTTGGGCTCGCCTGAAGCTTACGGAAGTACGATCTCCACGCGGCGGTTGCGCGGTTCCTTGACGCCATCGGCCGTCGGGACGGCTGGGTTCTCCTTCCCGCGCCAAGCCTCGACGATCGCCGGCCGCGGCACGCCCTCTTTTATGAGAGCGCCAGTCACGGTGTCGGCACGCCTCTTCGAGAGACCCAGATTGTACTGCTGGGTGCCCGCGAGATCGGTGTAGCCGGTGACCATGATCTTGGCCGAGCCTGCGCTCTTGAAGGTCATCGCGGCCTCATGCACCGTCTTCGCGCCCACCGCCGTCAGGACCGACTTGTCGAACTCGAAATAGACGACGAAGAGGCGCACCGGCGCGACTGGCGGCGGCGCGGGCGGTTGCATTGCCGGCTGCACCGGCGGCGGCGGCGCCGGCGGCGCGCCGAAATGGTAGGCAACGCCGAGGAAGACGTTATGCGTGCTGTACTGCGTCTTCGCGCTGATCGTGCTGCCGGTGATGTTCGTCGAGAACTTGGGATCCGTCGTGGCGAAATAGCGGTAATCGACGCTCGCGGACCAGCGTGCATTGAACGCGTATTTGAGCCCGGCGATGCCCTGATAGGCGAATTGCCAATCCTTCACGTCGACGTTGATGCCGGAACCGGCCGGACCCGCATCCCCAACCGAGATCCGCGCGGCGCCGACGCCGACGCCGAGATAGGGCGTCCACACACTCTCCGGCATGAAGTCGTAGATCGCGTTCGTCATGAGCGCGACGCTGGTGATGCTGCCCTTGGCGGGAAAGGTTGTGCCCGGAGCGACCAGCGGCCCCGAGGTGTCGGTGACGCTGCCGATCCCGTTGTTCCGGACGGTGATCTCGCCCTCGAGGCGCAGCCCTGCCCAGCCCACGCCCTGGTAGCCGACCGCGAGGCCCGCGCCGACGCCTTCGTTCATGTTCGCGCGGAAGACGTCGCCGTTGATCTGTAGCCGACGGCAGAACTCTGGGCTGGTGAGAGCCGTGCAGGGAATGTCGCTGTCGGGATCGTTGAGATGTGTCCAACCAGCCTGCGGCCCGAGATACCAGCCCTGGGTCTGCTGCGCCGCTGCGCTCGTCGCGACCAACCCGATGGCCGTCCCGGCCAATAGCAATGCGCTCAGTGCCTTCATAATTCTCCCCTCCAGGGCATCAAAAAGCGCTAGCACATACCTATTATGGGCCAGCTCATAATACCTTTTAGCATCATCGGCACTGATGGCAATTGCGGATCGTGCGTCGCCGCACCGAAGGCGCGCGAATTCCCGCCCGCTGTTGCAGCGGGGCAACAATCTTAAATCGCTGGGGAGTCTTGGCTTTCCCGGGTCTCAGCCCGCCGTATGGGTGAGAACCTCCAACGAGCCCTCGTAGATCATGCGAACGGCGACGAAGGCGACCACGGCAAGGCCGAGCCAGGCGATCCATCGGTGCCGACCCAGGAGCCGCGCCACGAGATGCGAGGCGATGCCCATAAGCGCCACCGAAAAGACGAGGCCGATCACCAGGATTATCGTGTGCTGGTGCGCGGCGCCGGCGACCGCGAGAACGTTATCGAGTGACATCGAGATGTCGGCGATAGCGATTTGCACGCTCGCCTGCCAGAAGGTCTTCTGCGGGCCGGCCGTATTGCCGGCTCCGAATTTCCCGTGACCTCGCCGGAGCTCGCGGAAGAACTTCCAGGCGACCCAAAGCAGCAGAATTCCACCCGCGAGCGTCAGGCCGACGATCGCCAGGAGCTGCAGCGCGACGCCCGCGAAGACGATGCGCAGCACCGTCGCGGCGACGACGCCCCAGAAGATCGCGCGCCGCCGGTCATCGGGAGTGAGGCCCGCCGCCGCCATCCCCACGACGACCGCATTGTCTCCGGCGAGCGCGAGGTCGATCAGAATGACCGAGACGAGCGCCCAGAGCTCCTGCAAGCCGAACCCGCCCATCGCCCATCCTTCCGATCCCGACGCAGGCGGAGCCTGAAGCGCCGGGCGTTACGATTCAAGAAGCTACTCGGAGCGACACGCGAGGGCATTGCAAGCGGGCGCCGCCCGCACCACACTCGCGCGCCTCGACGCCCTCCCCATGCGCATTCCAATCCTCGCGCGCTTCGCGCTCTTCGCTTCTGCGAGCCACGTCATCATCGCCGTGCAGCTCGCGTTCTGGCCGCTCTTCCTTGCGGCGCGCGGGCTCGATGCCACGGAGATGGGGATCGTCACCGGTATCGGGCTTTGGGCGCGTGTTGCCGCGCATCCGCTTGTGGGATTCTTCGCCGATCTCAGCGGCGACCGCAGGCGGGTCATGCTCATCCTCTCGGTCTTCGCCTTCCTGAGCTTCGGCCTCTACGTCCCCGCTCACGGGTTCTGGCCGATGCTTTTGATCGGCACCGTTTCCGGCATTGCCTTCGCGACCGCGCTGCCGCTCGCGGACAATGCCGTGCTGCAATCGGGCGTCGACTACGGGCGGTTCCGCATCTGGGCCTCGCTCACCTTCCTGGTGGTGACCCTCGCGATCGGCGAGCTCTTGAAGCGCGCGCCGCCCGACAGCCTTGTGGTGCTGCTGCTGATCGGGAGCGCACTCATGGGGCTCAGCGTCTGCGCGATGCCCCGCGGCGACGGGCCGGCGGCGCGGCGCTCGGATCCCGGCGCCTGGCGGAGCCTGATCCGCGGCCGACACCTCCTCTTCCTCGCGGCGGCCGCGCTCATCCAGGCGAGCCATCTCGTCTACTACGGCTACAGCTCCCTCTACTGGAAAGGGCTTGGATACGGCACCGACGTCATCGGCTGGCTCTGGGCAGAGGGCGTCGTCGCGGAGATCATGCTCTTCTACTGGGCGAGCCGTCTCTTCAGGGGTGCCAATCCCGCTCATTTGCTGCTTCTCGGTGGCGCCGCTGGCGTGCTGCGCTGGACGGTACTCGCCAGCGCGACGTCGCTTTGGGCGCTTGCGGCCGTCAACTTCATGCATTGCTTCACCTTCGCAGCCGCGCATTTGGGCGCCATGTACTACCTGCTGCGCAATGCGCCCGCGAGCCACGCCGGCACCGCGCAATCCCTCTACTCCGCAACGCTGGGCTTGGGTTTCGGGCTGGTGGCGTTTTTTGCGGGCGCGCTCTACGACGCCGTCGGCGGGAGTGCCTTCTATGCGATGGCTACGATGTCGGGCGCGGGAGCAGCGGCGGCACTCCTCCTGGGGCGATTGGCGACGAAATCTTAAGGCTTTCCGCCGACACTCGGCCGGGAGCCCCACATGCCATCTCGGAAATCACGTCCTCTCTCGAGTGCAGCGCCGCAGGCACCGGTCGTGATCCGGCGCGGGCGCGGAAGGCTGCGCATCAAGCGGCCGATCACCGACGCCGTCTTCGACCTCATGGCCGTCGCCGCACGCGAGCCGACAGAGCCTGGCATGCCCGAGCCGAACTGGCCCAGCGCCGATGGTGGTTTCCTCTCTGCGGTGCTCCGCGCACAGCGTGTGCCCGAAGCGCTCGCGCGCGAGATCGCCGCGGCGATCCCCGAGCGCGGCCCCAGCGACGCAACGATGGTCGACCGCCTGTCACAGGCGCTCGATGCCGTCCTGGACTTCACCCCGATCGAGACGCTCCTCAATGCACCTGCCCTGCTGCTGGCAGGACCGCCCGGCGCTGGCAAGACCACGCTCGCGGCGAAGCTCGCGGCCCGGCGCGAGCGTGGCACGGCTCGTCTTGTCGCGGCCGACGGCGAGCGCGCGGGCGCGCTGGCGCAATTGCGCGAGTTTGCGGCGGCGCTCGGCAATCCGCTCCTCGAGGCGGAGACACCGGCTGCGCTCGCGGCAATCGCTGCGGGCCATTCCACCGAGCCGCTCATTCTCGACATGCCCGGCGTCGATCCCGCTGACGCCAAGGCCTGGCAAGCGCTTCGTCCCTGGCTCGATGTCGTCTCCGCGATGCCGGTCCTCGTGCTTCCCGCCAATGTTCCGGCCGAGGAGGCGCTCGCCATGGCGACCCACTTCCGTGCGCTCGGCGGGGGCTACGCGGTCCTCACCCGCTTCGACATGGTACGCCGCGTCGGCGGCACACTCGGCGCGAGCCTTGCGGGCGTGCCGCTCGCTGGCGTCAGCGTCACTCCCAATTTCGCCTATGGTCTTCGACCGCTCAGTCCGGAGATCCTCGCGCGACGCCTGCTTTCGGGCGCGCTCGAGGCTGCACGCTGGCAGGCGCCGGCGGCCTAAGCCCCTACCGCCATCGCAATAGCCTCCGTTCCAGCGCGGAGAGGCCCCATCCGATGAGGAGGCCGAGGATGGCGAGCACCACGACGCCCGCCATCAATTGATCCGTCTGCATGAGGTTGCCAGTCGTGAGGACGAAGGCGCCGATCCCCTGCTGCGCGCCGATCATCTCCGCCGCCACCACCAGTAGCAGCGCCGTCGCCGCGGAGATGCGGAAGCCCGCGAGGATGCTTGGAAGCGCGCCCGGCAGCACGACCTTGCGCAGGATGGCCCCGAAAGGGAGGCCGAAGCTCTGCGCCATGCGCACGAGACTCAGCGGGACGCCATCGATCCCGCTGTAGGTCGCAATCGCGGTCGGGAAGAAGACGCCGAGCGCGATCGTCGCCCATTTCGAGGGTTCGCCGATGCCGAGCCAGAGAATGAGCAGCGGCAGCAGCGCGATTTTCGGAATGGGAAAGAGCGCGGAGATCACCGGTACTCCCACCGCACGCGCGATCGAGAAGAGCCCCATCGCGAGGCCCGTTGCGAGCCCCGCGAGAGTGCCGATCGCCCAGCCCGCGAGAATGCGGCTCGACGAAGCTCCGAGATCGCGCCAGAACGACGCGGTCGTCGCGAGATGCGCGAGCGCCCGCGCGATGCTCCAGGGGCTCGGCAGGAAGACCGGCGTGATGATGCCGAACGAGACCGCGCCCTGCCATACCAGCAATAGCAGAGCGAAGGCGATGACGGAGGCCCAGCGCTTGCGCTGCAGCGAGAAGCCGCCGCCGCGGAAGGCAATCGCGCGCCGGTCGCTAGGCATCGCTCATCTCGCGGTCGGCAAGCCGCGCCTCCGTCTTGATAGAGTCCCAGAGCCCTTCGTGGAGCGCCGTCAGCACCGGTTGCGCCGCCGGCTGCCCGCGCTCGCGCTGCGGGATCGGCACGGGCACCATGAGCTTCACCCGGCCCGGACGACGCGAGAGTACGACGATGCGGTCCGCAAGGCGGAGCGCTTCCCAGAGATTATGCGTGACATAGAGCGCGGCCACGCGCTCGCCGAGCCAGAGCGCTAGGAACTCCTCCATCAGCAACTCGCGTGTCTGGGCGTCGAGAGCTGAGAGCGGCTCGTCCAGCAAGAGCATTGCCGGGCGCACCACGAGCGCGCGGGCAATCCCCACGCGCTGGCGCATGCCGCCCGAGAGCTGGCGCGGAAAGGCATCGCGAAACTCCGCAAGCCCGATCCGCGCGAGCGCCGCGCCCACCCGCTCCTGCCGCTCGCGCGCGGAGAGCGGATGATGCTCGAGCGCGAGCGCCACGTTGCCCTCGACCGTGCGCCAGGGCAGCAGTGCGAAATCCTGAAAGACGAAGGTGAAGGGGTTGAGACTCTCCGGCGGCACCACGCCCGCGATCGAGACCGTGCCGCGGCTCGGCCGCAGGAGCCCGCCGACGATCGAGAGCAGGGTCGACTTGCCGCAGCCGGATGGACCGATCAGCGCGACGATTTCGCCAGCACCGACCGTGAGGTCGATGCCGTCGAGCACCTCCAGATCCCCGTAGGCGTGACCGACCTTGTCGGCGACGAGCTCCACGGCGGCGCCGTCACTTCGGCATGTCCAGGTGTCCCTCGACGAAGGTGAGATCGAGGATGGTCTTGGCGTCGACGTCCTTGTCGACGAGGCCTTGCGCATGATACCAGGCGACTTGGTTGTAGACGTCGCGAACCAAGAGGCGCGCGTCGGGATCGACGTAGGGAATGCCCGCGGTGATCCGCTCGGGGGAAAGGCCCGTATATTTGCTGACGATTGCGAGGAGCGCTGGCGCCTCCGGGCCCAGCGCGGGCTTGCCGTCCGGCCCCTTCTTGAGAAAGGCGTCGTAGAAGTCGCGCGCACCTTTGCGGTAGGCGCGGATCGCCCCGGCGACGGCGGCACGGCGAGCATCGATCGTTGCCTGCATCGTGAAGATCGCGCCGAGCTGCCAAGGCGTCTCGTCGCCGACCCAGCCGATCACCTTGACGTCGCCGGCGTCGATCAGCGGTTGCGCCGCGGTCGCGGGCATCACGGCCGCATCGACCTGGCCGCCCTTGAGCGCGCTCGCCATGTTCGCGAGCGATTGCACCGCGACGAGTCGCAAGCTCGCGAGTTGGAAGTGCAGCTTGTCCGCGATGAGGCCGAGGCTGTAGTGGAAGGTCGAGCCCGCCTGGGTGATGGCGATCGAGTGTCCCGGTAAATCCGTGAGGCTCTTGAGACCGGCCTCATAGGCCTGCTTCGTGACGACATAGGCGTTGAGATGGTAGCCGGGCTCCTCACGGCTTTGCGCCGCGACGATCCGGAGCGCGGCCTTGCCCGCGAGGTTGAAGAAGCCCGCGGTGAGGCCGGTGACGCCGATGTCGATGTCGCCCGAAACGGTCGCGAGTGCCACCGGCTGCGCCGCGTCGAAGAACCGGAGCTCGATCTCGAGTCCCTCGGCCGCAAAATAGCCCTTGTCCTCCGCGACGAAGACCGGACCCGAGGAAGCGAGGCGCAGCACGCCGATCCGCAGCCTCTCCGCGGCTCGGGCTCCCGGCGTAGAGAGCACCACCGCCGCGACCAGCAGGGCCGCGATCCACCCCGGTCTCATCCTCGCCTCCCCATGACTTTTTCGTTCCGCGCGAGCATGCGGAGCCGAGAGCGCCTTGGCAAGCCGCAGGCCGCGGCCCGCCTCATTCCTTGCAGGCGACGTATTGGGCGCGGTTTGCGGTGGCTTGGGAGGCGAAGTAGGCGCGCATGTCCGAGCTGGTGAGGAAGCTATTTGCGAGCGGGATGAGCGCGCTGGTCTGGCAGTTCTCGGCCATCGTGCGTTGTCCGGAGGCGAGCGCCTCCTCGTTCGCGAGATGGGTCATGTAGTTCTCGAACTCGACATCGGCGCGTCCTTTGCCCTGGCGCCGGAAGTGGTCGATCAACTGCTTCTGGTACTTGATGATCGCATCCTTGTTGCGCTGCGTGAAAAGGCCGTAGGTCGTGTCGCGGCAAACGTCGCTCAGCACCATGAGCTTCGCCTGGAACTGGATCGCGAGCTCCGCCTCCAAATCGGCGTTCGAGTAGCAATCGCGAGCGGCGGCCGCGGCCAAGGTCGCCATTGCGACCATGCTCACCACCGCCCCCAGCAGCACCGCGCGACGCATCGGCCTTCGCTCCCCGAACGCGACCCAAGCTGGTCCTGGGTAATCCAACTCGGCCCTGGGAACAACTCAAAACTTTGTGGCACTGCCGGCGGAAGCGACGCCGGCCGAGCGGCTTGCGCGCGCTGCGCGAGGCTTTACGGTTCGTTAAGCCGCACCCGACCACTATGGAGGGAGCCGGCGGCGCCAGTGCCTCCGGCCTCGGAGCGGAAGGTTTGGCAATGCTCGGCTGGACGCTGCGCGTGATGGTGGTCCTGATTGCGCTGACGGGCGCGGCGGCTTGGGCGCTTTCGCCCACCGGCATGGCGCTCCTCATGCCGCATCGGGAAAAGCAGGCGACGCACGCATCGGCATCGGGCGCGGGCGCCTCCGTGCCCAACGAGACCGTCTATCGTCGCGCGAGAGACGGCCACTTCTACGTCGACGCGGACGTGAACGGCGCTTCGATCCGCTTCGTCGTCGATACCGGGGCGAGCGTCATCGC
>Ga0335081_10005759_pt1 | contig 19628 bp, 19 predicted proteins | sample Lox_Sample_35_FD_206713 | JGI IMG/M metagenome (GOLD analysis project Ga0335081, IMG submission 206713) | Soil microbial communities from Loxahatchee National Wildlife Refuge, Florida, United States - Lox_Sample_3.5 | ecosystem: Environmental > Terrestrial > Soil > Wetlands | place: USA... | reverse complement strand
CACACCTTTCCAGGTTTGTTACTCGGAGTCGAAATCATTCTCGGATTGCACCTCTTAACAGATGTTCCTATTGAAGATTTATTAAAAAAAACATGGTCAAGCAATAGTCTTTTATTGATAATTAGTGGTTATGTGCTTTCTACGTTACTTGGTTTTATTGTCGATGGGATTCACCATTATTATTATGATGAGGATCGTAATCAAATGCAGAGGGACGGGTTTCCACTTTTTTGGAAACCCGACACGAACGCAATTAAAGATGAAGCGGTGAAGTATTCAAAAAGGAAATTTCAAGCTCTTCGAGATGAACACAGTTTAACCGTTTATAAGCATTTTGTCGAAGATGATCTGTTCTATCCCTCTGAGGCGTATGCAAATATCGGCATTGCTATGGTCCCAGGCTGGTTGCTATTAATTTATGTTTTTATTCGTGAGCTACTGGAAAGCTATTCTCCTTTAAAATTCAGTTGGCAATTTCACTTCGCACACTGGTTTGTTACTCTTTTAATAATTATCATCTATACCTACTTCATGTGGGTAATGCTTTATGAGGCAAGACATACATGGTCAATGCACGAAATGGAAGAGGAGCAATTTGTGACTGTTTTTTCAAATGAAAATGCAATGCACGCAGAAATTGTTAGGGATTACGATCCGGAAGTGTTACAGGATATTATGGTAATTGAACGAGGAGCCTTTCCTGAAAGATGGATAGAAACCGATGCTGAGAGCCAGTACAAAACTGCGCTGAGTACTTCCGATAATATTAATATCATTTTAACCACTCAAGGCAAGAGAGTTGGTTATCTATTGGCTGTTCCTCATAATGATGCTGTGCATGATTTAAAAGGTGATGACCCCGAGATGAAAGAAGAGTTACAAAAATATTATGTTCAGACGGTTGGCATTCTTCGTGAGTATCGAAAGAGAAAAGGACTTCCCACGATGCTGAATAAGTTAATCGATGAATGCAAAAAAAGAGGTATAAATAAAATTTCTATGCATGCAAGAGTCAGGAATGGTCTGAGCCAAATGATACAAAATGAATTAACAGTTACGGAAAAAAGAAGAATTCCGAAATGGAAATACTACAATTTTGAGGAACCGACTGATTATATTGAGGCGACAATATCATGAGCCTGGCTTCTAAAGAGAGGAGGTGAAATGGGCAGGTCGAAAACTAAAACGAAAAGGAGGTGAAAACGAAAATGGGAATGATCTACAAACAGAAACGGATCTTACCGGATGGAATGGTCAAGGAAGGCTCCAAATGGTGGATCAAGTATTATCGTAACGGACAGTGTTACCGTGAATCTTCCAACTCCGAGAAGGAGTCCGATGCAAAGCGGCTCCTGAGAATCCGTGAAGGACAAGTAGAAGAAGGGAAATTTCCGGGCCTTAAAGTCGAGAAAATCCTCTTCGACGAGCTGGCTAATGACTTTCTATCTGACTACCGCATAAACGGCAAAAAATCAATCACGCATGCGGAAAGATACGTCAAACATCTCAAAGGATTCTTTGGCGGTAGGAAAGCGGTCTACATCACGAGCGATGAGATCAATGGTTATATTCTCAAGAGACAAGCAAAGAACATCGAAAATGGTACGATCAACCGGGAGCTTTCCGCGCTCAAACGGATGTTTTCTCTCGGCATGCGTCAGACCCCGCCAAAGGTAATTCACAAACCCTACATTGCTCGGTTAAAAGAGAACAACGTCAGGACCGGATATTTCGAGCATGAAGAATACTTGAAACTTCTTGTCGTTCTTCCTGATTACCTCAAGCCGATATTCATTATGGGCTATCATTTCGGCATGAGGAGGGAGGAAATTCTGTCGCTCACCTGGGACAAAGTGAACCTCGTAGATGGTAAGATCACTCTTGACGCGGGAACCACGAAGAATGATGAATCAAGAGTTTTATACCTCAACAGTGAACCGTTAGAAGCGATCATGCAGCAAAAGGAATTTAGGGACAGACTTTACCCGGATTGCCCATTCGTTTTCTTTTTGAACGGTAAACGGTTATCGGATTTCAGGTCTTCGTGGAAAAGCGCTTGCAAGAGCGCAGGGCTTTCCGGCAGGCTCTTTCATGACCTCAGAAGAACGGCAGTAAGAAACATGGTAAGGGCGGGGGTGCCTGAGAAGGTCGCCATGAATATTTCCGGGCACAAGACACGCTCAGTCTTTGACCGCTACAACATTGTCAATGAGGCTGATCTACAGAAAGCCTCCGAAAGAATCACCGCACTTCATAAAGAGTCCTTCGAAAAAATCCATCGGATTAACACGGGCATAAATGCGGGCATAAGGCATGATTTTGAGGACATCGAGAGGAAGGGGCAGAAGGCCTAACTCTTTGTTTTTGTGGTGCCGCTGGTGAGAATCGAACTCACACGACAGTTGCCCGTCGAGAGATTTTAAGTCTCTTGCGTCTGCCAATTCCGCCACAGCGGCTTAAAAGATAAATGAATTTTTGATGAATATTATAGAATCGACACCATTTGTCAAGAAAAATGTCGCTTCAAAAAAACAACGCCTGTTTGAGGGACAATCAGACAGAAAAAAAAGCAAAAGATAAGAGTGGGGCGGAGAACCGCCCCCGAAGAAGGTATCAGATCCTTATTCCAATGATATTGCCGTCACTGGACAACTATCAACGGCTTGCTGACAGTCGCAAGTACCACAGGCGTTGGGGTTTGCAACCCATGCTTTGTCGTCTCTGAGCTCAAATATCTTAGGGCAAAGCTCTGTGCACAACCCGCAACCAATACAGAGATCCATATCAACTTTCGGAGTAGCCATAGGTATTACCATTCCTTTCCTGAATATGTCGTTTTGGATTTCAGGCACAAACAAGGTTCGTATCCTTTGTATGCCCAGTCGTAATTAAGCCACGGACTTCGACTTTCTTATTACGGTTTCAAGGCCATTTATACACTACTTCAATTATAAAATCCATGACATTCATCATAGCTGAACTTCTTCCCAATAGATTCCTGCCTAGGAATATTTTCTTTACAAATTAAGCACATTGGAATATAATGCTCGGAAAATGAACATTCAGAGGGTACTTTTTTTCAAGCCTGGGGCGATCGGAGACCTTCTTCACACGCTTCCGGCATTGCAGGCGTTAAAGCATAAATTCCCCGCTGCGCATATTTCTGTCGTAGTCTCACCTGAGCTAGAAACTCTTATTCAGGGTACGTCTATAGCAGATCAAGTTCTCGTATTTGATAAAGCGAAACTCAAAAAAAGCTTCAGAGACTTACTCGGCTTTGGCCTGCAGCTTCGTAAGTTTCACTATGACCTATTCATCGACCTACAGCCCTCAATAAGGTCGTTCCTTGTACGGCAGTTAAGCGGTGCGAATCGACGGCTTGTTTATCGAAAACAAAATAAAATCGTAACCGGTAGACGCCGTCTTCATGCCGCAGAAAACTTCATGGAGACGCTTAAACCCCTCGGAATTACCGAACATGTTCAGAACATCGTATTGCCTATTCAAAATGAAACCCGACGTTCTGTTGATCTTTTCTTGTTGCGGGAGAAATATGATAGAAGCAGGATTTTGATTGCTCTAAACTGCAGCGTTGGTGCGGCACGACCTGCGAGGAACTGGTTCCCAGAGCGGTTCGCAACCCTTGCCGATAGGTTGATAAGGGAGCTTGGTGCAGAAATTGTCTTCATCGGCGGAAAGGAAGATCGGGAACTGGCCAGTCGTATCATCGATGCAATGAACGAGAAAGCATTGTCCGCAGTCGGAGTTTTTTCAATTGCGGAGTCCGCCGCTCTTCTTGCAAGATGCGCTTGTCTCGTAAGTTCCGACACAGGTCCGTTGCATCTTGCGACAGCTATTCAAACGCCTGTTGTGGGTCTTTTCGGTTCTACGGATCCGGACCGTACCGGCCCCTTGGGCAAAGGGCACCAAGTATTATTCAAGAAACTTGCCTGCGTTCCCTGTGAGGCTAAACAATGCCCGATCGGGACCCGTGCATGCATGAATGCTATAACCGTAGACAATGTTTTCGAAGCAGTACGAAAGGCAATTGCTTGATGTGGAAATGGACTGCTTTCGTGCTTTGCACGGTTTTGTTTTTAAGTCAGCCTTCATGGGCTGACCCCATTCTCTCTGCGCACAGCGCCGTCTCAAGCATCAACAAGGCATTTGCTCCAGGTGAGAAACTCACCTATAACATCAGCTGGTCCACGGTCATTGATGCAGGCATTTCCGTTATGGAGGTGAAGTCCGGTAGTACGATAAGCGGCAGGCAGACTTACGATCTTATCTCCGAAACACACTCCGTGGGGGTGGTCGACCTTCTATATCCTGTTCAGGATAAAATCGTTAGCACCATTGACGCTAAAGAACTTTACAGCCTGTCTTTCTACCTGCAGGAACATCATTTAAAGAAAACCCGCTCGCGAAGGATGACTTTCGATCAGACCAGGGGAATAGCGTGTGATATTGTCAATCAAGACCCTCCAGAACAGTTCACGATTCCACCACGCGTGCAGGACGCATTCTCCTCGCTTTATTTCCTGCGCACGCTTCCGAATTTGACCGTCGGCAAGACAATCGTCGTGAATGTACACGACAGCGAAAAGAACTGGGCAGTCGAGATACATGTCCTAGGCAAGGAAAAAATCACCACACCAGCTGGCACTTTCGACACCATCGAGGTCAGGACCTATCCCAAATATGAAGGCGTATTCATGAACAAGGGGAAAATTTACATCTGGTTCACCGACGATACCCGGAGAATCCCGGTGCTCATGAAGAGCATGATATCCATAGGGTCCATTGTCGCGACACTGACGGAAATGCAGGGGGTGCAAGATAAACCATGATGCCCATAAAAGAACGAAAACGGCTGAATTCCTGCATTGACAGATTTCCCTTAACACGTTTACTCGTCGTGGGAGATATCGTACTCGACCATTATATCTGGGGCAACGTATCCCGTATTTCTCCGGAAGCGCCGGTTCCTGTGGTGAATGTCACCAAAGAAAGCCTGCTTCTCGGCGGCGCTACGAATGTTGTACAAAATATTCATGCTCTCGGAGGTTCCGTGAGCGTTTGTGGCGTGATCGGCAGCGACCAAGCCGGTAACCAGGTCAAGCAACTTCTCCGTTTGAAGCATATCCCGACTGACGGTCTTCTCGTGGATGAAGGAAGACCGACGACCATCAAAACAAGGGTTATCGCCCACAGCCAGCAGGTCGTTCGTTTCGACCGCGAGACCAAAAACGTGATCGGAAACGATCTTCATCGCCGAATATTCGATCAGGTTAAACGTCAAATCGCAACAGGACTTGACGGAATCGTGCTCTCGGACTATTGTAAAGGTGTGGTCACCAGTGACCTTGTACATGACATCGTTAAGATTGCTCGGAAAAACAATATTATAGTATCCGTCGACCCGAAAGTGAGCCACTTCAACATGTATCGGGGCGTCACTATCCTCACACCGAACGCTAACGAGGCTTCAATCGGTTCCAAGATAGATATTACGGACGAAGATTCCCTTTTGAGAGCTGGAGCACTGCTCCTGAAGCGCCTGAATTGTGCTGCGATCCTGATCACCCGCGGTGAACTCGGGATGAGCCTTTTCGAACATGGGAAGAAGGTGACGCACATCCCCACCGTTGCCCGGGAAGTTTTCGACGTCACCGGCGCCGGTGACACTGTTATCGCGACATTTACCCTTGCCATGGCTTCCGGAGCAAGCATGACGGATGCTGCCCGAATCTCCAATTATGCCGCAGGGATTGTCGTAGGGATAGTCGGCACTGCCGTGGTCAAGCAAGATCAACTGAAACAACGGATACGTCTGGGCTGAGCTAGCGAAAGACATAGAACACGTTCTCTATGCTTTTTAACGCTGTCATTTCAATCCATTTTTTGTGTGATTTTTTTTATCGATGGTGAATCAGGAAACGCCCAAGGGATAAACTTGAGATACAGAAGAGGTGGTTGCATTATCTCCTCGAAATAAATTCAGGAGGCAAAAAAAGGTGAAAGGAATCATTCTTGCTGGCGGAAGCGGTACACGCCTCTATCCCATTACCCGGGGAGTATGCAAGCAACTGTTGCCGATTTATGACAAACCTATGATCTATTACCCCCTCTCGGTACTCATGTTAGCTGGAATCAGGGACATCCTGATTATCTCAACACCTGTCGACCTTCCGCGTTTCCAGGACATTTTCGGCGATGGTGGCGAGTTAGGTCTCCGTTTTACCTATCTGAAGCAGCAGCAGCCGAATGGTCTTGCTGAAGCGTTCCTGATCGGCGACGACTTCATAGGCAAAGACACAGTATGCTTGGTCCTGGGCGACAATATATTTTTCGGCCATGGCCTAACAGGGCTCTTGAATAAGGCTGTTAGTGATGTGACTACCCTCGGGGGCGCGACTGTATTCGGCTATTATGTAAAAGACCCCGAACGGTACGGTATCGTGGAATTCGACAAGGATGGCACGGTTTTGTCCGTGGACGAAAAGCCCAAACAACCGAAGTCGAGATATGCCGTAACGGGACTTTATTTCTACGATAACGACGTTGTCCGTATTGCGAAAAACATCAAACCGTCGGGAAGAGGTGAGCTTGAGATTACTGATGTCAACAGGAAGTATCTCAATAAAAAACAACTTCGTGTCGAGCTCATGGGCAGGGGATATGCGTGGCTTGATACGGGAACCCATGAAAGCCTGCTTGAAGCCGGAGAATTCATTGCAACCATCGAAAAGCGGCAGGGGCTTAAAATGGCATGTATTGAAGAAATCGCTTATAAACTGGGCTATATTGACAAAAAGATACTTCTCAAGGCTGCTGAAAACCATAGCAAAAATGCCTATGGCTCTTATCTAAAAATGGTAGCTGAACAAGAGGTGCCAAATGCCCTTTGATTTCGATAAACTTGAGATCCCCGGTCTCATTCTCATTAAACCGAAGATGTTCGCAGATGATCGCGGTTTTTTCTTTGAATTATATAAACATTCGGACTTCGTGCGAGGAGGCATCCCGGAACATCTGGTCCAGGATAATTATTCGAAATCGACAAGAGGGGTCCTTCGCGGTTTACACTATCAGAAGATGCCAAAGGCACAAGGCAAGCTGGTTATATGCATAAAAGGAAAAATCTTTGATGTCGCGGTAGATATCCGCAAAGATTCTGCACAATACGGAAAATGGGTGGGCGTTAACCTGACCGAGGAAAGAAGGGATATGCTCTATGTTCCGCCCGGTTTTGCCCATGGATTTCAAGTTCTAAGCGATACGGCAGAGGTTTTGTATAAATGCACAAACGAGTATTCCCCGGCCGATGATCGGGGTATCATCTGGAGCGACCAAGACCTCAATATAGCCTGGCCGCTCGATCATCCGGTCTTGTCCGCCAAGGATGCGGTCCACCCTCGTCTGAGGGATGCCGACAACAATTTCAATCTATGAGCGGCACTTTGAAATATCTGCTTACCGGAAAAAAAGGGCAACTGGCCACAGCATTCATCCGGCGATTTGAGCGTCAAACCCTTGATTTTCTTGCTACCGATGAACCACAACTCGATATTACGGACCCGGGAATCGTTTCCGCTGCTGTGGCCGACTACCGGCCTGATGTCATCATCAACTGTGCAGCTTATAATCTTGTGGACAAAGCAGAACAGAATCACACGACGGCATTCAAGGTGAATGCCGAGGGGCCAAAAAATCTCGCCCGTGCCGCTGCTGCACAAAAGGCCCTTCTTGTGCATTTCGGCTCCGATTATGTTTTCGACGGGATTAAGGAGTCCGGCTTATATACCGAGGACGATGCAGCGAATCCTCTGAATGAATACGGAAAAAGCAAGCTCGCCGGTGAACAATATGTTCTGGAAGAAAACACTCGCTGTCTGGTGCTTAGACTGAGCTGGGTCTTCGGCACTGGTAAACAAAATTTTATTTACAAACTGAGCGAGTGGTCCAAAAGCAATGAGTATCTCAAGATCGCCTGCGATGAATTTTCGGTTCCTACATATACAGATACGGTAGTGGACTTAACGCTCAAGGCGATCGAGACAGGTGTGATTGGGAAATATCATCTCACGAATGGCGGATATTGTTCGCGTTATGAATGGGCGAAAGTGATACTCAACCTCTTAGGCATTAATAAATTCGTCAGGCCCGTTTCCATGGATGCATTTCAACTCCCGGCAAGGCGTCCTAAATTCTCCGCAATGAGTAACGTTAGGCTAGAAAGGTTGTTGAATGTAAATATCCCATCGTGGCAAGATGCGGTTGCTTTATTCCTGAAAGAAGGAGGACTTGACGGTGAATAGCATAATCGATAATAAATCTACACCATTCAATCTCCAGTCAGCCAACATTCTAGTGACCGGCGGCGCTGGTTTCATCGGCTCCAACTTTATTAGATACGTTTTTGAAAAAACAAACTTCAAGGGCACCCTGGTCAATTATGATAAGCTGACTTATGCCGGCAATCTAATGAACCTCGTCGACATCGATAAGAATTTCGGTGGCAGGCAATATGTGTTCGAACAAGGGGATATCTGTGATTTTGAAAAAGTCCGTGAAACGTTCACGAATTATAACATAGATATCGTCGTCCACTTTGCAGCGGAAAGTCATGTAGACCGCTCCATCTTTGGGCCGAAGGATTTCGTAGAGACGAACATCAACGGCACTTTCAGCCTCCTTGAAGTCGCTCGACAGACATGGGGAGGCAGGAAAGACGTTCGATTTCATCACATCAGTACCGACGAGGTATATGGTTCTCTCGGCGAAGCCGGGTATTTTTTCGAATCTACACCCTATGATCCCCACAGTCCTTACTCGGCCTCAAAGGCAGCTTCAGACCATCTAGTTAGGGCCTATGGTCATACGTACGGCCTTCATGCCACCATTTCGAACTGCTCGAACAACTATGGTCCTTATCATTTCCCGGAAAAACTGATACCTTTGATTATCTTAAACGCGCTCGAAGGTAAGCCGTTGCCGATTTATGGTGACGGCAAAAATGTACGCGACTGGCTCTATGTGGGAGACCACTGTGATGCTATTTGGCTTATTCTCGCGAAGGGAAAACCCGGCGATACCTATAACATTGGCGGTGAATGCGAAAGGAAAAATATCGAAGTAGTTCAGAAGATCTGCGATGTCCTTGAGGAACTTTTTCCTCGAAAAGGTTCTCCCGCCGGAAGCTATCGAGAGCTCATTACGTTTGTCCCTGACCGTCCTGGACACGATCGACGCTATGCAATCAACTGCGATAAAATCAAGAATGATTTGGGATGGAAACAAAATCACCAATTCGAATCCGGTTTGCGTGAGACGATTATCTGGTACCTCAACAACCAGGATTGGGTGAACAATGTCAGAAGTGGCGAATATACAAAGTGGATAGAACGAAACTATACACTGAGAAAATAGGAGATAACGAGCATGAAAATAGCAGTTATCGGAACCGGCTACGTTGGACTCGTGACCGGCACCTGCCTCGCGGAAAGCGGTAATAATGTAATCTGCATGGACATCGATGAACGGAAAATTGCTTTGCTCAAAAGCGGCATTGTACCTATTTATGAGCCCGGACTGGAAGAACTCATCAAACGGAATACCAGCCACGGACGATTGAGTTTCACTACCGACATGGCCAAAGCGGTGATGATGTCCGATTTTATTTTTATCGCAGTCGGAACGCCACCAGGAGAGGACGGCTCGGCCGACCTTAAATATGTTACCGGCGCAGCCAGGAAAATCGGCAAATACATGAATGGATATAAAGTCGTCATCAACAAAAGCACAGTCCCTGTAGGCACGGCAGATAAAGTCAGAGCAGCTATCAAAAGTAAAACTCATTATAAATTTGATGTTGTTTCCAATCCCGAATTCCTCAAGGAAGGGGCTGCGATTGAGGATTTCCTGAAACCTGATAGAGTGGTTATCGGCGTCGACAACTCCAGGGCTGCTGCTCTTATGGAAGATCTCTATACCCCCCTTTTGCGCAAAGGAGACAGGATTCTTATTATGGATATCCGGAGCGCGGAGATGACCAAGTACGCATCGAATGCCATGCTTGCCACCAAAATATCGTTCATCAACGAAATATCAAGTATCTGTGCCTCCCTCGATGCAGACATTGACAGCGTTCGCAAAGGCATGGGCTACGACCGCAGGATCGGATTTGAATTCCTGTTCCCGGGGGTAGGTTACGGTGGATCATGTTTCCCCAAGGATGTGAAGGCGCTGGTCCGGACTGCGAAAGAACATGGCGTTGACGCCAAGGTACTAAAGTCTGTTGAGGCCGTAAACGAACAACAGAAAAATCTGCTTTCCACAATGATCCTCCAGCATTTCAGCAGAGGAGCCGGGAAAAGCAGGAATTCTCGGAGTCCTCTTGCCGGCAAAACGATAGCTGTCTGGGGTCTTTCATTCAAGCCTAAGACCGATGACATGCGTGAAGCCCCTTCGGTGGTAATCATAGAAAATCTTCTTCGAGCTGGCGCTGCAGTAAATGTTCATGATCCGGTCGCTATGCAGGAAGCTCGTAAATTCTTTAAGAATAAAATAAAGTATTTGCACGTTGATTACGATGCCATTAAAGGCGCGGATGCACTTGCCGTGGTAACCGAATGGAGCGAGTTCCGGACTCCCGATTTCAGGAAAATAAAGCGGCTCATGAATAGGCCAGTCATTTTCGACGGCAGAAATATTTACAATAAGGTTGAACTACGCAAGCTGGGATTTATTTATTACGGTATTGGAAGAAATTAGCGTTTGGAGCGGCGCTCGGAAGACGAGAACTAAGGGTACAAGAACTTCGATCCTCTCTCACTGTTCGTCCTTTCTACATTAGCAAGTTTATTATAAGGAGTGGCTATGAGGTATCTCGTAACTGGCGGTGCAGGTTTTTTAGGTTCTCATCTTTGTGAGCGATTACTACGTGATAAACATGAAGTGATATGTCTGGATAATTATTTTACTGGCAGAAGAGAAAACGTCCGGCACCTCCTGAGTAATTCCGACTTTGAGTTGATCCGACACGATGTAACTCACCCTATCCTGCTCGAGGTTGACCGGATCTACCATCTTGCCTGTCCTGCGTCGCCGATTCACTATCAATACAACGCAATTAAGACTATCAAAGCGAGTGTTCTCGGCACGATTAACATGCTCGGAATGGCCAAACGAGTGAAAGCAAGAATCCTGTTCGCTTCTACTTCGGAAGTATACGGCGATCCCGTTGTGCATCCGCAAAAAGAAGATTACTGGGGAAACGTGAACACCATCGGTATAAGAAGCTGCTATGACGAGGGAAAACGGGTAGCAGAGACACTGATGATGGATTATCATCGGCAGAACAATGTAGATATTAAGATCAGCCGAATCTTTAACACCTACGGCCCCCGAATGCTGCCAAATGATGGTCGTGTCGTCAGCAACTTCATATTCCAGTCGTTAAAAGGACAGGACATCACGGTATACGGTAAAGGAACTCAGACACGGTCATTCTGCTACGTCGATGACTTGATCGAAGGCATGGTGCGCATGATGAATACGGAAAATTTTACGGGACCTCTGAACCTGGGTAACCCAGAAGAATATACGATTTTGGAGCTTGCGCAAAAAATTATCGCTATGACCAGTTCAAAATCGAAAATAGTATATAAACCTCTGCCGTTGGACGATCCGACTCAGCGCCAGCCAGATATCACGCTGGCGGGACAAAAACTGGGCTGGAAACCCGCCGTTTCCGTGACCGATGGCTTGACACGAACCATTGAATATTTTAAAAAGGAGTTGTCCCGTTAGCATTTTCGAATACGGCACACAAGAAACCTGTTTTACCATGTCGAAAAAAAATAATACAATCATAGCGATTATTCCTGCCCGTTTCGGATCCACCAGATTTCCTGGAAAAGCCCTTGTACACATACAGGATAAACCAATGATCCAGTGGGTTTATGAAAGAACCTGCCTGTCCCGTCTGATAAACCGCGTCATCGTAGCCACTGATGATGAGCGCATCATGAATGCCGTGTCCTCCTTTGGAGGCGAATCGGTCATGACGTCGTCATCGCACTCCACCGGCACTGACCGGATTGCCGAAGTAGCTCAGAAACTTGCGTGCGATATTGTAGTAAATGTGCAGGGTGATGAGCCCCTTATAGAGGCCGCTATGATCGATGAAGCGATTTCACCGCTTGTACGAGATCTGTCAATACCTATGGCTACGCTCTGTAAAAAAATAGAAAGAAAAGAGGAAGCTTTTGATCCGAACGTTGTAAAAGTAGTTTTCGACAGAAACGGCTTCGCACTCTATTTTTCTCGTGCCCCTATCCCATGGAATCGGGATAGCTGGGCGGGGAAAAAGTCTTTTTCCGATCTGTCGCTTGACGGTGCCATGTATAAGCATATCGGCTTGTATGTCTACCGCCGGGACTTTCTTCTAGATTATTCGAGAATGCAGCGAACAACTCTTGAGGCTGCAGAAAAACTGGAGCAGCTTCGGGTGCTTGAACACGGCCGCAGGATTAAGATAACCCTGACTGCGCATGAATCCTTTGGTGTTGACATCCCTGACGATTTGAGTAAAATATTGCAACGACTGAGAGAAAGTTGAGAGCAGGCATGGAAAAAAGGAAAAATGAAACAAAATACATTTTTGTCACGGGCGGCGTGGTCTCATCGCTGGGCAAGGGGCTTGCAGCCGCATCGATCGGCGCGCTGCTCGAAAGCAGGGGCTTGAAGGTCACATTCCTGAAACTCGACCCCTACATCAATGTAGATCCAGGAACCATGAGCCCCTTTCAACACGGTGAGGTGTACGTTACCGACGATGGCGCAGAAACCGATCTTGACTTAGGCCATTATGAACGATATACAAACGTCACCACGGGTCAAAAAAATAATTTCACCTCTGGCAGAATATATTACAACGTCATCACCAAGGAACGGCGCGGTGATTACCTGGGCGGAACGGTTCAGGTCGTACCCCATATAACCGATGAGATAAAACGAGCGATCACCGACCTTGCCGACGATGAAGATGTCGTTATCGTCGAAATAGGCGGAACAATTGGCGATATCGAAAGTCTGCCCTTTCTGGAAGCCATCCGGCAGTTGCGATACAGCATCGGCAGACAAAACGTCCTCTATATCCATCTCACCCTTGTTCCTTTCATCAAGGCGGCGGAAGAGCTGAAAACCAAACCCACGCAGCACAGCGTCAAAGAACTCCTATCCATAGGAATCCAGCCGAACATTCTCGTTTGCCGAAGCGACCGCATCATTCCAAGGGATATGAAACGGAAAATCGCACTGTTCTGCAATGTGGAGGAGAATTGTGTTATAACCGCTCAGGATGTGGAAACAATTTATGAGGTGCCGATCTATCTCCATGAAGAGGGGATCGACGAACGCATCGTCGAAGCTCTCGACCTCAACGTGTCTGCAAATGACCTGAAGCCTTGGGAAACGATCATTCATCGCATCAAGCACCCATCCCGGGACGTCACCATAGCGCTGGTCGGAAAATATATAGACCTAAAGGAAGCTTATAAAAGCTTGTGCGAAGCACTTACGCATGGTGGCATCGCGAACGATGCTAGAGTAAATATCTGTTGGGTGGATTCCGAGGACATAGAAGTCAAGGGAGCGGAAGAGATGCTCCAAGGTATGGATGGGATACTGGTTCCCGGAGGATTCGGTATCCGCGGCGTCGAAGGAAAGATAGCAGCGGTAAAGTTTTCCCGCGAAAATAAAGTCCCGTACTTCGGAATATGCTTGGGCATGCAATGTGCCGTGATCGAAATAGCGAGAGACTTGGCCCATCTTCAGAACGCGAACAGCTCTGAATTCAACCAACAGACGCCCCATCCGGTAATCTATCTCATCGAACAATGGTACGATTATCGAAACAAGACCGTCCAAAAAAGGGACCTCATGAGCGACAAAGGCGGCAGTATGCGCCTAGGCGCCTACCCGTGCAAAATTGAAAAAGGAACACTCGCCCTCCAGGCTTACGGCAAAGAGGAGATATCAGAGCGCCACCGCCACCGTTATGAATTCAACAATAAATACCTTGAATCGTTGAAAAATGCAGGCCTAGTAGTCAGCGGGGTCTCTCCTGACGGAACACTAGTCGAAATTGTTGAACTCAAGGATCATCCCTGGTTCCTCGGGTGCCAGTTTCATCCCGAGTTTAAATCGAAGCCACGCATACCTCACCCTCTTTTCACGTCTTTCATCGCTGCAGCATTGAAACACGGAGCGCAGGGGAAATAACCGTGACCAGGGAAATTAATATCCACGGAATCAAGATAGGTGGGAACAATCCTCTTGTTCTCATCGCGGGCCCCTGCGTCATCGAATCGGAACAGTCGACGCTTGAAACTGCGGCCCGTCTTAAGACAATAACCTCCGAACTCTCCATACCACTTATCTTCAAATCGTCTTATGACAAGGCAAACAGGAGTTCCCTGAAGTCCTTTCGGGGACCGGGTCTGCGGCAAGGCCTTAAGATTCTCAACCGAGTCGCACGTGAATTGGACCTTCCTGTTCTTTCCGATGTGCATCGTTTTGAGGATATAGGACCGGCTTCGGAAGTTCTCGATGTTTTGCAGATCCCAGCGTTCTTGTGCAGACAGACCGATTTCATCCTGGACGTGGCTAGAACCGGCAGGGTGGTGAATATCAAAAAAGGGCAATTTCTCGCCCCATGGGACATCAAAAACGCGGCGGAGAAAGCGGCTTCCACGGGAAACGACAAAATTATCATCACCGAACGAGGAGTATCCTTTGGTTATAACAATTTAGTTGCGGACATGCGGTCCTTGCCGATCATGCGGGAATTCGGCTATCCAGTGGTTTTTGATGCAACTCATTCTGTTCAACTCCCCGGCGCCGGCGGAACTACATCATCGGGCAATCGCGAGTTCGTTCCGCATCTAACGCGCGCTGCCGTTGCAGTCGGCGTCGATGCACTATTTATGGAAATCCACGCGTGTCCGGACAAAGCGTTATGTGACGGTCCCAACATGCTGAGCCTTGACGAATTGTCCGGGTTACTAAAGCAGGTCATAAAAATAGATCGGATTATACGACAATGATTAATCAAGCCAAAAAAGTTCTCAGAATAGAATCAGAAGCGGTCGCGTCGCTTATTGAACGCATTGATGAGCGCTTCGAGCAGGCTGTACAGATAATCCTGGAATGCGAAGGGCGGGTAGTCGTGACCGGCATGGGCAAGTCAGGTCTTATCGGGAAAAAGATCGCCGCGACACTCGCGTCAACGGGTACTCCAGCCCTCTTCCTTCACCCCGCGGAGGGTATTCACGGCGACCTCGGCATGGTCACGCGAGGAGACGCGGTCATCGCCCTTTCTAACAGCGGGGAGACTGAGGAACTGTCAAGGATGCTGCCCTCGCTTAAGCGGCTCGATATAAAAATTATCGCGTTTACTGGGAATTCCGATTCAACACTCGCCAAAAACAGCGACGTAGTCATCAATGTCGGGGTAAAAGAGGAAGCATGCCCGCTCGGTCTGGCACCGACGGCAAGCACAACAGCGCAGCTTGCCATGGGAGACGCCCTAGCTGTTGCGCTCCTGGACAAGCGGGGTTTCAAGGAGGAGGATTTCGCCTGTTTTCATCCCGGCGGAACGCTCGGTAAGAAATTGTTGCTCCGCGTTAGGGATTTGATGCATGTGGGTGATGATGTTCCTATTGTTTCGGCAACGACGTTGATCAAAGATGCAATTTATGAAATATCTTCAAAAAAAATGGGTGTCACCGCAGTTGTCAATACCGACGGAAAACTGATCGGAGTGATCTCCGATGGCGACCTCAGGCGCTGGATGGAAAAAACGGAAAAAGCAGGCGAAAATCTTCTCGCCAAGAAAGCTGAAGATATCATGACCAGAAATCCGAAGATCGCCAACAAGGACTCCCTTGCGGCGGAAGCAGTCTCCATTATGGAAAAGAACTCCATCACCTGCCTTATCGTCGCCGATGCGTCCTCGAAACCAGAGGGTGTAATTCATCTCCACGATCTGTTAAAGTCAGGCGTGGTTTAAGAAATAAGTTTAGAGTTCTCCGTTTTAAATTCAGGGATATATAATCATGCGCAAAACGAGAACGAACCTCCTGACAAAATCGAGAAAGATAAAACTCCTTCTGTTAGACGTCGACGGGGTTCTGACAGATGGTAGGATCTTCCTGGACAACCATGGTAATGAACTCAAGGCTTTTCATGTTCGGGACGGCCATGGAATCAAATTGGCCCAGCGCGCTGGAATCATCATAGGGATCATAACCGGGAGGAAATCGGAAGCTGTCAATATTCGCGCACGGGAACTCGGTATCCAAGAAGTGCACCAGGGAGCTATTGAAAAGATCGCCGTCTACGAGTCTCTTATCACGAGATACGGAGTGCAAGATGACGAGGTTGCTTACATTGGCGATGATATCGTTGATGTGGATATTTTTAAACGCGCTGGAATTGCCGTGGCCGTCGCCGACGCTGATCCTTCCGTCAAACTTCATGTTGATCTGATCACCCGGGCTGAAGGGGGGAGGGGGGCAGTGCGTGAGTTCATCAATCTCATCCTGAAAAGCCGGGGGAAGCTGCGCACCTCATGAGCAACTGGATCCGTCAGGCGAGAAAAAGCATTTCTCGGACTTCCATAATATGGCTGGCTAGGTTCATTCAACTTTTCGCCCGTATCATCCCATACCGTGCCGGTGTTATAGCAGGTGGGATAGTCGGTTTTCTGGCGTTTTACCTGCTTCCCCGAGAAAGAATCAGGGCACTTACAAACCTGACACAAGTATTCGGAGATAAAGACCGCTCCTGGATAGTAAAAACGGCAAGAAGCAGCTTTATAAACCTTGGCAAGTCGCTCCTCGAAATCATGATGATGTCCCCCGGGCGAGCATCGCACGTCGTTGATATCGAGGGACTTGACAATGCTAATAAAGCGTTTGACCAGGGAAGGGGAGTGGTCTACGTTACCGGACATATCGGCAATTGGGAACTTGCGGCTTACGCCATTGCGTCAAAAAAATATCCGCTCAGCGTGATCGCAGCTCCGTTAGAGCCGAAACAGGTTAATGACATGATAGTCAGTCTCCGAGAAAAGCTTGGGGTCAAGACTATTCTGCGAAGCCGACCTGGTGCAGCCAAGGAATTGATTCGGGTGTTCAAGGAAAACCGCGCACTGGCAATCCTGATCGATCAGGACACCGATGTCGAAAGTGTATTTGTCGATTTTTTGGGAAGACCTGCCTGGACGCCAACGGCAGCGGCCTCCATGGCCATCAAGTTCGGCGCACCGGTGCTCTTTGGTTATATCAAGCGCAACAAGGGTGGTCGGCATACGTTTACTATCGAGGGTCCGTTGGATCTCATTTTGACCGGAAACAGGGAACAGGATATCATCGACAACACCGCCATGCTGACGAAAAAAATAGGCGACTGTATATTAAATGCGCCGGAGGAATGGGTCTGGATGCACCGACGGTGGAGGAGACAACCGTGAAGATTTTCAATGTTCCGAACATGCTCTCCCTCAGCCGGATTTTATCAGTGCCGGTGTTCATTGTGCTCATGCTTGAACCAAGCCCTCTTCGCGCGCTGGCCGCGGGCATGGTGTTTTCCCTTGCTTCTGCCACTGATTGGCTCGATGGATACCTCGCTCGGAAATGGGGACAGGTGACCAAGGCGGGAAAGCTACTCGACCCGATTGCCGACAAAATATTGATCATGGCTGCTTTGGTCGTTCTTGTTGAGATCCGTCCGGAGGTGGTGCACGCCTGGATCGCCATCGTGCTTATCGGCAGGGAATTCGCAGTAACCGGTCTTCGAGCGATTGCATCCAGCGAAGGCATTATCATCCCGGCTGAGTCCGTGGGTAAATATAAAGTCGGTGCACAGATCACGGCGGTGTTGTCATTGCTTCTGGATTATTATATGTCCCATGAATGGCTGAGATATCTAGGGACCATCGCCCTCTGGGTCGCCATGGTTCTGGCGGTCTATTCAGCTGCTAGGTATTTCAAAACATACTGGAAACAACTAAGTTGACGAAATGACGATTTCCTCTGCACTGTTACTTTCTATCATGGTTTCTTATCTTGTCGGCGCCGTACCATTCGGTCTCATTTTCTCAAGGTATTTTTCCGGCATCGATGTGCGGACAATCGGCAGCGGTAATATCGGTGCAACGAATGTTCTGCGCGCTTCGGGGAAGAAAGCTGCGATTTTTACGCTTCTAGCCGATGGTCTGAAAGGTTTCCTACCGGTTTTGATCGTGCAATCCCTTTTCAACGCTGACGTAACGACGGCGCTCGTGGGTGTCGCTACGATCCTAGGCCATAATTTTCCGATATACCTGAAATTCAAAGGTGGGAAAGGCGTCGCAACAAGCTTCGGGGTGATTCTTGCCGTTGCACCCTTGATCGGATTGGCCTGCATCATGATTTGGCTTCTTGCGGCCTTTTTCTGGAAATATTCTTCACTTTCAGCCCTGATAGCGTTCGCATGTTATCCCATTGTCACTTTCTCAACTTCATTTGGCGAACGAAAACCACTGAAAGCGCTATCCCTCTTCATCTTTGGAATGATGTATTACCGTCATCGTGAGAATATTAAGCGACTCGTCACTGGTACTGAATCGAAAATCGGTCAAAAATAGAAAAAGTTCAATAATATTTGATTTGTAATATGAAAAAATACCTATTTGTGCTTTTCATAATAATTTTCATAGTAATAGGGACTTTATTAGCTGTTTCTTCGTTGTATGCCGCCGAATATGAAGATATAGAAATGGTGAACCGTCCAGTAAATTCATGGGGACTGACTGGTCTTCTATTTACCACGATTCCCTATACTCTGGCGCCTGGGGTGGTTGAAATCGGGGCTGCAGTCTTGTCGGAAAACAGTGTCACGCCGGACTATACGCTCACCGAATACCCGCTGATCGTGACCACGGGAATTTCGCGGCACTCTGAACTTGCTGTACGGTGTTCTTATTTTAATCTCGACGAAGGACCTACCGTCACGGCACCCTCCGAGTCCACTAGAAAGCAGGCAGGAAATATTGAGTTGGCATACAAATGGAACTTCCTGTATCAAGAGGAAGGATCTCCGAATCCCGCAATTTCACTGATCTTGACGGGCATCGCACCTGTTGAAAACAACAGTAGTGATATGAGGATTAATGACGCTTCTTATTGGGGTGTGCGTGTGGGGTTATCGGCCGGTTCCGAGATTGCCTGGAAAGAACATATCCTCGGCATTTATGGTGACATTCAGCTGGCAGGCCAGGATCTCGTAGAAAAACGGCTGCATGATATCTATGAGGTTGCAAATGCGGGTTTGCTTTTTCCAATCAGTAAATATCGGAACCTGCAAATGTTTCTTGAGTACAACATGGTCCATGGGAAGGATAAAATCTCTATCGATGGCGGTGATTATTCGGCATTGACCTACGGTTTAAGAGTGGTTAGCGAGCGAGTAAATATAACCGTCGGCACACAATTTTTGCGAAAAGATGTTGAAGGATACGACAATTCCAGTAGAGTAATTGGCCTTACAAGCATAAAGTTCTGAACAGAGCAGCATAT